>WNFV01000021.1_pt1 | contig 173337 bp, 128 predicted proteins | sample 5400101 | NCBI WGS metagenome assembly WNFV01 (sample SAMN13153361, study PRJNA577476) | soil metagenome | isolation source: 115 cm soil or saprolite under grassland replicate 1 | place: USA:California | collected 2016-06-15 | reverse complement strand
TCGACCGACGCGTTCGGCCGCGGATGGATCCCGCAGGTCCGGTGGACGCGCGCGCACTCGAACAAGCTGCTGTTCGAGGCCGGCCTCGCCTACTACACTCAGCCGTACGAACAGAACTGCCGGCAGGACGCGCTACCGGGTGCGCTCCCCCATCTCGACGGGTTGACCGGCCTGCTGACGGGACGCTGCGGCTATCTCATTCCCGCCTATTCGAGCGAGACGAAGGATTACAGCTCGATGGCCTCGGCCAGCTACGTCACCGGGTCGCATGCGATCAAGGTCGGCATGACCGATGGCTGGGGAACAAACTCGCGGACGTTTGCGCCGCGCGCCAATATCAACACGCTCATCACCCTCGGCCCCACCCCGTTCCAGGTCGTGGTGTACAACACGCCGACCACGGGCATTCAGCACGTGAACGCCGACTTCGGCAGCTACGCGCAGGACACATGGACGATCAAGAGGCTCACCTTGAACTACGGCGCGCGATTCGATCACTTCAATGCCGAAGTACCCGCCGAGTCCTCCCCCGCATCCACGTTTATTGCTGCGCGGGACTTTCCCGCAATCAAGGACGTGCCGAACTGGAACGATTGGTCCGTTCGACTCGCCGGGGCGTACGACCTCTTCGGGACGGGCAAAACGGCGTTGAAGGCGAACGCCGGCAAATACGTCGCGTCTCAGGCGGCGGGCTTCGCTCAGACGTTCAATGGGATGAACGGAGCGACCCAACCCCGCACCTGGAACGATGCGGACAGGAACGGCAGCATCCTGGACACGGCCGGGAACATCCAGGTCAGCGAGGCCATCGGCGGCACCTCTAACTTCGGGCAGATTACGAGCCGCCCCGATCCGAACCTGGCCCGTGGCTACAACTGGGAATACACCGCTGCGCTACAACACGAGTTGTTCCCGCGCATGTCGGTGACCGTCGGTTACTATCGCCGGCAGTTCTACAACCTGCAGGTGGCAGACAACCAGAATCTGACCAGGAACGACTGGGTCGGCTTCACGATCGCCACGCCGACCGACACGAGGTTACCGACGTCGGGGCAACCGATCCAGATGTATAACCTGAGTGTCAGCAAAGTCGGCACGGCAGTTGACAATCTGTTCACCTATTCGACGGAAAACCGTCAGATCTACAACGGCTTCGAGGTAAGTGCGAACCTCCGCCGCGACAAGTTCCTGCTGTTTGGCGGCGTTACAACCGACCGCAGGTCGGACACAAGCTGCGACGGAGGGACGTCTTTGAACGGGATGCCGAACGTCACGTCAGGAAATTCCGCGCGCGACAACCCCAACAGCGATCGGTTCTGCAGCGTCGTTCCGCCGTTCCGGACGACTTTGAAAATGTCGGCGGCGTACTCGCTGCCAGGAGACGTTCAGCTCAGCGGGTCGTTCAGCTCGATCCCCGGTCCGAGCGTCAGCGCGAACTACACGGTGACGTCCGCGATCGCCGGGCGCACGATTATCGGCTCGCAGACAGGTGCGAACTCGATCATCATCAACCTCATCGAGCCACAAACGGTGTTTCTCGAGAGACAGAACCGGCTCGACATGCGCGTCGGTAAAACCTTCCGCCTCAATCGAACGAGGATCCAGGGGTTCGTGGACCTCTTCAACGCGCTGAACGCCGGCACGGTGCTCAGAGTGAACGAGACGTACGGCGCGGTTCCATCGACCAATGCGTGGTTCACGCCGACGACGATCATGGATGGCCGGTTCGCGCGCTTCGGCGTGCAGATGAACTTCTGAGATCCAACCGGTGTCCGGCTTTTTCAGGGCGACGGTCGAGCGGCCGTCGCTTTTTTTCTTTCGACGGAAGTCAAACGTGCACATGCGAATCCTCGTCACTACTCTGGCGCTGGTCCTCACGGTACTGAGCGCACGCGTCCGCGTGCAACCTCCGGCAGCGCAACCGCCGCCCGGGCAACCTCCGGCGGCGCAACCGCCGCCCCTGCAGCCTCCGACGGCGGGGCAACCCCCGCAAGGCGGGCAGCCTCCCGCGGGCGCGGCCGATCAGAGCGTCGTCTTTGTCGGAGCCGGCGACATCGCCAACTGCGAGGTCGCGGGCGGCGGGGGGGCGCGCGCGACGGCAGCCCTCCTCGACAACATCGAAGGCACCATCTTCACGCTCGGCGACAACGCGTATGAGAGCGGTTCGGAGAAGGAATTCCGCGACTGTTTCGGGCCGACGTGGGGACGTCACAAAGCGAGGACGCGACCCACACTCGGCAACCACGACACGATTGCCGAGAACGGCAAGTACTACTACCAGTACTTCGGGGAAAACGCGGGCGAAAAGGGCAAGGGGTATTACAGCTTCGATCTCGGCGCCTGGCACATCATCTCGCTCAACAGCGTGAAGACGTCCGCGGGGCAGACGAAATGGCTGAAGGAGGACCTTGCGACTCATCCCGTCGACTGCGTCCTTGCCTACTGGCACGTCGCGCGGTTCAGCTCCGGCTCACATGGCAGCGATCCGATCATGTCGGACGTCTGGAAGATCCTGTACGAGGCTGGAGCCGACATCGTTCTGAGCAGCCACGATCACGATTACGAACGCTTCGCGCCGCAGGACTACAAAGGCAAGGCCGACCCCGAGCACGGTATTCGCCAGTTCATCGTCGGCACGGGGGGCGGCGGCGTGTACGAGTGGAAGTTCAAGGCGAGCAACAGCGAGGTGAAGGACAACACCACCTACGGCGTCCTGAAGCTGACGCTCAGCCCCGGCCGCTACGCCTGGCAGTTCATCCCGATGACGGGCAAGACCTTCCACGACGAGGGCACTGGCGTCTGCCACGCCGGGACCCCGCCCAAGTGATCGCGAGGGGTCGACGCCGTGCGGGCGCCGGCCCCGTGCAGCCGGGTGAATGTCGATGTGCGGCTGTGGTTCAGACCGCCGGCCGTGGAGGCCGGTCCAGGTTCATCCGCAACGCGTCGAGGTCCCGGAGCATCCGGGACAATTCAACGTCGATCTCATGCACCCCCTCGTCAAATCCGCCGACATCGCCCGCGTGCGCGGCAGATTCCAGCCGGCGTGCGGCTTCGAACGCTGACCCCTTCGAGAAGAGCCCGAGGGATCCTTTGAGCGCATGAGCGGCGGTGGCAACCGCGGCGGCATCGTGCGCGCTGGCCGCCCCGCGCAGTGCGTCGAGCAACCGCGGCGCTTCCGCCAGAAACACAGTGATGACCTCGGCCAGCAGCGTCGGATTCTGACCAAAATCATCGAGGAGCACGTCGCGGTCCACTGTCGACGCCGGCTGCTGCGGAAGCACGGTTTCCGGCGTTGCCGCACTGTGCGCCGGCCCGGCAGCCACCAGCCGATCGATTGTCGACAACAGGTCGTCGGGCCTGAGCGGCTTCGAGACGTACGCGTCCATGCCGGCGGCGAGGCAACGCTCGCGGTCCCCGGCCATCGCGTGCGCGGTCATCGCGACAATTCGGGTGTGCGCGGAATCTCCCTCGCGCAGGCGGATCGCCTGCGTCGCCTCGAAACCGTCCATGTCGGGCATCTGCACGTCCATCAGGATGACGTCGAAAAGTCCCCCTTCCGCCTTCTCCACCGCCTCGCGGCCGTTTCCCGCCAGCGTCACACGATGGCCGTTCAGCTCGAGAAGCCGCACGACCAGTTTCTGATTCGTCGCGTTGTCCTCGGCGACGAGCACATTGAGCCGTCTCGCGCGTCGCGGGCCGCGGACGCTTCGAACCCGCAGGCGATCGTCGGTGTGTGAATCGCCAAAGGCCGTGAGGATCGCATCGAGCAGATCCGACTGCTTCACCGGCTTGGTCAGCTGTGCCACGATGGTTCGATCCCCGGCCCGCGGGCGGCCGAACGCGCCGGACGAGGTCAGCATGATCACTTTGGCGTCCGAGAACCTGGCGTCGCCGGCGATTCGGCGCGCCAGCGCGAACCCGTCGACATCGGGCATGAGCGCGTCGGTCAACACCAGATGGAACGGACGGTCCTGGCTCGCCGCCTCGTTCATCGCCGTGAGCGCGGCGGACGCGCTCTCGACAGCCGTCGCGTGCAACTGCCAGTTCACCAGCAGTTCCTGGAGGATCGTCCGATTCGCGGCGTTATCGTCCACGACGAGCACGCGCAAGTCCCGCAGGATCGATGCGGAGGGCTGAAGGCTGGCATCGGGCTGCAGCTGCACGCCGAAGTGCGCGACGAAACGGAACTGGCTTCCCTGTCCGACTTCGCTCGTCAACCAGATGCGTCCGCCCATCATCTCGACGAGCTGCGCAGAGATGGTCAGGCCCAGTCCGGTGCCGCCGAAGCGCCGCGTCGTGGACGCATCGGCCTGCACGAACGCCCCGAACACCTGCCACTGCTTCTCGACCGGAATGCCGATACCCGTGTCGGACACGGTGAACCGCAGGATGGCTTCGGCGTCGTTCACCGTATCCAGCGCCACTTCTACGATCACTTCGCCCGTGTTCGTGAACTTGACGGCGTTGCCAACGAGATTGACGAGCACCTGGCGCAGCCGGCCGGCATCTCCCACGAGTGCGTCGGGTACGTCGGGCAGAATGTGGCACGCCAGCTCCAGGCGCTTGTCGTGCGCGCGCGGCCCGAACATCCGCACCGCGTCTTCCACGGTGTCGCGGAGGCTGAAGGGTGTCAAATCGAGTACCAGCCGCCCTGCCTCGATCTTCGACACGTCCAGGATGTCGTTCAGGATGACGAGCAGCGCCTCGGCGGATTCGTTCGCCGTCCGGATGTATTCGCGCTGCTGCGGCGTGAGCTTCGTGCGCAGCGCGAGGTCGGTCATGCCGATCACCGCATTCATCGGCGTCCGAATCTCGTGGCTCATGTTCGCCAGGAACTCGCCCTTGGCGACCGCGGCCGCCTCCGCCTTCTGCCGGGCCGTTTCGAGCTCCTTCACGAGCTGCGCGAGATTCGCCGCCGATTCCTTCATCGCCTCGCCTGCGTGCTTGCGGTCGGTGACATCGCGCGCCGCCGCGTAAATCACGCCCTGGTCCGCGAACGGCGTGGCACACCACTCGAGCCACCGATACGAGCCGTCGCGCGCGCGATAGCGGTTCTCGAAGTTGACGACGCTCACGCCAGTGGTGAGCACCGACATCGCGTCGATCGTCGCGGCGCGATCGTCGGGGTGGACGAAGTCGAGGAATGGAGACGCCCGCAGCTCTTTCTCCTCGAAGCCGAGCACCTGCTGCCACGCGGGGTTGAGTCGAAGGAAATGTCCGTCCAGGCTCGCGACGCACAACAGGTCGAGCGACAAGTTGAAGAACGCGGCGAGCTCGTCGGCGGCCCACTTGCGGGAGAGGTACAACCCGATCTGGCTGCCGACGGTCGCCATCGTCTCGAGCAGCGCACTGTCCGGTGGCCGGATCTCGCGGCTGAAAAACTCCATGACGCCGAGGATGTCTTCGTCGTTCTTGATCGGCACCGCGAACGCGCCATGGAGCCCCACCTGGGCGGCGGCCAACGCCCGCGGGAAGTTTCCATCGCGGACCACGTCGGAAACCCATGCCGGCTCGCGGGCGGCCCAGACGCGTCCCGGTAATCCGACGCCGGGTGCGAACACCGTCGTGCGGCTCAACTCCGCGAAGTGGTCGAAGCGCAGCGAGGCGTCATTGAAGGTGCCGACGCACCGCAGCGTTTTGCCGGCACGGTCCACTTCCCACAACGCGCCATAGTCCCACCCGAGCGGCTCGCAGACCGACGCGAGCATGCGAGGCACGGCTTCGACGAGCGTCGCCGATTCCCCCAACGCGTGCGCGATTTCCTGGACGATGGCGGCGTAGAGCGCTTCGCTCGCGGAATCCGGCTCAGCCATTTGTGGGTTCCAGGCAGTCCACAATCGACAGTCGACAGCTTATCAGTCGACTGCTCTTTTTCATCCAACGGCATTACACTACTGCGATTCATCTCGCCGTGTCCTCCGCCTTCACACATCCAAGGGGGCTCTGGGATGACGACCGACACTTCAGCTGCGCGAACCGTTCTCGTCGTCGATGACGACCGCACGCTTCGACACGCAATCGCCTCATTGCTGCACGATGCCGGCTACAGGATCGAACAAGCCGGAGACGGCCCCGAAGCGCTCGGCGCGCTGCGGGAACGACCGGTCGACGTGATGCTGCTCGACATCGGTCTGCCGGGTATGAGCGGCCTCGATGTCCTGGCGGAGGCCCGGCGCGTCGCGGCGCCGCCGCGTGTGGTGATGATGACTGCGGACGACACGCCGGAAACGCTCCTCGGCGCCTTTCGCGGCCAGGCACATTTGTACGTGCGCAAACCGTTCGCACCGAAGCGCATCGTCGAGATCGTCAACGACGTGCTCGCGGCTTCCGCCGCCTCGGACCTGCCGATCGAGGTGGTGTCGGCGCGGCCCGATTGGTTGGAGCTCATCGCGCCGTGCTCGCTCGAGGTGGCCGAGCGCGTTCAGGACTTCGTGATGCAGCTGGACGCGAAGATGCCCGATGAAGTGCGCGAATCGGTTGCGCAGGCGTTCCGGGAACTGCTGATGAACGCCGTCGAGTGGGGGGGACATCTCGACCCGACGCGCAAGGTCCGCATCTCGTGCCTCCGCGGTCGCCGGGTGCTGGTGTATCGCATCGCCGATCCCGGCGAAGGGTTCGACATCGATCGGCTGGCCCACGCGGCGATCTCGAACCCCGCCGACGATCCGCTGGGCCACGATCGTATCCGCCAGGAAATGGGCCTGCGCCCGGGGGGACTCGGGCTGGTGATGACGCGCGCGCTCGTCGACGAGCTGATCTACAACGAGAAGCGCAATGAAGTGGTGTTGATCAAGTATCTGGATTGATTAGAGTCCTTGGTCCTTGGGCCTCGGGTCTTGGTCCGTCCTGGGGCCTTGGTCCGTCCCGGGTCCTTAGTGCTTGATCCAAGCCGAAGGCCGAAGGACGAAGGACGAAGGACGGACCAGGGACGAAGGACGGACCAAGCACCAAGACCGAAGAACGAAGGACGAAGGATCTGGGCTTCTCAGGGCCTGTGCGCCCCGGAGAAATCGAACGAGGGCAGCGGCTGCGTCCCGTTTCCAAGCCGCTGCAGCTTGCCGCGCACCGTGCCGCCGTCGCCGATCGTGCCCGTGACGGTGTAAAAACCGCCGCCGGGGCCCATCACGCGCAGCAGCGTGTTGAACTGAAACGTATCGCCCGTCCACTGCAGCTTCGCAACGGGCTGCGGCAGAATCAATCCTGCCACCTGCGTGTAGAACGCCCCCTCGCCCGCGCGCGGTACGTGCAGCACGGCCGGCAGCGGCTTTGCCGAGAACGGCAAGTCGATCAGGAACGACGACTCGGGCGGCAGCGTCGCGACGAGCGCCTCCATCCGCGACCGCTCCGTCGACGGCTTCGGGCTCACGCCGGCGGCCGCGGTGAACTCGAACATCCCGAACATCATCTCGGAGGTCGCCGACGCCTCCCCGAACGTGATGGCCTTCGTCGGATCGGGATTGTGCTTGTTCGCGGCCGAATTGTCGTAATGCGCCACGAGATCGACCCGCGTGCCGCGCGGGAGCGATACGCGGTTCTTCGGGTAGTAGAACAGCTGCCAGTTGAAATCGTAGGCCGGCACGTTCAGCAGCGTCTCCTGGCGGCCGTCGGGATAGGTCGCCGTCATCTTCATGTCTTTCCCGCGCAGGTGCATGTGCGGGAAGAACGACACCACGCTGATGTCCTGATCGACCACGTAGACGGAACGCAGCTCGAAGTTCTGTGCGTTGGGCGGAATGGAAAACGTGATGTTGCCGGCGAGCGCCGCCACGACTTCCTTCTTCAGGTCGCCCCTGCCGAAATAGAGGCCCACGCGCGTCCGGTCGATCTGCGGCGTGCCGTTCGGGTGATAGTGGAGGTTCGTCCGCAGCGTCTGGCCCTTTCGAACCCAGCGGCCCGTTCCCTCCGGATACACGGTCGGCGGCGTGCCGACGGCCCACACGGCCAGCACGTCGAAGAAGCCGCCCGCCCCCATCAGGCCCACCGCGTTGGTGGAAAAGATGACGGAGTGATGCGTCACTTCCCGATTGCTCGGACGAACCTCGATGGCGCGCACCCAGCGATCCTCTTTGAGGTCGAGCGCGATGCTCGGCGTCGGAAAATAATCGCTGCCGGTCGCCGGAATCTGCACTTCGGGCAGCTCGATGATCTGATCCGGCTCGCCCAGCTGCCACCCGTCGGTGAACGTGGGCAGCTTCGGCATGTCGTTCGGTTCGCCTTGCGGCGCGCCTGCATCCGCCCATCGTCCGATCGTGGCGATTTCGTCGGCGCTCAGACGTGGGTCGTTCGCGAAGGCGCCGACCGCCGGGTCGGCGAACCACGGCGGCATCTGACGGGACGTCACTTTCTCCTTGATCGCCCGGGCCCACGGTCGCGCATCCTGGAACGTGAGCAGCGCCATCGGCGCGACCTCGCCGGCTCGATGGCAGGTGACGCACTTCGCATGCAGAATCGGCGCGACGTCGCGCGTGAACGTCGGCGCGTCGGCTGCAGCAAATGCTCGCGGCCGCGGCAGGAACAGGCTGACGATCGCGAGCGACGCGGCGAGTGAAGCGAAGCGACGCATAGTACGCCTCCTGAATCGAGCGTGGGTACAGTAGAGCTGAACCAAAACATGCCTGCCGCTCACAGCGAACACGCGGGCGGTCGAGGCCGCGCCGGTCACGGCGTGCCGGTCGTCGAGAGCGGGGTCAGACCGTTCGACCCGGTCGAACGGTTGAACGCCGGAACGTCCCGTTCCATCACGCTCGTGAACTCCCCTTTCGCCGCGGCAAGATCCTTCTCGATCATCTCCAACACCGCGAGCGACGCGTCGGTCGGTCGGTACTCGGCCCCGCCCGCAACATCGCCCGCGCCAGTGCCCACCACGCCGTTCAGCCAGATCAGATTCATGTAGACCTTGTAGGCCTCGACGTACCATTTGTCGTCGCTGTGCAGGTCGGTCCGCGACAGAAACCGCAGTTCGACAGCCAGGAGCTTCTTGTCCAGATCGGTGAGCGCTTGCTCCGCTCGCGCCTGGCCTTTGCGGCTCTTCAGCTGATCTTCGATCTGCTTCCGAAGCATTTCGATTCGGTTCACCATGTCGGCGGTCGACGTGATGTCGTCGCGAATCCGGATCTGCGCTCTCGTAGACGCGGCGAGGTCGTCCTCCGACGATGGAATCGCTGGATCCTTCAAAACCTCGATTGAGCGTGTCAGCGATCGGCCGTTGACCGTCAGCCTCGCGGTGTACTTTCCCGGTACGGCGATGGGCGCGGCAAATTGTGCCTGCTCGATGCCCCAGTGCACGATCGGACGCGTCTCCCGCCCTTTGAAGCGCGGCTCCTCCCAGATGTGCTGGTTGTCGGGGGGCATCGTCCGCAGGGCGACCGACTTCGGCGGGTCGTAGCGCAAATCCCACACCGCGCGGTTGAGTCCGGCGCGGCCCATGGGTTGGATGGTTCGAATGACGTCGCCGCTCGCGTCCAGAATCTCCAGCGTCGCGGGACCCGCAGGCGCGGACTTGAGGGCATACAGGAAATCGACCGATCCGGCGCGCGCCTGCCGGAAGCCCGAGCGAGGCGGATAGAGAAACGCATCGGCGTCGGTCGGCACTTGATCGCCCTGTTCGAGCCGCGTGATGTCGTGCAGGATGAACAGGCCGCGACCATAGGTCGAGATCACGACGTCGTGCCACAGTTTCGGCACGACGATCCACGTCACGGGCGCGGCCGGCAGGCCATCCTTGAACTGCGTCCAGTGCGCGCCGTCGTCCAGCGAGTAGAAGAAGCCGTGACCCGTTCCCGCGAACAGCATGCCGCGGCGATTCGGATTCTCGGCGACCGACATCGCGTACGAGAGCGGATGCTTCGCGGGCAGAGCGTCGCTGATTTTCTTCCACGTCTGCCCGAAATCCGCGGTCTTGTAGATGAACGGATTGCGGTTGTCGACGAGATGAAAGTCGACCGCCACGTACGCGGTGCCCGCGTCGAAATGCGACGGCTCGATCTTCCTCACAGTGCCCCATGCCGGCAGCCCCGTGATGTTCTTCGTGACGTCATTCCACGTGGCGCCGCCGTCCTTCGTGTTCCACACCTTGCCGTCGTTGGTGCCCGCCCAGATCAGCCCGCGCTGAATCTCGGACGGCGCGATCGCAAACACCAGCTCGCCGTAGAACTGCCCCAGGTTGTCGCCGACGATGCCGCCCGATGAGACGAGACGCACGGGATCCTGCGTCGACAGATCCGGGCTGATGACGCTCCACGTCTGCCCCGCATTCGACGTCTTGAAGACGACCTGACATCCGTAATACACGGCGTTGTGATCGAAGGGATCGATCGCGAGTGGCGGCGTCCAGTGGCAGCGGTACTTCACGTCCGTCGGCGCCGAATCTAGCGTGTGGATCCACGGGCTCACGGACCGCGCGCGGCGCAGCCGCGCGTCGTAGCGCGTGACTTCGTTCCCGTAGCAGCTCGCCCAGACGATGTTGGGGTCGGTCACGTCCGGCAGAGTGAATCCCGATTCGCAGCCGCCGAGACCAGGCTGCCAGGGCGTCGAGCCTATGCCGCCAAATCCGCCGCGGCCACGACCGCCTCCAGCCCCGCCGCCACGACCACCGCGGCCGGCGAAGGCGGCCGGATCGACGACGCCGGAGCCGACACCCGTGATGCCGCGATAGGACGGCACGTTGTCGATGGCCACCGGCGAGTCGCTCTGTCCGCGCATCGTGCCATCGTCCTGCCTGTTGCTGTAGATCCAGTACGGCACCTGGTTGTCGACCGCCACGTGATACATCTGCCCGATCGGCAGCGCGATTTGCGTGAAGGTGCGCCCGTGGTCAGTCGTGAAGCCCATGCCGCCGTCGCCGGTGGCCACCCAGTGGTCCGGGTTCTTTGGATCCATCCAGATGTCGTGGCAGTCGCCGCAGCCTCCGCCGGTGTTGATCGTGAAGGTGTTGCCGCCGTCGAGCGATCGGTGGAAGCTGCTGTTGGCTACGAGCACCTCGTCGGCGTTTTTCGGGTTCACTTCGATGCGGATGTAATAGCCTGCGCGGCCGATGAGCGTGCGATCCCAGCTCACCACGCGCCACGCCGCGCCGCCGTCGTCCGACCGCCAGAGCGATCCCTGATTCGCCGTCTGAATCAGCGCGTACACGCGTTGCGCATCCGACGGCGCCACGGCCACGTCGATCTTGCCCAGCGGCGACTTCGGCAAGCCGTTCTCGAGCTTTCGCCACGTACCGCCGCCGTCGCGCGTCATGTACACGGCGCTGCCTGGTCCACCGCTCGACTCCGCCCAGGTGTGCATCTCGATCTGCCAGGTGCCTGCGAACAGGATGTCTGGATGCTGAGCGTCAAGCGTGAGCCCCGAGCACCCGGTGCTGGCGTCGGTCGACAGCGAGCGCTGCCATGTCGCTCCACCATCCGCCGTTTTGTACACGCCGCGTTCCTGCTGCGGGCCTGTCGCGCGACCGAGCGCGCACACGTATACGACGTTCGGATTGGTCGGGTGGATGATGACGCGCCCGATGCGGCCGCTCTCGACGAGGCCCATGTTCTTCCACGTTTTCCCCGCGTCGACCGACTTGTAGACGCCGTCGCCCATCACGTCGCTGTCGCGGATCGCCCACGCCTCACCGGTGCCGGCCCAGACGGTGTTGGGATCGGACGGCGCGACGGCGAGCGCGCCAATCGCCTGTGCCGACTGATCGTCGAACACCGGCTCAAACGTGCGCCCGCTGTCGGTCGTTTTCCACACGCCGCCCGAGGCCGCACCGGCGTAGTACGTCGTGGTGTCGCCGGGAATCCCCGCGACCGCCGAGATGCGGCCGGCGCTTTCGGGTCCCATGTACTGAAAGCGGAACGGCGGCATCGGAGGAGCGGCGGGAGGCGCTGGCTGTTGCGCGAACGCGACCGCGCCGAGGAAGCCTATGCATAGGATCTTGAAGATGAGGCGTTTCATGGTTGCCCTTCGTGCTGCTGAATGATGGCCGACATTCTATGACGAGATCCTTGCTAGAATCGGCCTCGAATGTGACGAGGGAGTCGATCAATCCGTCGTCGGTGTTCCGGAGTCTCGACCATGGCTTCTCCCAGGCGGTCGTCGCGAGTGGACGAAGAACGCTGTACGTCTCTGGTCAGACGGCGTGGGACTCCCAGAAGCGCCTCGTCGGTGGCGTGGATCTAGAAAGACAGGCCACGCAGGCCTTCGAGAACCTGAAGCTGGTCGTGGAGGCGGCAGGGGGTGCGCTCGCTGACGTTGTCTCGTTGCGGATCTACATCGTAGACTACCGAGCCGAGATGGCGGCAGCGGTCGGGACTGTCTTCAGGAGCTATTTCTCCGGCGAGGACAAGCCCGCGGCCACATGGGTAGGAGTCGCATCGCTGGCTGATCCCCGTTTTCTGATCGAGATCGAAGCAACAGCTGTCCTCGACTGAACATGACCGTTCCTAGTGTTGTTGGTTGCGGACAGTGAAGCCGTCCCGACACAGGACCGCTCTTCAAGGAAGACTCGCCGAACAGAGGTAGCCTCATGCCCCGCACGCAGATTGGCGGAGTCGTGACACGAGTCGGACATGAGCGGACGATCTCGCCGGCCAAGATCCGCGAACGTCTCGCAGACGGCGGCTCGCTCGAACGGTTGCCCGATCACCTTCCCGGGACGCGGCTCAGGGCCGCGCTCTTCTATACGGACGCGGCGATCGCGGGGTACATGGAAACGTGCTTCGCCAAAGGACAGGCGGCGCGGCGCGATGCCTTTGCCGAAATACTGAGTACCGTTCCTGGTCGTTTGTTCGGCACGATCGCCCGCGTTCCCAGCGAAGCGACGTACGCCTACCCGGAGATCGTCGCTCGGCGGCTCGCGCGAAATCTCGCCTCCGCCATTCACCTGGCGCTCGCGGACGCCGTGCGGCCGCACGCGGGGCTCCGGCCGGCCATCGCGGGAAGGGCGCTCGCGCGCACGGTTGCCCGGCTCGAGGGGAGCTACCACGGCCTTCTCGCGAAGAGCCGGCGGCGTGTCGCCGACGGGGGCCGCGCGGAGCTGCTCGAGCTCGTGCAGGATGCGCTCCCCGACATCCTGGGAGACGCGCGCAAGGTCGCGGCGCCTTTGGCTCGGGCGGTGATGCGGGGTGGGACGAAAGCCGACACGTTGTCGGTGCAGTTCGCGGCTGTGGCGCGACGGCTGGCGATGCTCGGTGCGGCGCTCGTGCTCGTCGAGTGGCGGCTGCGTCAGACGGGAGCGACCGTCCGTGCGGTGACGCGAGGGGCGCGCGAGGCGCATCAGGCTTTCCGCCGCGTTCGCGCCAGCGACTCGCGCCGGAGCCTGACGGGGCTTCGCGTCGGCGCTCAGGTCACGATACGCGGCCGGACGGGCACGGTGCATTTCGTGAACCGGCCCAGGAAGCCCTTCTCCACGTTGACGGTGGGACAAGTGTCCGTTCGCGTCGGACACAAGAACATTCTGCGTGTGGGCTGGCTCGCAGGCACCGCCGCGTGGGTCCGGGGGCGTGTCAAGGCGCTTGGCGGGCGACGGATCGTCGAAGCGCATTTCGAAGGACTCGCCCACGGACGCGGCGTGTGGGAGGACTGGCTCGCCGGCGTGGCGAGACCGGCGTACGACCTCTACCCGGAGTCGATCGAAGGCGAGTGGTCGCTGGTGACGGCGCGCGGCGGGCTGCCGATGAGTGACCTGCTTTCGCGGACAGCGTAGGGGGAATCATGGGGGACTTCGACTGCAAGGCTGCCGGCAAGCGCCTGAATGAGAAAACTGAGCGCTTCCGGAATTTCCTGGAGAAGTACGGGGGCGACGTCGAGGCGTACAAGGACATCGAGGGGAGCGACCTCTTCTACGCGCAGAAAGATCTGGAATGGGTCGAGCGGCGCGACGCGGCATACGCGGCGTGGAGCCACGTCCAGCGCATGGAAGGGGTCATGGTCGATCGCGAGCGCATTCGTCAGGCGGCGGAGGAGCGTCGCGAAACGGCCGAGGAAAAGGTCCTGCAACTCGGCGAGGAATGGGAGGCGGAGCTCGAGGCCTCGGAGAATCTCGAAAGCACCGACCCGGACGAGAGCCGGCGGCATTTCGGGCTCGCGACGGCGGTCGCGCGTGAGATGGACGTCGCGGAGGGCGAGCGCATCGCCGCCGAGGGCGCGCTCCATGCCGCCGAGGCCGATCTCGAGCGGGCCGAGGGCGAGTACGACCGGGCGCTCGAGGCGTGGGAGCCGTACACGTCCGAGTATTCCGAGCGCGACATGAACGAGTATTCACGCTCCCGAGCGGCGGCCGACCGCGCGGACGCCAATCGCGACCTACGCACCGCGGCGGGCCGCATGGATACCAACTACATGCGGAACGTGATGACCGAGTACGGCAAGTTAATCCATGACATCGCCGATATCCTGCGCAAAATGGCCGCCCACAAGTGCGGCCAACCCGCGGGCGTCGACGATAACGACGAGGGTGACGACAACGAAGGCGACGCCGGCGACGTTGGCGAAGAGGGAGACGACGACGAGCTGAGCGGCAGCGGCGGCGCGGGCGGAGGAGGCGGCGGGCCGATGGACTTCTTCGACGTCGACGACGCGATTGCCGAAGAGATGGAAGAAGAAGAGTAGTCGCGTTTCGTCACGGCGTCTTCGAGATCTGATACACGGTCGTCGTGCCGCTCACCTCGTTCGACACGATCAGCAGCGGGCTCCCGTTCGGGCTCTCGTCCGCCTTGACGAAGATGACGCCCTCGGGCCCCAGATCGCCGCCTGAGTTCACACCGGGCGCCTGCGAGAAATTGCGATTGTTGATGTACTGAACAAAGGCCGGCGCAAACGGATTGGTGATGTCGTACACCATGACCCCGCCGATTCGCTCCAGCGTGATGAACGCATACGTTCGACCGAACGCTTTGCCGATCGTCACGCCTTCGGGTTCCGGTCCCTTGTCATCGCTGCGGTTGTCGCGCGCGTTGCTCGTATGATTCGCGTTGAAGTTCGCGGGCAACTGGGACTTGGTGATCTGTTCGAACTGATCCCCGCTGTCGAACACCAGCGCGCCGGCAGTCGTCCGGATGGAGAAGGAACGCGCCCCAAACGCGAACAGCTGGTCGTGGTCGCCGTCGCCGTCGGTATCGCCGTTCTGCGTGGTCACGTTGAGCCGGCCCAGCTCGGCATTCGACTGAAGCGTGGGATCGGGAAACGCGGTCGGATCGAGGATCAAGCTGCTCACGCGGGCGGTTTCAAAACCGCGGGCGTCGCCTTCATTGGCCATCACGAGAAACGTGTCAGGTCCATCGTGGTAGGCGGCCACTCCGTCCGGCTGGTACATTCCGAGCACCGGCCATGTCGCGATGTTATTGGCGCCGTCGGTATCGCTGGCATCCAATCCGCGGCCAGCCACGGAGTGATCCTTGAAGCCGAGGCCCGCGAGCTTCGTGACTGTGGCGCTCTTGATATCCACGACAGCGAGCGCGTTGTTCTCCTGCAGGGTGACCCAGGCGGTTTCGGAATCGTGCGACACGGCGATGTACTCAGGCTCCAGGTCCTGGGCCACAGTCGTACCGGCGGAATAGCCAGGCCCGGGCCCGATGATGCGGACCGTAGGATCGAGGGTCGCGTTGTTGAAAGCCGTGAAGCCGGCCGTGGCGACATTCGCGTTGGTCAGATTCACTGCGCCGACCGTCATGTCGACGATGCTAATCGATCCTTCCGGATCGACGCCGCCGCTCGGTTCGCCCTCGTTGGCGACCAGCAGCCGCCTGCAGTTCGGCGTGAAGGTGACCATGTCGGGGAGCGCGCCCACAGTCACCGTGCTGAGAGGACTGCCGGTGGTGTCGAAGAACTGAACGGTGCCCGGATTGGTGATGATCGCGTTCTGCACCGCCACCGCCACCACGCCGTCGCAGACGGCCACACTATTCGGATTGCCGCTGAGCGCGATGCCGCCGATCGCAGTTGGCGCAGCGGGATTCGTCAAGTCGAGGATGACGACCGTGTCGGTGGAAAAGTTCGTGCCGAAAAACCGCCTGGTCGCCGGATCGTACGCGCCGATCTCCGCCGCGCTGTCATTGAAGATGCCGGCCGAGTGTGTCCCAATCGCCTGGAGCCGGATCTGCGCGTCAGCGGGAAGAACTAGCAGTCCGATCAGCGCCGTAACCTCGATTGCGATTTGCGGACGCCTCATACACATCCCCCTCCATCGTCTTTCGATCTCAGAAATCGAAGCTGAACCCGACCCGGATGATGCGCGGCGCCAGAATCTCTGCGGGCGCCAGATACGTCGACCCCACTCCGGTGTTCAGGCTCACAATCGGGTCCTGGTTGGCGATGTTGAAGAAATCCAGCTGCGGCGTGATCCTGCGCGCGCCGAAGCGGAACGGCCGCGAGAGCCGCAGATCCACGTTCGTCACGTTCGGGAACCGCTCGTCGCCGCGCTGGCTGAGGGGAACAGTCTGGCTCGCGCGCGTCAGCGTCACGCCTTGCGCCGCCGCCTGCGCCCGGGTGATCTGATACGTGGACACGTACGGGTATCCGGTATTCGAGATCACCGATCCGGCGAGGCTGATGCTCGCGGGGAACTGATAGCTGCCTGACAGCCGGAAGCCGACCTTGGAGTCGTTGCCGATGATGCCTTTCTTGAAAATGGTGACGTTCGGGTCGTTCAAATCGGTGCCATTGGTGAGTCCGCCTTCGTTCTTGCCGAACGTCAACCCGCCCACCATCTGCCACCGCCTCGAGAAGCGCTTACTCGCCGTGAATTCGACGCCCTTGTACTCGGTGTCGAGGTACGACTCGTTGTCGCGGATGTTGTTCTGCGCGCTCGACAGCGCCGCAGCCAAGTTGTACGCCGTCACCGACATCGGCTTGGGGCTCGCGACTGTGCCGCCGGGTCCGTTCGGGATCGTGAAGGTGAACGGCGTGTACGAGGTGGCCGTTGGCACGGCCGTGTTTCGCTGACCGAACTGATCGCGGTTGGTCCGATAGTAGAACATCGCGCCGACGCGCATGCCTGACATCACCTGCGTCTCCACACCCGCGGCGATCTCGTCTGAATACGGCCAGTCGACGCCGTCCGCCGCGTAGAAGGTGGACACGCCGCCGCTGAACGCCGAGCACTGCGCGACGTTGACTTCCGACAGCTGGAACTTGCCGTCACTATTCGGATCGGTCCACGGGCACGTCCGCGATCCCGCAGACAGCGGATTGACGTTCGTCACGCGGTCGATGCCGACCTGCAGACCGTAGCGGCTGTAGCTCGCCTTCACCGCCGTCCGGCCGGCGCCCGACAGGTCGTACGAGGCGCCGGTGCGCCACACGGCAATCTTCTGATCGATCGCCACCGATTCCGGAATGCTGCGCGGGCCGATGAACGTGCCGCCCGGGTTGGACTGTTCCGGCAGGATGCCTTTGTAGGTGTCGTAGCGCATCCCGAGGTTCAGCGTGAGCCGGCTGCCGACCGTCCACGCATCCTGGACGAAGAATCCAGTGACCTTCGCAATGTTCTTTGGATTGGCCGGCGTGTTGAACTCGCGAATCTGGGCAGCCGCCCCGTTCGAGTATTCAACGTAGTGATCGCCGTTCACGATCTGCTGCGACTCGTAATAGAGCCGGCCCCACTGCACACCGCCCTTGAGCATGTGATCGCCGCCGAGGGCGTTAGTGCCGTAGGTGAAGATGTTGTCGTACTGGTAGCGCGAGTTCGGCTGGTGTTCTTCGCGTGACGCCGCGACGTCGGCTGTCGACAGCGTGTTGTCCACTCTTCGGATCGCGTCGGCCGGCGTGCCGGGCTGGTACAGATAGTTCGTCTGCCCGACCATCGCGCTGAAGTTCGACTCGAAGACGAGGTGGCCCTTGATGCCCGTGTACTTGGCCTGCGTCGTCGACGCCGGGTTGGTCTGCAGCAGCGCGGCAACGTCGGGCACGGTGTTCGGCGGCGTGTCGCGCCGGTGACCGCGAATCTTGTTGTTCCAGAGGTACGACGCCGCGACCTTGTTGTTCGGCGTCACCGATGCGACGACCTTGCCCGAGTAGTTCTTGAGATCGTTGTCGTCGAGCGCCTGGCTGCCGTCGGGGTTCTTCGCGTTGACCAGCTTGTTGACCACCCACTTGCGGATCGTGCCGTTGACCCACATGCGGTTTTCGATGAGCTTGCCACCGCCCGAGAGGTTGAGATCGTAGGTCTTCTGCGTCGGATTGCCGAGGAACGTGTTGCCGACTTTCGCCGCTGCGGCCGCCGCGTCCAGGTGGTTGACGGACTGAAAGTCGTCGTTGGCGAACGAGTAGCGGGCGTTGCCCTTCCACTTGTTGCCGCCGTCTTTGGTGACCATGTTGATCGACACGCCGCCCGCCATCACTTCGGCAGGGATCGCCGAAGTCATGTAGTTGACCTCTTCGAACATGCCCTGGTCGTAGTACAGCATCGTCGCGCCGCCGCCGCCGCCCGGCCAGTTCACCGTGGCGCCGTCGATGTTGTAGCTGACGTCGTTCGTGTTGGAGCCGTGCGCCGACATGCTGCTCTGCTGCATCGACTGCGTGCCGCCCACGTCGTAGGTGGCCACCTGAACGCCGGGAATCAGCTTCGCGAGCGACCACGGATCGCGTCCGGTCGGCACGCCCTCGAGAATCTCCTGCGTCATCACGGTCTGCTGCAGGTTCGACTTGGTGTCGACCGTCGGCGATTCCCCCGTGACGGTGATCGACTCGCTCACGTTGCCCACCTCGAGCTTCGCGTTGACCGTCGCGACAAACGCGGCGTTCACCAGGATGCCGTCACGCTCCAGTGTCCGGAACCCCTGCAGCTCGAATTTGAGATGGTAGGAACCCGGCGGCAGTCGATCGAAGCGGTACGACCCGATGACGTCCGATATCTGCGTCTGTACGCCGCCGATGAGCCGTTCGCCGGAGAGAGAGACCGCCACGCCCGGCAGAATCGCGCTGCTGCTGTCGGTGACCACTCCCGTAATCGAACCGGTTTGCACCTGCGCACCGGCCTCGACCGCCGTCAGCGCGCAGATGACGAACATCATCGTGGACAATGAGCGGACGACCCTCATATCCTTCCTCGCTTTCATCGGGTGATCCGGGCGGCCCGCGGGGCGGCGCGTCGCAAAATCGACGCGACGATACACCATCTCGGTTCCATCGAATCGATTATTCTTTGTCGCAGCGAGGGCAACTCTAGGGGCAACTTCATGTCGATGAATCGCCGAACATTTCTCCGTAGATCCGCGGCGGCTGGCCTGGCGGCCGGCGCCACTGCCTGCACGGCTGGTGCGCCCGCGGCTCAGGGCGGAACCGATCGCCCCGGAGGACAAGGTGGCGAAGCGGTCGCCGCCGACGTCCCGCCGGCCATCCGCGCACTGCGTCCGATGACGGACGGCATCGTCCCGATTTCGGACGATGAGCGCAAAGCCAGGATTGAGAAGGCACGACGGTTGATGGTCGAGAATCGCATCGACGCGATCTATCTCGAAGGCGGGTCGAGCCTCTTCTATTTCACGGGAGTCCGCTGGGGGCTGAGCGAGCGCCCGTTCATCGCAGTCATCCCCGCGAAAGGCGATCTGGCCTGGGTATGTCCGGGCTTCGAGGAAGCGCGCGCGCGAGAACTGATCAAGTCTGCGGCTGACGTGCGAACGTGGCAGGAAGACGAGAGTCCGTACCGGCTCGTCGCCCAGATCCTGAAGGATCGCGGCGTGACCACGGGCCGCGTCGGCGTCGAGGAGCGGCTGCGCTTCTTTATCTTCAACGGCGTGAAGAAGGAAGCGCCCGCGATCGATTACATCAGCGCCGATCCCGTCACCGCCGGCTGCCGGATGATCAAGTCGCCGGCTGAGATCGCCCTCATGCAGCGCGCCAGCGACATGACGATCGCGGCGTACAAGGCGGGGCTGGCCACGTTGCGGGAGGGGATGACGCAGGGCGATCTGCGGAACAACATTCTCGCGGCCTATCGCGCGATCGGCGCGATCGGCGGCGTCGTGGCGGTGAGCTTCGGCGAGTACACGGCGTTCCCGCACGGCAGCATCACGCCGCAGAAGCTCCGCGCAGGCGACGTCGTGCAGATCGACGACGGCTGCAACGTCGATGGATACCAGTCCGACATCACCCGGACGACGGTGTTCGGCAAACCGACGAAGCGGCAGATCGACGTGTGGAACCTCGAGAAGCGCGCGCAGGCGGCGGCGTTCGACGCCGCAAAGCCGGGTGCGGCGTGCGAGACAGTTGACGCTGCCGCACGCAAGGTGATCACGGACGCGGGCTTCGGCCCCGGCTACAAGGTGCCGGGCCTTCCCCATCGAACGGGTCACGGCATTGGCCTCGACGGCCACGAGTGGACGAATTTCGTCCGCGGGAACAAGACTCCGCTGCAGGCAGGTATGTGCTTCAGCGACGAGCCGATGATTGCCATCTACGGTGAGTTCGGTATCCGCCTCGAGGATTGCCTGTACATCACGGAGAACGGAGCGACGTTCTTCAGCCAACCAAGCCCGGCCATCGATCGTCCATTTGCATAGCCATGCTCAAAGACCTTCGTCACGGTATCCGAACGCTCCTCCAGGCCAAAGGCTGGACGGCTGTCGTCGTCATCTCGCTGGCGCTCGGCATCGGCGCCAACACGGCGCTCTTCAGCGCGATCAACGGGCTGTATCTGAAAAAGCTGCCGGTGAGCGATCCAGACGGCCTCGTCCGGCTGCGCTGGTCGGGTAAGAACGACGTGGCCAACAGCTCGAGCGACTACGGCCCCTCCGGGAAGGACGCCAGCGGGCAGAACATCCGGGCCACCTTCTCCTATTCGATGTATCGCCAGTTCGTCGCCGACAACAAGACGATGGACGATCTGTTCGCCTGCGCGCCGTACGGCCAGGCCAATGTCGTCGTCGACGGCCACGCGGACATCGCCAGCACGTTCATCACGTCCGGCAACTATTACCGCGTGCTCGGCATCACGGCCAATCCAGGACGCACCATCGTCCCCGATGACGACAAGCCGGGCGCGGCGCCGGTGGCGGTGATCAGCGCCAAGTACTGGCGCTCCCGGTTCGCGACCGATCCGGGCGTGGTCGGCAAAGTGGTGCAGGTCAACAGCGTGCCGCTCACGATCGTCGGCGTGGTCGCGCCGCAGATACCCAACTCGCAGACCGCGTTTCGTGAGGGGCCGGACATCGGCGTGCCGCTGGCGCTCGACGGCCAGCTGTCGAGTATCCCGCCGCCGCCGCCGGGCGCGCCGCCGAGGAAGCCGCGGCTCGACGATCCGACGTACTGGTGGCTGCAGGTGATGGGACGGATGAAGCCCGGCGTGACGGTTGCGCAGGTGCAGGCCAATCTCGAGGTCGTGTTCCAGAACACGGCGCGAGTGCACCTCAATTCGTACCTCACGTCGCTGACGCCGGAGACGCGATCGAATTCGCGCAACCGCACCAGGAGCGAGGTGCCCCGCCTCCTGGCCGACTCGGGCAGCCGCGGCGTCTACAACGTCAACACGTCGGACGCGCGGGCGGTGACGATCCTCACCGTCGTGGTGGTGCTCGTCCTGCTCATCGTCTGCGCCAACGTCGCCAACCTCCAGCTCTCGCGCGCGACGACGCGGCAGAAGGAGATTTCGATCCGCCTCTCATTGGGCGCCACGCGCGGGCGGCTGATCCGCCAGCTCCTCACCGAGAGCGTCCTGCTGGCCTCAATTGGGGGCGCGCTTGGCGTTTTGGTTGCGAAGTGGAGCGGCCCGTTGCTGCCGGGCGCCGCCGGGCAGGCCACCGCGATCGACTGGCGCGTGCTGTCGTTCGTGCTTGCGGTGACGGCCGCGACCGGCATCGTCTTCGGCATCGCCCCGGCCCTGCGTGCGACGGCGATCAACGTCAGCGCCGCGTTGAAGGAGACGAGCCGGTCGGTTGCCGGCTCGCGCAGCGTGCTGAGCAAGGCGCTGCTGGTGCTGCAGGTGGCGGTCTCGCTCGTGCTGCTGATCGCGGCCGGCCTGTTCCTCCGCACGCTGCACAACTTGCGCAATGTGGATGTGGGGTTCAACACGCAGAACCTCGTGCTCTTCAACGTCAGACCGAGCCTGCTCCGGTACGACGACAAGCGGACGGCTGCGCTCATCGGCGACATCACGACTCGCGTGCAGGGCGTGCCGGGCGTCCGCGCGGTCGCCGTCTCGAACGTGACGCTGCTGTCGAACAGCGTGAATTCGACCAGCATCTTCGTCCAGGGCCGCACCTACAACGACGATCGCCAGCGGGACAGCATCAACGTCCTCGTCATCTCGCCGGACTATTTCAAGACGATGGAGATCCCGCTCGTCATGGGCCGCGTGTTCACAGACCGCGACAACGCGACCGCGCCCAAGGTCGTCATCATCAACGAGACCGCCTCGCGTACGTATTTTCCGAAGGAGAATCCGATTGGCCGGCGGTTCGGGTCCAGCGTCGAACAGAGCGGCCAGCTCGAGATTGTCGGTGTGTTGCGCGACACCAAGTACGACAGCGTCCGCGATGTGGTGCCGCCGACCATGTACGTGCCCCACCTGCAGGGGCGGCCGTCGACCCTGTTCCACGTGCGCACGGCGGCCGACCCGGCGGGAACAATAGCGGCCATCCGCGAGATCGTGCGGCAGATCAATCCGAACCTGCCGGTGACGGGAGTCACCACACAGGTCGAGCAGCTCGAACAGAACCTGCAGCAGGAGCGCGTGTTCGCGCAGGCGTACGGTCTGTTCGGCGCGCTGGCGATGCTGATCGCGTCGATCGGACTCTTCGGCCTGATGTCGTACAGCGTCGCGCGCCGGACGAACGAAATCGGCATCCGCATGGCGCTCGGCGCCCAGCAGGGCGACGTCCTCCGCCTCGTCATGCGCGAGTCGATGATTCTCGTCGTCGTCGGCGTCGCGATCGGCCTGGGCACCGCCGTCGCGGCGAGCCGCCTGGTCGCGAGCCTGCTGTTCGGGCTGGCGGCCACGGACACGGCGACGATGTTCCTGGCGACGACCGTCATGGTGATGGTCGCGGCGATCGCCGGGTATCTGCCGGCTCGACGCGCCTCGCGGGTCGACCCGCTCGTCGCGTTGCACTACGAGTAGCGACGTATTTTATCCGCGGTTTGCTCTATTGCTTCTCCATGGCTTTCCACGTCAGGACATATTGATCGACGTTGCCCGGTGTCACCAGGTCCACGCCGGAGTCGATGATCGGCGCCGGCCGGCTTCCGGCCTTGATCTCGGCCAGCAGCCGTACCGACTCGCTCCCCCAGCCGAAGTACTTCTGCCCGAGGAGCACCTGGACCTTGCCGGCTTTGAGCAGATCCGGCGCGGGCGGAATCGTGTCGAACGAAATGACTTTGGTCTGAGGCGGCACGCTGTCGAGCGCGTTGCGCGTGAATACCGGCCAGCCACCCACGGAAATCCACGCGCCGAGATCCGGATAGCGATTCGTGCCTGACGCGATGATTTCGGCGCAGCGCACCGGATCCTCCTTGATGTCGTAGACCTCGACCACCTGAATGCCCGGATGGCGCGCGAGCGCCTCGCGCACGCCGTCGAGCCGGCGCTGCAGGTTGACCGCGCCGACGCTCGTGATGAGGGCGACCTTGCCCTTTCCGTTGAGGAGCGCGGCCGCCTGCTCGCCCATGATTCGGCCGGCCGCCAGATCGTCCACGCCGTAGAAGGTGATCCGCTTCGATCTCGGCGCGTCGGCGTCCCACGTCACCACGGGAATGCCCGCGTCGATCGCGCGGTCGATCGTGTCGGTCAGAAAGTCGCCGTTCAGACACGAGATCGCGATCCCATCCACGCGCTGCGTGATGAACGACTCGAGAATCTCCTTCTGGCGAAGCTGATCGGCATTCTCCGGTCCGCGCCAGATGACGTCGATGTTGCCGCGTTTTGCGGCCTCGCGTTCCGCGCCGACCTTGGCATAGTTGAAGACGGGGATGTCGAGCGCTTTGGGGATGATGGCGAATCGCAGTTTCGCGGGGCCGCCCGTCGTGCCGCCCCCTCCGCACGCGGCCATCGTCAGGATGGCGATCGCGATGGCGCTCAGTCGTTTCATGATTGCGTTCCTCTCTTGCGCCGCTGCAGCAGCTGATCCATCACAACGATGACAATGACCACGAGACCGACGATGAGGCGATCGTAGAACGTCGCGCCGCGAATCTGAGGCAGCGCGTTGCGCAGCACGCCAAAGATGAGCGTGCCCAGCACGGCGCCGATGACGGATCCGCGGCCACCGGCCAGGCTCGCGCCTCCGACGACAGCCGATGCGATGATATCGAGCTCGTACCCCATCGCAAGATCCGCTTTGCCCTGGCCCTGGACGACGGCGAGCGCGACACCCGACAGCGCGGCGAGCACGGCCGCGATGAGGTAGACCGACGCGTGTACGACACCGACCCGGACGCCGGAGTACAGGGCGGCTGTTTCGTTTCCGCCGACCGCGAACACCGCGCGTCCCCACTGAAACCGCTTCATCAGCAGCTGAAACACGAGCGCGAGCACGATCATCAGCAGCGGCGACGTCCAGTCGAGCGGAATGCCGAGCAGCCGCCAGCCCGGCGCCAGCTCGCCGGACACGTCGAAATACCGACCTTCGGTGATGATGAACGCCGCGCCGCGCGCGATGCCCATCACGCCGAGCGTCGCGATGAACGGGGGCAGCCGCACGAGCACGACGAGCACCGCGCTCAACGCCCCGCACGCGGCGCCTGCCAGCAGGCCCGCGCAGGCGCTCGCGGCCAGGCTCCAGTGCCCGTGCACGAACAGCGCGCCGGCGACCACGCCAGCGAGCGCGATCACCGCACCGGGGGACAGATCGACGCCGCCCGAGATGATCACGATAGCCGCGCCCACCGCCGCGATGCCGTAGATCGACGAGTACTTCAGGATGAGCAGCGCGTTACCGGCGTTGAAGAAAGGGTGCGACCGGCCGTCTGCCGGCCAGAGGTACCACGCGAAGAACGCGATCTCGACAAGGAGGATCGCGACGGTGCTCAGTTCGCGGATCTCCCACAGTTTCCTCACGCCGCGGCTCCTGGGGATGTCGTCGCCAGCCGCATGACGCCTTCTTCGTCGGCCTCCGGGGCGGCGAGCTCTCCACGAAGGCGCCCTTCACGCATGACGATCACGCGGTCGGCAAGCGCCAGAACCTCCGGCAAATCGCTCGACACCATGAGGCATGCCGCTCCCTTGGCGGCCATGTCGCGGACGATACCGTGGATCTCGAACTTGGCACCGACATCGACGCCTTTGGTCGGCTCGTCGAGGAGCAGCACGCGCGGCTGAAGCGCCAGCCACTTCGCCACGACGACTTTCTGCTGATTGCCGCCGCTCAACATGTCGGGAGTCGCGTCGATGGACGAGGCCACGATCCGCCATTGTCGCAGCAGCGCTTCACTGGATGCGCGCTCCGTCTCCCGGACGATGCGCGCGCGCCGTGCCACGGCCGTCGGCAGCAGCAGGTTGTGGCACACGTTGAGATTGAAGAACAGTCCACTCCGCTGCCGATCTTCCGGCACCAGCACCACGCCGGCGCGCGCCGCCGCTCGAGGTGAAGCGAATCGCCGCGCCGCGCCTTCCAGGCTAAGCGTGCCGCGATCCGCACGGTGTAATCCGACGAGTGTTTCGAGCAGCTCGGTCCGTCCCGATCCCACGAGCCCGAAGACGCCCACGATCTCGCCGCGCGCAATCGACAGCGACACGTCCTCGAACCACGGCCGCCGCGTGAGCGCGTCCAGTCGCAGCAGCGGCCTGCGATCGACGGAAGGGGTTGCATGATCTGGGGCGTCGCGTCCGCTGGGCCCCGCGCGCACAGGAATACGCCGGCCGACCATCGCCTGCACGATGTCGTCAGACGTGACGCGGTCGCGCTCGAACGTTCCCACGTAGTGGCCATCGCGCAGGACCGTGATGCGATCGCACAGACGAAACACGTCGGGCAGCCGGTGCGAGACGTAGATGATTGTGACGCCGGCGCGCTTCAACGCGTCGAGAATGCGGAACAGGTGATCGGCTTCCGAAGCGGTCAGCGACGTGGTCGGCTCGTCGAGCGCCAGAATACGACACTCGAACGCCAGGGCCCGGGCCACCTGCAGGAGCTGGCGGTACGCCACCGGCAGCGCGTTGACTGCCGCGTCGGGTGAGACCGGCAGATGGAGCCGCGCCAGGAGCTCCCGCGCGCGGTCGCGCATTGCCGCTTCACGAAGCCGGCCGAACCTGCCGGTCAGCTCGCGTCCCGCAAAGATGTTCGCGGTGACGGACAGATTCGGAAACGCCAGCATCTCCTGGTGCACGAGGCCGATCCCGCGAGCCAGCGCGTCGCGCGGGCTGGCCAGGGCCACGACTTCTCCACCGACGCGCAGCTCGCCGCGATCGGGCCGCACGCTGCCGGCGAGGATCTTGAGCAACGTCGACTTGCCCGCGCCGTTCTCTCCGACGATGGCGTGCGCTTCGCCGCCGGTGACGCTCACGCTGACGTCGCGCAGCGCGGCGACCGCGCCGAACGACTTGTCGATGTGATGGAACTCGACGGGTACCACGCTATCCCTTGAACCGATGCGGCGGCCGACCCTGGACGCCCGGTCGTGCATGAAAGAGTCCGCCGGCACCAGGCTGGTCGGCGCGCTCGCGCTCGGACAGTCTGATCGTGGCGGTCGTGATGTACAGGTCACGCAGATCGGGACCGCCAAACGTGCAGGACGTCGGATACATCGTCGGAACACGAAGGACGCGATCGAGCGCGCCGTCTGGCGCGTAGCGGTGCACCGCGCCACCGCTCCACAACGACACCCAGACGTGCTCGTCGGCGTCGAGCGTCAGGCCATCGGGCACGCCCTGCGCTGGCGGAATGCGAACGAACGTTCGCCGATTGCCGATCGAGCCAGCGGCGAGATCGAAGTCGAACACATCCACCGATCGCCGTCCGCTGTCGATGAAATACATCGTGCGGCCATCGCGGCTCCAGTCGAGGCCGTTCGAAATCGTCACGTCGCGCAGCATCATGTGGACACGGCCGTCCGGATCGAGCCGATAGAGCGCGCCCGCGCCGCTGCGCTCGTCGAGCGCCATGGTGCCAGCCCAGAAACGACCGGCAGCATCGCAGTTGCCGTCATTCATCCGTTGGTCGGGCTTGTCGGCTTCGACGTAGGCGACCATTCGCACGCTGCCGCTCGTCACATCGAGCCGCGCGAAGCCGTCGCGCACTGCCAGCAGCAGATCGCCAGCCTCGGTCGGCGCCACGGCGCCCACGGACGCACCCACCTGATACAGGCGGCACGCGCTGGTGCCGGGATCGTATCGGTGGACGTGGCCGCGCAGGATGTCGACGAAGAACAGGCACGAGGCATCCGGATCCCATACAGGACCTTCGCCGAGCTCGGCTCGCGCATCGAGCACCAGGATGGCGTCAGCAATCACGATCGTTCGTCGTTCGTCGTGCGTCGTTCGCCGTTCGCCGTTCGCCGTTCGTGGTTCGTGGTTCGTCGCTGAGAGCTGAAAGCTGAAGGCTGAAGGCTCAAAGCTGTTCAACTTCGCCGTTCCCAGCCCTGTTTGAACAAGTTGATGCGGCCGCCGGTCCGGGGATGCTTCGCGCACTCGTCGTGATTCAGCCGCACGCCCAGTCCCGGCTTTTCCGGCGCGGCAAAACAGCCGTCGGCACGATCGACGCGTGGCGGATCGTCGACGAGCTCGTGCACCCACGAGTCGGCGAAATCGTTGAAGTGTTCCAGCACCTTGTAGTTCGGGGTGGAGACGGCCAGATGGACGTTGGCCATCGTACCGACCGGACCGCATACATTGTGCGGCGCCATCAGGAGCGAATACACGTCGGCCCAACCAGCCAGCCGCTTCATCGGCAGGAATCCGCCGAAATGGGTCATGTCGACCTGCACGACGTCGACCAATCCGCCCTCGATGAGCGGACGGATGTCTTCCATGGTGTGCGCCCGCTCACCGGTGGCAATGGTGAGCCGCGTCGCGGCGCGAACACGCGCCAGCGCCTTCGGATTCTCCGGCGGTACCGGCTCCTCGATCCATTCGGGCTCGTACGGCTCGAGCGACGCTGCGACTTTGAGGGCCGTGGCCGGAGTAAAACGGCCGTGCATCTCCACGAGAATCTGGATGTCAGCGCCCACGGCGTCGCGCACCGCCGCGATAATCTCGACGGCGCGCCGGCCGTCGGGCCCGGAGATCTCGGCGCTGGCGGCGCCGAACGGGTCGAGCTTCAGCGCGCGATACCCACGCTCGACAACCTTCCGCGCCAGCGACGCGATCGTTTTCGGATCGCGCTCGGCTTGATACCAGCCGTTCGCGTACGCCGGCACGCGCTCGCGAAAGCGTCCCCCGAGAAGCTTCCAAATCGGAGCATTGAGCGCCTGGCCGATGAGGTCCCAGCAGGCGACGTCGAACGACGCCAACGCCGACTGCGTGATTTCGCCGGGCCGCCCGTACTCCGCCCGCTGCACGTTCCAGGCGAGACGCTCGACGTCAAAGGGATCCGATCCGATCACATAGCGGGGCGCGAGCTCATCGATGCACGCCAGCAGCGTGCTGGTCTTGTTGACCATGCGCGCTTCGCTCAGGCCGACGAGTCCCGTATCGGTGGCAAGCTCGAGAAACGCAAGCTCCCGCCACGGCGTGCCGACGACGATGGTGCGCACATCGACGATTTTCATTGAATCACGATCGCCACAGAGTCACAGAGACACGGAGGGACGCGCCGCGGGAGATTCGGCGGTCCGGGCCTGCAACGCAGGCCGATGTGCGCGGCCGGAATGGAACGACGCACGAGCCTTCGAGCACCGTGGATCGGTTCGTGCGTCGTTCCGATTCCGGTCGCGCTGCGCCGCTTCGCGGCGTCCCGCCGAATTGCGAGCGCGTCTTCCGACGCGCTGCGCGCTGTCCTCCATCGAGTGAACCCTCTGTGCCTCTGTGACTCCGTGGCAAAACTCCTGAACTCGTTGCAGTGTGACGTACTGAAACGGCGGATCATGCTCGGACCGTCAACGGCGAGGCGACCGCATCGGGCATGTATCGTCGCAGCAGGCCAAGGCCAATCGCCGCACGGCGGACGCGCTCGCGCGACAGGGCCACGACCGTCGACTCGAGATGCTGGCCGCTCGGGTAGATGCCGGGCGCGTTCCGCACGCCAAACTTGAGATAGATCGGCGCCGCAACGCGCACGAGCTCGGCGATCTCGTAATAGCGCACCGTGCCGCCGAAGTCGTCCGGCGCTTCCACGTAGAAATCGATGGCCGCGTCAATCGTCTGGCGGATGGCGGCGATCTGCGGCAACGAGAGATCGACCGGCAGATTGATCGACGATGCACCCAGATCCTCGAGCACGCGCGCAGTCGCCGGATTGGCAGCGGCCAGCGTCACCGAGATTTTCAGGACGAAGTCGGCCGGCAGGTCGCCTGCCGCCTTCATCTTGCCGAGGACGAGCAACTGTCCGACGTCGGCCACGAGCACCGACCGGATGCCGAGCGCGGCGGCATGCCGGACGTCTTCCAGCCCGTAGGCGAGTTGGTCGGCTCCGCGAAGCGACGCCCCGAGAACCCTGCCCGACGTGCTCGCCGCCTGCGCGCCGACATCCCAGTTCGCACGCGGTCCGACGAACAGACAGACCTCGATGCCGTGGTCCCGCCCGAGTCCGACCATCTGACCGATCTCGCCATCGGTCTGCAGCATGATGCCGCTGCCCTGGCTGACACGATGCACCGACACGCGGTGCTCGCGCGCGGTCGCGATGACCGCTTCCATCGCGCCGGGACCTTCGCAGGACGGGATCTCGATGCGGTACTGGCCGCCGTCGGCAAAGCGCTTGTGCGACGTCGGCAAATCGTACGCGTCGCGGGTCGGCAGGTTCAGGCTGCTCAGGATGGTGTCGGTGGGTCGCATGGTCACGTCACGACGCGTACATGATCCCGAGGCCGCAGTCGGCGGCCAGCGACGCGCCGGTAATCGCCGACGCTTCGTCCGACGCCGCGAACGCGACGAGGTTCGCAATTTCCTCGGGCGTGGCGATCCGCCGCAACGGATGGAGCGCCAGTACACGCCGTTCCGCCTCGGCCGGATCGGGCTGCTTCGAGAACCATTCGTCCACCAGCCGAGTGCGGGTGTACCCGGGCAGGACAGCGTTGACGCGAATGCCCATCGGCGCGTACTCGAGCGCGAGGCTGCGCGTCAGGCCAACGAGGCCCGATTTGGCGGCGGCGTAGGGAAACATGCCCCCAATGGTGAGGTTCGCATGAATCGACGCGATGTTGACAATCGAGCCACGGCCCGCGCGCAGCATGGGTCGCAGTGCGTACTTGGCGCAGAGCCACGCGCCTTTCAGATCCACGGCGAACACCCGGTCCCATTCGGCCTCGGTCATGTCGGTGGCATCGAAGTAGGCGTTGATGCCGGCGTTGTTCACCAGGACGTCGAGCGTCCCGTGCCGCGCCAGCACGTCAGCGACGGCGTCGCGTACGTCGGCCTCGACCGTGACGTCGGCCCGGCGAAAAACCGCCGGCAGGCCGGCCGCCGACAGTTCGCGGGCGGTCTCCCGCCCCCGCGCATCGTCAACGTCGACAAAGACGACGGATGCGCCTTCGGCTGCGAACTTGTCGACAATCGCGCGCCCGATGCCGCGCGCCCCGCCGGTGACGAATGCAATCTTGCCGGTCAGCCGTCCCATGTGGTCTGAGCCGTAATACTATACGGCTCCGTGAAACAAGTTTTCGCGCTGGCCGTCTCGGTCGCGCTCGCCGGCTGTGGGCCGTCCAGCCCGCAGGAGTCGACGGGCAGCGCTCAGGCACCATCCATGAAAAAGGCGAGCGTCGTACGCGCACCCTTCGGACAGCTCGCCGATGGATCGCCGATGGAGATCTTCACGCTGACGAACGCGAACGGCGTCGAGGTGCGGACGATGCCCTACGGCGCCGCCATTGTGTCGCTGCGCGTGCCGGATCGCGGGGGACGGATCGACGACGTGGTGCTCGGGTTCGATACGCTCGACGGCTACCTTGCGCGGACCACGTACTTCGGCGCCGTCGTCGGGCGCTACGGCAATCGGATCGCGAAGGGGCAATTCACGCTGGACGGCCGCAGCTACCAACTGGCGACGAACAACGGGCCCAACCACCTGCACGGCGGCGTCAAGGGCTTCGACAAACAGCTCTGGCACGCGGAGCCGTTCGATCGCGACGGCCGCGTGGGCGTTGCCTACACGCTCACGAGCGCAGACGGCGACCAGGGGTATCCCGGCACACTGAATGTCAAGGTCACATACACGCTGTCTCCAGCGAACGAGTTGACTGTCGAGTACGAGGGCACCACCGATCACTCGACCGTCATCAACCTGACCCAGCACAGTTTCTTCAACCTCGCCGGCGACGGCAGCGGCGACATCCTCGGTCACAAGCTCACGCTCGATGCGGACCGCTTCACGCCCGTCGATGCCACGCTCATTCCCACGGGCGAGCTCGCGCCGGTTGATGGCACGCCATTCGACTTCCGCCAGCCGGTCGCGATTGGCGCCCGCATCGACGCGGACCATCCGCAGCTCCGCCACGGCACCGGCTACGATCACAACTGGGTGATCAACGGATCGCCGGGGACGCTCCGTCACGCCGCGCGCGTCGAGGATCCGTCGACGGGGCGCACGCTCGATGTGTCCACGACCGAGCCGGGCGTCCAGTTCTACGCGGGCAACTTTCTCGACGGCACCATCACCGGCAAGTCGGGTCATGTCTACAAGCGCCGCGCCGGGCTGTGCCTGGAGACACAGCACTTCCCCGACTCGCCGAACAAACCGCAGTTTCCCTCGACCGTCCTGCGGCCCGGCGAGACGTACCGATCCCGCACCGTGTTCACCTTCGGCGTCGAGAAATAATTCACCGCGGGCGTCGTTGCGGGATGTTCTTGGCGTGGTAGACATCGGCCGGGATGTGATGGCCCGGATAGACCTGCCCCAGCAGCTCGTACAGCGCCGGATCGTAGGCCTTGAGATCGACGGGCGTCTGCATGCGCTGGCCGTCGAATGTCTCTTCGTAGTTCGACCAGAACCACCACTGCGTCCCTTCCGCCCAGTACTCGTTCGCGTTCGTCGTCGCGTAGTGACCCTTGTATTTGCCGGCGGCCATGGCCGCTTTGTAGCTGGCCTGGATCGCCTCGAACAGCGTCGGCTCGACGTCGCGGATCGCGCCGCCCATGATTGCGTGCGAGAACTCGTGGACGAGCTCAGGATGGGAATGCCAAGCGCGTCGCTGTACTTCCTGTAGAACGGATCCACCTTGAGCGACGACGGCAGCGGACCGATCATCGCCGACGCGTAGTGCTCAACGAGCGGCTTCTCGCGCTGCGCCGTCGTCACGGCCACGAGCGCGACGACCCACACGACGAGCATCGCCGGCCTCATGCGTGCCTCAGAACCCGACCTGGAGCCGGAACTGCACCTGCCGCGCGCCGGCGGCGGTGCCGGTCGATTGTCCGAAGGTGGTCTGATCGATGTTCACCGTGGCGCCACCGGTGACGCCCACCGTCGTGTTGCGGTAATTGAAGGCGTTGATCATCAGCGCTTCGAAGGTGAACGTCGAGCCGCGACCGGTCTTGAACACTTTCGCAATGCCGAGGTCGGCGCTCCGAAGGCCCGGCCCATACAGATAGACAAACTGGCCGAGCTCGCCCGGAGTGGACGGCGTCGCGAGGTACTGCGGGTTCGCGCGTCCGTCGGCACCGACCAGCTTCGGATCCACGAAGAAGACGTTGCCGTTCGGACCCGGCCTCACGTGTATCATCCGCTGCAGCTCGTCGGCGGTGATGCCGTTCAGCACGACGCCGGCGTCCTGCTGATTCACGGTCTGCCGCCCGCTCGTCAACCGGAACGGGCGCCCGGTTTGCATTTTGACGATGCCGGATAGCGCCCACCCGCCGAGGAGCTGATCGAGGATCGCGTTGTCGATGCCCCAGCGCCGTCCGGAACCGAACGGCAGCTCGTAGGTCCAGTAGCTCTGGACGTTGTGCCGCAAGTCGTACGCCGTCGGGCCCCAGTTGAGGGACTTGTCCCGCAGCGTGAAGTAATCCACCTCGTTGCTCGCGCCGACCACGTACCGATCGGTGCGCGCGTGGCCGTATGTGTAGTTCGCCGTCAAGCTGAGACCCGCGTGGTATCGCTGTCGGAACTGCACCTGCAGCGAGTCGTACTTCGACGCCGCCTCGTCGGTGAGCAGGCGCACGGCGCTCCCGGCGGCGAACGGATTCGCCTGGAAGACATTGATCGGGTACGGTCCGGCCGCGTTGTACCCGCGACGCACGCACTCGGGAAGCGCGCTGCCGACCATGGGACACAGGTAGATGCTGTTACCCGCCAGTGCGTTCGCCAGCCGTCCGGCCTGCCCCTGCTGCAGCTGCGTGATGAAGGTGTTGTTGGTGAACCCGCTCGACGCCGCGACGGCCGGCACCGAACCGCGCGCCCCGAAGGCGGTTTCGAAAATCGGCAGCGCCGCCTGACCCGGCAGACCGTTATTGCCGAAGCCGGTCCGGCCGTTGGCGAGGTTGATCGCCAGGTTGTTCTGCGCGTTCCTGAAATCGCGCAGAAAGCCGTTCTCGAAGACGTTCACCTCGTTGAGGTCGTAGCTCCTCCAGAGGTTGTGGCCGCGATTGCCGACGTAGCGGAATTCGATCGCCGCGTCGCGCCACAGCTCGCGCTGGTAGCCCACCGTCCAGTTCAGGACGTACGGCGTCCGGATGTCGGGATCGAACGCCGAATGGCCGCGCGCGAACGTGAACAGCGACTGCGCGATCGGGAACGCGAACTCGGTCGGAAACACGGAGTAGGGCGGGAGCGTGGACTGCAGCGACAGTCCTCCCGGTGAGAATCCGGGCATGCCCGGTTCGAGGTTCAGCGTCTGACTCAGGCCGGGCCCGTTGCCGGCCGCGGTCTGGAAGTTGATGAGGCCCTCGTCATAGTAGTTCACGCCGAACGCGCCGCGGTAGACGCCTTTGCCGAGCAGCGCGCCGAGCCAGCCTTCGGGTCGATCGGGATTCCACGCGACGCCGGCGTTCGGCGCCGGGTTCAGGATGTCGTGCGTGTACGGCTTGGGCTGGAGGAACACTTGCGGGTCGGCGAGGCCGTTCAGGACGCCCGGCTGAAACGGCGCCGTTGACGGGCCGAGCAGATGGTCGGGCGTCGGGCTGCTGTACACCTCGTTCGGATTGCTCGCGGCGCCCGTGAGCTCCCACCGCAGCCCGTAATTGACGGTGAGGCGCGGATGTGCGCGCCACTGATCCTGCGCGTAGAGACCGCCCACGTTCTGGGCTTCGCGCCGGAACGCCGGATTGAGTCCGTACTTTCTCGTCGTCTCGTCGAGGAAGTAGCTGCCGCTGGAGCCGCTGATACGCCCGGTCAGGAGCGCGTAGAGAGCCAGGACGCTCGTCAAATCCGCGGCGCGAAGCCCGGGAATCGCCGTCGTGTTGAAGACGCTCGAGACGGGATCGGCCGACACCACGCCGAGATTGACCGAGAGCGGCGCGCCGCCGATCGATTCGTACATCGTCGTCCTCCGGAACGTGCCGCCGAATGTCCACGTGTGACGACCCTTGAGCCACGTCAGCGTATCGGAGAAGTTCCACACCGGATTGTTGCGGGGGATCGGAAGCTGGTCCTGCGTGATCTGCGGCGAGTCCATCAGAACCACGTTGTTGACGGACGGAACGATAATCCGCCGGCCGCCCTGTGGGTCGTAAATCGAGAGCGTGTTGCCCGGCCGGAACTCCTCGAAGTTGCTCTGGACGCCGAAGCTCGCCTGGTTGAAGAGATTCGATCGCGGCGTCCAGTCCGCGCCGGTGGACACGATGTAGTACGTCGACGTGAACCCGTCGTTGACCGACGGCAGCCCCGGATACCGCGGGTTGGTCGGCAGATTACGCCAGTGCAGGTTGAGAATGCCCCGCATCGCCAGCGACGGAGTCGCCTGGTAGTCGACGCGCGCCGTGGGAAAGACGTTCGCGTTCGGCCGCTGCGGGTTCACGAAGCTGAACGTGTTCTGGAGCAGGTTGGTGGTGGGCGTCACCGCGCCCTTGGTCACCGCCTCGTTCACCAGCCGGAACTGTGCCGCGATGTACGGGTCGATCGCGCTCGGGAAGCCGGCCGCGCGCGCGATGTCGAGCAGGTTCACCGTGCGCACGGTGGTGTCGGTGGCGGTGTAGCGGAAGACGCCCTGCTGCGCTTCGGCCGTGAGCACATTGCGGTTGATGGTCGTTTCGCTGGGCTGGTAGATCTGCTCGTAGTTCGCGAAGAAAAAGAGCTTGTTGCGAACGATCGGACCGCCGATGTTCGCGCCGTACTCGTGTTGGCGCAGCTTCGTTTTGGGAATGCCGCGGGCCTTGTTCACGGCCGGCCACGCGTTCAGTCCTTCGTGGATGATCGTATCGAACACCTGGCTGCGCAGCCGATTCGAGCCGCGCTTGGTCGTGAACTGAATCTGCACAGCGCCTTCCGCGCCCGCGTCCGCCGTCAGGCCGGCGGTCGAGACCGTCACTTCCTCGACTGCGCCCAGACGGATCGGCGCGAACGCGAAGAAGCTCGTGCCGCCGCTGCGGAACCGCTGGGAATTGTCGTTGATGCCGTCGAGCGTGATTGCGATCGCGCCGCCTGGCAGCCCGTTGTACTCGCTGTCGCGGGCCCCGGCGCTCGTCGCCGTGCCAGGCACCAGCAGCGCGAAGTTGAGCACGTTGCGTCCGGCGAGCGGCAGCTTCGCGATCTGCTCGTTCCGTACCGTGTTCGCGATCGTCGTCGACGTGCTCTCGACGACCGGCGCCCGCCCCGCGACCTGTACCACTTCCGTGACGCCCGCCACCTGGAACTCGATCACCACATCGGTCGCGCGCGCGGTCTGCACGACCAGCGACTGGATCGTGGCCGGTTGAAAGCCGCCGGCGGTCGCCGTGAGGGAATAGCTGCCCGGCTGGAGATTGGGAAACACGAACCCGCCGTCCGATCCGCTCTTCGCTTCCTGCGCGCGGCCGGTCGCCGCGTCGAGCAGCACCAGTTCCGCGTTGGGGACGACTGCACCGGTCTGATCCCTGACGGTCCCGACGACCTGCCCGGTCGTGCGCACCTGCGCGAACGCGCCTCCGGCGATCGTTGTCAGCCAGGCCACCAGTGCCATCCGCAATGCGCGATCCGCAATCCGCATGGCAGATCCTCTAGAACCCGACGGTCCCTCGCAGATACAGATTGCGCGGGTTTGCGTTGTTCGCCGGCTGTGTCGACTGCCCAAAGGTGATCGACTGAATGCTCGTTTGCCCGAGGAAGCCCGGCGTGCTCCAGATCGGATGATTCAGCACGTTGGTTGCGGTGACGTGCATCGTGAACGTCACGCCGCTGGCGATGCGCACCTGCTTGTTGAGCGACACGTCCAGGTTCCAGCTGTTCTTGCCGCGGAGGTACACGATCTGGCCGAACTCGCCCGGCGTGGTCGGCACGTCGAGGTACGCCTGGTTCGCGCGGCCGTCCGGGCCGATGAACTTCGGATCGATCCAATATCGATTGAAGCCCGGCCCGGGACTGATGTGAACTGCCTCCTGCAGGTCTTCAACGGTCAGCCCGTTTCTCAGGATCACCCCCGCGTCTTCCCCGTTGACCGTCGAGCGACCGCTCGTCAGCCGGAACGGCGTGCCCGTCTGGAACGTCATGATGCCGCCCAACGTCCAACCGCCCACCACGGCGTCGAGCACGCGGTTGTCGATGTCGACGCGTCTGCCTTTTCCGACTGGCAGATCGTAGGTGCCATACGCCTGCAGAACATGGCGCACGTCGAACGGCGACACCTGAGCGTCGAACGTCTTGTCGCGCACCGTACGGTAGTTGACCGTTTGCGTCGCGTTATCGGCCCAGATGTCCGCCCACGTCTTGCTCAGCGTGTAGTTCAGGTTCACGCTGAGCCCTTGCGTGTAACGGCGGCGCAGTTGCAACTGCAGCCCGTGATACTTCGTGTACGACCCATCGTCGACGAGCTCGAGCGCGCCCCCGATGGCGTAGGGGTTCGCCTGGAAGAAGTTGATCGGATAACCGCCGGGGGCGTCGTAGCCGAGAGTCGCGCATGGGCCGAACGTGTTGCCGAGCATGCGGCAGATGTAGGTGGAATTCGTGGCGAGGTTCGTCGCGAGCGTACCCGCAGTGCCTTGCTGCAACGCGGTAACGAACCCGCCGTTGGTGAACGCCGATCCGGCCGGCAGCGCCGGCTGGGAGCCGCGTGCGCCGAACGCCGTCTCGAAGATGGGGAGCGGCACCTGACCGGGCAGACCGCGGTTCGCGAAGCTCGTCATCCCCGCCGCCTGGTTGATCGCCAGGTTCTGCTGCGCGCTCTTGAATTCCCGCAGGAACCCATTCTCGAAGATGTTCACTTCGTTCAGGCTGAAGGTGCGCCAGACGTGACTGCCCCGGTTCCCGAGGTACCGGATCTCCGCCACCGTGTTCTTCGCCAGCTCGCGCTGCACGCCGATGTTCCACGACTGCACGAACGGCGTGCGCAGATCGTCCTTCATCGTTCGAAAGTTCGTCGATCCGAACGTGAACAGCGACTCCGGGTACGTGTCGCTGTAGGTGGGCGGGAACACCACGAAGGGCGGCAGCGAACTCTGAAGCGTCAGACCGCCGGGCGCGAAGCCGGGGAATCCCGGCCGCAGATCGAGACTCTGGCCCTGACCCGGATTGTTGCCCGACGTCGAGGCAAACATGTTCGTGCCCTCGTCGTAGTAGGTGAGGTCGTAGCCGCCTCGGATGACCGACTCCGGTCCCTTGCCGAACAGCTTTGCGAGGATGCCGCTCTCGAACTGCGGCGTCCATGCGAATCCTGCGCGAGGCGCCGGGTTGACGAGATCGGCTTTCGCGGCGACTTTGGCGCGCTCGAGCACGGGATTCTGGACGCCGTTCAGCACGCCCGGCTGAAACAGCCCGGTCGAAGGCCCCAGCAGGTTGGCGTAGTCCGGAAACGTCGACACGCCGGTGTGGCTGTGCGGCGCGCCGGCCAGTTCCCAGCGGAAGCCGTAGTTGACGGTGAAATTCGGGCTGGTGCGCCACGAGTCCTGCGCGTAGAAGCCGCCCATCAACGAGGAGGTCCAGTTCTCGCGATAGATGAAGTCGGAGAACTGGCCCGCGGCGACGTCGGCGCCGCGGCCGGTCTGCACTCGCGTGAGACGGCCGGTGAGCAGCGCGTACAAATCGCACGCGGCCGCCTGGTCGGCACTCTGGAAGCCGGGCATGGTCGTCGCGTTGAAGATGCTGAGCGCCGGATCACCCGTCGCGCAGCCGGTGGTGTAGCGCGGAAACCCCAGAATGCCGGCGGAGCCCGGCGCGTCGAGCGAGGTATCGCGCCATTCCGTCTGGCGAAACGATCCGCCCAGCCGCCATGAATGGTTGCCGCGGAGCAGCGTGAGCGTGTCGTAGATGGTGGTGATGTAGTGGCGGCCGGTAATCGGCGCGGCATCCTGGACCATGTTCTGGAGGTTGTTTGGCGCCGCCGGACCGACGACCGGGCCGAGCGTGAACCGTGCCGGCCGGCCGTTGACCAGACCATTCGGCGCGTAGAATTCCACGCCGCGGTTCGGCGTCGTATCTCCACTGTGCTGGATCCCGTAGCGGAACTCGTTGTGCGTCTTCGGACTCACGGCCCAGTTCAGCCCGGTGGACGTGATCCACCATGACGCGTGAAACATGTACTGGACCGGGAGGTCGGGCAGCGGCCACTGGCGGCGGCCCTGATTGTCTTGACTGTACAGGTTCCAACTCGCCATCCAGGACACGCTCGGCGCGATCTGCAGGTCGACGCGGCCGGTCGGATAGTTGTTGATCTGCTTGCTCGGCTCGACCCACGCGAGGTCCTGCGTCCGGAGACTGTTCGTCGTGCGCAGCGAGCCGTTCTGTTGCGCCTGACGCTGTTTCGCGAGCAACCCGCCGATCGTCGGATCCGGCGTGGACTGGAATCCGTTCTGCGCGGCAACCTGGAGCAGGTTGGCCGTCCGTTGCTCACCCGCTGCCGTGACGTAGCGGAAGATCCCCTGCTCCGCCTCCGGCGTGAGCACGGTGTTGGTCTGGACCGCGGTTCCGGGAATGTATTCCTGCTCGAAGTTCAGGAAGACGAACAGCTTCTCGCGAAGTTTCCCGGCCGGCAACAGCGGCCCGCCGAAGTTGCCGCCGTAGTCGTGCCGGCGGACCTTCGGCTTCTCGATCGCGCGCGACGCGTTGGAGTAGGTGCTGGCGTTGAACTTCTCGTTCCGGTACTGCTCGAACATCGACCCGTGGTACTGGTTGGTGCCGCGCTTCGTGATGAACTTCAGGTTCACGCCGCTCTGCGCGCCGGAGTCGGCGCCGAGGCCGCCGGTTTCCACCGTGACCTCCTCGATCGCACCGAGACGCGGCGGGACGGTTCCGAAAAAGCTCGTGCCGCCGCTCTTGAATCCATTCGACGAATTGTTGATGCCGTCAATCGTCGGATTGATCGTGCCGCCGGGCATCCCGTTGAAATGCGTCCCGCCGCCGACCGGCTGCACGACCCCGGGCGACAGCCGCGCCAGGCCGAACGTGCTGCGCCCGGGCAGTGGCAGCTCGCGGAGCGCTTCGTTGTTCAACGTCGTGGAAATCGTGTTCGTCGTCGCTTCGAGCACCGGCGCGGCGCCCACGACCGTGACCGATTCGCCCACTGGGCCGATCTCGAGCGCGATCCGTAAGTCCGTGGTGCGCGACGACTCGACGATGACGTTGCGGACGACCGCCGTGCGGAATCCCTGTAGTATGACGGTGACTTCGTACGAGCCGAAGTTGAGGTCGGGGAACGTGAGCGATCCGGACTGGTTCGTGACCGTCTGTTTGCCGATGCCGGTCCGCTCGTCCTTCAACTGCGCGCTGGCGCCGGGGACAACGAGGCCGGAGCTGTCGATCACCGTGCCGGTGATGGCGCCGGCGATACGCACCTGGGCGTCGGCGGCGCCCCGACCGGCGAGCCAGGCGGAGACGAGCATCAGCGCGATCGCGAGCTGTTTCATGGTGAGCGCTCGCCGTGTAGCGGCTGGTACGTGAACGTTCACGATCGGGCACTTTACGCGCCCGGTCGGGCCCTGTCAACGCTCGGCGGCGTCAGGTGGTGCCTGTAAGATGACCGCACGCCGCCGTGAGCGCAGATACGCGTCATCCCGCCGCGCCGCCCGTCCGTCCGGTCGGCATCAAGGACATCGCCCACGCACTGGGTGTGTCGACGGGGACGGTGGATCGCGCGCTCCACGCGAAGCCGGGCATCAATCCGATGACGCGCGCCCGCGTGCTGCGGATGGCGGAGTCGCTCGGCTATCGGCCCAACCTCGCCGCGCGCTATCTGAAGTCGCATAAGCACCTGCGCATCTCGGTGCAGCTGCCGCAGGAAATCGCCCTCTTCTGGGATTCGCTGCGCGACGGCATCCGCGACGCCGCCGCGCCGTTCGCGCCGGCGCTGCAGGTGGACTTCCGCAGCTATCCGCGGCTCGGCGAAGGCGACACCCCGCTTTTTGAGCAGGCGATGCGCGAAGGCACGAACGGCCTGATCATCGCGCCGGGGAATCCCGCCACGCTCCGGTCGTGCATTCGCAAAGCCGCCCGCCGCGACGTGCCCGTCATCTGCGTCGTCACCGACGCGCCAGGCACCGAGCGGCTGACGGCGGTGTCGGCCGATCCGTTCACCGTCGGCGCCGTCGCCGGCGAGCTGCTCTCGCGGTACCTGCCGGGCGGCGGACGCATCGCGTTCTTCACCGGCTGGCTCGGCACGCAGGATCACGCGGAAAAACTGCGCGGCTTCGAATCGAGCCTGAAGACCAGTCGCGGACCGGTCTATCTCGGCCCCGTTGTGGAAGCGCACGACGACCCGCGTGAAGGGTACCGGCGCGCGCTGAAGCTGCTCAGGGGGCATCGCGACCTGAAGGGCATTTACGTGAGCACCGTCAATTCGCTGCCGGTGCTCCAGGCGGCCGAGCAGGAAGGCCGGCTGCGCAACCTCGCGATCGTCACCACCGATTTGTTTCCCGAGCTCGTGGAATGGATACGGGCAGGCAAGGTGGCAGCGACGATGTACCAGCGTCCCCTCACGCAGGGACGGTTGGCGCTGCAGGCGCTCTATCACTATCTGATCGACGGCACGTGCCCGCCGCCGCGAATCGCAGTGGCGCCGCACGTGGTGATGCGCTCGAACCTGAATCTCTTCCTCGAACGGCTACCGGTCGACTCGGACCGCTCAAATCTGAAATCTGAAATCTGAACTGCGGACGATCACTTCACTTTCCACTCCTGAATCCCGACCGACCATTGGGGCTGCGCCGTCACTTCCACGCGCAGGCCGGTGGTGGTGACGGGAGAAAAAGTCAGCCTGTTGTAGCGATCTTTCTCCACGCCGAACGCGTCCAGCGGCGTCACCGGCTTCCACGTGTCGCCGTCACGGAAGAACAACCGCCACGACGCGGGGACTCGCACCTGGCCGCGTCCGGTGTCGTCGAACCAGTAGATGTCCACCTGAGACACGGTGGAGGGAGTCTGGAATGAGTACTGTGCCCATTCGACCGTGCCGCGCCGCGGCCACCAATCGAAGTACGACGCCGGGTCGTCCGACGATCGCGGATCGTCACCGTCGTTGATGGCTCGCGGATTGCGCCGGGCGGGTGACGTTGTGACCGTAGCGGTAGTCGCCGCGGTCGGCCACGGGGTCGGCCTGGCGACGGCATCAGTTGCGGCCAGCCAGACGATCATCTGTCCCCGTCCACGATTCGCCCACATGGCGTACGGGATCGCCATGAAATCCTGTTCGGCCTTCGTCACGCTTCCCTTCGCGTCGTACGCCAGGCCGTACGCGCGACCCGTGATCACCTGGACGCCCCTGAGCAGATTCGGCCGGAATTCGCTCGCCAGCGTCGCTCTGTCGGGCAGCACGATGTTCCGCACTGTGCCGTTCGGGTTGTCCGGCCATTCAGCGGCGTACACGATCGGCCCGCGCTGCAGCGCGACGCGGTTCCGATCGGCTTCGACGTTCTCGTGCGCCGCGACGCGCCGCACCGGCATCGGCAGGTCCAGCTCGATGACGTCGCCGGCCTTCCACGTGCGGTCGATGACGGCGTAGCCTTTGTCGGGCGTGAACGCCCGGGCCTGACCGTTCACCTTGAGACCTACCGGCGCGTCCACGGAATCGGCGAACCGATAGAGGTCGCTTGGCACCGGTTCGTTGCGCGCCCAGCCCGGCACGCGCACCTTGATTGCGAAGCTGCGGGTACGCTCGGGGGACACGGTAATCTTCACGGCGCCGTCCCACGGATAGCGCGTGTCCTGGGCGAGTTTCACGCGACGGTTCCGATCCAGATCGATGTCGGCCTTCCCGCGGGCGAAGAGGTTCACGTACACCGTGTCGCCCTGACGCGCGTACATGTAGCCGGGCACCGAGGCGAGGAACCGCGTGATGTTGCCGGGACAGCACGCGACGCCGAACCAGGCGCTGCGCTCGTGCTGCCCGTTCGACTCGAGCGGGTTCGGATAGAAGAAGGTCTTGCCCTCGAGCGAGACGCCCGAGATGAGGCCGTTGTACAGGGTGCGCTCCATGACGTCGATGTACTTCGCGTCCCCATGCAACAGGAACAGGCGATGGTTCCAGAAGTCCATGCCGACCGAGGCGCAGGTTTCGTTGTAGGCCGTCATGTTCGGCAGCTCATAATGCCTTCCGAACGCTTCGCCCGATCCCGATGCGCCGATGCCGCCGGTGATGTACAGCTTCTTGCCGACCGTGTTCTCCCAGATCGTGTCGATCGCCTTCACGTACGCGGCGTCGCCGGTGAGCGCCGCGACGTCGGCCATCCCCGAGTACATGTACGTGGCGCGGACGGCGTGGCCGACCGGTTCCGTCTGGTCGATGACCCGCTGTTGCGCCTGGTTGTACGAGAGACCGCGCGGGTTGACCTTCTCACCCGGGTTCGGCCCTCGTTCGTCGAGCATGAACTTGGCGAGCGACAGATACCGCTCGTCGCCGGTCACGCGATAGAGCTTCGCCAGACCCATTTCCGTGATTTGGTGACCTGGCCAGATCGACTGTTTGCCCGGACCGAAGGTCCCGACGAGCAGGTTCGCGCTCTTGAGCGCGATGTCGAGCAGCGCGCGCTTGCCGGTCGCCTGATAATGCGCCGCCGCGGCCTCGTAGAGATGCCCGAGGTTATAGAGCTCGTGGCTGTCGTCGCGCTCCAGCTCCCAGCGTGCCTTTCCCGCCCACGGATGCGGGTTCTGCGGATTGATGGTGCGGGTCGTGTAGAGGTAGCCGTCCTTCTCCTGCGCGGCGGCGATCTTGTCGACCATGCCGTCGACGTACGCATCCAGCTTGGGATCGGGGTGCACGCTCAGCGCGTACGAAGCGCCTTCAATGACCTTGTAGAGATCGGTGTCGTCGAAGGGATAGCCCGGCGGTTTCGTGTTCTCGAGCGGTTCACCGCGCAAGGCTTTGGCGGCGCGAATGAAATTGTCGACGCGTCCGGTGAGCTCGCACTGTTGAAACGCGTAGGGAATCGTCTCAGTCCGGTTCGTCTCGATCCGCGGCGACCAGAACCCGTCGTCGAGGTGGACCGCCGTGAACGGCACCGGCTGCACCGGGTAATCGCCCCTCGGCGCGCTCGGGGCGACCCTGAGCTGCGTTGAAGGATCGCGCGCGGGCGACGGCTGGCGGGAGGACGCCGGCGACTGCCCCGTGGTTGCGGCCGTCAGCGTCACCAGCGCGGCGACGATGACGAGCGTCAGCGCGTTCGCCACGCGCGCGATCACCGCCGATTTCGCTGGAGGCATGGCGTAGTATATCGTGAACGTTCACGAGGAGTGCCCATGCCACGCCGCTCGATCGGCCGGTTCGTCGGGACCGTTACCACTGCGGCGGCCCTGATGGTTGGCACCGCTGCCGCGCCGCAGGCTCCCCATCCGATCGTGGCCGTCGTGGCCGACGCCGCCCGCCCGTTGCCACTCACGGCGGTGCGTCTCACGGGTGGACCGCTCAAGCACGCGCAGGATCTCGACGCGAAGTACCTGCTCGAGCTCGAACCCGACCGGATGCTCGCGTTCTATCGCCAGCGCGCCGGCCTCGCGCCAAAGGCGCAACCGTACGGCGGCTGGGACGGCGACGGCCGCAACCTCACCGGTCATATCGCAGGGCACTATCTCTCGGCGGTCAGCCTGATGTGGGCCGCCACCGGCGACCCGCGGTTCAAGCAGCGCGCCGATTACATCGTCGGCGAGCTGAAGATCGTTCAGGACAAACAGGGCGACGGCTATCTGAGCGCGCTCGCGCGCGGCCGCGAGGCGTTCGTCGAGCTGACGAAGGGGAACATCCGATCGGCATCGTTCGATCTGAACGGCCTCTGGTCGCCGTGGTACACACTGCACAAGACGTTCGCCGGCCTGCGCGACGCGTATCGGCACGCCGGAAACGCCACCGCGCTCGACGTGGAGACGAAGTTCGCGACGTGGGCGGAGACGGTCCTCTCGCCTCTCACCGAGACCCAGCTGCAGCAGATGCTGAACACGGAATTCGGCGGCATGAACGAGGTGCTCGCCGATCTCTACGCCGACACGGGCGATCGGCGCTGGCTGACGCTCTCGCATAGATTCGACCATCGCGCGGTGCTCGATCCGCTCACGCGCGGAGACGATCGGCTGGCGGGGCTCCATGGCAACACGCAGGTGCCGAAAGTGCTCGGCGCCGCCGTCCGGTACGGGTACACGGGCGATCGCGACGATCGATCGGCCGCCCGCTTTTTCTGGGACCGCGTCGTCGGTCATCACACCTTCGCGACGGGCGGGCACGGCAAGGACGAGTACTTCCGCGAGCCCGATCGACTGAGCAACATCATCGACGGGCGCACGGCGGAAACGTGCAACGTCTACAACATGCTCAAGCTGACGCGCCGGCTGTTCGCCCTCGAGCCCGACGTGCGGTTCGCGGAATTCCAGGAGCGTGCGCTGTTCAACCACATCCTCGGCTCGATCGATCCGGCCGATGGCAGCATGTGCTACATGGTCGGCGTCGGCCGCTTTGCCCGGCGCGAGTATCAGGACATGTCGCGCAGCTTCACATGCTGCGTCGGTTCCGGCATGGAGAGCCACGCGCTGCATGGCTTCGGCATCTACTATGAATCGGGCGATCGCCTGTGGGTGAACCTGTACGCTCCATCGACCGCCGCCTGGAACGGGGCCGGCGTGCGGCTCCGCATGGACACGACATTCCCCGAAGGCGAATCAGCTGCGATGACGCTCACGGTCCGAACGCCAAACGCGTTCACGGTCGCGCTGCGGCGGCCGTCCTGGGCCGGCGATGGATTCACCGTGACGATCAACGGCACGGCGGTGAAGAACCTGCCCAAGCCAGGCTCGTACGTCGAGTTGCGGCGCACGTGGAAGACCGGCGACGTCATCGCGCTGACGCTGCCCAAAGCGCTGCGGCTGGATCTGATGCCGGACAATCCGCGCACCGCCGCGATTATGTGGGGGCCGCTCGTGCTGGCAGGAGATCTCGGTCCTGAACCGCCGCGCGGATCCGCGCGCGGAACGACGCCGGACGGCGCAGCCACTGTCTACGACGCGAGCACGATGCCCCGCGCACCGGGGCTGGTGGGTGCCGAGCGCCCCATATCGGAGTGGCTCAGGCCGGTCGCCGGGAAGCCCGGCACCTTCCGAAGCGACGGGGTCGCGCGGGATCGCAACGTGGACCTCGTCCCCTTCTATCAGCTCCATCGGCGGACGTACGCGGCCTCCTGGGATCTGTTCACGCCGCGGGAGTACGACAAGCATCTCGCCGATCTCGCCGCCGAGCGAGAACGGCAGCGGAAGCTCGAACAAGCGACCGTGGCCTTCGTCGCGCCGGGCGATCAGCAGGCCGAGCGCGACGTCAATCAGCAGGGAGAGGATTCGTCAATCGTGCGCGTCGAGGGGCGGCCTGGCAGGCGCGCCGGCAAGTGGTTCTCGTACGACGTGACGGTGGATCCATCGAAGCCGACGACGCTCGTCGTCACCTATCACAGCGACACACGACGAATGAAGACGTTCGAGATTCTCGTCGACGGCCAGCGCGTCGGAGAGCAGACCATTCCCGAAAACAGCGTGTCGCGGTTCTTCGACGCCGAGTACCCGATTTCCCCCGAGCTGGTTCGAGGGAAGCCGAAGGTCACCGTGCGTTTTCAGGCTGCGACGGGCGAGGTTGGACCCGTCTTCGGCGTGCGGATCATCCGCGGCTCCTGAAGCCACGAACGATCTCGAAGCCCTCTCCGGACGTTCCGCCGTTCGTTGGGTTCATGTTTGGCGCGGTCGGAGGACAGCCGAATGACACATCCCACGCGACGAGCGTTCATGGCAGCTACAGCGGCCGGCGCGGCCGGTGCACTGTTCGCACGGCACGTTCCTGGGGTGCGAGCCCAGACGAGCGACTCGCGGCTCGAGATTCTGGTCAACGAACCGATCGGTACGATCGCACCGGACATCTACGGTCATTTCGTCGAGCACTTGGGTGGCGTCGTCTACGACGGCATCTGGGTCGGTGAAGACTCGAAGATTCCCAACGTCGGCGGAATTCGCAAGGCGCTCGTGGACGAGCTCCGGAAGATCAAGCCGGCGGTAATCCGCTGGCCTGGCGGCTGCTTCGCGGACAGCTACGACTGGCGCGACGGCATCGGCGCAGCCGGCAATCGGCCGCGGCGCACCGACTTCTGGGCCGATACGCGTCCCAGCCTGAACCGGTCCCCCGCCGACGGGCCGCAACGCTTCGATCCGAATCGGTTCGGCACGAACGAGTTCATGCGGTTCTGCCGGCTCACCGGCGCGGCGCCGTACATTGCGGCGAATGTCCGCAGTCTGCCCGCGAAAGACTTCTATCAATGGGTTGAGTACTGCAACGCGCCGGCGGGAGCGACCACGATGTCCGACTTGCGCGTCGCGGGCGGCGACCGTGAGCCGTTCGGTGTCCGGTATTGGGGCGTCGGCAACGAGCCATGGGGCTGCGGCGGCAACTTCACGCCCGAGGAGTACGCCACTGAATTTCGCCGGTACACCGCGTGGGTGCCAAAGTACGGCGTCGATCTGAAATTCATCGCCGCGGGGCCCAACGGCGGTGATCGCGAGTGGACGACGAGGTTCTTGCGGACGCTCGTCGCGCGCGGCGCAGGCGCGCTGAACGGCGTCTACGGCTGGGCGCTGCACTACTACGCCGGCAGCACCGGCGACCGCAACGCGATTCAGTTCACGACCGACGACTGGTACGACCTGCTGACGCGAGCAGACCGCATGGAGTCGTTGATCACACAGCACTGGTCGGCGATGGCGGAGTCGGATCCCTCCCACAAGGTCAAGCTCCTCGTCGACGAGTGGGGGGCCTGGCACGCGGGCTCGATCGATATGCCGCCAAACTATCTGTGGGCCTACCCGGGATCGCTGCGCGACGCGCTGGTCGCGGCGCTGACGCTCGATACGTTCAACCGGCACGCCGACAAGGTGGCGATGGCGAATGTGGCGCAGCTCGTCAACACGATTCACTCGCTGTTCCTTGCGCGCGAGGACAAGTTCACCGTGACGCCGAATTTCCACGTGTTCGCGATGTACGCCGCGCATCAAGGGAAGCAATCGGTCCGGACGGCGTTCTCGTCGCCGTCGATCGCCTTCGCACGAGACGGCCGGGCGCAGGCGCTGTGGGGACTCGCGGGCTCTGCCTCTCTGCGCGAGAAGGAGCTCATCGTCACCGTGGTGAATCCGCACGCGACCGACGCGCGCGAGTGCGCCATCGCCGTCCGCGGCGGCGCAATTCGAGACGGGCGCGCGACCGTGCTCGCGTCCACCGACCTGCGGGCGCACAACAGCTTCGAGCGACCCGATGCGCTGACACCGCGCGACGCCTCCGTCTCCGCTCGATCGGGCGGCCTCCAACACACATTCCCGGCGGCGTCGGTGACGCGGCTGCAGTTGACGCTGGCCTGATTCCCGTTGACCGCGCGCTCAATCGGCGCGAGATTAGGACTGCCAAAGGGGGCTTCATGCGACTGCTGAGCGCGTTCGCTGCCTCGATCGTCTGCGGGGCCATATTCCTGTGGAACGCGGGGGCGCGGCCGATTGCCGCCGCGGATCCGCTGACCATCGCCACGCTCTCGGCGCGAGCCGACATGGTCAGCGGTGGAGACGTTCTGATCGAGATCAAGCCGGCGCTCACCACGTCGATGTCGGTGAAGCTGAACGACCGCGAGGTCCGCCCGGCGTTTCACGCCGATGACACCCGAAAGTCGCTCGTCGGCCTCGTCGACGGCCTGAAAGGGGGCCGCAACACCATCGTTGCAAAAGCCGGAGCGCAGACCGCGCGCCTCGAGGTGACGAACTATCCGATCACCGGTCCCATCGTCTCCGGCGAACACTTGAAGCCGTTCCTCTGCAGCACCGCGCAGGCGGGGCTTGGCGAGCCGCTCGACGCCGACTGTTCTGCAGCGACGAAGGTTGAGTACTTCTACAAATCCTCAGAGCCCGCGGCGGCGGCCGGCCGCGGCCGTGGAGGAGCGGCAGCGTCGTTCAAGCCGTTCGATCCGTCGGGGGCGCGTCCCGCCGACATTGCACAGACGATCACCAGTACCGGTTCAACGGTCCCCTACATCGTCCGCGTGGAATCTGGAACGATTAATCGGGCGATTTATCGCATCGCCGTCCTCGACGATCCGTCGCGTGCGGCAACGCCGCCGTGGAAACCGGGACCTGGCTGGAACCACGCCTTCATGATGACGTTCGGCGGCGGTTGCGGCACCAACTACAACCAGGGCACGAACCAGGCCACTGGGGCGATCTTCGATGCGGCGGTCTCGCGCGGATTCGCTCACGCGGTCTCGACGCAGAATGTCATGCAGCAGCACTGCAACGACGCGCTCTCGGGCGAAGCGCTCATGATGATCAAGGAACACTTCGTCGAGCGGTACGGCATTCCGAAGTGGACCATGGGCTTCGGCGGGTCTGGCGGCTCGATTCAGCAACTGCTCATCGCGCAGAACTTCCCCGGGCTTCTCGACGGCCTGCTGCCCAGCCTGACCTTCGCCGCCTCGATCAGCGTGCGCCCGGGCGTCACCGACTGCCGGCTGTTGCTGAACTACTACAAGACCGACGCCGCCACGTGGACGAAGGAGAAGCAGACCGCCGTGGAGGGCTACACGCCGGGTACCTGCGCCGCGTGGGATCGCAGCTTCATCAACGTGATCGTGGCGGACTACGCGCAGGGCTGCGGCATTCCCAAGGAACACGTCTACGATCCGGTGACGAACCCGAAAGGCGCGCGCTGCACGATGTGGGACACCAACGTGACGTCGTTCGGACGCGACCCGAAGACGGGATTTGCGCGCCGGTCTCTGGACAACGTCGGCGTGCAATACGGGCTCAAGGCGCTCAACAGCGGCACGATCACCGCTGCGGAATTCGTCGATCTCAATCGCAAGATTGGCGGGTACGACAACGAGGGCCACATCCGCGCGGAGCGCACGGCCGCGGATCCGGAATCGGTTCGGCTGGCGTACGTCGCCGGCCGGCTCGACTCGGGCGCCGGCGGACTCGGTTCGCTGCCGATTCTCCACTACCGCAGCTACAACGATCCGCTGGGCGACATTCACACCTACGAGCGCGACTTCACCGTTCGCGAGCGCCTTCGCAAGGCCAACGGGCGCGTCGACAACCAGGTGATCTGGATCTACCCCAACGGCGCGGCGGGACTGGCCGCGACGGTGAGCGGCCTCGCCATCGACACGATGAGCCAGTGGCTCGACGCGCTCGCGAAGGACAAATCGACGGCGCCGGCGATCGACAAAGTGGTTCGCGCGAAACCCACGGCCGCGGTCGATGCGTGCTGGACCGCGGACGGGACGAAGATCGCGGAGCCGCTGTCGCTCGACGGCTCCGGTAAATGTGCGTCCCTCTACCCGCCGCACTCGACGCCGCGGCTCGTGGCCGGGGCGCCGCTGACCGACGATGTCTTGAAGTGCCAGCTGAAGCCGATCAATCTCAAGGACTACAAGGCATCGTTCACGACGGACCAGATGCAGCAGCTCCGGCAGATGTTTCCGGAAGGCGTGTGCGATTACTCGAAACCGGGGGTGAATCAGAAGCCGCTCGGCGGCACGTACCAGCGTCTCCCGCTCGCGTCGCCGACGGCGAGCTCGACGTCGGCCGCACGACGGTAATCAAATGCAACCAAATCTTCTTTTTCGTGCCTTCGTGCGTCGTGGCAGATCCGATCCGAGCCCGCTCACTTGTGCTGGTCGCGCAACCACTGGATGATTGCTGCGCGGTGCTCGTCGGTGGCAAAACCATGGCCGCCGTCAGTCCAGATGATTTGCTTGGGCTGTTTGGCGAGTTTGAAGAGCGGATCGACGGCGCGTGCCTTGATCATGTCGGAGTCCTGCGTTCCGTTGATCATCAACAGCGGCCGGGGCGCAATGCGCGCGATGTAATTCGCCGGACACGCGGCCGGCAGATGACCGGTCTCGAGTGCGTCGAAGTGACCGCCATAGTAGAGCACGACCGGTGAAATCCGCCGATCGGCGCCCCCAGCGATCGACGCGAGGATGGCGCCGCGGCTGACACCGAAAATGCCGATGCGTCGCGGATCCGCGCCCCGCTGCTCCACGAGAAAATCGAGCGACCGGCTGACGTCCTTCACCGTCTGTGTGACCCAGGCGAGGTACCCGGGCGGCTGGTTGTACAGCTTGTCGTGTTTCTCCTGTTCCGAAAACGTCGTCAAGACGGACGTGCTCCGCTCACCGTAGTACTGCAGGTCAATTGAGAGCACGGTCCAGCCCGCGCGGCCGAGGAACTCGCCAAACCGCATCATCCCCGCCGCGTCCTTGCCTTGAGCGCCTCCGCCGTGGAGGAGGATCATGGCTCGTGGTTTCGCGCCGGACGGGACCGAGCCCTGAAAGAGGATGGCGGTGACACGCACGCCTGGCGCACTCTGGAACGAGAGCCGCTCGCGACGAAGCCCTTGCTCCTCCTCGATCTTGCCCGCCTTGACGTCGAACGGCAGTTTCCGGTCGTAGTTGAAGAACTCCAGATAGGTCGCGAAGGTCCGATCGTCGACCGGCTTGGTCAGCCATTGGTCTCCGGCCGGCACAGGCGGCGCGCCGCTTTGCGGCATCAGACTCCATCCGAGCACAACCGCCAGCAGCATCAGAGTTCTCATCGCCTTCCTTGCGGTCCGGCGGACGTCAGCGGCGCCACCAGCCTGAAGCCGATCGCCTCGTTTGAGTACGCGGGATCGAACCGTTCGATGTGGGACGTCTCGAACATGTAGATTTCATCCAGGAACGAGCCGCCCGTCACGCTGCGACGCGAATCGCCAGGCTGGGCATCCCGCAGCCATTCGCGCACGTTGCCCGCCATATCGTAGCAGCCGAACGCACTGACGCCCGAGAGAAGCGTGCCCACTTCGCGGGTGCCCGCCTGGCCGAAGTTGGCGCGTTTGTCGGCGGTCTTCGTGTCCGTGCCCCACGGGAAACCATCGGCCGCCGTGTCCATGGCCGCGCGCCACCATTGCGCGTAGGTCGGCACCTCCTTGCCCGCCCAGCGCGCGTACGCGGACGCCTCGTACCACGACACGCCGCTCACGGGATGCCGGGCCTTCCCCTCCGGAACGCGGCCGCCCGACCAGACTCGCGGCCCCGGCAGGTTCGTGCGATCGACGAACTTGCGGAGCGCCTCGGATCGCGGCACGTTGCGGCCGTCGACGGTCATCGTGTCGGGCCAGAACGTCACGTTCGCGTAGCCGCCTGCCGTGACGAACCGCGCGAAATCCTCATTGGTCACTTCGAAGGCATCGATGAGAAACGCCGGTAGCTGACTGGCATTGCCAGGCACGTTCGACATGCCCGCGGCAACCGGCACCATGCCCTGGTACGCGCGGTCCGCAGCAACGAGCTGCCGGGTCACCCGCAACGCCTGCCCGGGGACGAGGCGCACGCTGAAGCTGACGGGCAACGATCCCTCGCGACTCACGTCGACAATGTATTCACCGGCGATGAGCGGTCGCGCAGTAATTGGCGTCGGTCCGACCGAGAGGCTCGCCGCGATCTGAGACGGATCCGACGTGCTGACGCGGCGCACCGTCACGAGCGCGGACGAGGGACTAGTCTCGATCGTGATCGTGCCGGCAGTCCGGCTTCTGATCGACGCAAGCCTCGCATCGTTCAAATCGGTGCGCGTCTCCACCAGCAGACGAAACACATCGTCCAAGTGTCCAGATGCCGCGCGCTCCTCGATCGTCGCAAAGGCGGCCGCAGCTGGTCCACTGGCTCGGCGCGACATGTACAGGCCGGTGGCAAGGCCGATGGCCGTGATCGTGACCGCCGCGACGAGCGCCGGGCCCCGCCATCGCGTCGCCTTGTCTGGTTTGGGCGCCGGGGCAGCGATCGTTTCGCGGCCAGATTCGAGGTGTCGCTTCAGTCCCAGCAGGTCGGCCCGAACATCGGCGGCGGTCTGATAGCGGATGTCTCGATCCTTTTCCAGCGCGTGGTTGATGATCCGCTCGAGCTCGGCCGGAACGTGGGAATTCATCTGCGAGAGAGCGGCCGGTGCGCGGTTGAGGATGGCTTCGAAGATGACGGCCGACGTCGTGCCGCCGAACGGCAGTGCTCCCGTGGCCATCTCGTACAGCACGACGCCAAAGGAGAACAGATCGGTCCGCGCGTCGAGATCTTCGCCGCGTGCCTGCTCCGGCGACATGTACGCCACGGTCCCGATGGTCGTGCCGGGACTCGTAAAGTGTTCTTCGGCGGCTGTCATCCGCGTGATCCCCGACGGATCGGCCTGGAGGTGCCGCTCTGCGACGAGCTTGGCCAACCCGAAATCGAGAACCTTCGCCAGACCGCGGCGCGTCACGAAAATGTTCGCCGGCTTGACGTCGCGATGGACGATGTTCTGAGCGTGCGCCGCATCGAGCGCATCGGCAATTTGTGTCCCCAGTTCGAGCAGTTCAGGGACGCTGAACGGCCTGCCGAGCAGCCGGTGTTTCAGCGTCTCACCGTCCAGATATTCCATGGCGATGAACGGCTGTCCGTTGTGCTCGTCGATGTCGTAGATCGTGCAGATGTGGGGATGATTGAGCGCCGATGCGGTGCGCGCCTCTCGCCGAAACCGTTCGAGCGTGTGGGGATCCTGGACGACGTCCGGCGGCAGGAACTTGAGCGCCACCGCCCGGCCCAGGCGCAAGTCGTCCGCCTTGTACACCACGCCCATGCCGCCGCCGCCCAGCTTTTCGAGAATGCGATAGTGCGAGACGGTCGTGCCGGTCATGGAGAGCGCCGCCATTCTATCTCGACGCACACGCGTAAACACACGTCACGCGTTGATGCGCGACGCGCGCAATCGGCCTGGCGACAGCGGTCTACTTCGGGGTCGGAGGCTGCTTCTCTTGGTACCGCGCGCCCTTCAGGACCCCTTCGAGCGCGTAGTTCGCTTCGTGACATGCGTACTCGAACATCGGCATGTCGGTCCTGACCATCGGGATCGAGGCGGACCACTTCGCCGTCCAGGTCGCCGGGTCCTCGACGGTGAACTCGTAGCGCAGCGTGTCGCGATCCACGCGCGTGAAGCGCTCGACCAGATGCAGGCCGGTCGTGGCGCCCCGGAAGCCGGCTTCGGTCGAAAAATTCGTCGTATCGATCACGAGCGTGTCGCCTTCCCACTGCCCGATGGAATCGCCCGTGAGGAAGCGCATCGCCTTCGGCCGATGCGGCCGGCCTTTCAGGTCCACGATGCGCGCGCTGTGGATCATCTCGTTGACGATCACCACGTGATCGCGCGTCTGCACAATCTGCACGTTGTTGTTGTACGCGCTCGGCACCATGGGTGGGCCGGAATTGAATCCGAGGATGCAGCGCTCCGCGAGCGGACGCTCCTCAGGATTGTCGTAGCGGTTTCTTCGCTGCGCGATGCGCTGCTGCGCTTCGGGGGTCAGCGCCGGAATTCTCCCGTCGGGAGGATCGACGACGAGTGACGTCTGCTTCGCGATCCGCGTCCCGAAGTCCCACCAGAAGTCGTTGTAGGCTCGTTCGACGTCCGCGGCGGCGGTGCCATCCCGTCGATCTTTGTTGGTCGTTTCGATCCGCCGCTGCGCAAACTCTTCGGCCTCCTCTTCGGTGATCGACTCTTTGCCGGCGAAGTCGCCGGGACGCTCGAGCGGCGTGAGCTGGGCGAAGTCCCACGTGCCTTGGAGATCGGGTCGGCCGTCCGGTGTTCGCGGCAACGGCGACTTCAGGGACGCGGTCGGCTTGGGTTTGGAGGCGGTGCCTGTCGGCTTCGGCGACTGTCCCGCGACTGAGACTGCGCCGGCCAACACAAGGCCGATCATGATGGACACGAGACGGCTCCTCATGGTGACCCTCCTCTAATCCCTATTGCGGGCAGTGTAACAGGGTAGGCGCCGCGCCACACAAGATTGCGTTGCCGCCGATGAGCAACGCCTTTATGCTGGCGCTTGAAGAAAAGGGGCCGTACTCCTTTTACCAGGAGAGACACATGAGAGCGTCGACCCTCTTCCGCGTGTCCACACTCGCTGGAGCGCTGCTCCTGCCGCTGACTGCGTTCGCCCAAGGCACCGCAGCGGATTACGAACGCGCGAACGGCCTGCGCGCGAAATACGAAGGACTGACGACCAACGTGCCCGGCCCCGCAACCTGGGTCGACAAGACGAGCCGCTTCTGGTACCGCCGATCGGTCAAAGGCGGCAGCGAGTTCATGCTCGTCGACGCCGAGACGAGGGAGAAACGTCCGGCGTTCGATCACCAGAAGCTCGCGGCGGCGCTGTCTGCGGCGACGGGAAAGACGTACACCGCCGTGACGCTGCCGTTCAATGCCATCAGCTTCGTGGACGACGAGCGGACCCTGGAAGTCGGTTTCGATGGTGGATCGTGGAAGTGTGGCCTGACCGCCTACGACTGCCGAAAAGCCGAGGCACGCTCGGGGCCGGCCGGTGGCGGACGCGGCGGATCGCCATTTCAGCGCCGACCGCAGGATACGAAGCCGCGGGTCTCGCCCGACAAAAAGCTTGAAGCGATCATCAACAACTACAACGTGGCGGTGCGGGCGCCAGGCATGCCGACCGTCACACGTCTCAGCTTCGACGGATCCGAAGGCGACGCCTACGAGCTCGCGTCGATCGTCTGGTCTCCCGATTCGAAGAGGATCGCCGCCTACCGCGTGAAACCCGGCTACCGGCGCGAGGTGCACTACGTCGAGTCGTCGCCCGAGGATCAGCTCCAGCCGAAGTACTCGTCGCTGCGGTACGCGAAGCCCGGCGACGTCCTCGACGTCGAGCAGCCGGTCATTTTCGATCTCGACTCGAGGAAGCAGCTGGTCGTCGACAATGCCCTCTTCCCGAACGCGTACGATCTCTCACGGCTCGAATGGCGGAAGGACGGACACGCGGTCACGTTCGAATACAACCAGCGCGGGCATCAGGTGTACCGCGTGATCGAGGTCGACGCCGCGAGCGGCAACGCGCGCGCCGTCGTCTCCGAGGAACCGAAGACGTTTTTCAACTACCGCGCGGCCAACAGCAGCCAGAGCGATTCGGGGAAAAAGTACCGCTACGACGTCGCGGATGGGAAAGAGGTCATCTGGATGTCGGAGCGCGACGGCTGGAATCACCTGCACCTGCTCGATGGCGCGACCGGCGCCGTGAAGAACCAGATCACCAGAGGCGCCTGGCCTGTGCGCGGTGTCGTCAAGGTGGACGAGGACACGCGGCAGATCTGGTTCAGTGCGTCTGGGATGTACCCGGACAAGGATCCGTACTTCCTCAATTACTACCGGATCAACTTCGACGGCTCCGGGCTGACGCGGATAACCAACGACGCCGACGCGAACCACAACGCCAGCGTGTCGTCGGATCAGAAGTATTTCGTCGACACGTATTCGCGGGTCGATACGGCCACGGTTTCCGAGCTGCGCCTGTTGAACGATGGCGCGCTCGTGATGGATCTCGAGCGGGGCGACATCCGCGATCTCGTCGGCGCCGGATGGCAGGCGCCTGAAGTCTTCACCGCCAAAGGCCGCGACGGCGCCACCGACATCTGGGGCGTCATCGTCCGGCCGACCAAATTCGACGCCTCACGCAAGTATCCGGTCATCGAGAACATTTACGCGGGACCGCAGGGATCGTTCGTCCCGAAGTCGTTCGCCGCGTACAACCAGATGATGGCGCAGGCAGAGCTCGGGTTCATCGTCGTCCAGATCGACGGCATGGGCACGTCGAATCGATCGAAGGCGTTTCACGACGTCGCGTGGAGGAATCTCGGCGACGCCGGCTTTGCGGATCGCATCCTGTGGCACAAAGCGGTCGCGGCGAAGTATCCCTGGTACGACATCACCCACGTCGGCATCTACGGCACCTCCGCCGGCGGTCAGAATTCGCTCGGCGGGTTGCTGTTCCATCCGGAGTTCTACACCGTCGCGGTGTCGGCGGCGGGCTGCCACGACAATCGCATGGATAAGATCTGGTGGAACGAACAGTGGATGGGATGGCCGCTCGGTCCCGAGTACTCGGCTTCGTCGAACGTCGATAATGCCTATCGGCTGCAGGGTCACGTGCTGCTCATCGTCGGAGAAATGGATACCAACGTCGATCCCTCGTCGACCTTGCAGGTGGTGAATCAACTGATCAAGCACGACAAGGATTTCGATTTTCTCTATATCCCCGGCGCGGGGCACGGCTTCGGCGGTGCGTACGGCGAGCATAAGCGGTTTGACTATTTCGTGCGGCATCTGCTGGGCGTCACGCCCCCGGAGTGGACGAAGAAAGACAAGCGGGCTCCGACGTCGGATCCAGAGGACGAGTGATGACAACTATTCCCCCCTCCTTGATGCGGTACACTCGCTGAGTGGAGTCACTCGCTGCGCTCGCCGCCACTCTCTACGCGTAGGAGGTCGCGCGCGCCCGCGCCATGGCTCTCGCCGAAAAACGTTGAACTCTCGAACGAATCCGGGCGTCGCTCCGCCGCTGTGTTCGACCGCGCGAGTAGAATCCGCGCATCGACGCGCGCGGATGATCACTGCTCTTGGCGCGAATCACTCCGAGCAGTCACGCTATCGTCCTTGAGCAGCACGAAACGGCGTCCAACATGTCCGCTTGTGGGCTTGCAGCGTCCCGCCCGCGCATATCCAACCACCCGGTGGTTTGGCGATTTACGACACGACGAGTAAGGTTGATCGCCGTCGAACCTGGTGGCAATGGCGGCTCGATCTTTCGGATCGTGCTGCCGCTCGCCACGGCGCCGGTCGCGGACGCGCGATACGCCTACGCGCAGAGAGCAGGAGAATCGTGATGCGTCAGGGTTCCATCGGTCGTCATGTATGGTTGACTGCGTTCGCTCTGGTCGAGTGCATCTTCATGCAAACCAATGCGGCGGCCCAGAGTCCAGGTTCCGGCACGCTGACGCTGAACGATGCGATTCAGCTCGCGCTCAAGAACTACCCGGCGATCAAAGAGAGTCGCGCCAGGGCGCAGGCGGCAGAGGAAGGCGTCGGCGTCGCCCGGACCGCCTACCTGCCGCGGCTCGACTTGATCTGGCAGGAGAACCGCGCGACGACGAACAACGTGTTCGGGCTGCTGCTGCCGCAACCAGTCGTGACTGCCATTTCGGGGCCGGTGCTTGGCACGCGCTCGCTGGGCAACAGCGTCTGGGGCAGCGCCGCGGGTGTCCTGCTCTCGTGGGACGCCATCGACTTCGGCCAGCGCAAGGCCGGCGTCGACGTGGCTCGCGCGCAGATCGCGCTGGCCAGAAACCAGACAGCGCTCACCGAGCTCGACGTCGCGTCCGCCGCGGCTGATGCGTTTCTCACTGTGCTGGCGGCGGAGGAATCGGTGCGGGCCACTCGCGCGAACGTCGATCGCCTGCAGGTCTTCACGAACACCGTCAGTACGCTGGTGCGGAACCAGCTGCGACCCGGGGCCGATCAGTCGCGCGCCGAAGCGGAATTGGCGGTGTCGAGGAACCAACTCAGTCAGGCCGTGCAGATCGCCGAGGTCGCCCGCGCGACGCTGGCGGATGCCATCGGATCGGCAGGCACGCCGCTCGAGCTGGCCTCCGGACCACTGGCGGCGGTGCCGCAGTTCACGATCGAGCCGTCCGACGCGAAATCACATCCCGCCGCGCGTGCAGGACAGGCGACCGTCGACATCGTGCGCGCGCGCGAGCGTTCGCTCGATCGGGCCTACTTCCCAAAGATTACGTTCCAGTCTGCGTTCGCGGCTCGAGGAACCGGCGCCGAAGCCCCCGGTGTGCCGTCGTTCGGGAATGGTCTGTGGCTGCACGTACCAAACTGGGCCCTCGGCGCATCCGTGACCTTCCCAGCCCTCGACGTTTTTGCCATCACCGCTCGCAAGCGCGTCGAAGTGCAAAACGAGCTCGCTGAGAACGCGCATTACGAACGGACGATTCAAGCATTGACGACCCAGGACGCCAAAGCACGCGCGCTCATGAAGGCGGCGACGGAGATCGCCGGGAACACGCCGATCGAGCGCCAGGCCGCGACAGCGGCCGAAAGCCAGGCGCGCGCTCGCTATCAGAACGGGCTCGCCGGCGTGATCGAGGTGGCCGAAGCGCAGCGGCTGCTCGCGCAGGCCGAAGCCGACGATGCCGTGGCGAGGCTCGGCGTGTGGCGCGCGCTGCTTGCGACCGCGCAGGCGCATGGCGATCTCGCGCCGTTTCTCGAACAGGTTCGACGATGAGGAGAATCACGACGTTCGACGTTCGAGGTTCGTCGTTCGACGTTCTATGCGGGTTCAGAACGCCGCACGACGAGCGACGCACAACGAACGCCCGAGGAGACAGGTCATGTGGTTAGTGCTTACGGCCATGCGACGGCCGATCACGATTCTTGTCGCCGTCATTTCCGTCGCGCTCGGGTCCATCGTGGCGATCCGCCAGATGAAGGTGGATATCTTTCCGAAGCTGGGGGCACCCGCCATCTACGTCGCGCAGCCGTACGGCGGGATGGATCCGTCGCAGATGGAAGGGTACCTGACGTACTACTACGAGTATCACTTCCTGTACATCACCGGGATCGAGCACGTCGAATCCAAGAACATTCAGGGCATCGCGCTCATGAAGTTGGTGTTTCATCCCGACACCGACATGGCTCAGGCGATGGGAGAAGTCGTCGGGTACGTCAATCGCGCGCGCGCGTTCATGCCGCCAGGTGCCGTCCCGCCGTTCATCATGCGGTTCGATGCCGGCAGCGTGCCGGTCGCCCAACTGGTCTTCTCGAGCACGACGCGCAGCGTGCCCGAAATGCAGGATATCGCCCTCAATCGTGTTCGGCCGATTTTCGCCACACTGCCGGGCGTGTCGGCGCCCCCGCCGTTTGGCGGCAGTCAGCGCACGATTGTGGTGCGGGTGGATCCCGAGAAGCTGAGGCAATACCGGCTGTCGCCCGATGAAGTCGTGTTCGCCGTGAACCGGGCGAGCACCGTCCTGCCGTCGGGCAACGTCCGAACCGGCGACTTGATTCGGATCGCGTCGACCAACGCGACGCTCGGCGGTAACATTCAGGAGCTGCTCGACGCGCCGCTCCGCATCGGGACCGGTCCCACGGTGTTCCTGCGGGACGTCGGCACCATCAGCGACACCGCCGACATCGTCGTCGGCTACGCGCATGTCGATGACAAGCGGACCGTGTACATTCCGGTCACGAAGCGGGCCGATGCGTCGACGTTGGATGTCATCCGAAACGTGCGGCAGGCCCTGCCGGCGATGCGGAACGCGGCGCCGGAAGACATCAAGATCGATCTCGTCTTCGATCAGTCCCGCTATGTGCTCGGTGCTCTCAACGGCTTGATGATCGAGGCGCTCGTGGGCGCCCTTCTGACCGGGTTGATGGTGCTGATTCTCCTGCGGGACTTTCGCAGCTCGCTGATCGTGGTCGTCACGATCCCCTTTTCGATTCTCTCAGCGGTGGTCTGCCTGTGGTTGACGGGCCAGACCATCAATATCATGACGTTGGGCGGGCTGGCGCTCGCGGTGGGCGTGCTCGTGGACGAAGCGACGGTCTCCATCGAGAGCATCCATACGCACCTCGCCTCCGGCCTGCCTCGCGCGCGCGGCGTCGTCGAGGCCTCGCGAAAGACCGCCGTGCCGCGCTTGCTCGCGATGCTTTGCGTGCTGTCGGTGTTCATCCCGTCGCTGTTCATGGCGGGCGTCGGCCGGCAGCTCTTCGTGCCGCTCTCGTTGGCCGTTGGGTTCGCGATGATCTCCTCGTATCTGCTCTCCAGCACGTTGGTGCCGGTGCTCTCCACCTGGTTGCTGCGTGAGGGACACAGCAAGGAAGCGCGATTCTTCGAAAGGCTGCGGTCGACCTATCGCGATCGCCTCGAATCGGCGCTGCGCCTTCGGTGGATTGTGGTTGGAGCCTACCTGGCGGCGACCGTCGCTCTGATCGTCGTCCTGTTCCCCCGGATCGGCACGGAGATCTTTCCCAAGGTGGAAGCGAAGCAGATTCAGCTCCGCCTCCGTGCGCCAACGGGCACGCGACTGGAGCGCACCGAGCTGATTGAAATGAAGGCGATGGCGGTCATCAAGGATCTGGTCGGGCCGAAGAACGTCGAGATCACGACCGGGTTCATCGGCGTGCAGACGCCAAGCTATCCGATCAACACGATCTATCTGTTTGCGAGCGGTCAACACGAGGCAGTGATTGGCGTGTCGCTGATGCCCAGCGCACCTCCAGTCACGGACGAGCTCAAGGAACAACTCCGCCAGGGGTTGAAGAAGGCGTTGCCGGATGTCGCGATCTCGTTCGAAGCGGCGGACATCATCAGTCAGGTGATGAGCTTTGGCTCGCCGACCCCGATTGAAGTGGCAGTCCAGGGCCCGCAGCTCGCCGTCAGTCGGGCATTCTCAGAGAAAGTCCGAGCGGAGCTGATGAAGGTCGACGCGCTGCGCGACCTGCAATACGCACAGCCGCTCGACTATCCCTCGCTCCAGATCCAGATCAACCGCGATCGGGCCGGACAGTTTGGCGTCACTGCATTCGATGTTGGCCGGTCGCTCGTCGCGGCGACCTCGTCCAGCCGCTACACCGATTTGAACTTCTGGCGCGATCCCGTGAGCGGCAACGGATTCCAGATCCAGGTGGAGATCCCGCAGGCCAAGATGGCATCGATCGAGGACGTCAACGACCTGCCGGTCATGTCACGCACGGCCGTCGGCAGTCTCGGGCGGCCTCTGGTGGCGGACGTCGCCACCGTCGACTATGGAACTACACCCGGTGAAGTCGACCGGTACAACATGCAGCGCCTTGTCAGCTTCACGGCCAATATCCATGGGAAGCCGCTCGGTGCGGTGGTCGCCGACGTCCGCGAGGCGATCGCGCGCGCGGGGGCGCCGCCTCGCGGCGTCACCGTGTACAACCGCGGCCAGGTGCCGGCATTCGAAGAGACGCTCGCCGGCCTGCGAAGCGGCCTCCTGCTCGCGATTCTCGTCATCTTTCTCCTGTTGGCGGCGAACTTCCAGTCGTTCCGACTCGCCGTCGCCGTGATCTCGGCCGTGCCGGCCGTCATTTGCGGCGTGCTGTTGATGCTGCTCGTCACCGGCACGACGCTGAACGTGCAGTCATTCATGGGGGCGATCATGGCCATCGGCATCTCGGTCGCGAACGCCATTCTGCTGGTGACGTTTGCCGAAAGCGCCCGTCGAGACGGGGCGTCGGTGCACGACGCGGCGATTGAGGGTGGCCGGGGCCGGTTGCGCGCGATCCTGATGACGGCGACGGCGATGATCGCCGGCATGATCCCGCTCGCGCTCGGTACCGGCGAGCGCGCCCAATCAGCGCCCTTGGGCCGCGCCGTCATCGGTGGCTTGTTCATGGCTACGCTGGCAACGCTGATCGTGCTTCCGGCTGTGTACACCCTCGTGCAAGCACGAGTCCGCACGATTTCACCAACACTCGATCCAGATGATCCCGCGAGCACACACTATGACCCTCGTACCTAGAGTCCATCAGACCTCGATCGCGTTGACGCTGATTCTGTTCGCCGCGACGGCGGCGGCCCAGACGCCGGCGCCGGCACCCGTGGAGGTGGTCCGCGTCACGTCGAAGGACGTGGAGCGGCAGATCAAGCTGCCTGGTGAGTTTCAGCCGTACCTCGCCGTGTCGATTTACGCCAAGCTCGCGGGCTTCGTGAAGCGCGTTGCCGTGGATCGGGGGAGCACGGTCAGGCAAGGCCAGGTTCTCGTGACGATCGAAGCGCCGGAGATGCAGGCGCAAATCGTCGAGGCGCAATCCAAGGCACAGGCGCTCGGTCTGCAGCGGGCGGAGGCTGAGGCGAAACTCGCGGCCGCGCAGAGCACGTACGACCGCCTGAAGGCCGCGTCGGCGACGCCAGGGGTGGTTGCCGAAAACGATGTGATCGTGGCGCAAAAGACCGCCGAGGCGGCGCTGGCGCTCGTGCGCTCGTACGAGGATTCGATCAAGGCCGCCCAGGCGCAGGTCCAATCCGTCAAAGATCTCGAACAGTACTTGACGCTGAAGGCGCCCTTCGACGGCATCATTACCGAACGCAACGTGCATCCCGGCGCGCTGGTCGGACCCGGGACCGGATCGACGCCGCTTCTCAGGTTGCATCAGGTCTCCCGCTTGCGCCTGGTCGTCGCGGTGCCCGAAGCGCTGGTCGGCGCGATGGTGAAGGGCGCTCGGGTGCCCTTTTCCGTGCCGGCCTATCCCGGAGAGACGGTCTACGGTGTCGCGAGCCTCATCGCGCACAACCTCGAGGAGAAGACCCGGACGATGGCAGTTGAGCTCGACGTCAAAAACGCGGACCTCCGACTCAGCGCAGGCATGTACCCCGAGGTGCAATGGCCGGTGAGACGACCGCAGCCATCCCTGCTGGTCCCCCCCACGAGCATCGTGACGACTACCGAGCGAACGTTTGTGATTCGGGTCAACAACGGTGTGGCGCAATGGGTCAACGTGAGTCGCGGTGCGCGCGTTGGCGACGTCATCGAAGTGTTCGGCGCGCTCAAGGACGGCGACACGATCGTTCGGCGCGGCACCGACGAGATTCGCGAAGGCGCGAAGGTCAACGCGCAGCCGGTCAAGGCAAGTTAGCGAGACGCGCTCGAGAATCACGCGAGCCCCTCGGCCACGAACAACTCTTCTACCGCACGGTTGGCCTCGTCAATCGCCTGATTGGTGAAGGCGGCAGCGCCCGCGTCGGAGTTCGCAATTGCGATGCGCCCGAATCGCTGCCGACCGACAACGTGCGGCCGCTCCTCGGGCGAGATCTCGGGATCGCCGAGCGAGTCGTATGTGTACGAGTAGCCGTGCGGCCATCGATTCACGGTAATCGCCACGATGTCGCTGGCGGGATCGAATCCGCCGGCGGCGAGCATCCGTCCGAGCTGCCGGCGAATCTCGAGCTCGAAGCGCTCGAACGGCGTCGAGAGCAACTCCTGTCGCCCCGCGCGGTTCTGCTCGCGGCGCGGTAATCCCGGCTTGTTCGGATTGCGCACCATGTGCACCACGATGGGCTCGTCCGGCGACGTCACGCCGCGGTAGCCGCCGATCTTCGTGCCCGGATCGAGGCTGCTGCTCGTGTGGTACATGCCGGGGGCGGAAATGTTCGACGCGCCCAGTCTCTGAAACGCGGTCCAGCGCCTGATGAGGACGTTCGTGTACACCATCGGCACCTTCACCGAATAGGCGAGCGCCTCCTTCTGGCGCGCGGGCAGCTCGGGCACGAGCGACGGAATCAGCGAGTTGTAGCAGGCGAGAATGCAGCGGCGGCCGCGGACGCCGTGAATCTTCCCGTCGCGGCGGTAGGCCACGCGCACCGACTCGGCGTGTCCCGGGGAACCGTCATCCCTTGACGCGGCTCGCGACGACCCTGAGGGCGTCGAAGGGTCGTGCGCGACACGCAAGACCGTGCTCCTCAATCGGATCCGCACGTCGCCTTTCGGGTCGTCGAGCCGTTCATACGACAGCGGCGCCTGGACGATCGTCTCCATCGTCTGTTTACCGGCCAGCGCGGCGGGAATCAGCCGGTTGACCAGCAAGCGCGCGACCGAGGCGTTGCCGTCCGGGAAGTGAAACGTGTACGACGATTCGCGGAAGCCTTCTTCGAACGCCAGCCCGAGACCGTTGAACCCGGGCGATCCGCGTCGTGCCGCTTCCAGCGCGGGCGTTGTGTCGACGCGCTTGTTGTTGCGGCCGCCTTGTCCGAGAAAGAACGGCAGCGCCTCGGGCGTCATCTTCGCGAACTGGAGCAGGAAGTCCTGCCAGCTGATATGCGCCAGCTTCGCGACCTTCTGCTCGACCGTCATCCCCGCCAGGTAATCCGGATTCGTTCCGTAGAGCCGGATCAGATCCTTGCGCGCGGCGTCCGAGAGCGGGGCCTTCGCCAGGAATTCCGGCCACGGCAGACGGCCGTTGCCCGCAACCAGCCGGTCTTCGCCGAAATGTTCCCTGTCGAAGAACATCGATGGCCCCAGCCCCGCGAGTGGCTCGCGGTTCTGGAATTCCCCGTTGCGCTCGACCTGGATCCCGAGCTCTTCGATCAGTCGCTTGGCCGGATAGCTGTACGGATACGGACTCGCGATGCTCTGCGTCCCGCCGTAGCCGATGAACGTGCGTCCCTGGTAGGTGAACTCGTTGCGCTTGGCGTGGCCGCCGAAGTCGTCGTGGTTGTCGAGGATCAGAATCTTCCGATTGGCGCCCAGCGCGCGGCGCCAGAAATGCGCGGCAGCCAGGCCGGATATGCCAGCGCCGACGATCACCAGGTCGTACGTCTCAGCGGTGTCGATGTCGAGCGCGGGGAATTGCCGGTAGGCGCCCTGCTCCATCGGTCCGAACGCTTCGACAGCGGCCGGATAGTTGCCGCGCAAGCCGGTGCGCGCGGGGGGATAGTCGGGGGCGTCTTGAGCAGCCGCCCGGAACCCCGAACCCGGAACCCCGAACCCAATGATGCCAACCGCGAGGCCATTGAGAAAATCGCGGCGCGGGATCCGCCGGTGCATCCCGAGGTCCCGATACTCGGTCGAAGCGCTCATCTCCCCTCCGAATAGGTGGGCCGCACGCCCATCGGGAACGTGCGCATCATACGGCACGCAAGCGGTTCGACGCCTGGAACTGGTAAAGTGACCGCGAAACGAAACCTGCGATGAAAACAGAATCGATTGCATCGAAGGCTGCAGTGCTGGGCGTCGCAGGCATGCTCATCTGTGCGGCGTCGGCGCGCGGCGACGACATCAAAGTCATGATGTCGGGCGGCTTTGCCGCCGCGTATCGTGAAGTCGTCCCCGACTTCGAGCGGACGACGCGGAACACCGTCGTGACGGTGTCGGGCGCGTCAATGGGGAACAGCCCCGACTCGATTCCCAGCCGGCTGAACCGCGGTGAGCCGGCGGACGTCGTGATCCTCGCGGACACCGCGCTCGATGAATTGATCGGGCAAGGCAAGGTCGTCGCCGGCAGCCGCGTCGACCTCGCGCGCTCCCGCATCGGCATGGTCGTCCGCGCAGGCGCCCCCAAGCCGGACATCGGCTCCGTCGACGCGCTCAGGCACACGCTCCTTCAGGCCGCCTCGATCGCATATTCCTCCAGCGCGAGCGGCGTCTACATCTCGACGGAGCTCTTCCAGCGCCTCGGCATCGCGGAGCAGGTGAAAAGCAAGAGCAGGAGAATTGAAAGTGAACCGGTTGCTGCGGTTGTCGCGCGAGGAGACGCGGAGATTGGTTTCCAGCAGATCAGCGAGCTGCTGCCGGTGGCAGGCGTCGCATATGTCGGACCCTTGCCCGCCGACGTTCAAAAAGTCACGGTGTTCGCGGCCGGGGTCGTCTCAGGCGCAAGGCATCCGGACGCTGCGAGGGCGCTCATCACGTTCCTGGCGTCACCAGCCGTCGCGCCCGCAATCGAGAAGAGCGGCATGGAGCCCGTGACGTCTCCGTTGCGCCCTGAGAGGTGGCGGGCGTCCTACGGCCTCAAACGCGCTACGGCGGCGTCTTTCCCGGCCAGGAGGCAGAAACGGGTGTGGCATCCGCGCACAGGGCACACAAATGTGTGCGCGGGCGCACACCCGCGAAGCCTGACTGCGATCGAATGACGCTATCCTAACGGCTTGATGCCTGCGACGCGTGATTCCCACCCGGCAGCGACGATCGATCTGCTCGTCTTCGGTCCGCACCCCGACGACATCGAGATCGGCATGGGCGGCACGATCGCGTGTCACACAGCGGCCGGCCATCGCGTCGGCCTCTGCGATCTCACCGAAGGCGAGCTGGCCAGCAACGGCACGCGCAGCGAGCGGCGGGCGGAAGCAGCCGCCGCGGCGCGCGTGTTGGGTGCGTTGTGGCGTGAGAACCTTGGGTGGCCCGACGGGGGAATTGCCGCGACGCCGCCGCTCGTCCGATCCGCCGTCGACGTCATCCGTCGCCATCGTCCGCGTGCGATCGCAATCCCGTACTGGGACGACCGTCACCCCGATCACGTTGCCGCCAGTCACGTGCTGCGCACGGCCGTGTTCACGAGCGGCCTGCGCCGCTACGCCACGGATACGGATGCGTGGCGGCCCGAGTGGGCCTGCTACTACTTCATCAACGACGGCGCGCCGCCGTCATTTGTCGTGGACGTGTCCGGGCAGTACCAGCGCAAACGGGACGCGCTCGATTGCTACCGCAGCCAGTTTGCGCCGGCCGAAGACGGCGCCGTCACCACGCGGTTGACCGCCGTGACGTTCCGGCAGCTGATCGAGAGCCGCGACGCGCAGTTTGGGGCGCAGATCGGTGTCGCGTTCGCGGAGGGGTTCGTCGTGCGCGAACCGGTCCAGCGTTCGGGGCTGTTGAAGCATGCGCCATGAACATCGGCATGGTCTGCTACGCGTCCGTCGGAGGCAGCGGAGTCGTTGCGACCGAGCTGGCACATGCGCTGGCTGCACGGGGCCATCAGGTTCATCTCATCAGCAGTGAGCCGCCGTTTCGATGGCGATCGGGCGTGCCAGGGCTCTCGTTCGTGCCGGTTGAAGTGCCGCCCTATCCGCTTTTCCTCGAACCGCAATACCTGCTGGCGCTCGCGAACACGATTGCCCGCGTTGCCGAGGAGCGCAGGCTCGACATCGTTCACGCGCATTACGCCGTGCCACATGCGACGGCCGCGTACCTGGCGGACCAGATGCTGGCGTCGTCGTCGACGCTGGTGCCGCCGCAGACGGTGACGACGCTGCATGGCACGGACATCACGCTCATCGGAAGCGACCCGTCGTACACGCGGGTCGTGGCGTTCTCCATCGAACGGTCGCACGGCGTCACCGCCGTCTCCGCGAGCCTGAAGGCCGACACGATTGCCGCGCTCGGCATCCGTCACGAGATCAGCGTCATTCCCAATTTTCTCGACTGCGCCGAATATCGGCGGCGGCCCGACCCGCCGCTGCGCGCGCGATTGTGTCCGCCAGACGTCTGCGACGCCATCGTCCTTCATGTCTCGAACTTCCGTCCGGTGAAGCGCGTCGACGTGGCGCTGGAGGTTTTCCGCCGCATTCGCCGGCGCGTTCGAGCGCGGTTCGTCCTCATCGGCGACGGACCGGTTCGTGGCGACATCGAACGCCGCGTCGCAGCGTGCGGACTGACCGCTGACGTGATCTTCGCGGGCGAGCAGCAGGATCTCGTGGCCTGGCTCTCGGCCGCCGATCTGTTCCTCCTGCCATCGGCTCAGGAGAGTTTCGGGCTGGCGGCGCTCGAGGCGATGGCGTGCGAAGTGCCGGTTGTCGCGTCGAACGTCGGAGGGCTGCCAGAGATCATCGAAGATGGCGTCACCGGGTTCGCCTGTCCGCTGGAGGCGGTGGACGCCATGGCCGAACGAGGGATCGCGCTCCTGACGGACCCGGAGTTGCGGGCCTCGATCGCGCGCAACGCGGCCGAGATGGTCAGGGTCAGCTATTGCACCGACGCCATCGTGCCGTTGTACGAGGACGAATATCTGAGCGTGCTAAGTCGGCGGTCGGGATCCTAGATCAGCCGAGACACAAAGACTCGGAGTGTTTTGGCCACAGAGTCACAGGGTCACAGCGATTCTTGTTGTTACGGCGTGATTCCAGCATTGCGCTCGACGCGTCCAGCGCCTCCGTAGCTCGATGACCCTGTGGGCCGATTGCTCTTGCGTGCGCGCGGCATTGGAGGACAATGCGGCCATGAACAGGATGGCGGCTCGAACGCGGATTTACGTGTCACTGTGTGCCGCGGTCGTAGTCCTCGGCGGGATTGCGGGACTGGCGCAGGAGACGGCGCTCGACCGCTACGTCAAGACGCCGGATCCGGTGTACGGCTGGAAGCTGGTGAACACCTCGCGGGGAGAGGGCTATCAGGCCTTCGTCCTCGAGCTGACATCGCAGACGTGGCGCACCGAGGCCGAGGTCGACCGCCCGGTGTGGAAGCACTGGCTCACCATCGTCAAACCCGAGAAGACCTCGTTGCGCACCGCGATGCTGTTCATCGGCGGCGGCAGCAACAACGATCCGGCGCCCACTGCGGCGAATCCACGCACGATCAGCTTCGCCGTGGAGGCCAACACGGTCGTCGCAGACCTGGGGATGGTGCCGAATCAGCCGCTCGTGTTCGCCGACTCGAAGGACAAACGACGCTCGGAAGACGACCTGATCGCGTACACGCGCGTCAAACATTTCTCGACGAAGGACGACACGTGGCTCGTCCGCCTGGCGATGGTCAAGAGCGGCGTCCGTGCGATGGACGCGGTACAGGCATTTCTCGCGAGCGAGGCCGGCGGCCGGCTCGCGGTCGATCGTTTCGTGGTCTCGGGCGGATCCAAGCGCGGATGGGTCACGTGGCTCGTCGGCGCTGTCGACACGCGCGTCGTCGCCATCATGCCGACCGTCATCGACGCGCTCAACTCGGAAGCGATCACGCGTCATCATTTCGAGGCGATGGGGTTCTTCTCTTCCGCGCTGGACGATTACGTCAACCACGGGCTGTTTCCGCACAAGATCGGCACGCCCGAGTATCGCGCCGTCCTCGACATCGAAGATCCGTACGTGTATCGGCACCGCGCGCAGCTGAAGATGCCGAAGTACCTGGTGCACGCCTCGGGCGATCAGTTCTTCCTGCCCGATAATTCCCGCTTCTATTTCAACGATCTCGAGGGGGAAAAGTACCTGCGCTACGTGCCCAACGCGCGGCACAATCTCGGCGGCAGCGACGTGCGCGAGAGCCTGCTGGCGTTTTATCAGGCATTCCTCGCGAACCGGCCCCGTCCACGTTTCTCGTGGACGAAAGAACCGGATGGATCGCTGCGCGTGAATGCGATCGATAAACCGCGCGCGGTGAACCTCTGGCAGGCGACGAATCCCAAGGCGCGTGACTTCAGGCTCGACGTCATCGGCCCGGCGTACGCGTCGACGCCGTTGACCGAGCAGGCTCCCGGCGTGTATCTCGCCAGAGCCGTGAAGCCGGAGCAGGGATTCACGGCGTCGTTCGTCGAGCTCGTCTACGACAGCGGCGGCACGCACCCCTTCAAGTTCACCACCGAAGTCAGCGTCGTGCCCGATATGCTGCCGTTCAAGTGGGAGGACGCGAAGCTGAAGTACCCGAAGTAGAGGATGGCCTTCAGGCCGTCCCGTCCCCCGACACGACCTCACCGAGCGCTTCGCGGAATCGCGCGATCTCGGCAACCGTGTTGTAGTGCACGAGCGACGCGCGCACGGCGCCGGCCGGCATCAGGCCCAGCCGCGTCATCAACCTCGGTGAATACATGTGTCCGCTGCGGACGCCCACGTCGCGCGCCGCCAGACCTGTGGCGATGGCCGACGCGTCGAGACCGTCCACGGTGAAACACAGCGTCGGCACGCGCTCGTGAAGCCGCGCGCGGTCGGTCACGCCGTGCACCGTGAGGCCGGGAACGGTCGCAACCGCGTCGAGCAGCGCTGCCGACAGGGTGCATTCGTACGCGGCGATCGCGGTCATCGCCGCGTGGATCGCCTCCGTTCTCGGACCTGCGCTACTTCGACGCTCACCGTCTCCGATCCGCTCCAGATATGCGACGGCGGCTTCCATGCCGGCGACGTTTTCGTACGCGTAGGTGCCGGCTTCGAGCTTGTCCGGGGTGACGTCCGGAATGAAGGCCTCGCGAAACGTCGGCAGACGATTGATCGCCTCGCGCCGGCACCAGGCGAACCCCATGTGCGGCGCGAACACCTTGTACCCCGAGCACACGAGGTAGTCGCAGTCGATCGCCTTCACGTCGATCGGTCTGTGCGGCGCGTAGTGCACCGCATCGAGGAAGACCTCGGCGCCGACGGCGTGCGCGCGCCGCGCGACGTCGGCGACGTCGACAATGGTGCCGGTCGCGTTCGTGGCCATGGTGCAGGCAACGAGCCTCGTGCGCTCGGTGAGCAGCGAGTCGAGATCGGCCGGTTCGAGTCGCGCGCCATCCGCGCCGGTCCTCGCCCGCCACCACACGATGCGCGCGCCCGCGCGCTCCAGCGCGAGCCAGGTCGCCACATTCGCTTCGTGATCGAGCTCGCTGACGATGATCTCGCGTCGGGAGGCCAGCGTCTGACCAACCGCGAGGCTGATCGCGCGAATGAACGACGTGGCATTGAGGCCAAAGGCAATCTCGTCGCCGCCGCGCGCGTTGACGAATGCCGCCACGCTGTCGCGGGCGCGGCCGATCATCGCGTCGACCTCGCGCGATTGCCTGTACGGCCCGCCGCGCTGGACGTTACGCATCCGCAGGTGGTCGGTCACCGCCTCGAGCACGGTGGCCGGAATCTGCGCGCCCGCCGCATTATCGAAGAAGACGAAACGCCCCGCCTGATCGAGCGCCGGAAACTGCCGCCGCACCGCGTCGACGGGAAAAATACGCGGCTGCTCAGGCATGGGCCTGGCTGCGCGTGCGGGCGTACACGATGGAGATCATCAAAAGGAACGGAAGGAAGTAGAGAACGGTGTACTGCAAGCCGTCAACAAAGAAGGTCGTCGTCGAGATCGCCAGAAGCGAGACAATGCCGAACCATGCCGCCGTGCGATGCGCCGGCATCCTGATCGGCAGCCGCGCACGCTGGTCCGGCGTGAGCGCCTTCCTGAACCGCAGATAGGTGAACAGGATCACAATCCAGATGAAGAGCATGCCGGCGACCGCCGTACCGTAGAGCGCGAGGAACGCATTCGCGGGAGCGAACACCGCCAGCAGGATCGCCACGCCCATTCCCGCGCTGGCACTCGCGACCGCGCGAAGCGGGACGCCGGTGTCGCTCACCACCGAAAGCCATCGAGGCGCACAGCCGGACCGCGCCAACGACAACACCATCCTTGCCGTCAGGTACAGGTTGGAGTTGGCGCTCGACACGGCGGCGGAAATCACGACGAGGTTCATCGCGCCTGCGGCGAATGGAATGCCGATCCCCGCAAACGCGCGCACGAACGGGCTGCCCGTGATGCCGGCGCCGCCTTCGGCCAGCTGGCTCCACGGCGTCATCGTCAGCATGACGATGATGACAAGGATGTAGAAGATGATGAGACGCAGCACCATCGTCCGCATCGCGCGGGGGATGGACGTTTCCGGATGCTCGGCCTCGCCCGCCGTGACGGCGATGCCTTCGATGCCCATGTAGCTCGTGATCACGAGCGTCAGGGCCAGCCAGACGCCGCGCCAGCCGTTCGGGAGGAACCCGCCAGGACCGCCGATGAGATTCTGGAATCCGAGCGGCGGTCGCGGCCCGAGGCCCGCGATCAGCGCGACGCCGACGACGATGAACGCCAGAATCGCAACCACCTTGATCAACGCAAACCAGTATTCGAGCTCGCCGAACACGCTCACCTGTGCCGTGTTGACCCCGATGAGCGCTGTGGCCATGGCGACAATCCACAACCAGGGAGGGACAGCTGGAAACCAGAACGCAAAGTAGATGGCGACAGCAGTCACCTCGGCGCCGATCGCCAGAATCTGCACGAAGGCGTACGTGGCACGCACGACGAAGCCGAACCACGGCGACAGATATCGATCGGCGAACACGCCAAAGGAACCGGCCACCGGATGAACGACTGCCATCTCGGCGAGGGCGTACCCCATCACGAGCGCGATGAGCGCTCCGAACACGTAGCTCAGGATCACGCCTGGTCCGGCCAGCCGGATCGTGACGGTGCTGCCCAGAAACAGGCCGACGCCAATTGCGCTGCCGATCACCATCATGGCGATCTGGCGCGGCACCAACCGCCGTCTAAGGCCTTCGTCGGTTGGGATCGGCGCCGATGGCGTGGACAGCGTCATGGCGCCGCGGCAGCGATCATCTCGCCGTCGCGTCGCGCGGCAGCGCGAACACGACGATTGTCGGCGAACCCGGGTTCCGTTCCGTCCAGAAGCTTGACGGGCTGCCCGAGGCGACGGCGATGTACTGCTTGCCGTCCGCGGCATAGGTGACGATGCCGCCGCCCATCGGCCCACCGGTGTTGAAGCGGTGCAGGACGTCCCCGGTGCGCGCGTCGAAGACCAGGAAGTCGCCGGTCAGCTCGCCGGTGAGCAGGATGTTGCCGGCCGTCGTCGTGACCGCCGCCACCATCGGGCGCGGTGACCGATACTTCCATTTCACAGCGCCCGTCGACGCATCGACGGCTGTGAGCCACCCTTGGGCCCTGGCAGGAGGATCGAGGTCGGTTCGGCCGCCCATGTACAGCTTGCCAGGAATGTATCGGACCTGCTCGAAAGCCGAGAACGTGGCGCACCAGTCCACCGCCGGCACGTACAAGAGATTCGTTCCGGGATTGTACGCAGGGCCATTCCACTGAGTGCCGCCAAGCACGCCAGGACATGCCCGCATCGGCGTTGGAGTCACCGCGATCTCCGCGTTCTCTCTCGTCGTCACGGCCGTCTCATAGACGACGCGATGCGTGTCGCGGTCGAGCGCGCGCAGCATGCCGTCCTTGCCCGCCGTCGCCACCATTCGCCGAACCGTTCCGTTGACCGTGGCGCTGAACAACGGAGTAACGTGGTTGACATCCCAGTCGTGCGAATCGTTGGGCACGAGTTGGCGATGCCACCGCAGCTTGCCGGTGCGGACGTCGAGCGCCACGATCGAGTTCGTGTACAGGTTGGCTCCCTGTCGGAGGTGCACCGGCAGATCGGGTGACGGATTGGTGACCGCGATGTGCAGGTCGCCATTTTCCGTGTCGAGTGAAAACGCCGTCCACACCGCACCGCCGCCGACGGGAATCCCCTTCGGGTTCTGCCACGTCTCGAAACCGGGCTCGCCGGGTTTCGGGACCGTGTTGAAGCGCCACACCTGCGATCCGTCGGACAGACGGAACGCGCCGACCCAGCCCTGCAGGTTGTTCTCGCTGCCGGCCGGTCCGATCAGGACGAGATCCTCGAAGATCATCGGCGCCATCGTGAACGTCTCGCCGCCCGACGGCTTCGCCACTTGCCGCGCCCACAACAGACCGCCCGTGTCGGCGTTCAGCGCGAGCAGGTAGCCGTCCGGTGTCGCCCGAACGATTCGTCCATCTTTGACGCCGACGCCGCGATTGCGCTGAAAACCCGGATCATCACGCGCCGTCCATGTATGCCGCCACTTCGTGCGGCACGTCGCCGCATCGAGGGCGAACGTGCTGGTCATCGTCGTCACGTACATCGTGCCGTTGTGGACGATTGGTCCGGTCTGAAAGTTGTCGCGCTCGCCGACCTGGAACATGCACATCGGCACGAGGCGGCCCGCATTGGTCCTGTTGATTTCGGCGAGTGGTGAAAAGCGGGTTCCAGCGTAGTCGTGGCTGTGGAACAGCCAGTCGGTGGAGCGCACTGCGTCGTTCAATGTGGCCTGGTCGGGCCCCGACGCCGCCGGCGCGACGCCCGGAGCGCCAGGAATGAACGCTGGAGGCGCCGAACGGGCAGGAGCTGGTGCAGCGGGCGACGCGGTCACCTCGAGCTGCTGGAGTTTGAGCTGCGGCAGATCCACCGTCAGCGCCACGGGGCCGGATGGATATCCGTTCGTTTTCAGAATGTGCGCGAACACCGCGGCATGATCCTGCGGAGACAAGGAGCTGGACGCTCTGGGCGGCATCGTCGTCCGGATGATGAAGAAGAGATCGTCGAGCGAGATGCGTGAATCGCGCCAGCTCGCCTGGAACGCGGGGCCGGCAAGTGGAGGTGCCGTCCCACCGGTGAGGGCGGCGCCGTGACAGGCGGCGCAGGACTGCCGGTACACCGCCTCTCCGCTGGCCGCCTGTGCGTCGGTGTAGAGCCCTGTTCGTGCAGAGGCAGTCGTCGTCTGAGTCGGTGGCCGGGAGCTCCCCAGCGCGGCGATGCCACCGCCGACAACGATTCCCAGAATGACCGCAACGCGGCGCAACAGATTTGACTGTTTCTGGATCATGACTCCCTCGGCTCCTCAGGGCCTGAAAAAGGGATCGGCAGTCCCGACCCTTTTTCTTCACCGCCGATGGCGCAGGCCCGGCTCCGCCATGGTCCTCTCGATGTCGGCGATCTCGATCGGGACGAACGCGGACAGGTTCTCGTAGCCGGCGTCGGTGATGAGGATCATGTCCTCGAGACGGATGCCGACGTGCTCGTCGGGGATTTGCATCGCCGGCTCAATCGTGAAGATCATCCCAGGCTCGAGTGTCGGAGCCGGACGGCCGACATCGTGCACTTCCATGCCGACTGCGTGGCCGAGGCTCGTCACCGTCTGACGATTTCGATATCCGTCCACGAAGCGCTGCGCAGCCGCCTTGATCTTCGGATCCGTGAACGCGAAGGACGACATCGCCGCGTCCATCTTCACAACGGCCGCGTTGACGATGTCGCGCGGTGACGTGTGGACGGCGATCGAGGTCATCAGCGCCTGATACAGGCGCAGATAGATCGTGTAGAGCTCGCGCTGCCTCGCCGAAAAGCGGCCGTTCGCTGGAAACACCCGCGTCACGTCGGATGTGTAGTACTTGTAATCGGGCGCGTAATCCAACTGAACGAGATCGCCGTCTTTGAGCGTCGCCGTGTTCTTGTGGTAGTGGGAATACAACGTGTTCGTGCCGGTCGCGACGAGTGCGAAATACGCCGCCCCGTACGCCCCGCCGTTCTTGAACACGTACTCGGCATCCGCCTGCAGCTGGTACTCGAACATGCCAGGCTCAGCATCGCGCATGGCTTCGATGATGCCAGCGCCGGAGAGCCGTGTGGCCTCGCGAATTACCACAATTTCGCGCGCGCTCTTGATCGCGCGCAACCCATCGAGAATCGGATCGAGATCCTTGATCTCCGAATGCGGCGCCGCGGCCTTCAGGTTGGCGACGAAGGCTTCCTCTCGCGACGCGCGTCCGTCCCAGGGATCGGCTCTTGTCGCGCGCGCGAGCGCCGCCGGATCGCCCGACGAGGCGCTGCCGAGAACCTCGGGCCGAAACGTGGTGTAGATCGCGCGACCGTCGCGGCTCGCGTCGGCGATGGCGGCCTTGAAGTCATCGCGCGGCAGCACGGCGTCGAGGCCCGCGCCTCTCGCGGCTTCGGCGCCGGGCATCAGGCCCACGCCGTACATGCGATCGATCTGGCGCTGGCGCCGCTCGTCGGCGGGCTGCAGATACACAGTGGCCTTCTTCGTCCGGCCATCGATGATCAGCAACGCCCGTGGTTCGACGATACCGGTGAGATAGAAGAACTGATTGTTCTGACGAAGCGGCTGCTCGCCGGGACGCTCAGTCGTGCCCTGCATTGCCACGACCGCGTCGCCGATGGCGTCGAGCACCCGGGCGCGCCGCGCCGCGAACTCCTCGAGTGGAAAGATTTCAGGCCCGGTGAACACCGGCTGCGCGAGGCCGACGTGGCCCGCGACGCCGCACGTCAGCAGAATGACCGCCGCACAAAGACGTTTCATTTCGAAGGTAAACTCTACACCACGATCGGCGGCCTGAAAGGGCCGCTACGTGAGGTCCTATGAACCGCCGCGTTCAACGAGATACCGTTTCCATAGCGATCTCGATCGCCGCCATTGTTTCAGCGACATCCACTGTTCCTCCCGGCGGCGCAGCTATCGAACAGACGGCCCCGGGCGCGAAGCCGCCCGCGACGCTCGTCGCGAGCTTCGACGGCCTCGGCGTCGGCTTCGACGGACCGCAGGGAACGACTGCCGTCCGCAACCCCTCCGACAACAGCCTCGCCGTCGGTCCGAATCACATCGTCCAGATCGTGAACTCGCGGATGGCGGTCTTCACGAAGAAGGGAAAGCAGTTCGACGTCACCGGAAGAGTGCTGTATGGCTCGGTGGCCACCAACAACGTGTTCCGGGGATTTGGCGGTGTCTGCGAATCGCGCAACAACGGCGACGCCGTCGTCCGGTACGACCAGCTCGCGGAGCGCTGGCTGCTTGTGATGCCGATCTTCGGACGCGCGGCGGTGCGGCCGGATCAGCCGGATCCGTGGACGAGTGACGGGCGCGCGCACGTGAGCCCGCCAGGCCGACCCAATCAGCCTGGTCCGGCGGTGCCGCTGTTTCGGCCTCCGCCGCCGACGGCCGCGCAACCAGCGCCAGCCGGCAGGGGCGGCGGCCGCCCTTCGACAGGCTCAGGGCGAGCGGCCGAACCTGGCCCTCTAGGGCCGTACTCGATGTGCTACGCCGTGAGCGTCGGTTCCGATCCGCTGGGCGCGTACTATCGCTATGAGTTTCTGCGACCGCTCTTCCCCGATTATCCCCGGCCGGCGATCTGGCCGGACGGCTATTACGTGCCCACGAGCACGAGCGACGATCCCATCTCCGACACCATCACGACGCAAAAGCATGCCTGCGTCGTCGATCGCGCGAAAATGCTGAGGGGCGAGCCGGCGACGGAACAGTGCATCGTGATCGACAACGTCAACTTCCTGAACAACGCGGACGTGGACGGCCGGGAACTTCCACCTGCCGGCGCGCCGAACGTGATGATGGCGGCAGGCGGCACGCAGCTGAAGAAGATCGTCGAAGATACCGTGATCGACGCCTGGCGGTTTCATGTCGATTGGAAGGACGCGGCGCGCACGGCGATCGCGGGGCCCGATCGCATTGCGGTGGCGCCATACCGCTACTTGTGCGGCGGGCAGCTCACGCACTGCGTTCCGCAACCAGGCAGCGCGCAGCGGCTCGACGCGCAGGGCGACAAGCTCATGGCGCGGCTCGTCTATCGAAAGATTGGCAACCGCGAGTCGCTCGTCGCCGTGCACTCAGTGGATACGTCCGCGGGCGGCGGCGGCGTCCGCTGGTACGAGTTCCGAATCGACAAAAGCCGGAAGGTCATTCTTTACCAACAGGGAACCTACGCGCCAGACGGTCTCTACCGTTGGATGGCGAGTCCGGCAATGGACCGCGCCGGCAACATCGGCATCGGCTATTCGTTTGGCGGGCGGGCGACGTTCGCCGGGCAGCGCTTCGCGGCGCGCCTTGCCGGCGACCCCATCGGCCAGTTGACACTCCGCGAGGTGGTGCTTGCCGAAGGCGAAGGTGTGCAGAACGCCATGCGATGGGAAGACTACACGCAGACGGCGATGGATCCGACCGACGATTGCACGATCTGGTACGTCGGCGATTACATCAAGAAGGACGCCTCGAGCTACTCGAGCCGCATCGGCGGGTTTCGTCTCCCCGGCTGCGGGTCCCAATAACGCAGACCACATCGCCGTTTATCGGCTGCGGGCCGCGGTGATCACGAAATCGCGGCGCGAATCCACATCCGACCGGGCGACGCGCGTGTCGCCCGGATGTTTCGCGAGCGTTTCTCCAGCGCGCAATTCGATCTCGATGTGGTACGTCCCTTCCGGTACTTTGATCGTGTAGCCGCCGTTGGCGGCCGTTGTCGTGTCGTAGCGCGCGCCGGTGGCCGTGTTGATGGCGGTGACCTTCCGCCCGGGTGCGGCGACGCTCGAATCGGCCGTTGTGACGACGCCCGCGATGGTGCCGGAATCTGACGGCGTCGGAGTCCCGCCCGCGATCGGGCGAGGATGGCAGCCCAGCGAGCCCAGCAGCGCGCAGGCCAGCAGAACATGGCAGAGCCGCATGGTGTGTACCTCTACCGGCTCGCCGGTGCAAGCCGCACGCCGAACAGGTCCTGATCCGCCGAAAGGCTGAGGCCGCGTGAAGACGCGAAACCCGAGTATCCAGCCGAGGCGCAGAGGTCCTCGCGCTGGGACGACGCAGTGTGTACACCATCGCAATCGCGATCCAGGATCACTGGTCGAACGTCGAGACGCTCTTGAAGAAGTACGCCGACCGGCCGATCGCATTGGCCGAGGCCTCGCTGATCCGATGCGCGGACATCCATCAGGAACCGCGAATCTTCACCTTCGATGCGGATTTCCGCATCTATAAATGGGCACGGAACAAGGCGTTCGACATCCTCGAGCCCTAGCGATTACTTCCGGCCAGCTGCACAGAGCGACGTCGCGACGAGCCTGAGCCGGCCGCCGCTCAGGTACGGGTTCGCCGCCGCCTCGACAAACCCCCGCAGCCGCGCCGCGCCCTCGTCGTCCAATGATGCGATTTTTGCTTTGATGCCCGCGGCCATATCCGTGAACATCCGCCAGTATTCCGCGACGGACTCGCACTCCAGGGTCATCGGCAGGCTTTCGATCGACCAGTCTGTGAACCCGCCTGCCCGAAGCACCGACTCGAGCGCACCAGGTTCGGCGAACCGAAATACGCCTGGGGCATTCGGGTTCGGCGGCTGCGCCGGAAACAGGCGAGCGACAGACAGGCCGGCGACAGTGATGAACGGACTCTTCGTCGGGTCGTCCCAGACGACGAACGCAAAGCGGCCGCCGGGTTTGAGGACGCGTCGCACCTCCGCGACCACCTGCGCCGGCTCCGGACAGAACATCAGTGCGTACGCGCAGGTGACCGCATCGAAGGTCGCATCCGGAAACGCGAGCTGTTCCGCGTCCATCTCGCGGAATTCGACGTTCTGCAGGCCGGCCTCCCCGGCTCGACGTTCGGCCACGGTCAGCATCTCGGCCGCAATGTCGGTCGCGATCACGCGCCCGTCGGGCTGCACGCGCCGGGCGGCGGCCAGCGCTGGCAAGCCCGATCCGCAGGCGATGTCGAGCACCATGTCGCCGGACTTCAGCCCGGTCGCCTCGCAACACCACGCCATCGGCGGCGCAAAATTGCGCGCATACCACTCGAACCACCGGTCCCACCCTTCGGCAGCAGTTGCGTACAACGACCTCATCGTAGCCTTGTGATCCGCGGCAATGGTCGACATCGAACTGCCCTCCCTCTCGTGGAACGAGCATGCTTCCGAATCCGAGCGTTTGATTGATCTATTCATGCACAACATGATGTGCGAAAATGCACCGTCGTGAATTGGGACGATGTGCGCGTGTTCCTCGCCATTGCGCGGGCCGGCCGCGTCTCGGCCGCCGCCAAACGTCTGGCGGTCGAGCACACGACGGTCAGCCGCCGGTTGGTGAACCTCGAAGACAAGGTCGGCACGAAGCTGTTCTATCGAACGGCCGGCGGGTATCTGCTCACGCCCGTGGGACAAAGCATTCTCGCGAACGCCGAGGCGATGGAACGGGCCGCCGCGGCCGTCGGCGCGCGCGCGCGGGAGACAACCGGCGCGGTCGCCGGCCGAGTGAGGCTCGCGCTCGTGCCGGAATTCGCCTCGCACTGGCTGGCGCCCCATCTCCCCGCATTTCGAGCGCGGTATCCAGCCGTCGAACTGCAGATTCTGGTGGGAACACGGCCGCTCGACCTCTCGCGGGGCGAAGCGGACATCTCCGTGCGGATGCCGAATCCGCGGCAAACCGGACTCGTGGCCGTGCGGATCGCCCACACGGCCGTCGGCCTGTACGCGTCGAAAGCATTCGTGGGTCACCGGCGTCTTCGCGTCGCCGACGCCGCGTCAGCCCGCGGACTGCCCTTCCTGATCTACACGCCGCAGTTCGACGTGCTGCAGAGCGCGGCGTGGCTTCGCCCCGTTCTGGCCGCCGGAACGATTGTGCTCGAGACCAATGGCACGCACTTGCTGCTGGCGGCGGCGCGCGCTGGGTTGGGGATCGCCGTGCTGCCACGGTTCGTCGCGCGCGGTGAGGAGGAGCTCGTGGCGGTGTCGGAGGACGTGGCGAAACGCGATGTGTGGCTCATCACACACCCGGAATACCGCCACGATCCGAAGATCCGCGCGACGGCGGACTTTCTCAAGCACGCCGCCGCGGGACCGCTGGGGTTGATTTGAGTCCGTCTGACGGAAGGCTGTTCTCCGTCCCTCCTCCGTCCCTCCTCCCTCCCCGTTTGGGGACGGAGGGGGGACGCAGGCGAGATGTTGCACCTACGGCTGCGCGATCCGCCAGATCCCCCGTCCGTGCGTCGCTGCGTACAGCTTGCCGTCGGGACCGAGATGCAGATCCATCACAGTCGTATACGGCAGGTTGCTGCCCAATCGCGACCAGCCGCCCGCCGATGAGACGACCGTCCCGAGATCGGTGCCGACGACCAGCTTGCCGTTGCTGATCACGATGTCGTTCACGGGAATGTCGGGCAGGTTTCCGCTGACATCGGCCCAGGTGGCGCCGCCGTCGGTGGTTTTCCACAGATGCCCGAGCCCGACACCGGGCCCTTCGGTCCAGCGGCGCGAGAATCCGTTGAACCCGAGGTATGCCGTGTTTCCGCTGGAATCGGCGGGATCGATGGCAACCGCCGAAATGTACCGATTTGGGATTGCCGCCGGCAGCGCCAGATGATGGAACGTGCCGCCGGTATTCGCCGACACGCCGCGTGCGAAGCCCGTGTTGTTGCACGGGCCGCACCACGCCGAGTAGACGACGCCGTTCCGCACGGCGATTGCGGTCGTGGAGTGACCGGAGCCGTTGTCGAACAAGGGCTTCCACTCGCTGCCTGACTTGATGGCAAAGCCCTTGTCGTTTTTCCACAGGTAGCGGCCGCCGGCAATCCACACGTTCTTGTCGGCGCTGTCCGCGCGGAAGGGCGCGGTGAACCGCGGGCTGGGATCGGCGATCGACACATCGCGAATCGCCCGGACGCTGCCGTCGGTTCGACCGCAGTTCTCGGTCAGCCAGAGCGTGAGATACACGTACTCATCGAGAATCCGGCAGCCGTCATCGGGATCGACGATGATGTCGCCGCCGTCACCGCCGAAGGGTGATCCCATCTTGCCGCTGCCGGTCAGATCTTCGGGAAGCAGCAGCGAGCCTCCGTTGTCCTGCAGGCCGCCCGACACCGCGACGCCGCCCGGCACCTTGCCGACGCCGACCGAGTAGTACTGAAGCGTGCGCAGATTCGCGTTCAGACTGTGCCAATCGGTCGCGTGGCCTGACGCGTCGACCTGGCCGTTGATCGGCCTCGTGTACAGCCCGCCATCGTCGCCGACATACACGTTGCCGTTGCCGAACGCGATCGAGTGCTGGTCGGGATGCACCGTCTGATTGCAGCTGTTCGACGCGTCGAAGATCGACCAGCACGGGAACTCGAAGTTCCAGTACGGACCGGTGGCCTGCCAGGAAACGCCGCCGTCGCGTGTTTCGAAGATCTCCTCGAGACCGACGTACACATGATTGGCGTCGGCCGGATCGACCGCAATCACCTGGTTGTACCAGGCCTGCACGCCTGGTCGATAACCGATATAGAGCTTGAGCGCCGATCCGGACGATGCGAGCTTCTGCGAGTCGGCGATTTTGTTCCACGGACCGACGACTGTGCCACCCGGCGATGCATACACACCCGATAACGTGGTGTTGATCGTGCGCGAGTAGCGCACGATCGATTCAACCGTCGCGTACAACTGAGTGCCGTCCACCGAGTACGCAAACTGCGAGCGGCCGATATCCTGGTGGTTCAATGCGCCGAGGGGATTGATTCTGCTGAATGTGGCGCCGCCGTTGGTCGACAGATAGAACCCGTTGTAGCTCGCCCCACCGCGCCACGCGCAGTTGGCGATGACCTGCTGGCTGTTCGTGTTCGGCTGGATTGCGACGTCGTTGCAGATGTTGTTGTACGGCGACTGCAGGTCGGGCCGGACGACGCCGTTCACCACCGGGTCGGCCACCGGATAGAGGACCCGCGTCCATGCCCCGACAGCCGTCGTCGCCGAATGCTTCCATACGCCGCGCGACGTCGCCGCGTACACATGGCCCGCCTCGTCGAACTTCAGACGATGGACGAACGTACTTTCGAGCTCAGTACCGCCGACGCGATCGCCAATCGCGAACACATTCGCCGCCGGGTTCGCAAGGCGATACACGCCCGAGCCGACGTAAGACGTCGCACCGGTGTTGCCTTCACCCGTCGCCAGCCACAGCGCACCGTCCGCCGCGAGGCGGAGATCGCCGATCGACAACGTGGGCAGACCGTCGGTGATCGGCGACCACGTGACGCCGCCATCGGTCGATCGGAACACGCCACCGTCGGCGCCTCCTGCGTAGATCGCTCCGCTTCCCACGGCGAGGCCCGTAATGCGTCCGCTGACGAGCCCGGCGCCACCGCTCGAGTTCGAGAAGTACGGATCGCGATAGCGCGGATCGTCCGCGTCGTACGGGCGATTGGTCACTTCGGTCCAGGTGCCAGCGGCAACGGGTAAGGCACTCAACGACGCGAAGGCCGCGGAGTACGCGCCCGGCAGCACGAGACCGGGCGCCGTGCGCGCCTGCGCGTACTCCTCGGCGCGCGCGAGCGCTTCGGCTGTTTCGTCGCCGGGGTTCCCGACCTTCGGCATCGCATGTTCGGTGCGGAACACGTTGGTCGCGAGATGGTGTGGACCGCCGCGCCATTTGGGAACCGTCAGCAGGACTGCCGTCACGGCTCCGCACGCGATGGTTGCGGCGAGCAGATAGCGATGGGTCATCGAATCCTCCATAGTGGACGCGCGAAGCCGCAGGCTACGTTGCAGTCAACCGCCGAGTCAAATCTCAAGCTCACAGGCCTGCTGCGCTTATGCCCCATCTGTAACCTTTTGCCCGAAATCCTTCTGGAGCTGGCATGGGAAGGATTCCGTGAATCCGCGGACTCCGGCGGCAATCGCCGCCACCGTCATCGCGCTGTCGGTCGTTGTCGACGGCCAAGAGACGTCGATCGGCGCGTCGGCGACATCCTCCGCGTCCTCGGCAGCGTCGCTCCGCGCTCATGGCCTGACGCTCGGCTACGACCTCGATCACGCCGGCGCGCTCGCCACGTTCAAAGACGCCATCGCCGCCGATCGGAACGATCCAGCGGCGTACCGTCTCGCCGCCGCCACGGCCTGGATCGAGCTGTTGTTCGAGCAGGGCGCGATTACGGTTGACGACTATCTCGGGCAGGCGCGCGCCAACCTGTCGCGCCCGCAGCCGAACGCCGCGCTCGACAGGCTGTTTCACGAGTCGCTGCGACACGCGATTGCGCTGAGCGAGGAGCGGCTTCGCGCTCACCCATCGGATGCCGATGCGCATTATCAGGCAGGCGCAGCCTATGGCCTTCTGGCCTCCTACACCGCCACCGTCGAAGGCCGTCTCGCCGGCAGTCTGGGCTCTGCCCGGCGCGCATACCGCGAGCACGAACGCGCCCTCGCGCTCGATTCGCGCCGCACAGACGCCGCGCTGACGGTCGGACTGTATCGCTACGCCGTGTCCAACCTGTCCGCGCCGCTGCGTCTTCTCGCGCATCTCGCCGGCTTCGGCGGCGAACGCGGACGCGCGCTTCGCCTGGTCGAGGACGCCGCGCGGTACCCAAGCGATGCGCAGGCGAGCGCCCGCTTCACGCTGATCCTCATGTACAACCGCGAGGCGCGATACGACGACGCGCTACGCGTCATCGACGATCTGCAGCACCAATTCCCGCGCAATCGACTGCTCTACCTCGAAGCGGGGCTCACGGCGCTCCGCGCGCGACGCCCGGCCGCGGCAAAGACCGCACTCGAGGCCGGACTCGCACGGCTGTCGGCCGACCCACGACCTCGCGCGTTCGGAGAAGAGTCGCGATGGAGGTATGCGTACGGCTCGGCCCTCGTCTCCGTGAGAGATGTCGAGCCCGCCGAGCGCGAGTTGCGCGCAGCGCTTGCCGTCGCGGTGCGCGACTGGGTTCGCGGCCGTGTCCATAAGGAGCTCGGCAAACTGGCCGATCTCGCTGGCGCTCGGGTCCGTGCGCTCGACGAGTACGCCGTCGCCGACCGGCTCTGCCGGGCCGATCACGATTCCGACTGTTCGGACGAAATAAAAGCCCTGAAGAAAACCAGCTATCGATAGTGGGGAGCCACCATGTCCGGCCGACGTGTGTTGTCAATTACTGGTCTTGCCATCGTGCTCATGGCCGGACTGCTCAGGGGGGCGCCGTGGTCCCGCGCCTCGGCTCCGCGCCCGTCGCGCGAGGCGCTCGCGTCCACGTTCGAGTCCGACATGCTCCACGTCGTGTACGAATGGGATCCGAGGGACCCACGGACACGGTCCGAGCGCCGTCAGGCGCTTGTCGATTTCGTCTATCAAACCTACGACGCGTCGGCCTGGATTCCGCAGTCGCTCTTCGACACCAATCTCGTCACGCAGGCAGTTGTCGGCGACGTCGACACGATCGTCGGCGAGAAGGTCGGCCTGGTGCTCTGGCGGGACAATCGACACGTGCCGGCATTCGGCATGGCGCCCAGCGCCGACACGCATGCGCCGCTCAAATGGACGGTCAACTGTTTTGTCTGTCACACCGCGGAAATAGACGGCGTGGCGTACCTGGGTGCTGGAACCAAAACGTTCGACGATCTCTGGCTCGGCGAGGCGCTGAAGCAGCTGACCAGCGGCCCGTGGCGCAGTCTCCTTCCACGAGGCTCGTCGGACGCTGCGCTGGCGGCGGAGGCCAACCGGATTCTGAAGAGCCACCACCACGACAAGATTGATTCGTTGACCCGCGGCCGGTCGACGGCGTTCGCCGCGTCGCACGTCGAGCTGTATATGCGGCCGCACAACGGCACGATGCCGACGGTGGACGAAGTGGGCCGCGGCGACGTGAAGACGCCGCCTTTGTGGCACACCGCCGCCAAGATGCAGACGGGGCGCTGGTACACCGACGGCAGCTTCCACGGCCCGTTTCCGCTGATGGCCTCGTCGATGGAGCTCGAAAAGGATCGCCCGTTCGACGCGCTGGTGAACGTCGTCGTGCCCAGGATCAAGGACGAGTTCGCGCAGGTCGTTCAGTATCTCCGGCCGCCCCGCTATCCATACGCCATCGATCGGACACTGGCCGAAGAGGGACGTGAGCTCTTCTACTCGAAGGAGATTGGCTGCTCGCGGTGTCACGGCGTCTACGATGGCCGCGGCAACGTCGAGTGGCCCGGCGTCCACAAAGATGTCGGCACCGATTCGTCACGAATCGCGCTGGTGTCGGATGGGTTCGTCGACGCATTCAACCACAGCCCGCTCGCAGCGGAAGGCGCGCTGGTGAAGAGCGGCGGCTATGCGGCAACGCCGCTCACCGGCGTCTGGGCCAACTTTCCCTATCTGCACAACGGAAGCGTGCCGACGCTGTATCACCTCCTGGGGCCCGAATCGGAGCGGCCGAAAATCTTTCAGGCGATGGCGGCGCGCAGGCTGGATCGCACGCGGATCGGTCAGCGGCTCTACGTCAATTCGGACGACGGTCGTCTGGGCGACGCCGAGCTCGTTCGTCGATTCGGCAACGACCGCAACTGGTTCAATACTGCGCGGCCAGGATGTGACAACGCCGGACACGATGTGTGGCCGTTGATTCGGACCGACGCCAACCGACGCGCGCTCATCGAATATCTGAAAACACTGTAGCGCGTGCGACCCTGTTCTTCTCGTGACCCCGTGTCTCTGTGGCCAAATAACGTCACCGCATTCATGAAACGGAGTACCTAATCTGAGGGCTTCAACCTCTCGTCCAGAGCGTGTGTAAACTATGCGTCGGAGGCTTTCATGATGCGCTGGTGTCGATGGGGTGCCGTTCTCGTGCTGGTGATGTCCGGGGCGTGGATCACCGGCACCCGCATCCACGCGACGCGGATACAGAATCGCGCGCTCGCGCAGGCGCCGTCTCGGCCCGCGGATCTGGTACTTCGAGGCGGCAAGATCGTCACGGTGGACGAGGCGCGGCCCGAAGCGCAGGCACTCGCTGTGGTCGGCGACACGATCGCCGCAGTTGGATCGAATCAGGATATTCAACGGTTCATCGGCGCCAACACCCGCGTCGTCGATTTGAACGGCGCGCTCGCCGTCCCCGGATTCATCGACGCGCATGCCCACTTTACGCGCGTCGGCGAAGCTGCTCGCAACCTGAAGCTCGCCACGGCCAAGAACTGGGACGACATCGTGCGGATGGTCGCCGACGCGGCCAGGAAGGCGAAACCTGGCGAGTGGATTCTTGGGGGCGGTTGGCATCAGGAAAAATGGTCGCAGACGCCGTCGCCGAACGTCGAGGGATTTCCGCTGCACGAGGCGCTCAGCCGAGTGTCGCCGAACAACCCCGTCTGGCTCACGCATGCGAGCGGACATGCAGGCTTCGCGAACGCGCTGGCAATGAAGATGGCCGAGGTGACGAAGGCCACTGCCGATCCTGCCGGCGGCAAGATTCTCAGAGACAAGGATGGCAACGCGACCGGCCTGTTCAACGAGCGCGCGCAGTCGGTCGTCGGCGACGCGCTGGCTCGCGATCGCGCAACGCGCACCGCCGCGCAGGTGGAGGCCGATCTTCGCACGGTCATCGAGCTGGCATCTCGGGAGGCGCTCTCCAAGGGGATCACCACCGTCAACGACGCCGGCTCGCCGCCCACGACAATCGATGTCATGAGGAAGGTGGTCGACGAGGGCAAGCTGCCGCTGCGCGTCTGGATGATGCTGCGCGAAACGCCGGACAAGCTGGCGACCGACATGCCGAAGTACCGCGCGGTCAACTACGGCGAGAAGCGATTCTCGGTGCGCGGGATCAAACGGGCCATCGACGGCGCGCTGGGCTCGCGCGGGGCATGGATGCTGGAGCCGTACGCCGATTTGTCGTCCACGAGCGGCTTCAACACCGACTCGCTCGACGACATCCGCCGATCCGCGGAGCTCGCGATCGCAAACGACTACCAGTTGGCGGTCCATGCGATCGGCGATCGCGGCAACCGCGAGGCGCTGAACATCTTCGAGGAGACGTTCAAGAAGCATCCCGAGAAGAATGGGCGTCAGCTGCGCTGGCGGATCGAGCACGCGCAGCACATCAGCGCCGCCGACATCCCGCGGTTCGGACAGCTCGGCGTCATCGCGTCGATGCAAGGCATCCATTGCACATCTGACGCGCCGTACGTCCTCGCGCGGCTCGGGCCGAAGCGCGCCGAAGAAGGCGCGTACGTGTGGCAGAAGCTGATGAAATCGGGGGCGGTCATCGCCAACGGCACCGACGCACCGGTCGAGGACATCGATCCGATCCCGTCCTTCTACGCGTCTGTCGCACGCAAACTGAAGGACGGATCGGTCTTCTATGCGGACCAACGCATGACCCGGATGGAGGCGCTGCGGTCCTACACGACGAATGCCGCGTACGCCGGCTTCGACGAATCGATCAAAGGTTCGCTGAGCCCGGGCAAGCTCGCCGACGTCACCGTTTTCTCGAAGGACTTGATGACGATCCCCGAGGATCAGATTCCGACGACGCGCGTGCTGTACACGATTGTGGGCGGCACCGTGCAGTACGCGGCCGCGAACGGCGCGCCCACGTCCGCCGGCCGTCGCTGAACGAGCGTCGATTCGATGCGATTCCTCTTCGCGATGTGGGAGGGCGGCGGGTCGGGGCCTCCCGAGCTCGGCGTTGCGGCTCCTGGAAGAGGTATGCGTGTCTGACACTCGGAGACATAGAAACCATGGCGCCGGGGCGCCGCTCGTGATATGAATCGTGCCACGCTCAGCGCCTTCGACGCGCGACGCGTCTCTCGAAAAAGGATTGAACATCATGAATCAGAGCACCCGTCGAGACATCCTCAAGGGCAGCCTCGCCGTGGCCGGACTGGGCGTCCTCGGCCTGCCGGAATGGGTCCTCCCGGCGCTCGCCCAGGGCGACACCATCGTGCCCTTCACCGACATCCCCGACAACATACGATGGGATACGCCTCCCGATCGCCGCAGGCTCGACATCCGCACGATCGATGGTCCTTTCACTCCGAAGGACACGTTCGCCACCACGCAGCACTACGGCCATCCCGTCGTCGATCCGGCGACGTTCAAGCTGAAGATTTCCGGCCTCGTCGAACGCCCGAAGCAGCTGTCTCTCGCTGATCTGAAGAAAATCGGCAGCGTCGATCTCGTGGCGGGGTTCGAATGCTCCGGCAACAGCGGTCCGCTGCAGGGGCTGTGCGGCAACGGCAAGTGGACGGGTGTCGCGCTCAAGCCGGTGCTCGACGCGGCCGGCGTCAAGGCCGCGGCGCGCGAGTTCATCTTTTTCGGCGCCGACAAGGGCGAGGAAGAAGTGGAGTGGCGCACGCAGAAATACAAGATCGACGTGCCGTTCGGCCGCAGCCTGAACCGCGAGAAGGCGATGTCGCCGGAGCCGTTCCTGGCCTGGGCGCTCAACGGCGAGCCGCTCACGAAACATCAGGGCGCGCCGCTCCGGCTGATCGTCCCCGGCTGGTACGGGGTCGCCAACGTCAAGTGGCTGTCGCAGATTCACATCCAGGAAGACGCGTACCTGGGCAAATACCAGGCCCGATGGTACCGCACGGTCAAGGGCGAGATGATCGACGGCGAGATGAAATACATGGAGACCGCCGTCACGCACATGCAGCTGAAGTCGTTCATTGCGCGCGTCACGAAGAACGGCGACAAATACAAGGTGCTCGGCGTCGTGCTGAACGACGGGACGCCAATCAAATCCGTTGAAGTGAAGGTCGACGAGGGATCGTGGCAGCCGGCAACGATGGACCCCTCGACGAAAGAGAAATTCGGGTGGAAGCTGTTCACCTACACGTGGAGCGGTGCGACTCCTGGAGCGCACACGCTCGTCTCGCGCGTCACCGACACCACGGGAAAAGTACAGCCCACCGAGCAGGAGCTGGAAACCAAGAAATCGTTCCTCGAGCAGAACTCACAATCCCCGCGAAAAGTCATGATCTCGTAGCTATCAGCTCTATCAGCTGTCAGCTCCCAGCGCATGCTGAAGGGCTGGCAGCTGACCCACTCGACCCACCAGACCTACCCGATCCACCAGACCTACCAGACCTACCAGATCTACTGGACCCACCCGCCAAGATTATGATGAGTCGTGCGCGAATCGGAATTGGATGCGTCGTGGCGCATCGTGCTGGCCGCGGCGCGGGCCGCCGTGGAGATGGCCGACGCCGATCGCCCAGCGGCGTTCGCGGTGACGCCTGACTCCGATTTGCGACGCGTCCCCCACGGCGCCTCCGACGCGCTCCTCGTCTGGAACCCGGGTACGGGCTGGGAAACCGCGACGCCGGCCGCCGATCCGCGAGCAGGGCTGATCGATCTGTATCTGCCGATTTGCAGCGCCACCCCGTCGCGCCCCATCACGATCGGCCATCTCGGGCAGAGCCTCGACGGATTCATCGCCACTCACGCCGGAGAATCGCGCTGGGTCACCGGCCCGGAAAACATGATCCATATGCACCGGTTGCGCGCGCTCTGCGACGCCGTCGTCGTCGGCGCCGGCACAGTGGCAACGGACGATCCGCAGCTGACGACTCGCCTGGTCGCGGGGACGAACCCGCTGCGAGTCGTCCTCGATCCGTCGCGGCGGCTCGACGCAGACCACCGGGTGTTCAACGACGCGTCGGCAGAGACGCTCTACGTCTGCGCGCGGTCGCTGGTGCGGGGGGATGAGCGACAGTTCGGACTGGCGCAGGTCGTCGGCGTGGACGAGCCGACCGACGGCGGGGTCGACCTGACCAGTGTGATGCAACTGCTTCGCACGCGCGGCTGCGCGCGTGTGTTCGTCGAGGGCGGCGGCGTCACGGTCTCGACGTTTCTCGCGGCGAATCTCCTCGATCGGCTGCACATCGCGATTGCGCCGCTGTTGATTGGCGACGGCCGGCCGGCGATCCGCCTGCCTCCTCGGGCCGCGCTCGGCGACTGTCACCGGCCGCGCTATCGCGTCTTCCGCATGGGCGGCGACGTCCTGTTCGACTGCGACCTGCGGTCGGAGGATGTGGGGGCTCGATCCGAGGCGGAAGGATCGATCGACCGGGTGATGTAGCCTCAGTGAATGGTTCTGGGTTCAATGACGCCCGCGATGGCGGCCGTCGCCGCGGCTCCGAGATGTGGCTCCGCCAGCGTGTCGGCGCGCTGAGCCGCAGCGGGCAGGCGCACGGTGAAGGTGGCGCCGCTTCCCTTGCCCGCGCTCTCCGCCGAAATCGCCCCTTTGTGCGCCTCGACCAGCTGTTTCGCAATCGATAGCCCGAGGCCCAGGCCGCCGTACGCGCGGCTGCTCGTGCTGTCGGCCTGACGGAACCGGTCGAAGACAAGCGGGAGAAACTCCGAGTCGATGCCCGCGCCGTTGTCCTTCACCTGAACTTCGACGCCACCGTCGACCAGCCGGACGTCCAGGGCCACGCGGCCGCCCTGCGGTGTGAACTTCAGCGCGTTGTCGATCAGGTTGAAGAACACCTGCTCGAGCCGGCGGATGTCGCCCAGTACTTCCACCGGCGGCACCGACGACAGCTGCAGGTCGATCGCGCGCGCAACCGCCGTCGGCGTCATCGATTCGACGACGCCGCGGATCAATTCCCGGATGTCGACGTGCTCCATCACGAGGGACGTGCGTCCGCCGACCACCCGTGAAAAGTCCAGCAGTTCGTCGATCAGCCGCGCCTGCCGGCTGGCATTGTCGGAAATCGATTGCAGCGCCCGCCCCAGCTTCTCACCCGCGAGCGATCCCCGCTGCAGCATCGTGGTCCATCCGAGAATGGCGTTCAACGGCGTCCGCAACTCGTGCGAGACGATCGACACGAATTCGTCCTTCAGGCGATTCGCCTTTTCGGCATCCGCCCGGGCGCGTTGGGTCGATTCGTAGAGGCGCGCGCGGTCCAGCGCCTGCGCGCAGTGCTGCGCCACCGACACGAGCAGCGCCTGATAGTCGTCGTCGAAATTCACCGGCACCGTGAAGTGGAAGCCGAGCGCGCCAATCGGCGCGCCTTCGACGAGCAACGGCATGGTGGCCGACGACTCGAAGCCGCCGTCGGCGGCGACCGACGCCGAGCGCCAGCAACGATCCTGCCAGTCTTTCAACGACTTGATGAAGACGGGCTGCGCGTGCCGCACCGCCTCCGACTCGCACAATCCGTCCTCGACCGGTCTGCGCGACTCTTCGGACCCGTTCCGGCCTGCCGGTTCCGCATACAGCGTCTGGAATTGCGTGCCGTTCTCGACGAGCAGCGTGACTTCGCCGGCCGTGGCGCCCACGACGACGCTGCCGTGTTGGATGACCGCACGCGCCACCGCATCCAGCGTCACGGCTTCCGACAGCGCCGCGCTGAGCGCGTGCAGGCGGCTTGTTCGCGCCAGGAGGGCGCGATAGCGTGTTTCGCTGGCGCGCAACGCGACCTCGACCGTCTTGCGCTCTGCCAACTCCTGATCGGCGCGGGCTCGCAGATCCTCGGCCTCCGATCGCGCGCGCTCCGCGAACTCGAACTGCCACGTGCGGTCGAGCGCCTGGGCGGCATACGTGCCCAGCGCGCGCACGTACTCGTGATCGTCCGGCGTCAGCGTATGCGGAGCCTCGAATTCGAGCATGACGATGGCGACGACCCGGCTGCCGATGAGCAGCGGCACGACGACCGCGGCCTCGAACCGATCGCTGCCACTCTGCGAACTGACCGGCTCGTATTCAGCCGCGCGGGCCGTGCGCGATTCGATGATCACTGGAGCGCCACGGCCAACCGCGTCGGAGATCGGTCCTTTCTTCGACAGCGTGATCCGTTGCGGGACGTTGGAGTACGCCACAGCGCGGGCGACGTCCGCTGTCGCGCCATCGTGGCTGATGAACAGCAACATCGCGGCATCGGCCTTCAACGCATGGAGCGATTCCTGAACGGCCGCTTCAACGGCAGACCGCGGAGTGCGCGCTTGAGCGAGTGCCGCCGTGAGTTGTGCCAGACGCTGCGCCTGAGATGACGCGCCTTCCGCATCGCAGCGTAGCCTGCGGTCGCGGTGCATCTGCTGGAAGACGCGGTCCGCCAGAATGCAGAAGATCACCCAGCCGGCAACGAACGCGGCAAACGCCGCCGCCTGGGCCGGGCTCGCGAAGCGAAGCCAGGATCCAGGCTCGATCAGGAAGAAGTCGATCGCCAGCGTCGCTTGAACGAGGGCGAAGAGCCCGGGGCCGAATCCGCCGTACCACGCGCTCACGGCGACCGCAAGCGAAAGCGGCGTCAACGAGAACGGCGTCGCGCCGGCGCGCGCCATGAGCAACCCCGCCCACAACCCGAGGCCGACGGCGGGTACAGTCGAGCCGTAAGCGCCAAGTCGTCTGGCGTACGAATGCATCAGTCGCCTCACGTTTACCGACGAGCTGAGTTACACGTGGTGCGGAGGGAGAGCTGAGTAGCAAACTGCGTGTCAAAAGGCCGATCCATGCAACTTTTGTCGAATCATAGACTTACGTGCTATTGCACTCGGACAGGCTGTCAGATTAGACGACGCAGAGCTTGCGGTTTTACACGGTGCGATCGGGAGATCAATCGACATCCGAGCCGGAGACGGCCAGGCGGCCAGGTCCTCGTGGCAGACGACGATGCGCGAGCGATGGGCGTCCACGTGCGCGAGCCTTCGTGCGCGCCAGTCCGTGATCGTCGGCGCCTGTGACGGCGCCAGTTCGACGGCGGCGGCGACCCATCCGTCGATGAGTTGACGCTGCAGCTCGGACGCGTCGGACGTCAGCAGCCAGTCGCTCGCCTCGCGTTGCACGCGATAGCCAGCGTCGAGAAACAGCCGCTCCGCGCAGTCCACTGCATCTGGTCCTGCGGCCGGCCCGAACCCTTTGTCGCTCTGCTTCTGGTGACGGTTCAGCAACTCCCGAACGGTGTCGTCCTCGGGCTCCGGGGGCGAGCAGAACGAACGGCCGTTGTAGGTGAGCGTCAACAGCACCGTCGCGCGGTTGTGTCGACAGCGATCGACCATGCGCGCCAGCCACCCTTCTGACACGAGATCGAGGAGCGCCGACGCGGTTACCAGATCGCGTCCAGCAAAGACCTCTGGATCGGCAGCGCCAAGGTTCAGTCGCCGCGTCTTGATGCGGCAATGCAGGCCGTGCCCAGGATCCCACGACGACATTCGCGCCCGCATCTCGTCGAGCAACACCGGGTCGTTGTCGACGAGAAGCCAGTCCTGGCGGCTGGGCAGATGCGGTGCCAGGTACCGCACGTTCGAGCCCGTTCCCGTGCCGAGGTCCACAACTCTGACGGGTCGATCGCGAGGACATGAGTCGGCGATCGCTCGCGTCAACGTCACGGACCGCGCGGCGGCGTCGGCTGGTTCGCGCAGCGCCAGCCAGTCTGCGAGAGAGTAGTCCATCGGTGAAACGGGCCGATAGCTGAGAGCCGAAAGCTGAGAGCTATCGGCTGTCAGCGGTCAGCGGTCAGCGCGCGACGCTCCAGCACGGACGCCATTCTACGCGCCGCTTCGTCCCATGTCGGCAGCCGATCTCGCATACGGCGGGCGCCCTCTGCGAGCCGATCCCGCAGCGAGCCGTCGCTCATGACCCTCGACAGCGCGTCGGCAAACGCGTCGGCATCGCCCGGCGCGACGAGAAGACCGGCGGCATCCGCGCCGCGGCCCACGAGATCGGGAATCGCGCCGGTCGTCGTGCTGACAATCGGCAGGCCGCGCGCGAGCGCCTCGGCAATGACCAGCGGATGCGTCTCGGACAGCGTCGCCAGGACGAACAGATCGGCGCGGTCGTAACACGCCGCCACCCCCGCAGCGTCGAGCTCGCCGGCGAGTGACACGCGATCCTCGAGGTCCGCGTCGCGCAGCAGGCCGCGCACGCGCGAAACCGTCGCTGGATCGCGATCGAGGCTGCCGGCGCAGGTCAAACGCCAGTTGCGGTGCGGCAGCGCAGCCAGGGCGCGAAACAGCACGTCGTGCCCCTTCCCCGCATTCAAGGTCGCGACCGACAGGAGATGGAATTCGCCGTGCCGCCGGAGCGCCTCGGAGCCGTGCGCCAGCGGCGCGCGATCGGCACCAGGGTGGACGACCGCAATTCGATCGCGCGTCACACCGTAATTCACCAGCGCTTCGACAAGCGTGTCGCCCGCCACGACGACGCAGCCAGCGGCTGCGAGGGCGCGGCGCTCGCTCGCTTCGAATCGTTGGGCCGTGTCTCGATCGATGCCGACGTCCGCAGCCAGCAGGGAGTGTACGAGCGCGACGATCGACAGCCGCGAGGCTTCATGCTCCGCCTGCGCGGGCATCGCTCCGAGCGCCAGCCCGTCGGCGATCACGGTGCTGCCGTCGCGAAGCTCGGCAAGCACGCGTGCGGCGTGCTCGAGCGCCGCCGATGTCGGCCGCGGAAAACCGGCGTCGAGCTCCCGCACGCTCACCGACCAGCCGAGCGCGCGCAGGCCGGTGACCATTCGCCGGTCGTACTCGTAGCCGCCAGTGCGCGTGTCGATGGAACCGGGAACGATCAGAACGACTGATCTCACGATTTACCAGGAAGCGGTGATGTTATTTGGCCACAGAGACACAGAGTCTTTATAGCTTTCATGGTGAAGGCCATCGGTCAGGCGTGTCGCGGTCCTTCCGGCTGGAGGTTGCCGTCAAACGTCGCCGCCGCGACGTGCGACTCGTGCAGCGTCACGCGCATGCTCTCGATCGCGCGCGCGCCCGGCCCCAGATCGCCCCGCGTGATGGCCGCCGCCACGCGGTCGAACACGGTCCGCGCCAGCACCTCGGTCGTCGTGTTGCGTCCCGCGAATGCCGGATCCTCGTCGAGGTTGCGATAGTTCAACTCCGAGAGCACGGCGGTCACCGCGTCGGTCGCGTGGCCGATGTCGACGACGATGCCGTCGGCGTCCAGGTCGGGCCTGCGAAACTCGACGTCGACGACGTAGGTGGCGCCGTGCAGGCGCCGCGCGGGCCCGAACACCTCGCCTTTGAAACTGTGCGCGATCATGATGTGGCCGCGGACCGACACGCTGTACATCGAAAGCTCCTGCGAGATCGCGTTCAATACCGAATGCGGTGACACAGCGTATCGCCGGGCGCGCTCGCGAGTTGTGCCATCACGGTTGGCAGCTCGTCGAACGCGCTCTCCCCCGTTATCAACACATCGAGCGCCGGATCGGCGAGCAGCCAGAGCGCCAGCTCCATCCGTCGTCGCGCGCTCCAACGTGCGCGCTGCGACGCCGCCACCGTTCCCACCTGCGACGATTTCAGCGTGAGGCGTCGCGCGTGAAACGCTTCGCCGAGCGCGAGCGGAACGGCTTGATCGCCGTACCAACTCATCTCGACGATCGTCGCTTCGAAGCCGGCGATCCGCAACGCGAGGGCGAGGCCCGGCGGTGAACCGCTTGCATGAATCACCAGGTCGGCGTCCTCGACCACCGCGTCAGGCTCGGCGAAGGGCACGCCGAGCGCCCGCGCGACACCCGCGCGGCGCGGGTTGACGTCGACGAGGGTGACGTCGCATCCGGGCATGCGTCCGGCGAGCCACGCCACGAGGCAGCCGACTGTTCCCGCCCCGATCACCGCGATGCGATCGCCAACCTGCGGCCGGGCGTCCCACAACGCGTTGATGGCCGTCTCGAGATTTGCGGCCAGCACCGCACGCTGCGGCGGGACGCCGTCGGGCAGAAGATAGACCGATTGCGCGGCCACGACATAACGCGTCTGATGCGGATACAACACGAACACATCGTGTGCGAGCAATTCCTTCGCACCCCGTTCGACGCGCCCGACGCTCGCATAGCCGTACTTCACGGGCGCCGGAAAACGGCCGTCCTGGAACGGCGCACGCATCCGCTGATGCTCGCTTTCAGGCACACGCCCCAGAAACACGAGCGCTTCGGTCCCGCGACTGATGCCGCTGTACCGCGCTCGCACGACGACCTCGTCGGCCGACGGCGCCGTCAACGGCTCGTCGCGGATCTCGCCGCGACCCGGAGCCGCAATCCAGAACGCGCGCGCGGCCGCGTCACTCACCCGACAATTCTGGTGTTTTGACGCGCAGGATACAATCCCGCCGCGTGCGCTTCCCGCTCAGCGATCTGTATGTGATCAAAGCCGGCACCCTGTTCGCGGCCGTCATGGCGATTGCCTTCGTGCGCCTCCGTCCACATCATCCATTTGACCGGTTTGGTCCGGCGAACCAGGTGACGATGTTTCGCGCATTCCTTGTCTCTCTGGTCGCAGGCCTCGTCGGCGAGCCGCACCTTCCAGTCGTCGCAGAGTGCGCTGCAGGATGCGCCGCGGCCGCAACGGTGCTGGACGGCGTGGATGGCTGGCTCGCGCGTCGGACACGGATGGCCAGCGCGTTCGGCGCGCGGTTCGACATGGAGGTCGACGCGCTGCTGATTCAAGTGCTGTCGATCCTCGTCTGGCGTCATGGCAAGGCGGGCGCCTGGGTGTTGCTCTCCGGTCTGCTGCGCTACACCTTCGTCGTCGCCGGGTGGGTGTGGCCGTGGATGCAGCGTCCGCTCTTCCCGAGCGTTCGTCGCAAAGCCATCTGCATCGTCCAGATTACGGGACTGATCGTTGCGATCGTGCCGGCGATCACGCCGCCGTTCAGCGATCTTGCCGCGGGCACGGCATTGGCCGTGCTGTCGTACTCCTTTCTCGTTGATACGTTGTGGCTCTGGCAGAGGCGATGATCGAACGACGGGTACGATGGTTCGGCCTGCTGGCCGCGATCGTCCTGCTGGACGCGGCGGTGACCTTCGAGAATCTGTGGCCCACACCAGCGGTCACGTGGCAGGGCAAGCTTTCAATTGAGCTGGCACTGGCGATCCTCGTGCTCGCGATCGTCAGCGGCTGGACGATGCTGCACGCGCGCCGGACGGCGCGGTGGCTGACCGTTGCATGGGTCGTCCTCGTCGTTGGCCGCTATGCCGAAGTTACGGCGCCGGCCCTCTATGGGCGCGACGTCAATCTCTACTGGGATCTCCGGTTCATCCCCGACGTCGTGTCCATGGTGACGAAAGTGGCGCCGCCGTGGCTGGTCGCGCTCGCCCTGGCGGGCGTCGCGCTCATTTTTCTTCTCCTGTACGTCCTGTTGCGATCTGCCTGGCGCCGGGTCGTGAGCGCGACGGCCGATCCGCGCGAACGCCGTGTGGCGCTCGCCGCCGCGGCGGCCGTCTTTGCGCTGTTCCTTGCCGAGCGCGCAATTGGATCCGTGCCCGGGCTGCCATCGTTCGCGGCACCGGTTACGCGCACCTACGCGCGGCAGGCGCGGTTCGTCATCGGAGCGATGAGCGGATCGACGGCGCTCGCGGCAAGCCCCGCGATGGATTCCGATCTTGCGCAGGTGAAAGGCGCGGACGTCTTCGTCGTGTTCGTGGAGTCGTACGGAGCGATCAGCTACGATCGGCCGGACATCGCGCAACCGTTGGCGACGGCGCGCACGCAACTGGCAACGGCCGTTCGTGAAACGGGGCAAGATGTCGTGTCGGCGTTCGTCGAATCGCCGACCTTCGGCGGTTCGTCATGGCTGGCGCATCTGAGCCTGATGTCGGGAATCGAGGTCCGCGACCCCGACACCAACGCTCAGTTGATGACCGCGCATCGCGACACGCTGGTGCGCGCGTTCAGCCGACGCGGCTTCCGCACGATCGCGCTGATGCCGGGCCTGCGACAGCACTGGCCCGAGGGATCGTTCTACGGCTTCGACGACATCTACGGCGCCGATCGACTCGCCTATCGCGGTCCGGAGTTCGGTTGGTTCGCCATCCCCGATCAATTCTCGTTGGCGCGGCTCGACGCGCTCGAAGTCGACAGGCCGTCACGTCCTCCGCTGTTCGTCTTCTTTCCGACTATCAGCACGCATTTCCCGTTCAGTCCGACGCCGCCGTACCAGCCCGACTGGCGCCGCATGTTGACGGACGATCATCCGTACGACGGCCCGGCGATCGTGCGCGCCTACGCGCACCAGCCGAACTGGACCGATTTTTCACCGGGATACGTCGAGGCCATGGCCTACGACCTCGCACTGATCGGGGGCTATCTGCGCGTGCACGCCGACCGCGATCTCGTGCTGATCGTCCTGGGCGATCATCAGCCGCCCGCGGCTGTGAGCGGAGAAGGCGCGCCGTGGGACGTGCCCGTGCACGTCATCGCGCGCCGAAAAGTGGTGCTCGATCAGTTGTTGACGCGTGGATTCCGAAACGGGCTCGCGCCTCAGCGGCCGGCGCTCGGCGCGATGCATTCGCTGCTGCCGATACTGTTGGATGCGTTCGGTGAACGGCCGTGACGCTCGGCTGAAGCCTTCGCGCTACAACACGTCCCGGAACCTCATCGCCCTTTCAGCTGATCGATGAACCAGCTCACACGCGTCGGCGAGTCGCCGTGCGATTCGCCTCCGACCACCTGGTAGCGGACGATGCCATCGCGATCGACGTAGAAGGTGGACGGCGTATTGTCGATGCCCATCACCCGCTCGGCCTGTTCGACCGCGATTCGCGCCACGGGGAACGGGAACTTCATCTCATCGAGGTACCGCTGCAATCGTTTCGGGTCCTCGTCGATGCTCACCAACAGGAACGCCACGCCAGGATCGCCCTGGTAGTTCGCGAACGACGCTTTCAGGTGCGGCAACTCCGCACGGCAGGCCCCTCACCAGGACGCGAAAAAGTTCAACAGCAGAACTTTTCCGCGCAGTCCGGACGTGTTGTAGGGACGGCCGTCGACGGTGGTGAGCGCCAGCGACGGCAGCGGCCGATCGACGAGACTCTTGAGCGCGGCCGATTTCCGGTCGTCGCGGCGGCGAGACAGTTCCGCATCGAGCCAGGCGTCGAACGGCGACGCGCTGGGCTCTCGAGCCTGGATTGCCGCGAGCGCCTGCGTGGCGCGTTGCCGCAACGGGGCCGGTCCTCCAGCGAGCGACAGCGCGTTGAGATAGTGATCGCGCGCGCGTCCGGACGCATTCTGTGTCCGGCCGAGCTCGCCCAGGTGGAACTGATTCACGAAGTCCTGGCCCTGCGACAACCGCTCCGCCTCTTCGAGCCGTCCGGCAGCACCCGCGTAATCCTTCTTCATGAACAACGCCCAGCCGACCAGATCGGCGGCTGTCGACCGGCCGCGGGCGTACGAGGCCTGCGACTTTCCCGGCAGCTGGTAGGCGCTCAGGTTCTCGTCGACGAACCGATCGGATACAGCCGCCCCGCGCTCGGCAAGCGCAATCGCGCGATCGTATTCGCCCCGATCGATCAGAATCTCCGCGCCTGTGAAATACGGCGCCGGGTCCGCTTGCGCTCTCGTTCGCGCGTCGATGGCCGCCACGATGTCGGCAACAGGCGCGTCCGGCATCGTCTGAAATGACTGCAGCTTGACGTCGAGTGCCCGGACGTCTGGCCGCGGCGGCGCTGGCGTCACCGCCTCGGCTGCCGCGAATCCTTCGGCGATGCGCAGCGCCTCCTGCGCCGACGCGCGCGAGGGGTCGGCGGCAACCGCGGCCTTCAATTCCGCCAGCGCCCGCTCGCGGAACGACGGCTCATCGTGCCAGCCGGGAAACACGCTTTCCTGCTGCCACCCTTTGAACGTGTAGATGCGGCCCAGGGCTTCGTGCGCCTCGGCGGCGACCGCCCGATCGTGCGCAGCCGCTTCAAACGCCGCGATCGCGCTCTTCGACAGCCGCTGATCCCAGAACGCACGACCGCGCACGAGCTGCTCGCTCGCAGTCGTTTGCGCGAAGGTCCCGGCCACCACGAGCGTGACGATTATCGCGGAAGCGAGCATCTTCATGGCGTTGACCAGTTTACTTGAACGGCCGGCCGGGACAGATCTCGAGCGCTCCGTGAGCTACGGCGATTTGTCTCCGTTCGTATCGGTTCACGTTGGAAAACGCCGCACCTCACGTTACCCTTGTACTGTGCGTCCGCAGAACGAGGCGGGAGAGGCCGTCAAAGAGCGGGTCAAGACAAAGAAGCTTGAACCGACGCTCTACAAAGTGGTGCTGCTCAACGACGACTACACGACGATGGAGTTCGTGCTGCAGGTGCTGGACACCGTGTTCCAGAAGTCGCCGGCCGAGGCGTACCGCATCATGATGCACGTGCACGTGAACGGCCGCGGCATCGCCGGCGTGTATCCGTGGGAAATTGCCGAAACGAAGGTAGAGACGCTGACCACGATGGCCCGTCACGCGGAGTATCCGCTGCGCGCGGCCATCGAGGAAGCGTAGTCGCACCATGTTTTCTGCTGCTGTTGAAGTGCTCCTGACGATCGCGTATCGCGAGGCGATGTCCCGGCGGCACGCGTACGTCACGCTCGAGCATTTGCTGTACGCGCTGGCGCACGACGCCGACGGCGAGCGGATTCTGGCTGCCTGCGGCACCGACCTGCCGATGCTCCGCCGCGATCTCGACGGCTATCTGCGCGACTCGATCGAGCAGTCCAGACGCGGCGAGCAGCGGGAGCCGGACCAGAGCGCCGCGTTCCGCCGCGTGCTGCAGACCGCTGTCCTGCACGTCCAGAGCTCGCAGCGCGCCGAGGTTGAGGCCGGTGACATCTGCGCAGCGATTCTGCAGCAGCCGCAGACGCACGCGGCCCAGCTGCTGGCGCGTCAGGGCGTCACGCGTCTCGACGTGCTCGAGTACATCTCGCACGGGATTTCGAAGACTCCGGTGGCCGCGTCGTCCGACGCCGCCCCGAGTGAAGCGACGGCAGGCGGCGGCGACGAAGGCCCGGCGACGGCGCGGAATCCGCTGTCGGCGTACTGCACCAACCTCACCGAGCGCGCGCGGCAAGGCCTCCTCGATCCGCTCATCGGCCGCACCGAGGAGCTCCAGCGGACGCTCGAAGTGCTCTGCCGCCGCCGCAAGAACAATCCGGTGTTCGTCGGCGAGGCCGGCGTCGGCAAGACCGCGATGGCCGAAGGCCTGGCCATGCGGCTCCTGGCCGACGACGTGCAGGACGCACTGAAGGGGGCGGAGATCTTTGCGCTCGACACGGGCGGGCTGCTGGCCGGCACGCGCTTCCGCGGCGATTTCGAGGAGCGGTTCAAGGCAGTCATCACTGCCCTGGCCGCTCGGCCGAAGGCCATCCTCTTCATCGACGAAATCCATTCGACGGTGGGCGCGGGTGCCACCACCGGCGGCACGATGGATCTCGCCACGCTCATCAAACCGATTCTCACGACCGGCGACCTGCGCGTGATCGGCTCGACGACGTTCGAGGAGTTCAAGCACATCGAGAAGGATCGGGCGCTTGCGCGGCGGCTCCAGAAGATCGCCATCGACGAGCCGTCCATCGACGAGACCGTCAGAATCCTCGCCGGTCTGCGGAGCCGCTACGCGGCCCATCATCGCGTCACCTACACGGACGCCGCGCTCGAGGCGGCCGCGAAGCTCGCCGCGCGTCACCTTCGCGACTATCGCCTTCCCGACAGCGCGATCGATCTGCTCGATGAAGCCGGAGCGGTCGTGCGACTCGCCGCCCCTCCGAGCGAGGCCCTCGCGTCCCCGCCTGCCCATCCCGTCGATCCGGCGCGGTCCACCGTGACGCCACCGCCCCTGATCGTCGACGCGGGGGACATCGAACGCGTCGTCGCGCGGATCGCGCGTATTCCGCCGCGACAGGCGTCCTCGTCCGATCGCGAGCGTCTGCGTTCGTTGGAAGAATCGCTGCAACGCGTCGTCTTCGGACAGGAGGAGGCGGTGCATCTCGTCGCGCAAGCCATCAAGCGGTCTCGCGCAGGGCTGGGCCAGCCGGATCGGCCGACCGGATGCTTCCTCTTCACCGGACCGACCGGCGTCGGCAAGACCGAGCTCGCGAAGCAGCTCGCGATCCAGCTGGGGAACGAGTTCACTCGCTTCGACATGAGCGAGTACATGGAAAAGCACGCGGTGGCGCGGCTGATCGGCGCGCCGCCCGGTTATGTCGGCTTCGAGCAGGGGGGCCTGCTCGTCGACACGGTCCGCACGCACCCTTACAGCGTCGTGCTCCTCGACGAAATCGAGAAGGCGCATCCGGATATCTACAACATCCTGCTGCAGGTGATGGACCACGCGGCGCTCACCGACAACACCGGCCGAAAGGCCGACTTCCGCAACGTGGTGCTCATTCTCACGTCGAACGCCGGATCGCGCGAGATGAGCGCGCAGTCGATCGGCTTCTCCGACGGCGCGGGCGACGACCGCGGCCGCGACTCGGCGGCCAAGTCGAAAGCCGCGATCGAGCGCATCTTCAGCCCGGAGTTCCGCAATCGCCTCGACGCGATCGTGACGTTCCGGCCGCTGTCGGCGTCGGTGATGGAGCAGATCGTGGAGAAGTTCGTGCTGCAGCTCGAGCAGCAGCTCGCGGAGCGCCACGTCGCCATCACGCTGACGCCGGACGCGCGCGCGTGGATCGCGGTGAAGGGGTACGACTCCGTGTTCGGCGCGCGGCCGCTCGCTCGCGTCGTGCAGAAGGAAGTCCGCGACCCGCTCACCGAAGAGATCCTCTTCGGCACGCTCGAGCATGGCGGTACCGTGACGATTGGCGTCGCCAGCAACCAGCTGACGTTCGCGTACGAGAGCCGTCATCCGGCCTGAGCGGCGCCGCTCCTTCACGCCTCATCGTTGCACGAGATTCCGCTCACGCGCGTCCACGCGGCAATGTTAAACTGCGCCCGCCTTTCGCCGCAGCGCGACACCATCCACCTGGAGGAGCGTCCCGATGCGAATCGTCTCCGTCGTTCTGGCTTGCGTGCTGTCCGGCGCGCCAGTGCTCGCCCAGCAGCCGATTCATGCGGCCATCAATACGTCCGCGGCGGCGATCGCGAACGACCAGCAGCCGGTTTCCGAACGTTCGAGCACGCCCCGCTGGATCGGGCTCGCCGTCGCGGCGGCCGGATCGACTGTGGCGATTCTCGGCGCCACGGCGTTCAGATCCGAAGACACCACATCCGGGAACACGCCCCCAAGCGGATTTCAACAGTGCGAAGCGCTCAAGTCGAATCCGGTGTATGCCGGCAACCAGTGCGACATCCTCAAAGGCCCGAACCTGTCCATGGTCTGGAGCGGTGTCGCGGCGGCAGCCGCCGGCGTCACGCTGTTTGCCGTCGCGTCTGGCAACCGCAGCGTCCAGGTCGGCCCACGCGGCATTCGGTTCCAGCAGCGCGTGACGTTCTGAAACGCCGAGGAGGATACGATGCGAGCTCCATGCTTCGTGACGGTTGCCGCGTCGGTGGCCCTCGTGCTGGTGCCAGCCCTCGTGTTCGGGCAGCGCGCGACAACCGGCACGGTGACGGGCCGGGTCGTCGATGCAAGCGGTGGCGTGCTGCCAGGCGTCAACGTGACGCTGTCGAGCCCGGACGTGCTCGGCCAATTCACGAGCGTGACCGACACCGGCGGGCTCTACCGCATCGCCAATCTGCCGCCGGCCGTCTACCAGGTTCGCGCCGAGCTCGCGGGCTTTCAAGCGGTCATTCGTGAAGCGACTGTGCACGTGAGCGCGGTCACGGCGTTGGATTTCACGCTGGCGATCGGTTCCGTGGCCGAGACCGTGACCGTGACGGGTGAGTCGCCGATTATCGATCCCGAGCGGGCGGGCCTGTCGCTGAACATCAACAACACCGCGCTGACGGCGGTGCCCGTCACGACGAACCGCCGGTTCCAGGATCTCTGGCTGATGGTCCCCGCTGTGTATATCCGTCCAGACACGCAGGAGGCGTCGGGGTCGGAACGACGCACGAGCATGGACGGCATGGACGTCACCGATCCATTCGGCGGCGACGTCTTCGCGGTCAATCTCAATTACGAAGCGATTCAGGACGTCGAGATCAAAGCGCTGGGCGCCGAAGCGTCCGACGGCACGAGCATGGTCGGGCAGAGCATGAACGTCGTCACCAAGAGCGGCGGTAACGAGCTGCACGGGTCGGCCGGGCTGTTTGCCATTCCGCAGGATTTCAACGACAGCAACGTGACCAACATCGCGGCGAATCAGCGGAAGGACATCCAGCCGGACGTCACGCTCGGCGGGCCGATCAAGCGCAACCGTGTGTGGTTCTTCACCGCCTATCGACGTCTGCAGCAGGACCAGACGATCAACAACGCGCCGGTGCCCGCTCAACGCCGCGGCAATTTGTGGTTCGCCAAGGTCACGAGCCAGCTCACACCCAACCATCGGCTCTCGGTGTCGTTTCAGCACGATCGAACCGTACAGAGCAACGCCGTCATCCGCGGATCGGAGGCGCCGGGCCGATCCGTGGGCTCCTCGAGTGCCGGCCTGAGCAGCGCCACGCCGCAGATTGCGAATCCGTCGGCGTTCGGCACGCTCGTGAAAGGCGGGCCGCTCCTCGGCCTCAACTACAACTGGGTGGTCAGCTCGACGAAAGTCTTTCAGTTCGTCAGCAGCTGGATGATCGACAAGCCGAACAACTTCGAGCCGAACGAGGGCGCGGCGCTCGGCCCGACGCGAATCATCCAGAGCAACGCGTCTGGCAACATCGCCGCGGGCGTGACCACGATTGCGCAGGAAGGGAGCTTCGGGGCGATCGACAAATCGAAGCGGTCGATGGTGTACTTCGCTCCGTCGATGACGTTCGTCGTGCCCGACCGGTGGGGATCGCACGAATTCAGAGCCGGAGGCGACTTCTACCCGTCGATCCGCGACAAGACGAGCACGGAGGTCGCGCCGGTCGAGTTCTATTACCGGCCGCCCGGCAGCATCGGCGGCGCCGACATCCTGTTCGAGCGGCACACCTTCCGAAATCTGGACGGCTCCGGCGCCACGATCGCCAACCTGGCCTACGAACATCACTACGCCGGGTATTTTCAGGATCGATGGAAGCCGACGGCTCATGTCTCGATCAAAGCCGGTCTACGGACGGAAACCAACAGCATCTTCACGAAGGATCGCGAGAAGGTTCTCGGGACGCTCCTGCCGGCGACGTTGCCGACGAACACGGCCGATCGCGAGTTCCACCAAACGGTCTTCATGCCGAATTTCGGCATCGCGTACGACGCGGCCCGATGGGGCGTGTTTCGCGGCACCGCCGGCCGCTTCTACGAGTGGCTCGACCTGGGTGGCGGTGATGGAACGTCGCACAGGCCGTACGCCGTCTCGACGGACACGTTCCGTGCAACGCCGCGCACGGTGGCGCCGGTGCTCAACGAAACGCTGCTGGGCGCCTTTCCGCTGGGCGTCGCATACGGCGACGAAAAGGACGGCAGCATCCGCAACGGCCGCACGTACCTGAACGAATTCAGCGGAAGCTGGGAGCACTCGCTGCCGGGGAACACGTCGTTCAGCACGACCTTCCTGTGGCGGAGGAATTTCGACTATCAAAGCGGTGACGACCGGAACGTCATTCGCGATCCGGTCTCTGGCAGGTTCCTCGGCCGGATCTTCCCGGCCTTCGACGCGGTGCGAAACACCTACAACCCGAACTATACCTGGCAGCAGAACCGATCGATCTCGTTCCTCTATTCGAAAAACTTCACTGGCGCCTGGGGTCTTACGGGCAGCTACTGGTACATGATCTCGTCACGCTACCGCACCCGCTGGAATCCGACATCCGACACGCTGCAGTACCTCGGCTTCAGTCCCGAGGACGACAATACCGACTGGACGAACCCGCGGCACCACGGCCGCGTCTCGACGTTCGTGCGCCTGCCGTTCGACGTCACGACCTCGCTGTTCTACACGTACGCACAGGGCCGCGTGTTCGACGTCCTGACGGGCGATTTTCCGCTCAACGCGTCGGCTCCGCGCGTGACGCTCTCGAACGGCCGCCTGGTGGCGGATCCGTTCTTCAATCCGGCGTACCCGCGCGCTCGACGACGCGACGTCGACACGATTGCGACCGACGATTCCCATTTGGTCAATCTGCGCGTGCAAAAAACGCTCGAACTGCCCGGCCGGCGGCACATCGAGCTCAGCGGCGACGTGTTCAACGTGTTCAACAGCAATGCCTCGATCGACTTTCTCTCGAAGGACGTTCGGTCCTCGAACTACCTTGTCCCAACCAACTTCGTGTCGGCGCGCGTCGGACAGGTCGGCGTGCGGGTGATCTTCTGACAGTCACCGCCGGACCTTGACGGCCGGCGCGAGGCGCCGCGAATACCACAGCCCTGGCAGCATCGGCAGCCAGAACGTCAGCCCGCGAAACATCAGCGTGGCGGCGAGCGCGATGGACAGTCGCGCGCCCGTCATGCGCAGCGTGACAACCGACGTCGCCTCGAAGGTGCCGAGGCCTCCAGGAACAAAACCCATCGATCGGACGAGCGACGCAAGCATGAAGCTCACGAACGCGCCCGCCAGGGGGGCCGGCGCGCCGAGCGACTTGATGAGAACGGCGAGCGTCAGCGTGTCGAGCGCGACAATCACCATTTGCAGCAGCGTCGCGCCGGTCAACGGGCGGCGATCGCGCACCAGTCTGGCGCTCGCGCCTTCAAGATGGTGGACCATCCCGTGAATGAGGGGCACTTGCGCAATCCGGCGACTGAGCGGATGCGATCGGCGGCCCGGCAGGAAGAACATGAGGCCGGTCAAGCTGCCGCTCAGCAGCGTGAAGACGATCGACACAGCGACAATCACCGCGCCGCCCCGCCCGTGCAGCCTGCCCAGCATGAGCGCGGCGGCCAATCCGACGACATAGACGCCGTTGTAGGAGATCAGATTCACGGCGACGGCGGCCCACGCCGCTCCGCGCGACATGCCGCGCGCGGCGAGGGCGCCGGCAGTGAAGACCGTCCCGCTCACGCCCATCGACGGCAACGCCTGGTCCACGAACTGCTTGGCCACGCTGATGCGGCACGCATCCGCGAACGACAGCGACGACTCCGCTGCGCGACCGACGAGCCGCCAGATCTCCGCCTGGGCGGCATAGGTGGCCGCCTGGAGCAGCACGGCGATCAGCAACCACCTCGGTTGTGCCTCCTGTGCGAGCCGGACGAAGTCCTCGGCCTCCGCCAAATGGACCGAAATGATGACGACGCCGGCGAGCAGCGCGAAGCCAGCCGCCCAGATCAGCCAGCGTCGGACCGGGCCGCGCTCAGCACGCTTCACGGCTTCGGCGGCGCCTTGCCGAACACCTCCACGATCGTCGCGGCGACCGTACCCGTGTTCTTGAATGTGTGTTTCGCGCCGCCTTTCAAGTACAGCACCTGTCCCTGCGTGACTTCGACAGGCGGCTCGCCTTCGATGGTCAGCAGCAGCTGTCCGGTGACGAGCGTGAACACATGCCACGTGGCATCGTCGTGCGAATGCATGCGGCGCGTGGCGCCGGGTTCGGCGTAATCGCGCAAGACGCGAAACTCCGGCCGATCCATCACCAGCATGGTCGACACGCCCGGGTCGCCCGCCACCGGCCGCGCGCTGTCCGCGCCGCCGACCGCCTGCGCTCGGGCATTCACCGCCGCCATCGTCAGCAGCATCGTGATCGGAACCGCCAGCGCTTTCACCATGTCTCCTCCCTCTGAAGCCGTCAACCGCGCATGCGGACACATGTTACTGGCGTCCGGCTCCGACGCGCGCCGGCCCTTCGCTCGAGGGAGCTTCATCGACCCACCCCTGGCCGGTATGCGGTAGGCGAGGAATTGACCAGGACATGGCTCTTGGCGCAGAACCCAATCTGTCGGCGCGATCCGCGGGTGGGCCTGATCAACGTCCGCAGAGCGTCGAACATGTCCTCGATGTCCGTATCATGGCCGCTCACCTTGCGCTCCAGCGCGTCGATCTTCGCCGCCAATTCGGTGTGATTGCGCGAAAGGTCGCGCAACCGGATGAAGGCGCGGACGACAATGATGCTCATTTCCACCGCGCGGGCGCTATTCAGTACTGACGCGGCCATGATTGCACCGTGCTCGGTGAATGCCCAGGGGCGAGTCGGAGAAAACTTCAGGCTGCGAAGGTGGTCACAGTTTGTGACCACCTCATCGCGCTCGATCCTCGTCAATTGAAACTGGAAGTCTGGCGGGAACCGCTTCCGATTGCGCTTCACGGCTTGATTCAGCGCCTTCGTTGTCACGCCGTAAACCGCGGCGAGGTCGGAGTCGAGCATGACATTGTGCCCGCGCAGCTTCAGGAGCGTGCGCTCAATCCTCTGGATGCGAATCAGCGCCGTGCGACGTGCAGCATGCTTCACATCCTGAGCTTGCCCTGATTCGGATCCGTGGTTCAAGACCGGCAACCGCGATCATGAAGGATTCCGTGCAACGACCGGCGAGCGAGACGCGCGATCTGCCTTGCCGATTTGGATTACCATGCGCCGCATGCTGAGAACTCTGCTCCTGTCACTGCTCGCCGCCGCCGTTCCGTGCGCCGCTCAGAACGGCGTCCAGAATGCCGATCACGCAGCGAGGCCCGACCCCTGGTTCTCGACGTTCTCGATCATCGCCTTCGATCCAGCAACCAACGAGCTGGGCGTCGGCGTCCAGTCGCGCGCCTTTGCGGCCGGCGCCGCAGTGCCGTACGCGAAGCCGCGCATCGGCGCCGTCGCCACACAGGCATCCGCCAATCGTTTGTACGGCCCCAAGGCCATCGCGCTGCTCGAACAGGGCCTCAGTCCCACGGATGTCGTCAAGAAGATCACGGATGAAGATCCGGGTCGCGACACGCGGCAGGTTGCGGTCATCGACACCAAAGGCCGGTCGGCCGTGTACACCGGCAAACGCGTGATCGATCGCAACGTCGATCCCAAAGATCTCGTGCACTACGGCGGCTACGCCGGTCACGTCACAGGGCGCAACTTCTCCGTGCAGGGGAACACGCTGGCCAGCGAGGCCGTCGCCACAGCCATGGCGGAGGCCTACGAGCACGGGAAGGGGTCCATGGCCGAGCGTTTGATGGATGCGCTCGACGCCGGCCAGGCGAAAGGCGGGGACATGCGCGGGATGCAGTCGGCCGGCATCCTCGTGGTGCGGCCGATTCCGCAGAATTCGGAGTCCACGGTGGAACGCATCGTGGACATCCGCGTGGACGACGCGACGAATCCGTTCACGGAATTGCGGCGTCTGCTCAACATCACGCTCGGCGTCCCGGGAAAACTGACGGAACAGGCCGCGCAGCTCGCCAAAGAGGGGCGGTTCGCGGAGGCGATCGCCGAACAACAGCGGGCGATCGACATCACGCCGAACAACGAGCGCATGCACTACGCGCTGGCGCAGCGCTACGCGCAGGCCGGTGAGTATCAGCACGCGTTGAGGCCGCTCCAGACTGCGATCGGCAAGCAGCCGCATCTGAAACAGGAGGCGGCCGCCGATCCCTTGTTCGTGAAGCTGAAGGAGCTCGCCGAATTCAAGCGACTGGTCGCAGAGCGATGAATCTCAAGCTCACGCTCGCGCTCGCCGCAGTCCTCGCGGTGCAGCAGGCGGCTGCGCCGACTGTGCAGGTCGTCCTGGAAACCGAGCTCGGGAACATCACCATCGAAGTGGACGTGGTCCACGCGCCTGTCACCGCGGCCAACTTCCTCAAATACGTGAGAGGCGGCTTCTACGATGGCGGCCGCTTCCATCGCGCGGTCCGGCCCGGCACCGAAAGCCGGACCGATTTTCCAATCGAGGTCATTCAGGCCGGGATCAATCCGGCCAAGGCTGCGCTCGCGTTTTCAGCGATTCGCCTCGAACGCACGAATGTCACGGGCCTGAAGCATGTCGAGGGTGCCATCTCGATGGCGCGCGACGGCCCCGATTCGGCGCGCAGCGATTTCTTCATCTGTGTTCGCGATCAGGCCGAGCTCGACTTCGGCGGCAGACGGAACGCCGACGGCCAGGGCTTTGCCGCTTTTGGCCGGGTGGTATCCGGCATGCACGTGGTGGAGAAAATTCAGGCGGCGCCCGTGCGTGAGAAGACGCAGACGCTGGCGCCGCCCATTCGCATCGTGACTGCTCGGGCGATCGACGCTCGACGTGAGGTCAGCCGCGTCATCGAGGGGCTCGAGCGCGCGTATCGTGACGGATGGGGTCCGCGATAAGGCAGTCGATGGTGGCGCTCAGTCCTGCCTGAGCGCCACCATCGGATCAACCCTCGCCGCACGCCGCGCAGGCACCCAGCACGCGATCGTGGCGACCGTCAGCAGCACGGCCGGCACTCCCGCAAACACCGACAGGTACATCGGCCCTCGCACGAGGTGGAGGTTGAGGACGAACGCTATCGCCCAGCCGACGAGGGCGCCAGCGCCGATGACACGGAGCGTCTCGCGGACGATCTGCGACACCACGCGCCCCGCGGTCGCCCCGAGCGCCAGGCGCACGCCGATTTCGGTCGTGCGCTGCGACACGCTGTAGGCGACAACCGCGTAAATGCCGATCGCCGCAAGCACGAGCAGCAGCGGGCCGAGCACCACGAACATCCGCGCGGGAATCCGGCGGAGGAAGAGGTTTTTCTCGACGTGCTCGCCGAGCGTGCGGACGTCGTACACGGGCAGCCCGGGGTCGAGCCCGCGGACGACGCGCTCAATCTGCGGACCGAGCAGCGATTCGGCGCCCGGACGCGTGCGGACGTGAATTTCTCCGCGCGCCGCCGGCCGATCCCGGTACGAGAGATAGATGACCGGCGCGGGCGCTTCCCCGAACGAATCGCTCAACGAGTTCCGCACGACCCCGGCGATCACGTAACCCGTGCCGCGAGTCTCGATGCGCCGCGCGAGTGGCTCGGCGCCGCCGAGAAAGCGGCGGACGAATTCCTCGTTCACGATCGCTTGTGGCGGCATCGCCGTGTCGGTGAGATCGACAAAATCCATTCCTGCCCGAAACGGGATACCCATCGTTCTGAAGTAGCCGGGCGTGACGGTGTTGGTCAGCGCCACGTCCGGCGCCGCCTCACTGCGCGCGCGGCCCTCGAGCGTGAACGAGCGCATCGGCAGACCATGGATGTCCAGCGGCATCGACGTGGCGATGGCTGCCGATTCCACCTGCGGCAATACGCGAAGCCGGTCGAGAAGCCGTCCGGCGAAGTCGCGGGCGTACGACACGTTTTCGTTGCGGCCGGTGAGATCGTACGCGGCGAGCAACACGCCTTCGCGCCGAAACCCGGGATCGGTATCACGCGTCTCGGTGAAGCTCCGGAGGAACAGCGCAGCCGCCAGCAGCACCACGAGGGCGAGGCCGACCTCCACGCCCATCAAGACGTTGCGCATGCGGCTGCGGCCCGCCGTCCGCGCGCCCGAGCGAATGGCGGCCTGTGGATCGACACGCGCGAGCTGCAGCGCCGGCGCGATGCCGAAAATCACGCCGCATGCGACACCGAGCAGCATGGCGAACGTCAGGCTCACCCAGTCCAGGCTCGTTTGAAACTTGATGGGAAACGCGCCAATGAACGGAACGGCGCGCATCGCCTCGGTCGCCCAGGCCGCGATCGCCGCCCCGAGCGCGGCGCCGGCGAGCGCGAGCATCACGTTCTCGGCGAGCATCAGCCTGACGATGCGCCATGGGCCGGCGCCGAGCGCCAGCCGCATGCCCATCTCCCGATGGCGTGCGCTCGCACGCGCCAGCACCAGGTTCGCGGTGTTTCCACACACCGCCAGCAACAGCAGCAGCAGGACACCTTGCAGCGTGAAGAGCGCCGTGGCGAGCATGCGCTGCGGACCCCGCGGCGCCTGCCAGAACGGAAGCACATCGCCCTGCATCTTCTCGTTGGTGTCCGGATACATCCGCGCCAGCTCGCTCATCGTCCGGCCAAGCTCCGCCTGCGCCTGTTCGATCGATGTGTGGCGCTGCAGCCGTCCCAACACGGAATAGCCGCGGAGCGCACGGTCCTCGAGCTCACGCGAACCAGCGGCGAGCGTCGGCGCGAGCGTCGCCGGCACCCAGAGATCGAAGTTGAGTCCCAGGATGGTTCCCTGAAACCGTTCCGGCGCCACGCCAATGACGACGAGTTGGCGATCGTTGACGCGCAGCGTCTGGCCGATGACATCCGGTGCTGCGCCGAACCGCGTTTGCCAGAAGCCGTACGAGATCACGATGACTGGCTCGCCATTCGGACGCGACACCTCGTCCGGGCGCATGAATCGGCCGAAGGCCGGCTTCACACCCAATGCGGAGAAGTAGTTGCCCGATACGAGCAGGCCGTACGCCCGCTGAGACTGGGCGGTCTCGCCCACGTTCAGCGGCATCATCCTGAACGCGAGCAGTTCTGGAAACGACCGGAGACGCTCCTGGAGATCGCGGTACTCGAGCCACGACACCCCTGGGTAGGAGCCGGTTTCCGCGCGCGCCTCGACGAAGTGAAAGCGGCCCGCGTCGGCGACCCCGGGCAGCGGCCGGAGCACGACGGCCTGAAGCCACGAGAAGACTGCAGTGTTTACGCCGATGCCCGCGCCAAGCGACACGACGACGACCACCGCGAGCACCGGCATTTTGATGATCGTGCGCCACGCATGACGCAGGTCGCTGATGCCCATGCTGGTCTAGGCGCGTCCCGCGAACTCACGGGTCTCGGTGTGCACCCGGATCTTCTCGCCCTCGTTGACGAAGAGAGGCACGCGAATCTCAAGCCCCGTCTCGAGCCTCGCCACCTTGGTCACGCTGCCGCTCGCGGTGTCTCCGCGGGCTCCGGCCTCCGCCGACGTGACGGTAAGCTCGACATGCGGCGGAAACTGAAGGCCGATCGGTCGCCCGTTGTAGCGCTGGATTTGAATGATGAGGTTGTCGACGAGCAGCAGGCGGTCGTCGCCAACGATATCGGAGCCGAGCGTCAGGGTTTCGAACGTGTTCTGATCCATGAAGTGATATCCGGTTCCGTCGGCATACAGATACGACGCGGAGATCGTGTCGAGGTCCGGCTCCTTGAACTTCTCGCCGGCCTTGAACGTGCGGTCGAAGACGGCGCGCGTCAACAGGTTCCGCATCTTGAGCCGGACGAGCGTCTGCCCGCCGCGAGCCGTGGGCTTGGACACCTCGACGTCGAGGCAGTGGTAGGGCGCGTGCTCGTACTCGAAGAACATCTTTCGCTTGATGTCGATTGCTTCAATCAGGGCGGCCATGCCCTCAATCTTAATCGCGGCTCCCGTGCAACGACCGCATCGACTGCGTCAGCCCCCGGCCGCCCGGAGTATGCATGACGAGGGCCGCCGCCACGACGATCCCGACGACAATCAGGATGATGACGAGTGTTCGGTTACTCATGTCTGCGCTCCCGGAGGCGTTCAGCCGTCCATGGCACGGTGTGATCCCGCACGGACAGCGTCCCTTCGAGCGTACCATCGCTCTTGAACGTTGCGGATAGCCTCGACACCCGCGCGAACCTTGTCGCCATGCGTTTCTCCTCGGCATGGAGGGTACGGTGGCGGCGCTGAACGGTTGATGAACGCGCCGTTCAGACACGGTTCAGGCACCGGTGCGTTATAAAGGCCTTCGGCAGACCAGTGGCATCCTTGTCGCTTCGTGCGCGCGTCCTCCTCGGCGCGGCGCTCTGGACGGTCGGCCTGTTCGTCATGACAGGTCACCTTGCAACGGCGGCCGTGCTCTACTATCCGAGCACGCCTCGGATTCTGCACCGCCTCTTCGCCCACGCCGTCGCCGCGTCGACGATTGCCGCCTTGTGCATGCTCGCAGGCCTGTGGCAGGTTCGCCGTGGCCTGCAGCCGATCAATCGGTTGCGCGCGCGGCTGGCGAGCGTCCGCCGCGGCGGCGACCGCCGCGTCTCCGGCACGTATCCTGCCGAAGTGCAGCCGCTCGTAGAAGACCTCAATGCGCTGCTCGATCATCGCGAACGCGCGGTGACTCGCGCGCTGTCGAAGGCCGGCGACCTCGCCCACGGTTTGAAGACGCCTCTGGCCGTCCTGGCGCACGAAGCCGAACGCGCCGAGGCCGCGGGGCATCATGACCTGGCCGCCGTCATCGGCCAGCAGGTCGAACGCATGCGGCGTCAGGTGGACTATCACCTCGCGCACGCGCGCGCGGCCGCGTCGGGCGCGGCACCAGGCGCGCGATGCGCGGTGCTGGCGTCGGCCGAAGGCGTTGCACGCACGCTGCAGCGGCTGCACGCCGAACGCGGCATCGCCGTCGACGTCCAGGTTTCCGCGGACCATTTCGTCCGAGCTCAGCGCGAAGACCTCGACGAGATGCTCGGCAACCTGCTCGACAACGCCGTCAAATGGACCACGTCGCGCGTGACGGTCACCTCCTCGCCAACCGAGGGCGGACTCATCATCACCGTCGACGACGATGGGCCGGGCCTCGACCCGTCGATGCGGGACCTCGTTCTGCAGCGCGGCGTGCAAGCCGACGAAGCGGCCCCAGGCTCCGGCTTCGGACTCGCGATTGTCCGGGACCTCGCGGAGTTGTACGGCGGGTCGATTTTGCTGAGCCAATCGCCGGCACGTGGTCTTCGCGCTCGGCTGCAGCTCCCACTTCCATAATCCCGCGTCGCGCGACGGCTGAGCACGGAGATTCCGTCCAGCCCTCTGGCATCACGCGTGCACCTGACGCATGTGAACCGTAGAGGCTCTCGGGAGGAGGACCCTGATGAATCGGCTCAGCATCACGAACGCGATCGTTGTGAGCAGCGCGCTCCTCGCGGCGGCGTGCGGCAACGGCAGCTGGCACGCGCGCGACAAGACGGCGGCGGACGAGCAAATGAAGAACCACGAAGCCGTCTCGCTCACCGGATGCCTTCAGAAAGACGGCGGCACCTTCGTCCTCACTCGCCTGAACGAGCCCGTGGGGACCGGCGGTCAGGACAGCGCGTTCCCGAAACGCGAACAGGTGCGCTCGGCCGAAAACGCGTTCCGGCTCGACGCCGAGGGCGACGTGAAGCTGGACGATCTGGTCGGCAAACAGATTCACGTCGACGGCACGTTCGCCGCAAAAGCAGATCTGCCGAAATCCGATCCGGACGACCGGATCAAGACCGGGGACCTCACGAAGGTGAACGTGCGCGCTGCGACGATGATCTCCGACAGCTGTGGCGGCCGCTGACGCCACACGCCCGATTCCTGTTGCGGCGGCGACTGAACAGCGCTACCGTCGTTCCTCCATGGAACGACGCGAATTCCTGCTCATGATGGGCGCGGCCACCGTGGCGCAGCGGTCCCTCGCGGCGGCCGCCGCGCCGCCTTCCGCCACGGCGCTCTATGACGATCACGCGGTGTCGCTCGCGGGCGTGCGATTCGAGCCGAAAGACGCGGCGGCCTTGTGGATCCGCAAGCGCGACCTGCCGTCGGTGAACGGCTTCGAGGTGAAGCCGCAGGGCGCGTGCCGCGACGACATCTGCATTCCGATCCCGAAGACGATGACGCGCGGCGAGCATTTCGATCTGACGGCCTTCGCGCGCAAGGCGGGCCAGGCGGTCGTGGCCGACACCGGTGCCCGGGTGTGGAGCTTCGGTGAGATTCAGGCGCTGCGCGGCGGGTTCCTCAATTCGCGCGTCGCCCCCGACGTCACCGTCGCCGATCGCGCCGGGCATCCCGTGCGCCTCTCGCAATTCCGCGGCAAGAAGATATTGCTGATCACGTGGGCGTCCTGGTGAGGGTGCAGGCTCGATCTGCCAGGCTGGCAGACACTCTACGCGGAGCTCAAGGATCGCGATGTCGAGATCGTCGCCGCCGCGGAGGACACCGGCGGTGAAGCTGCGGCAGGCAAATGGTACGACGCGGCGAACGCCACGTTCACGACGCTGGTCGACACGACGCATGCCGTGAGCTCCGCCTTCCAGTTCGTCAATGTGCCGATGGGTGTCTGGATCGACGAGCGCGGCACGATCGTGCGGCCGGCGGAACCGGCGTGGACCTCGAGCCGCACCGATACCTACGGCGGCAAGGCGCTCGAGATCGAAGGCGCGGCCTACGTGGCGGCGTTGCGCGACTGGGTGGCGCACGGCGAGCGCAGCGAGTTCGTCCTCTCCGATGAGGAATACGCGCGCCGCGTGAAGCCGCGCGCCCCGAACGAAATGGAAGCCGAAGCCAGCTTCAAGTTGGCGGTGTGGTTTCAGGAGCGTGGGAACGCGCCGCTCGCGGCGCAATACTTCGAGCGCGCGCAGCGCCTGAACCCAGACGACTGGAACTACCATCGGCAGGAATGGAGCTTCACGCCGACCGACGCGGGCAGGAAATGGCTCGAGAAGTTCCGCCAGCTTGACGGACCGTACTATCCGAAACTGGAGCTCAAGCCGAAGAAGCCGTGATCCGCGTCACCGATGCCATCCTGCTCGGCGACCACGAAATCGACGAGCGGTTCGTTCGCGGCTCGGGCCCCGGCGGGCAGAACGTCAACAAGGTGGCGAGCGCGGTCGAACTGCGCTTCGACGTCCACGCCTCGTCGCTGCCCGCAGAGGTGAAGCAGCGGCTGATCGATCTTGCCGGCAAGCGCGTCACGGCCGACGGCGTGCTGCTCATCGACGGCCGCGAGCATCGGACTCAGGCGCAGAACCGCGAAGCCGCTCGGGCGCGTCTCGTCGCCCTGGTCCAGCACGCGGCGCGCCGCCCCAAGACGCGGCGGCCAACGAAGCCGCGCGCCGGAGCGCGCGAAGCCCGCCTCGCCTCGAAAAAGCGGCGCAGCGCGATCAAAGAATCGCGAAGCCGCGGATCCGGCAGCGACGAATAGCCGTTCTAGACCGTCGCGACTCCTGCCATCGCCAGCCGCGCCTTCAGCTCGGGCGATCCCGCAACGAAGTACTTCCGGCTCCACTTGTTGTCCACGGTCAGCTTGATCACGTCGCCGGGCGCGTGCGTGCCCGGGTTGTGCGCCTGCCGCGCCCGGTAGTGCTCGTACAACCGCAGGAATTCCGAGAAGTACATGTGCGCCAGACGAGGACAGTTGGTGATCTCCAGCAGGTTCTCGTCGTTGTGGTGCAGCGAATTCCCGCTCAGGTTCGCCGAGCCGGTATAGACCTTCGGATGCTCGCCTTCCGCGTCGATGACGACGAACTTGTGGTGAACGCGCACCAGCTTCACGGGATCTTCGCCCGGCCAGAGCACGCGCTCCGGTGCGAAGCCGGTCGGCGTATCGCCCGCCTTGAACGCGCCGAATCCGGTGATGTCGTGGTCTTCGCGCGCGCGGTTGAAGATGGCGATGGCCGCCGCCACGTCGGCGTGCGTCGGATCGCCGCTCGGCGCCTGCGACGGCACGCGGTTGACGAGGGCCAGCACCATCTTACCGGCATCGGCCACGTCGAAGAGCGCGTCGAGCAGCGCCATGTCCGTCGGATCGAACGCGCAGAGGAGCACCGAGTGCTGGGCATTCCTGATCGACTGCACGATCGTGTCGGTCGAGACGCGCTGCGAATCGGGTTCCGGAGGGAAGAACACCCGGATGGTCGCGTCGCCGACGATGACGGCCGGAGACCAGCCGGTTTGCGCCTGCTTGGTGGCGCCCAGCGCGGGGTCGCCGTCGAGGAACCGTTTCCTCGCGAGGAACAGCGCTGCGAGCGACGGCGACTCGAACGCATGCAGGACGTTGGCCTGCGCGGAAAGACCCTGGCTTGTAAAGTTCGCCGAGCCGGCGAGCACGGCCTCGGGATGATCGCCGGCTCCAACCCGCACCAGGAATTTGTTGTGCATGATGTTCGCGTGCGTGCGCCGCGCAAAGTTGGCCGCGGGCTGGCCGCCGGTCTGCAGCGTGCCAATGGCCGCATCGGACGAATCGTCCTGACCCGTATGGTTGTAGACGAGCGATACCGATCCGCCGTAATGGCTCATCGACGGGACGATCCACGTGTCATCGCTCAGGTGATAGATCGCACCCTCGATGTCCTTGCCGCCGGCGCGCGCGAGGAACTCCGGCACGGCCAGTTCCATCCCGTTGCCGAGCCACGCGCGTGCGGCTTTCTGCTGCGCGCCAGTAGTCAGGTGCGGGAATTGGTGAGCAAACGATTGCGAGCTGACAACCGCCCGGTTGAAATGCGTCGTGATTCCTGCTTCTTCCACCAGCGGGATGCGCACCTGAATGAACGCGGCCTCGGCGTCGAGATGCTGCAGCGCGCCTGGTGCGCCGACCACCGGTACGACGCGATAGGAAAAGGTCGTCCCGCGGTCTTCCGTGTCGATGCGCGCATCCCACCAAAAGAACTTCTGGATCGGTGCGTGGTTGCTCGGGAAATCGTGGCCTTCGGGCGCCGGGCCGTGAAAGTTGATGCGGTTCGGCAACCAGCTCGACGCGTGGGCGCCGAACCCGGGCGTGCGTTGGATGGAAAACCCGAGAAAGTCGGAACGGCTGTCGCCCGTCGGCCAGTCGAACGCGAGGAGAACGAGCGTCGGAGACGTGTACGCTCTGGCTACTGCCGGCATGCCGCACCTCGTTTTCAGGTAAGAACGGCCGTTGTCGGGCCGCGCGGGGACAGTAAGAGGTCGCCCCGCCCTCTGTCAACGAAAAGGAAACGGTTCAGCCGGAGATCGTCACCTGAATGCCGCGCGCCGGCCATCGACGATGATCCGGACGCCCTCGAAGACGGTTGCGGCATCCTATCGCGGACGCTTCATCACGACCACGACGCCGCCCCGTGCGCTCACATACTGCAGCGCCGTTTCCCATCCGTCTTTGCCAAGCCGGTTCAGCTCGGCAGACGGATCGTCATCGGGCAGCACTGTCACCCGTTGGTACTCCCAGGTTTGACGCGTCCGTCGCGTATCCAGCACTTGCGGAGCGCCAATGGCTACCGTCGGCGTGCCCACGATCTGTACTTTCATCGTCACGTCGCCGGCAATGTGCTGCACGCTCGTCGGAATCGCCTCTTCGCGCGCGCGGTTCTGAATCCAGACACGCGCCTGGGTCGGCTGTCCCGGATAGGTCTGTGCGGGCGCCGCAATGGGGGCGGAACCGCCGACGAGCAGCGCGGCGACGATCAGACACCCGCGTGTTTTCCTGGTCATGATCACTCTCCAATTCGGACGATACGCGTCAAGACATCGCTTCCGTCTCGCGCGGCAGCACGTCGACGAGCGCTCCCAACGACCGAATGCGCCTGCAGTCGGCATCGCGATACAGGTCCGCCACGTCGAGCAGCACGGGCTCGATACCTGCGGCGCGCGCGCCAACCACGTCGACGTGAAAGAGATCGCCGACGTGCACCGTCGTTGCCGCGTCCGCTCCGACGCGATCGAGGGCGAGCCGGAAGAAGCGGGGATCCGGCTTTTCCACTCCCTCGTCGCAGGAATCGAAGACGGCGTCCACAGTGCGCGTCAGGTCGAGCCGCGCGAAGAGCTGATGGAGGGTTCCGTTCGAGTTCGACACGACGGCGAGACAAAATCCACGCGCGCGCAGCGCCGCGAGCGCTGGCCGCACCTCGTCGAGCACGGTTTCCCAGAGGTTGAATTCCTTGTGGTAGGTATGGAGGTCGGCGAGGGCCGCATCCGTCGCGGCAGATAACGTCACCCCGGCCGCGGCGAGCACCAGGTTGAAGTAGGTCCAGCCCCGTTGCGCGTCGTTGGTCACCTGAATCGTAGCGCCCGTGTCGAGCTGTTTCTTGGCATGCGGCTCGGCCATGCCCAGCGCCTCGGCCGAAACGGTTACGCCGTGCCGCGAGAGCGCATGGCTCACGCGCGCCCAATTCGGGTTCACGAGGACGCCGCCAGCATCCAGGAACACGGTTTGAATCGGCACGGCTTCAGCTTACACTTGTCTTATCGATGAATGCGCGCCGAGCTCTGGTCCTCGTTCTCGTCGTTGGCGCCGCAACCGTGCTGTGGGCCGCGTCGCGCTACACGCGCGAGGTGAATGCGCGCCTCGCCGAGGCGCCGCCGGCGACCGGCGACAAGATGACGCTTCGGTTCTTTCGCAATCCGGCGACCGTCGCTGGTTTTACCGCGCGCGATCTCGACGGGCGGGAGGTCTCGTCCACGGCATATCGCGGCAAAGTAGTGCTCGTCAATTTCTGGGCGACGTGGTGCGGACCCTGCCGCGCGGAAATTCCCGACCTGGTCGCGCTGCAGGAGAAGTATCGCGACCGCCTGCAGATCATCGGGGTATCGGAAGACGAAGGGCCGGCGGAGGCCGTGCGGCGTTTCGCCGATGACCGCAAGGTGAATTACCCAATCGTGATGACCACGCCGGAGCTCCGCAAATTGTTTCCCGGCGTCAACGCGCTCCCAACCTCGTTCATCCTCGATCGGGAGTCGCGCCTCGTTCAGAAACACGTTGGCATGCTCACCGCGTCACTCACCGAGCAGGAGACGCGCGCGCTTGCCGGCCTGCCGGTCAACGTGTCGATCGAAGAGGTCGATCAGGCGCAGGGCCTGAAGCTGGACAACGGCGCGCAGGCGACCAACATTCCGGGCGTCGACCTCGCCAAGCTCGAGCCGGCGAAGCGCATCGAGGCGCTGCAGAAACTGAACGCGCAGCCGTGCACCTGCGGTTGCGACCTCACCGTCGCGCGATGCCGCGTCGACGATCCGACGTGCGGCGTCAGCCTGCCGCTCGCGCGACAGATCGTCCAGCACGTCGTCGACCAGCGCTGACGATGCGTCCCTGCACGACCTGCCATGCCGACAAATCGAACGCATGGGCGGCGGACGCGCTGAGGAGCTGGCCGGAATTCTTGCCGTGGCGCGTGGGCGGGTGAGTCATTCTTTCGCCCGATTCCGCGACATCTCGTCGATTTCCGCAGAAATCGTGGTGAAACAGGTCGGGCAGATGCCGTGGCTGAACTGCGCGTCGGAGTGCTGCGCGATGTAATTCTCGACCTGCTGCCAGTACGAATCGTCCCCCCGAATACGTTTGCAGTAGCTGCAGATCGGCAGCAGGCCTCGAAGCTGCTTGACGCTCGAGAGCGCGCCTTGCAGCTCGTCGACGCGCTCGGCGAGCTTCTCCTGAAGCGTCAGCACCCGCACACCGACGGACACGCGCGCGCGAAGCTCGTCGGCGTCGAAAGGCTTGATGACGTAGTCGTCGGCGCCCGCATCCAGGCCGGCGATCAGATCCCGCCGCGTCTCTCGCGCCGTCACCAGCATCAGGTACATGTTGGCGAGAGGGAGCTCCGCGCGCACCCGGCGGCAGACGTCGGGGCCGTCCATGTGCGGCATCATCCAGTCGAGCATCGCCAGCATGGGCGCGGTGGCGTCGCGCAGCAGTTCCCAGGCCTGCGCACCATCGCCCACCAGCGTCGTCTCGTGATTCCAGCGCTGCAGCGTGCGCGCGAGGAGCTCACCGGTGACGCGATCGTCTTCGGCGATCAGAACTCTCATGCTGCGGCCGCGAGTATACTATCGGCGCCCACTCGATACATGAACCGCACATCCCTGCGGCGCCTCGCGCTGGCGGTCGTGGCCGGCATCGCGGGCTTCTTCGTCAATTCGCTGGCCATCGGCACGATCGCGCCGTTGCTGCTCGGCCGCGCGCTCACGCTGCCGATCTCGATCCTGTTCGGCCCCTGGTTTGGCGGATTGGCCGCCGTGATCGGCGCGATCGCGCTGTGGCAGAGCGTCTCGGCAATCGCCAGCGTGGTCCTGCTGCTCGTGGAGGCGCTGCTCGTCGGCCTGTTCGCCCGGCGCGGCCGTTCGCCGCTCCTGGCGGGCGCGCTCGTCTGGGCAGGCGTCGCGCTGACGATGGTGATCGCGCCGCAATTGTACGGTGTGGGGTACCTGCGCGAAACGATCTGGCCGATCGCGCTGCTCATGCCGTTGAACGGCCTGGTGGCCGTCGTCGTGGCGGAGCTGCTCGTGGCCGGCACGATTGCGCAGCGACTCGTGGCGGTCGAATCGGCGGTCGAGCGCCGGCGGCTCCGCGATCGTGCGTTCCATGCGTTTGTCCTCGTCGCCACGCTGCCCGTGCTCGTTCTCGCGGCTGCGGACAACCAGCTGACGGCGGCGAAGCAGGAGACCGAAGGCGGTGCCCGCCTGCACGAGGCGGTGGCCGCGCTCGGCGGCCACATCGATCAATATGTGAGCGGCCACGTGCGGGCCGTGCAGTCGCTCACCGGCGCGATCACGCACAGCAAGCTCGACGCCGACGACCGTCAACGGCTGCTGGAAGAGACGCGGGCCATCTATCCCGGCTTCATCACGCTCTTCGTCGCGGATCGCGCGGGAACCGTGCACGAGCTCGAGCCGCGGCGTGAAACCGATTCGCCCCCGGTCAGCGATCGCCAGTACTTCCTGGATGCCGTTCGCCTCAAGCGGCTCACCGTGTCGGACGTGATCCTGGGGCGGCTGTCGCATGTGCCGATCGTGACGATCGCGGTGCCGATCCTCACGACGGCCGACGAGGTCGTTGGCGTCGTCGGCGGCTCCCTTGACCTCTCGCGCTTCGATCGGTTCGTCGACGACCTGCGCACGCTCCCCGACGCGAACATCACCGTGCTCGATCAGCACGACCGCGTCATTTACGCGAGCGACAAAGCCGGCTTCAGCGCGCTTCAGAACCTGTCCCAGGATCCCCTGGTCACCGCGACAGCGACTGCGCACGACGGCATGTTCCGCTACAGGCGACGGCGCGCCGACGGCTCCGGACCCGCACAGCTGGTCGCCTCGGCCATCGTTCCGCCGGCCGGCTGGAAGGTCTTCGTCGAGCAGCCGCTGCTCAACATGCGGATGCAGTCGACCGGCTACTACGCCCTTACGTTGGCGCTCGTCGTGCTCGCGCTCGGCGGCGCCGTCCTGGGCGCGCGCGGATTCGCGGGCAACGTGACGCGCCCGCTCGAGGAAGTCGTGACGATCGTGCGGAACATTTCCGCCCAGGGCGGCGGAGCGGAGGCACGGCTGTCGTCGACGCCGCCTGCGGAAATCGCGGCGCTGCTTCGCGACGTCAACGGCATGCAGGCGCGGCTCGCGGAGTCGTATCAGGAGGTCGAACATGCGCTCGTCCAGCGCGAGCGGCTCAACACCGAGCTGCGCGCGCTCACCGAGGAACTCGATCGCAAGGTCCGGGACCGGACGGCGGAGCTCGCCGACGCGACGCGCGTGGCGGAGGAAGCCAACAAAGCCAAGAGTGAATTCCTCGCCAACATGAGCCACGAGATCCGCACGCCGTTGAACGGCATCATCGGCATGACCGAGCTCGCGCTGGACACGCCGCTCACCGCCGAACAGCGCGAATACCTCTCGCTGGCCAAATCGTCGGCCGACGCGCTGCTCAGCATCCTCAACGACATTCTCGATTTCTCGAAGATCGAGATGCGCAAGCTGGAGCTCGAATCGATTTCCTTTTCGACACGCGACCACATCGCCGACGTGTTGAAGCCGCTCGCGCTTCGCGCCGAGCAGAAAGGGCTCGAGCTGGTCTGCCACGTGCTTCCCGATGTCCCGAGCCTTGCCGTCGGCGACCCCGGCCGGCTGCGCCAGGTCCTCGTCAACCTGGTCGGCAACGCGATCAAGTTCACCGAGCGGGGACAGATTCTCGTGCAGGTCGAAACGGAATCCACAGACGATCGGACGATCGTGCTGCACTACTTCGTGAGCGACAGCGGGATCGGCATTCCAGCGGCGAAGCAGACCGCGATTTTCGAACCCTTCAGGCAAGCCGATGGATCGACGACGCGCCGGTTTGGCGGGACCGGTCTCGGTCTGACCATTTCCTCGACACTCGTCGAGCTGATGGGCGGCCGGATGTGGCTCGAGAGCGAGCCGCACGAGGGCAGCACGTTTCATTTCACCGTCCGGCTCGGTGCCGATGCCGGACGCGTCGAGCTGCCTCCGCTCAACCTCACAGACCTGCCGGTGCTCATCGTCGACGACAACGGCGTGAACCGCCGCGTCCTGCACGAGCTGCTGCTGCGCTGGAACATGCGTCCGACGGTCGCCGACAGCGGCGCCTCGGCTGTGCGAGCGCTCACGGAAGCCAGCGCACAAGGGCGCCCTTTCGCGCTCGTGCTCCTCGATGCGAACATGCCGGAAACGGATGGCTTCGAGGTCGCACGCAGGATTCGTGACGATCCGTCGATTGCGGGCGCCACCATCATGATGTTGAGCTCGTCGGGTCAGTACACCGAGGTCGAGAAGTGCCGCGAGCTGGGGATCGGCCATCATCTGACGAAACCGGTCGACCAGCGCGAGCTCCTCAGCGCCATCGGACGAGCGCTCGCGAGGCAACCGACGCTTCGGCCGTCGCTGCCGGCCGCCATGGGTTCGACCGAGCTCGCCGAGCGCCGGCTCCACGTGCTGCTCGCCGAGGACAATGCGGTCAATCAACGCCTCGCGGCGACGCTCCTCGAGCGCCGCGGCCACAAGGTGACGATTGCGGCCAACGGCCGCGACGCGATCGAGGCGCTCGACCGCCAGGCATTCGACATCGTGCTGATGGACGTGCAGATGCCTGAAATGGGCGGCTTCGAAGCGACGGCCGCCATTCGCGCACGCGAGCACGAGGGCGGCGGACACATGCCGATCGTCGCCATCACGGCGCACGTGATGAAGGGCGACCGCGAGCGGTGTCTCGCGGCGGGGATGGACGACTACATCACCAAACCGTTCGATTCGCGCACGCTGTGCCAGCTCGTCGAGCGCCTGGGTGGTCTGACGGGACCCTCACCGGTTACCGCCGACGACCTGCCCGATCGCGTGCTTGCGCGCGTAGGGGGCGACCGCGCGCTTCTGGTCGAAATCAGCCGGCTGTTCGTGGACGATGCGCCGCATCATCTCGAACGGATCCGCGCCGCGATGGACGCGCGCGACGGCGAGGCGCTTCGCCGCGCCGCACACGGGCTGAAGGGCGCGGCGGCGAACTTCGACGCCGATGCGCTGGTGAACGCCGCACGGACCTTCGAGGAAATGGGAGGCCTGCAACAATTCGACGAGCACGAAACCGCGTGGCAGGATTTGACGATCGAAATCGATCGACTCCTCACGATTCTTCGCCATGTGACCGCGTGAACCGTACGGTCTGATTCGCATCACGTCATCTTTCCAATCTCTAACCGTCCCGCTCGCAGGGCACGCGTCGTGCACTTCTAGGGCAATGACGAATCGTCGTGTTGGCGAGGAGGCCCGTATGTGGAACAAGGATGAAGTGCAGGGAAAAATCGACCGCATGAAAGGGCGAATAAAGCAGAGCGCCGGCGACCTGAGCAACGACGAACGAATGCGAGAGGAAGGTCAGGCCGATGAGGCGGCTGGCGAAATCGAGGAAGGATTCGGGAAAGGCCGTCGCAAACTCGGCAACGCCATCAAGGATATCGGCAAGAAGGTCGGCCAGTAGTCCCGGCGGGCGCGATCGCGATGGCGATCTGCGTCGACAACCGGCACGTGGAGGAGTAGAGTCAGTTCAGCCGTCAGCGTCGGATTGCCGACACAAAAGCGCAAGTTACACACCGGAAGAGTCGGCGCGCGGCTGAGCTGAATCGTCAAATACGTCACACCGGGCGAGTGATCTCGACGGCAGAGTCGGTACGCCATTTGTAGAGGTGCACGCACGCGCGCTATGGCTGAGCCTCGGTGCGAGGCGATTTGATGCGTCCCGAAAAGATTCCCGAGCTCGGCGGCCGGCCTCAGACTCGCAACGAGCTGCAGGCGTGGATCCGCGATCACCTGCGCCTTCCGATCACCCTCGAATCGACCCTTGTCGCGGCCATCGATGCCGTCTTCGCGCGGCACGAGCGGTTGTGGCAGGAGTCGAAGCAGGAGGCGATTCAGGCGCTCTCGGCAGGGTTTGCCGAAAAGATGGCGCGCGTCAAGACCGAGCTGTCCGCCCGGGATGCGACCGTCAGCAGCATCTCGCGATACTTCGAAGCGCTCGTCGCCGATTTGACGGACAAATCGCACCGTGATCCGAAGACGAAGCTGATGAACTTCGGCCGGTTCACCGAGCAGCTGGAATCGTTCCTCGCGCTCGAACAACGCGGTCGCTGGTGCGCGGTCGGCCTCGTCGACATCACCGGGTTCAAATGGTACAACGACGCGCTCGGCCACTCCGTGGGCGATCGCATCATCGAGCGAGTGGCGACGCTGCTTCGCGAGCAGGTGAGATCGGACGACCTCATCGCGCAGGAGCGGCTCGGTCCGCGCTCGCAGGATCTGCACGCCCGTTTCGGCGGAGATGAATTCTGCTTCCTCACGCCGGATCTCGCCGAATGCCACCAAGCCCATGCGATTGGCGAGCGGTTCCGCGAGGCTGTCGAGCGCTTCGACTGGACGCTCGAGGATCGCCGTCTCGCCGTCCAACCGGTGCACGTCGACGTGGGCGTCGTCTGTCTATGGCTCGGACGCGTGGCCGATCGGCGCTTCATCGCGCGGCGGCTCGCCGCGGATCTCATTCAGCGCGCGGACCGGTTGATGTACGAAGCGAAAGGGCAGCGTGCCAGCCACATCTATCTGCTGCGAATGAAGATCGAGGACGGCGCGCTCGTGGAGTTCGCCGACGATCAGGCGCCCTTCTACGAGGAATCCGAAGCTTAGATGCTACACTCAGGAGTTCCCCATGCGCGCATGGTGGGTGTAGCTCAGGGGTAGAGCGCCGGACTGTGGCTCCGGAAGTCGCGGGTTCGAAACCCGTCACCCACCCCACTTCCTCTTTTACTTTTCCGGCGCGGCCACGCGCAGCTGATCGACGACCTGCGTGACACCCGTGGTCTCGCGCGCCAACCGCATCGCCCGGTCGTGCTCGTCGACGGACAGGACCGTGCCGCTCAGCGTGACGACGGCGTTGCGCGTGGTCACCGCGATCGCGCGCGCCGCGACCGTGTCGTCGAGAACCATCTTCGCTTTGATCTTCGAGCTGAGTGCCGCATCGTCGAGCGTCTCGCGCGTCCGCTCGAGCACTCCGCTCGTGCCGACGCTGTGCGGCTGATTCACGCGCGCGTGACGGCTCCACGCCGTCCCGCTCCAGTAGCTGAATCCGACGAAGGCAACCAGGATGAGTAACACGCTGATGATCAGCGCCCTCGCGATCGGCCGCATGGGTTCACCTCCGCTGAAAACGTTTCAAGGACGCTGCCACTGAATCTGCGGTACGCGCGTTGCCTTCAGATCCTGGTGGAGGTCATCCATGCTCGCCCTCGAGCTGCTCATCGCTCTGCAGTACTCACTCGGGCTTACCGTCGGCATCGCGATCGCGATCGTGCTCGCGTTGGTGCTGTGGGGACCGTACCTGTACGAAGAGATCACCCGCGGCAAAGCCACCGTGGGTCCGCGTGTGCCGGATGGCACGGGCGATACGCATCCTGGGCGACGCGGCGATCCGGCGCCCGGGCAGCCAGACGCCCAGGCTGATCCGTACGATCCACGAGCGCAGCGATAAACGGCGCATCCTGTAACTTCGGCGACAGGATTGAGTCGCCTGGAATACGCGATCACTCCACCAAACCGCGCCGCCAGCGCTCCGCGTCGTTCACTCCACGCCCCCGAAATGACCAGGTTTTGTTACGGCACAATGTGTTCTATGACGGAACAATAATACGTCTATTGGACCCTTTCAAGATCTATACTTCCCTTCAGAGGGCCATTCTGTCATATAATCAGACATGCTCGTTGCCGATCAGTGGAAACCGTCGGGCTCGCTGTAACGCTCAGCTTGGAGTTCTTAGTTGCTTCCCGAATTCCTCCGAGCGCTGCGTACGGCGACGACGCTGAACATGATGCCTATCGATCCGTCGAGCGGTGGCCCTACAAGCTGGCGAAGTGCATTGCCGGATGAGACCAGCGGCGCGATGACCCTTCGGGAGCCTGGTCCCGGTGATGTCGACGCACTCGTGGATCTCCTCTCGTTGTCCGACGCCACGCGCTTTGGCCTGGACGAGCCGATCAGCGAGGCCAGTGTCCGCAGGCTGATCGATCGCATCACGGGCGAGCGCACCGCCGGCCTTTCATTCACGTACGTCGTCACGCTCACCCCGACGCGGCGCGTGGTCGGTCTCGTCCAGGTGCGTCAGCTCGATGCCGCGTTCGAGGCCGCCGAATGGGAGTGCACCATCGCCCCATCGGCACGCGGCACGGGGGTGTTTGTCGAGACGGCGCGCCTCGTCTGCTCGTTCGCGTTCGGGCCGGTGGGGGTCCATCGATTGGAGGCGCGCGTCGAGGTCGAGAACGGTCGCGCGAACGGAGCGCTCCGGAAGCTGGGCGCCATCCAGGAAGGCATTCTGCGGCGCTCGACTCGCCGAGGAGCGACCTATGCCGACCAGGCACTCTGGGCGCTGCTGAAGGAAGACTGGGACACGCGGGCGGCGGCCACGAGGCCACGGGTCCATTGATGAGAACGCTGCCGATTGCCGCGCGCGTGTACGTGACCGCCATCATCGCGGCGGGCACGGTGCTGCTCGCCGTGTGCGTGCCGTACGCGACGGTCGACCAGCCGCTGCTCTTTCTGGGGTTGTTGGTGCTGTCGTCGCTGTCGACGGCGCTGAAAGTCTCGCTGCCGCTGACGACAAGCGAATCGACGATGTCCGTGTCGTACGCGGTAGATTTCGCATCGCTGCTGCTGCTCGGCCCCCACAACACGATGCTTGTCGCGTCGGCCGGTGCGTTGAGCCAGTGCTGCTTCAACCGCAAGACGCGCAATCCGGTGTATCGCACGCTGTTCAGCGTTGCCGCGCTGATCATCACGGTGCAGACGGCGGGCCTTGCCGCCAGAGCGCTCGGCGGCGCGGCGTCGTCGATGCCGCTGACGTCGATGGCGCGCCCACTCGTCGGCGCGGCCACCGTGTACTTCCTGCTGAATACCGGCCTGGTGGCGACCGCCATCGCGCTGTCGACCCGGACGGCGATTCTGGGCACGTGGCACAACAGCTTCCTGTGGAGCGCGCCCAGCTATTTCGTCGGCGCCGGCTCCGCTGCGCTGGCGGCCTCCTTCATGGAGCACGCGGGCTACTGGATCGCGCCGCTGATGTACGCGCCGCTCTATCTCACCTATCGCACCTACAAGGTGTACATGGGACGGATCGAGGACGAACAGCGGCACGTCCGGCAGACGTCGGAGACGTCGGCCCTCCATCTCGCGACGATTGAAGCGCTCGCCGGCGCGATCGACGCGAAGGATCAAACGACGCATATGCACATTCGCCGCGTGCAGATGTACGCGGCACGGCTCGCGGAAGCCGCCGGCCTCGCCGACGCCGACATCCAGGGCGTCAAGACGGCGGCGCTTCTGCACGACATCGGCAAGCTCGCGGTTCCCGAGCACATCCTCTCGAAGCCTGGAGCTCTGACGCAGGAGGAATTTCAGAAGATCCGCATTCATCCGCAGGTTGGGGCCGAGATCATCGCGTCGGTGCCATTTCCCTACCCGGTCGCGCCGCTCATCTTGAGCCACCATGAGCGGTGGGACGGCAAGGGATATCCCCAGGGGCTCAGTGGAGAGGCCATCCCGATCGGCGCCCGGATTCTCACGATCGTCGACTACTACGATGCCGTGACGAGCGAGCGGCCCTATCACAAGGCGCTCTCGCCCGACAGCGCCATCGCGCTCCTGAAGGGCGAATCGGGCCGCGCGCTGGATCCGCGCCTGCTGGCCATCTTCATCGAGCTGCTTCCGTCGCTCGTGGTGGAACTCGGCACGGATCGTCAGCCTGCCGTCGCCGTCCCGGCCGCCGACGTTGGGATGGGCTCGACCGCCGCCGACATGGCGCCGGCAACGAGCAACGCATTCGAGAACATCGCGCTCGCCCATCGCGAGATTTACGCCCTCTACGAAATTGCGCAGGCGATGGGCACCAGTCTGGGCGTGTCGGACACGATGGCGCTCATCTCAGCGAAGCTGTCGAAGATCGTGCCATGGTCCGGCTGTGCGCTGTTCCTTCATCAGCCCGAGACCGATTCGCTGCGATGCCGCTTCGCCACCGGTGTGGACGTGCCGTACCTTCTGAACGCCGTCGTGAAGGTCGGCGACGAGCTGTCCGGCTGGGTCGCGCGCAATCGCCGGACGTTGATCAACGGACGCCCGCGGGTGACGTTCGATGCCGCGGGCATCAAGACACCGACGGCACTGAACTCCGCCATCATCTGTCCGCTGCAGTTCAACGACGTGTTCATCGGGTGCATTGCGCTGTATCACGTCGACGAGAACTACTACACCGACGATCATCGCCGGCTCCTCGAACGCGTCGCCGAGCAGGCCGGCGCGGTCCTTCACAACTCGATCGTGTTCGAACAGACGCAGGAAGATTCGCTGACCGATTCGCTCACCGGTCTTCCGAATCGGCGCTCGATGTTCGTCCATCTCTCGAGCGAGCTCGCGCGCGCCGACCGGCTCAAGCAGGAGGTGGCCGTCATCGTGATGGACCTCGACGAATTCAAACCTATCAACGACAGCTATGGACACAACGTCGGCGACCATGCGTTGCGCGCGATGGCCACGACGCTCCGGGCGGCGCTGCGGCCGTACGACCTGTGCGTGCGCTACGCCGGCGACGAATTCATCGTCGTCATCGGCGGGTGTTCGCACGAAGCCGCCGAGGCGAAGCGGCTGGAGCTGCAGCACCGCATCAGTGGCATCGAAGTGGACGTCCGGGCAGGCGAGCGCCTGCGTCTGAGCGCGAGCGCGGGCGCGGCCGTGTTTCCCTATGACGGCGTCACATACGAGACACTGCTGGCGACCGCCGACCACCGGATGTATCGCGACAAAGCCGCGCGGCGCCGCGGCATCGCGTCGCCAGGCGCAACAGCCTCGACGTCGCCCCAGACGGTGCCATTCGAGTCGGACAGAGCCCAAGCGGTCTAGTGGCCTAGCCGCTTCCGCTGCCGCTGCGACACACCGCTCCTCGGCCCCCGTTGAGCGCCGCGCTAGAATCATCACCGATGGATAAGACAGATCTCGTCGAGCGGCGGCGGCGCTACATTCAGCGTCAGATCGAGCTCGACACGCGCGCAGTCGACGTGAAATTCTCCGATCGGCGACCGGAAGGCAGCGGACCGCCAAATCGACACGCGATGCCGAAATTGCCGGTCGGTCAGCACGAAGTGAAGAATTGGCCGGTGCTGGACCTTGGCGAGCAGCCGGACATTCAGCTCGACCGCTGGACGCTCGAAGTTGGCGGTCTGGTCGCCCATCCGTTCACGCTCACATGGGATCAATTTCTGGCGCTCCCGCAGGTCGAGGATGCGAGCGACTTCCACTGCGTGACGACGTGGAGCCGCTTCGACAATCACTGGGGCGGTATCCGCTTCCGGACGATCGCCGAGATGGCCGTTCCGGCAGAGACCGCGGCGTTCGTCCTCTGCACCGGGTACGATCTCATGCCCGGGACCTCCATTCCCTACACCACCAACCTGCCGCTCGCGCGCGCGATCGACGACGACGTGCTGCTGGTGCACACGTGGGAAGGCAAGCCATTGCCGCGCGAACACGGCGGTCCCTGCCGGATGATCACGCCGAAGCTGTACGCCTGGAAAGGCGCGAAGTGGATCCGCAAGATCGAGTTTCTCGCCGAGGACCGCAAAGGCTTCTGGGAAGTGCGCGGCTACTCCAATTCCGCGGAGCCCTGGTTCGACGATCGGTATGCGACGCCGGAGGCTGAAGATCTGACCCCTTGGTAGACCTTGGTACAGAACATGAACCTGAGCCATGCGTGAGAGTATGGCCAGGTTATCCCTATCCCCTCGGTGCTACCTGGACCGGAACGGGTGTCAATTTCGCGCTGTTCTCGGCGAACGCCACCAAAGTCGAACTCTGCCTGTTCGATTCCCCGGACTCGACGAAGGAAAGCCGACGCATCGAGCTGCCTGAGCAGACCGACATGGTCTGGCACGGGTTTCTGCCGGATGCGCGCCCGAACCAGCTCTACGGTTATCGTGCATACGGTCCATACACGCCGCTCGAGGGCCACCGATTCAATCCCAACAAAGTTGTCATGGATCCATACGCCAAATCAGTGGCGCGTACGATTCGGTGGGCCGACGAAATGTTCGGGTACGAGGTCGGCCACGCCGACAGCGACTTGTCGTTCGACGCGCGCGACAACGCGTGGTGCGCGCCGCTTGCGGGAGTCGTCGACCCGGCATTCACGTGGGGCGACGACCGGCCGCTGCGCACGCCGTGGCACAACACAGTCATCTACGAGATGCACGTGCGCGGTTTTTCGAAGCTGCATCCGGCCATCCCCGAACATCTCCGCGGCACCTACGAGGCGCTGACGAGCGAGCACGCGCTCGAGCATCTCAAGCGGCTCGGGATCACGGCGGTCGAGTTGATGCCCGTCCATCACCACGCGCGCGATCGGCACCTCGAACAGAAGGGACTGACGAATTACTGGGGTTACAACAGCTTCGGGTACTTCGCGCCGGAGCGTCGGCTGGCGGCGTCGCGCTCGCCGGCGGGAACGGTCCGCGAATTCAAGCGCATGGTCCGCGCGCTGCACGGCGCCGGCATCGAGGTCATCCTCGACGTCGTCTACAACCACACGGCGGAAGGCAATCACCTCGGGCCGACGTTGTCGCTCAAAGGCATCGACAATGCGTCCTACTACCGGCTGGTGCCGGACGACCGTCGGTATTACACCGACTTCACCGGTTGCGGAAACACGTTGAACATGCAGAGCCCGCAAGTGCTGCAGCTCATCATGGACAGCCTGCGGTACTGGGTCCTCGAGATGCACGTCGACGGTTTCCGCTTCGACCTGGCGAGCACGCTTGCGCGCGAGCTGTACGATGTGGACAGGCTCGGCGCGTTCTTCGACATCATCCATCAGGATCCGATCCTCTCGCAGGTGAAGCTCATTGCGGAGCCGTGGGATCTCGGACAGGGCGGCTACCAGGTTGGCAACTTCCCGGTGCTCTGGACCGAGTGGAACGGCAAGTATCGGGATTCCGTACGACGGTTCTGGCGGGGCGAGGGCGGAACGGTGTCCGAGCTCGCGACGCGCCTCGCGGGCAGCAACGATCTGTATGCTCGCAGCGGGCGGCAACCCTACGCGAGCATCAACTTCATCACCGCGCACGACGGGTTCACGCTGCACGACCTCGTCAGCTACAACGACAAGCACAACGAGGCGAACCTCGACGAGAACCGCGACGGCGAGAACAACAACCTGAGTTGGAACTGCGGCGCCGAGGGAGCCACCGACGACCCCGAGATTCACGCCCTGCGCGAGCGCCAGAAACGCAACCTTCTGGCAACGCTCATGCTGTCGCAGGGCGTGCCGATGATCAGCCACGGCGACGAAGTCGGCCGCACGCAGCGAGGCAACAACAACGCCTACTGCCAGGACAACGAAATCTCCTGGATTGAATGGAACCTGGATCCTGACAAGCGCACGCTCCTGCAATTCGCGGCCAGGCTGGTGCACTTTCGACTCGCGCAGCCGACGCTGCGCCGCCGGAAGTACTTCCAGGGGCGCAGCATTCGCGGCGGCGAGGTCAAGGACGTCGCGTGGCTCGCGCCCGACGGGCGCGAAATGGACGATGGCGCGTGGAACGCGGGGTTCGTTCGCAGCCTCGGCATGCTGCTGTCGGGGAGCGCCATCGAGGAGGTGAACGAACGCGGCGAGCTGATTCTCGGCGACACGCTGCTGGCACTGCTCAACGGGCACTCCGACAAGGTGCCATTCACGCTTCCGCCTCTGGACGCCGAGCAGCAGTGGCAGCGTGTCTTCGACACGTTCGACCCGCACGGGTCGGTACGGCTGTTCAAATGCGGCGTCCCCTATGCCCTCGAGGGCCGATCGGTCGCGGTGTTCAAGGTGATGTCGCCCAAGCGGGAGCGCCGCCGGCTGTCCGACGCGCAACGTGCCGCCGCCGCCGAACCGGCGAAGGCCGAAGCATAGGCGATGACACAGCACTCGCCTGCCGCCGCCCGCGACTCAACTCGACGGCCCACCGTCGACATTCCGGACCGCTTGACGCGCCGCGTGATCGTCGAGCGCATTCGTCCAGAGATCGACGGCGGGCGCTTTCCCATCAAGCGCACGGTCGGCGAAGCGGTGGAGGTGACGGCCGACATCTTCGCCGACGGACACGACGTTGTCGTGGCAGTGCTACGGGATCGTGAGGTTCTAGGTTCGAAGGTTCTAGGTTCGAGGGTTCTAGGTTCGAGGGTTCTAGGTGATCCGCCATGGCGCGAAACGCCGATGACGCTGGTGGCGCCCGGTACCGACGAATGGAGCGCTCGATTCGAGGTGGACCAGGTGGGCTGGCATGCCTACCAGATCGTCGCGTGGGTCGATCGATTCCTCACGTGGCGGCGGGACCTGGACGTCAAGGCGGCCGCCGGCCAGGACGTGTCGATCGAACTGCTCGAGGGCGCGCTGCTGGTGCGCGAAGCCGCGGCGCGCGCGGAACAGATCGGCAGCGGCCAGCCCGACTCGAGCCGGCTGCTCGAACGCGCGGACGCGCTCAGCGACAACAGCCCTCCACGCGACCGTGTCGCCGCTGCGATGGACGACGAGATCGCGGCGCTGATGGCGACCTACGCCGATCGCTCGCGCGCAACCGTCTCCGAACCGAGAACCGTCCGGGTGGATCGCGAGCGCGCCCGCTTCGGCGCCTGGTATGAGTTCTTTCCTCGTTCCGCCGGTCCGGATGCCTCGCGCAGCGGCACATTCCGCGAGGCCGGCGCGCTGTTGCCGCGCATCGCGGACCTCGGCTTCGACGTCGTGTATCTGCCGCCCGTCCATCCGATTGGGACGAGCTTCCGCAAGGGACGCAACAACGCGCTGATCGCCGAGCCCGGCGACCCGGGCAGCCCCTGGGCCATCGGCTCGCCTGCCGGCGGCCACACCGCGATCGAACCGTCCCTCGGTACGCTCGAGGACTTCGAGGCATTCCGGCGTGAAGCCGATCGCCTCGGGCTCGAACTTGCGCTCGACCTCGCCTGGCAGTGCTCGCCGGATCATCCGTGGGTTGCCGAACATCCCGAGTGGTTCCGTCATCGGCCCGATAGCACGATCAAGCACGCGGAAAACCCGCCGAAGAAGTATCAGGACATCTACCCGTTCGACTTCGACAGCGAAGACTGGCGCGGCCTGTGGGAGGCGCTGTTGTCGGTGACGGAGGTCTGGATCGATCGCGGCGTCCGGATCTTCCGCGTTGACAACCCCCATACCAAAACGTTCGGTTTCTGGGAGTGGATGATCGACCGCGTCCACGCTCGTCACCCCGACGTCATCTTCCTGTCCGAGGCGTTCACGCGCCCGAAGGTGATGCAGTACCTCGCCAAAGCCGGCTTCACCCAGTCGTACACCTACTTCACGTGGCGCAACACGAAGACGGAGCTCGTCGAATACTTCACGGAGTTGGCCACGGGCGATTCGCGGGAGTTCCTGCGGCCGAACCTGTTCACGAACACGCCCGACATCCTGCACGCGTACCTCCAGCACGGCGGCCGCCCCGCGTTCGAGGCGCGGCTGCTCCTCGCCGCGACCCTCGGGGCAAGCTACGGCATCTACAGCGGCTTCGAGCTGTGCGAAGCACGCGCGCTGATGCCCGGCAGCGAGGAATACGCCGACTCTGAGAAGTATCAAATCCGGACGTGGGACTGGGACCGTCCAGGGCACATCAAGGAGCTGGTGGCCCGCGTCAACGCGATCCGTCACCGTCACGCCGCGCTGCAGTTCGATCGCACGCTGCGGTTTCACGACACGGACAACCCGCAGATCATCGCCTACAGCAAGAGGTCGCCAGACGGATCGGAGACGCTGCTGACGATTGTCAACCTCGACCCGCACCAGATGCAGCACGGGCTCGTCCGCGTGGACGGTATCGGCGCCGGCGAAGCATTCGCCGTCCGCGATTTGCTCGACGATGCGGAGTACCAGTGGCGTAGCGGGTGGAATTACGTGCGCTTCGATCCCGGGATTCGCCAGGGACACATTCTGTGGCTATCGAAACACCGAATTTGACCGTCCCGATCGAGGCTGTGTCGTCCGCGGCGTCGGCGGCGCAGGACGATCCGCTCTGGTACAAGGACGCGATCATCTATCAGGCGCACGTCAAGTCGTTCTTCGACGGCAACAACGACGGCATCGGCGACTTCCGTGGCCTGACGTTGAAGCTCGACTACCTGCAGGGTCTCGGCGTCACGTGCCTCTGGCTGCTGCCGTTCTTCCCGTCGCCGCTCAAGGACGACGGCTACGACATCGCCGATTACCGGAGCGTGCACCCCAGCTACGGCACGCTCGACGACTTCAAGGTGTTCGTCCGGGCCGCGCACGAGCGGCACATCAAGGTGCTCATCGAGCTCGTCGTCAATCACACCTCCGATCAGCATCCATGGTTTCAGCGCGCGCGCCACGCGCCGCCCGGGTCGCCCGAGCGTCAGTTCTACGTGTGGAGCGACACCGACACCAAATTCCCGGAAACGCGGATTATCTTTACCGACACCGAGAAATCGAACTGGACCTTCGATCCGATCGCCCGCCAGTACTACTGGCACCGCTTCTTCGGGCATCAGCCCGATCTCAATCACAACAACCCGGCCGTGGTGGACGCCGTGATCGATGTGATGAAGTTCTGGCTCGATCTGGGTGTCGATGCCCTCCGCCTCGACGCGGTGCCCTATTTGTGCGTGCGCGAGGGCACCAACAACGAGAACCTGCCGGAAACGCACCAGGTGTTGAAGCGCATCCGGCGCGAGCTCGACGCCGCATGCAAGAACCGCATGCTCCTGGCCGAGGCCAATCAATGGCCGGCCGACGTTCGGGCGTACTTCGGCGACGGCGACGAGTGCCACATGGCGTTTCATTTCCCGTTGATGCCACGGATGTTCATGGCCGTGCGGCGGGAAGATCGGCACGCCATCACCGAGATCATGAGCCAGACACCCGACATCCCCGAGTCGTGCCAATGGGCGTTGTTCCTCCGCAACCACGACGAGCTCACGCTCGAAATGGTGACGGACGAGGAACGCGACTACATGTATTCGGTGTACGCGGACGATCCCCAGATGCGGGTCAACGTCGGCATCCGGCGACGGCTCGCTCCGCTCGTCGAAAACAGCCGGCGGCGAATCGAGCTGCTGAACGCGATGCTCTTCTCGATGCCCGGCACGCCCATCGTGTACTACGGTGACGAGATCGGCATGGGCGACAACATCTACCTGGGCGATCGCAACGGCGTGCGCACGCCGATGCAGTGGAGCAGCGATCGCAATGGCGGCTTTTCGCGCGCCGATCCGGCGCGGCTCTACGCCCCGCCGATTCAGGATCCGGTCTACGGGTTCCAGGCGATCAACGTCGAGGCCCAGGAGCGCTATCCTTTTTCGCTGCTGCACTGGATGAAGCGGCTGATCGCGATGCGGAAACAGCACCGTGTCTTCGGCCGCGGATCGCTCGAGTTCGTCGGGTGCCCGAATCGCAAGGTGCTCGCCTACCTGCGGCGCGACGACCGTGAAACGATCCTCATCGTCGTCAACCTGTCGCGATCCGTGCAGCCGGCGCCGCTCGATCTGCGTGCCTTCGCCGGGTTGATTCCGGTGGAGATGATCGGGCTGACCGAGTTCCCGCGAATCGGCGATCAACCGTACTTCCTGACCCTCGGTCCGTACGCGTCGTACTGGTTCACGCTGCAGCACGAGCCGATGCAGATGACGCCGCGCGCCGCGGCGACTCCCGACCCGAACGCCGCCGTTCTGGAGGCGATGCCAGCGCTGCTGATGGGCGTCGATTGGCAGAACGTCCTCGACGGCGCGACGCGCACCATCATCGAACGGCAGGCGCTGAGCCCGTTCCTCCAGCGGCAACGGTGGTTCGCCTCGAAGGCGCGCGAAATCCGCCGCGCGAGCTTCAGCGACTGGGCGCCGCTCCGCACCGGCACGCATCCGGCATTTCTCGCACTCCTGTCGATTGATTACACGGATGGAGGGTCCGAGAACTACGTCGTGCCGATGGCCTTGCTCTCGGGCGAGGAAGCCGAGCGGGCGCTGAAGGAATCGCCGGCCACGATCGTCGCGCGCATCACCGGAGCACGGAAGGGCGCCATCGTCGACGGCATGCAGGACGATGACACGTGCGATCGGCTGCTGGCCCTGGTGGATCGCGCCGGCGAGATCGCCAGCGCCAGGGGAAGCGTCCGCGGCGTAAGAGTCGTCGGTCCACAGACGACAGTCGTCAGTCAGCTGTCGTCAGTCGTCAGTCAGCAGTCGTCAGTCGATAGTCAACCGTCGTCAGTCGACAGTCAGGGCCCGCGTCAATGGCGGCGCGACTCGGGCGATCAGAGCAACACCGTCGCCTTCGCCGGCGATCGCGCCATGCTCAAGCTGTTCCGGCGGATTGAGCCGGCGGCGAATCCCGAATTCGAGCTCGGCCGCGAGCTCACGACTCAGGGGTTCACGCGGATTCCTGTCCTCGAGGGCGCACTCGAATATCATCGTTCAGGCTTCGAGCCAGGGACCGTGGCCGTCGTCCAGGCGGTCGTTAAACATCAGGGATCCGGCTGGGAGTTCACAATCGACGAGCTGCGCCGCTACTACGAACGCGTGGCCGCGCGGATGTCGTCGGGTGGGGTTGCCGCCGATCCTGCCCATCCGGCCCCGCCCGTGCCTCCCGCCTACCCTTCCCAGAAGGGTCCGCCGCCATTTTTCAGTGCCCTCGAGAATTGGTACCTGTCGAGCGCGACGATGCTGGGCCGCAGGACGGCGGAGCTGCACGCAACCCTCGCAAAGTCGACGCAGCCGGCATTCGCGCCGGAGCCGCTCGACGCCGCGGCGCTCGACGCGCTTGCGACCGGCATGCGCGCGCATGCGGAAGGTTCGCTCTCGACGCTCGCGCGCCGGCTCGACGCGCTCAACGAGGCAACGCGCCCACATGCCGATGTCGTGCTGGCGAACCGTTCGACGCTGCTGTCGCGCTTCGATGCGATCCGTGGCGTTCGCACCGGCGGCCTGCGCATTCGTGTCCACGGCGACTATCATCTCGGTCAGGTTCTGCACACGGAAGAGGATTTCGTGATTCTCGATTTCGAAGGCGAGCCCGCGCGTTCGATCGCGGAGCGGCGCGCGAAGCAGTCGCCGCTGAAAGACGTCGCTGGCATGGTGCGGTCGTACGGGTACGCGGCCTATGCCGCACTGTTCGCGTTCACGACGCACCGCCCCGACGAGTACCGCGGGCTGGAACAATGGGCCGACGCATGGCAGCACTGGGCCGCCGACGCATTTCTGAACGGGTATACGGCAGCGGCCGGGAATGCGCGCTTCCTGCCGCGGGGGGACGGCTGGTCGACCCTTCTGCGCGCGTTCGTGCTCGACAAGGCGCTGTACGAGCTCGCGTACGAGATGGACAATCGGCCCGATTGGATCCGGATTCCGCTCGTCGGTATCCGCAAGCTCATTACCGATTCATGATCACCCGCCCCACACCACCCACGCGACGCCTCGACCTACCGGACCCACCTGCCCCAATGGCGGCCGATTTGCAGACTTGGTTCTGGCCTTCGGCAGGACAGGACAAACTGGATGATTTCGCGACGTCCGCTGTGCGCGGATGAGTCGCGCCTCATGGGTGAAGAGCATGGCCAAGCGAAGCAGGCCGCGATCGGAAGCTCCAGATGCCGCAACCGCGACGCCGTCGCCATCGAAGGTGCGCCGCGCCCGCGGGGAGTCCGCCGCTCAGCGCAACGACGAATCCATCGAGCGCCCGGAGCCCCTCAACGCCCCGGCGGAAACGGCCCCACAGTCGAAGACGTCTGAGCCGAGCGACGAAGAAATCCGCCACCGCGCGTATCAGCGCTATCTCGAGCGCGGCGGGGGCCACGGCATGGACTTCGAGGACTGGCTCGCGGCCGAGCGCGAGCTCAAAGGCCATAAACCTGAACTCTGAACATGCCTAGAGCCCTCTGGAAAGGTTCCATCACGTTCGGGCTGGTGAACATCCCGATCGAGCTGCACACGGCCGTGCGCGATCACCGGCCGAAGTTCCGCATGCTGCACGCGAAGGACAAGTCGCCGGTCCGGTTCGAGAGGGTCTGTGTGCGGGATGGCCATCCGGTTGCCTGGGAGGATCTCGTCAAGGGCTACGAGTATCAGAAGGGCCGCTTCGTCGTCATGGCCAAGGAAGACTTTCAGGCGGCGGCCGTCGAGAAGACGCGCACCGTCGACATCATCGATTTCGTGAAGGCCGAGGAGATCGACGACCGCTTCTTCGAGACGCCGTACTATCTCGTGCCCGCGAAGGGCGGCGAGCGGGCGTATGCGCTCCTGCGAGAGGCGATCCGCGATTCGGGGCGTATTGGCGTCGCCAAATTCATCCTGCGCGATGCGCAGCACCTCGCCGGCGTCGAAGTGATCGACAAGGCGATTGTCCTCAGTGTGATGCGCTTCGCCGACGAGCTCGTGGATGCCGGGCAGTTCGACTTTCCGTCCACCGAGAGCCTTCGAAAACCCGAGCTCGACATGGCGAAAGCGCTCGTGAACAGCCTCGCGGCGGAATGGGATCCGTCCAAATACACCGACCAGTATCGCGAGAACCTCCTGCGCATTATTCAGGGCAAGCTGAAAGGCAAGGAGGTTGAGCTCGAGCCGGCGGCCGAGCCGCGCCAGGCCGACGTCGTGGACCTCATGGAACGCCTGCGCCGCTCGCTCGCCCAAGGCACGGCGTCACGCGCGCCAACCAAGGCGAAGCGCCCCATGAAGAAGGCCGCTCCAAAGAAGCGGACCCGTCACGCGGCTTAATCAGCTATCAGCCATCAGCTTTCAGCTAGAGCTCCTCTTCAGCTGAGAGCTGAAAGCGGAAAGCTGAAAGCATCCCCCTTGTCTGCCAGTAAGCTGAGAGCTTCATGTTGCTCCCAATGTTGGCATCGCTCGCCGACGCGCCGCTCGACGACCCGAACCTTGTCTACGAGCCGAAGTACGACGGCATTCGCGCGATTGCGGAGATCAGTCCGCGGTCGGTCCGTTTGTGGTCGCGTCTGGGCAACGAAAAAACCGCGCAGTTTCCGGAGATCGCCACGGCACTTCAGAAGTGGGCGCGCAAGCTGAAAGACCCGATCGTCCTCGATGGAGAAATCGTTGCGCTGGATGGCAACGGCGAGCCGACCGGCTTTCAGCAGCTCCAGGGACGCATCCACGTCCTCGAGCCATCCCAAGCGTCCCGTCGGTCCAGGCTTTCTCCCCCATCCCGCCCGTCCAGCCTATCCAGCCCCTCCAGCCCGAACGTCGCCTTCATCGCCTTCGACATCCTGCGCGAGGGCACGCGCGATTATCGCGACCGGCCGCTCATCGAACGCCGCGCTGCGCTCGAACGAGTGTTCAGCCGCACCGGTTCGCCGGTGCTCCGCATCAGCACGATGGTTCGCGGCGATGCGCGCGCGTTGTTCAATGAAGCGCACGAGCGTGGCTGGGAAGGGTTGATCGCGAAGCACGCCGCGTCGCTCTACAAATCCGGCAAGCGGACGCCAGACTGGCGCAAGCTCAAAATCACGCACGAGCAGGAGTTCGTCGTCGGCGGCTGGACCGAGCCGCGGCAGACGCGCGCCCACTTCGGCGCGCTGCTGCTCGGCGTCTACGGCGAACCCGGGACCTTCAAATCCGCGCGCCGAACCCGGAAGCTCGAATCCCTCATCCCTAATCCCAAACCCCTGCTCTACGTCGGGCACACGGGAACAGGATTCAACGAACGCGAGCTCGCGCGGGTGATGACGATGCTGAAGCGCCTGGAGACGAAGGAGTGCCCGTTCGTCCCGTGTCCCAAGACGAACGAGCGGCCGCACTGGGTGCGCCCCGAGCTCGTCGCGCAGGTCAGATTCACCGAGTGGACGGCCGACGGGAAGCTGCGGCATCCCGTCTACCTCGGGCTGCGCGACGACAAGCGGCCCGCCGAAGTTCGACGCGAAGAGCAACCGCGCACGACGCACGTCGAACGACGAACGACGAACGTCGAACCGCGCACGACGCACGTCGAACGTCGAACGACGCACGTCGAACGTCGAACGACGAACGTCGATGTGCTGGATCAGCTGCGCGTCCTCGAAGACCGGCGAGCAGACGGCGTGTTACACCTTCCCGACGCCGATCAGCTGAAGGTCTCCAATCTGCACAAGGTGTTCTGGCCCAAACACCAGCTGACGAAAGGCGACCTCTTCCGCTATTACGCGCGCGTCGCTCCGTTCGTGCTGCCTGCGGTGGCCGACCGGCCACTCGTGATGAAACGGTTTCCCAACGGGGTCGCGGGTGAACCGTTCTATCAGCATCGCGCACCGGACGTGCCCGACGGTGTCCGGTCCGAAGCGGTCGGCGTCGTCGAAACGCGTCCGCAGATCATCGGCGGCAACCTGAAAACGCTGCTCTACACCACGCAGCTCGCGGCGATTTCGCAGGATCCCTGGTTTTCCCGCGTCGCGCACCCACAATTCGCCGACTACGTGGCGTTCGATCTCGATCCGTCCGCAGGTGTACCTTTCGCGCGCGTGCTCGACGTCGCGCGGTGGGTGCACGACGAGCTCGATGCCCTCGGCGCGCCGGGTGTGCCGAAAACGTCTGGCGCGGAGGGGCTTCACATCTACGTTCCGCTGCCGCCGGGCACGCCGTACGACGCCGGCCTTCTGTTCTGCCAGATTGTCGCGACCGTCGTCGTGCAGAAGCATCCGAAAGTCGCGACCATCGAACGCAGCGTCGGCGCGCGCGGGAAGCGCGTGTACATCGATTGCCTGCAGAACATTCTCGGGAAAACCCTGGCCACGGCGTACAGCGCCCGCGCCAGCGAGTACGCCGGTGTGTCGACGCCGCTCACGTGGCGCGAAGTGGACGAGGGGATCGATCGGCGCGCCTTCACGATCGAAACCGTGCCGGCGCGCCTGGAGAAGGTCGGAGATCTATGGGCCGCGCTGCGAAAGTCGAAGGGCGTGGATCTGTCGCGGGTCGCGCGCTATTCGGAGCGACGCGGGAAGCGCTGACCGCCTTTCATTCCTCGATCCCTTCCTCCTTGTCGTCTTCCTCCTCGGCGTCTTCGACATCCTCGAACTCGTCGTCGTCGGAAGCTCCAACAACGTCTTCGTCGTTCTTGCGGCTGATGTCTTCGCTGTCGTCGCGCGGATTCTGGTCGTCCATGGCTGCCTCCTGCGGGTGAATCGTCACCGAGCGCCCAGCAAGGGTGATACCAGAGAGCGGGGATTAGGGATTAGGGATTAGGGATTAGGGCGGCGAACAAAAGGCTGGCCTGCCAAGCCGAAGCTCCTCGTGGTCGAGTGGAGCGAAGGCTGGCCTGCCAAGCCGTAGCTCGCCAACAAGCGTACGCGAGCGGAGGCTGGTCTGCTAAGCCGTAGCTCGCCAACGAATGTACGCGAGCGGAGGGTGGCCTGCCAAGCCGTAGCTCACCAACGAATGTACGCGAGCGGAGGCTGGCGCGCCCGGCAGGATTCGAACCTGCGGCCTTCGGCTCCGGAGGCCGACGCTCTATCCAGCTGAGCTACGGGCGCGAGTCTCTAAGCCTATCGTATTTTCGCATCCGGTGCCACGCGGCGTAGGGAGCGGCGCGCTTGGAATTGTCGCTGCTGTGTTACACGCGAGGCAGATGTGACGGGCAAAAACGAACGGGGCCTGCGCGGGCGTGTATATTCGCAACACGACGTCCAGCTTTTCGATACACGGCACACGCTAGGGCGATTTGCAGATCGTCGTAGCGCGAAGGTTTCAACTGAGCGTGAATTCGGGCGGCCGCGGCTACCGCTCGGCTGAAGCCGTCGCGCTACCGCAAAGCGCAATAACGATTGACGATGTTCTGGGGCGCGCGGGACGTTTGTCGATGGCTGGTGACGTGCTCCTGAGGACTGTTGACTTGCGCCTGAGGGCTGTTGACCTGCGGTGACTTGCGCTGACGACTTGAGAATCGTTGAACCGCGCGAACCCATCGTGCCAACCCGAGCCGTGTTCTGTCTCTCTGAGTGCCCGAAGACGGCGCGCGGTAATGGAAGGTTGCAGGAAAACGCGAACGCGGTTCGCGTTTTCCTGTGTCTGTCGCGGGGCCGCTCGGCTCTTACCGTGTCCAAGTGGCTAAGCCGGCCGCAGTCCCGCCATCGGGGGCAAAGTCCAGGTAGGCCGCGGGTGGCAAGGGCCGAGTAGCTGCATTCCACCCAAAGCTCGATAGGTTGCCGAGCGATGCTAACGGCACAGACAACTTGACCGTCGCGCCATCGATGCTGAAGGGGACCGCCGTAGTAACTAAAGTGGGCGCGCCTGTCCTGTCTATTACCTCTCCCACAAATGCACCGCCGCTCCACTGAGCTTGATCAGAAAGGATGAAGTGGCTGATCTCCATCGGCGGTCCTTGATACTGGGAGCTGAGAGGAGCCAGACCATGGAGCATATCGGCATCGACTTGGGCAGTCGCGCCAGTCAAGTGTGCATTCGAAATGAGGTTGGTGACATCGTCGAGGAGATGCGATGTCAGACAGACAGACTCGTGCCACTGCTGGCGCGGCGACCGCCTGCGCGAGTGGTGGTGGAAACCTGCACCGAGGCGTTCCGGATTGCCGGCCGCGCACAGCAGCACGGCCATGATGTCCGCGTCGTCGCCGCGACGCTGGTGCGGGCGTTGGGCGTGGGGCAGCGCGGCTTAAAAAACGACCAGCGTGATGCTCGGACCTTAAGCGAGGCCTCGTATCGGATCGAGTTACCCTCGGTCCATATTCCGTCGTCCGTGAGCCAAGAGGTGAAAGCGATCTGCGTGTCCCGAGAAGCGCTCATCAAAGCGCGGACGCAGCTGGTGAGTCGCGTACGAAGTTATGCGCGCTCACGTCTGGGCCAGCCGATGCGAGCGACCCCGGAAAGCTTGCCCAAAAAAGTGCGACGGACGCTGCTGCAAGACGCCGAAGGTCTTCCGGCCCATCTCGATCGCCTGCTCGTGGCCCTCGAGACGTTGAGCGAGCAAATCGCCGACGCCGACGCCGAGCTCAAAGAGCTCGCGGCCGAGGATGCACGCATGCGCCGGCTCATGACCGTACCAGGCGTGGGTCCGGTCACGGCGGCTCGATTCGTCGCCGCGCTCGACGATGTCGACCGGTTCCCGAACGCCTCAAGCGTCGCGTCGTATCTGGGACTCGTGCCGGGCGAAGACACGACCGGCTTTCGTATCAAGCGAAAGCGGTTGACGCGGGCTGGTGCGCCGCAGGTGCGATGGGCGCTGGGACAAGCCGCCTGGTCCTTGTATCTTCGGCGGCCAGAGGATCCGATGGTCCAATGGGCGAAACGCATCGCCGAGCGACGAGGAGCGCCCGTCGCCATTACGGCGCTCGCCAGAAAGCTGTCTCACGTGCTCTTTGCGATGTGGAAGCACGAAACGACGTACGACCCGGCGCGTAGCGCTCGCGCCATCGTCGCAGCGTAGAGGCATTCGGTCTGGAGTTGAGGATCACCGCCTTGGCTCTTGACGGCTGTCCAGAGGTGATGACCGCGCACGAAACCATCGGGACGCCATTCTCTCGAGAGTGTGCGATCGCGTTGATCCGAATGCGGCTCGCCAACGGATCCCTTCATGCGGCACACGACCGCGAATAGTCGATTGGGACAGCCCGTTAAGAACCGACAAGGCAGCTGTGACTGGACTCCATCGAAGAACGGGGTAGACAGAGACAGCCACTTCATAGTCGGTTTCGTGGACACTTTCCGAAAGGCGGATACGATGTCCACACCGATGGCAGACACCCCCAAAAGGCGACGAGCACGTCGCCGGTTCGATGACGACTTCAAAGCGCAGGCCGTCCGGCTGGTCCTCGACGAAGGCAAGAGCGTTGGCGCGGTCGCCCGCGACCTCGATCTGACGGAAACGGCCCTACGGGCGTGGGTCCATCGCTCGCGCGCGAATCGCACCAGAGGTCGGACCGGACTGACGACGGCCGAGCGTGAGGAGCTGGCGCAGCTGCGGAAGGAAAATCGCCAGCTGCGGCTCGAGCGGGAGATCCTAAAAAACGCCGCGGCCTTCTTCGCGAAAGAGCCAGCGACACGTTCGCGCTGATTCACGCGAGGAAGGCGATCTTTCCGATTGCAACGATGTGCCAGGTGCTGGGGATGTCGGCCAGCGGGTACTACGCGTGGTGCCGGCGATCCGAGTCGGCCCACGCCCAACGCGATCGCCAGCTGCGGGTGTTGGTGCGTGCATCGTTTGCGGGGAGCAAACAGCGGTACGGCAGCCCACGGATTCACGAGGACCTGATCGAGCAGAAAGAGCCGGTCAGTCGGAAGCGGGTGATCCGCCTGATGCAGGAAGACGGCTTGAAAGCCCGGGCGCGGAAACGGTTCAAGTGCACCACGATGAGTGATCACGACCAGCCGGTCGCGGCGAATCTGCTCGACCGGCAGTTCACGGCCGACGCGCCGAATCGGCGCTGGGTCGGCGACACGACTGAGTTCGTGATCGGCGAGAGCGGCACGTTGTATCTGGTGGCGATCCTCGACCTGTTCTCACGGTTCGTCGTCGGCTGGGCCGTGAGTGCCGTCAATGATCGTCATCTCGCGTTGAAGGCGCTGGGGATGGCGCTGAAACGCCGGTGTCCCGACGTGGGTCTGCTGCATCACTCCGACCAGGGCTGCACGTACGCGAGTGAGGACTACCAGCGGATGCTCAACGCGTACGGCATCACATGCTCGATGAGTCGCCGCGGTAATTGCTACGACAACGCGGTGATGGAAGCCTTCTTTTCGACCGTGAAGAGCGAGGTCGCCGATCGCTTCGAGAGCTGCGGCGAAGCGAAGATGGAGTTGTTCGACTTCATCGAAGTGTTCTATAACCAGCGACGCCGACACTCGACTCTCGGTCAGATCAGTCCGGCCGAATTCGAGCGACGCAAGAACGAAGAGGGTGTGGATCCTATGCAAAACCGCCCAGAACGCGGTTTCGCACAGGCTCCACACCCGTCGGTTTCCTGTCAGAGCGAAGAACGAAAAACGGAAGAAACGACGTAGTTAACCTGTCCACCAAATCGGATCAGGCCCAGCTTGCTCGCAGCATGTGCCTGGAGACCATTGGCATATGCAGTCACGCGTCCGTCGCTGACAGAGGACGCGGATGGTACGAGCGACGAGGGGTTGGTTGGTAACGACGACGTTTGCCCACATCCGACGACGAACAACACGGTTCCGACGGCGCCGGCAACGGCAGCGAACGAGACACGCATGGACATTGAAAACTCCTTCGTCAGTCTGAGATGACACCCGGGTTGCGTCAGAGGGCGCATGTCGGCTGAGCCTATGGCCGAGTCATAGCAGGCACAAGCCTAAAAGGGTGAATGACAAAAGTGCTTCAAAAAGTCGCCGACAAAAGACAGCCGATGCGCGAACTACCCGCGAGAAAGAGCGCAGGGGTCACACAGACATTGATGTCGCCGAATCGGTTCAGCGGTGAATCGTCCACACTGGATCATACGAAATGGCCGACGAACAACCCGAGTTAAGCCCGAGTTAAGCCACGGGGCATCCGCTCGACACTGTCGCACCGCGCCCGCCTACGAGAGGTCCGTGCTTTCAACCGTTTCGACGATCCGCGCTCGCGGGTTCTGCATCACGGTTCCTTCGACCCGCGTCCACAGCTTCCGCAACGAAGCGAGGCATGCTTCGGCTTTTCCGATGCTGTCGAACTCAAGATCGACAGCGACGTATTTCGGATCGTCAATCGGGCGCAGGATGCGGTAACGACGAACGCCTGAATGCTTGCGGTCAATCGGATCGCTGTCGAACGCCTTCTTCCATGAGGCGAAGTCAGAAACCGGATGCTCGATCTGCAAGATGGCCATGTGGAGCGCGTCTCCCTTCGGCGCGGTAATTTACCACGTGGGCAGAGAAACGGCCGGACTACGGCGTAGCTGAGTGCGACGCCGTAAGTTGTTGCAGGAAGTGAGAATTGGCGCGCCCGGAGGGACTCGAGCCCCCGGCCTACAGGCGCGACCAACGAGATCGCATTATAGGCGGGATTTGCGGTTTTCCGAACGTTTTCACCCGACGAGCCTCAGTGGTCGATGCCTATCGTTGCCCTTGCGCACCCGGAAAAGCCCGTTCGTAGACACGGTGTCTACGACCTTCGGCGTCGTCGTGTTCGTGCCGTTCAAGATGCCGGCGAGCGTTTCCGCTTCGTCACGGTTGCCGCCCGGCAAGAAGTGCGCGTAAGTCTTCATCGTCTCCGCAACCGTCCGGCCCGACTCTTCAGCGACCTTGACCGGCGACTTGCCGGCTTGCAGTAGCAGGCTATCGTGCGTGTGGCGCATGGCGTGCGGCTTACGATAGTCGAGTTCCGCCGCACGTAACAGCCGAGTCCACGGCTTGTTGCGGAAGTTATGACTGTCGAGATGCGTGGCGGCGTCGGACGGGAACACGAGTTCCGACGTGCGATGCTGCCGCCAACGGAGATAGAGCACAGCGCGCAGATCGCGCGAGATTGTGACCGTGCGCCTTTTCCCGTTTTTCGGCGTCGTGATCTGCCCACGCACCCATGCCCGATCAACGACGATGTAGCCGCCGCGCCAATTGATCCGGTCGTAGCGGAGCGCGACAAGTTCGCCCATCCGCATCCCGGTCTGCAAGGCAGTCAGCACGAACGGATACCATTTTGGGAACTCGGTCCGGCACGTTGCGAGCAAGTGCGCCGCTTCCTCAGACGTGAAATATTTCGTGTGATCCTTCGGATCGATGGCGGGATCGTCCGCCGTCGCATCCGTCGCCGGATCGCTGATGTCTTGCTGCAAACCTACCGCCGGATTGTTCGCGCGATAGCCTTGTTTCGGTTTCGCGGCAAACGAGAACAGCGCGTGCAGTGCCCGAGCGACCTTCTTTCGCGTCGAGTTCGACAAGGGTTTGTCGCCCCTGCACCGCTTCATACCGAGCACGAGCGATTCGCAATCAGCCGGCGTGACTTCGGTCACGAGCTTTGAGCCGATTACCGGCAGAATGTGCGCGTCGAGATCCTTCCGATAGGTCTCGATCACGCTCGGCTTCCGTTTGCGCGGCAGCCTCAGCCACTCGTCGCCGAGTTGAGAGACCGTGATCCCGGTCGGCGTCGGATCGACCGGCTCGAAAGCCGGCTGCCCATTGCGAAGCCGAGCGGCGATCAGTTGATACTTCGTCCGGGCTTCGTCGAGCGTCGTTGCGCCCGGAATCTTGCCGATTGTCTTTTCATGGCTTCTCCTTTACGGGATAGGTTGAACGGGACAAGGTCTATCGCTGATGTAATGATCGACGCGACACGTTCGGCGATAGAGCGCGTCATACGAGCAACGTTCCTGCGTCGTGCAGATCCATTCCTTCGCACTCGGCGCGGTCGGACTGACGCACGACGTAGACGATACGAGAACGACGACGAGAAGAAGCGCCTTCATCGTCCATTCCCCGGCTTGAGCTTCGAGATCGCCCGTGCCGCCCGGTCAACGACGGCTTCGAGCTTTTCGGCGTCAAGCACTTGTTCGCCGGTCGTTCTTCGCATATGCGCCGCGAGCAAGACTGCCGCCGCGAGCGCGTTTGCCACTTCCGACACGAGTTCTTCGAATGGCCCGATCCCGCCGAGTTTCCCCATCAGTTCGCGCCATCGTGCTTCGCTGATCTGATCGTCGCTCATGGCCCCGGTCTCCTTGTGAGATGGGCGGGACCGTGATTCAATCGTCACAGCCCGCCGGTTTGATTAACCCAAGCCGACGTTGGTTAGGCAGCACGGCGCGTTAGCGCGCGTCGTGTTGCCGCTCTTGCTACTTCGCTCGCTTCACAATCCCTTCTCGCTCAAGTTCGCGCCGGATCGCACGCCGCACAAGCGCCGCGACGGGCAAATGCTCGCGCGTGCTCAGCTTCTTCAGCCCGGCGATCAGATCCGGTTCCATCGCATACGACTGCAACGGTAAATTGCGCTTCGGTGCTGACATGTCACGATCATGTCCGAATCGTGTCAGTCGATCAAGAACAATTGAGGATTACAATTCTGCGAGTGCAGAAGCGTGACGTGCTGCGCTTGCGGCCGGCCGGCTTCGTCGAAGACAAGCGAGAACTCGACGACGTGCCCCGGCCGGAGATCGTCGAACGTGTAGCCGAAGCCTTTATCAACCGCCCACGCCGGAAAGAACACTTGCTGATCGACAAGATCGGCGCGGATGAAGCCATACCCGCGCCGATGCAGTCGAATGATCCGCCCCGTCACGTTCGTTGCCCCTGCCACGCAACGGCTACGCTCGGCGCTTCATCGATCTGATCGCGATCACGCCGCCGATGCTTGCACTTCGGCTGTCCGAGCGCCCGGCACGCCGGGCACCGTCGCCAATGGCGACGAATGCCCGACAACGCGCCCGGCGGCACGGCCGGCGGACGGCGCGTATACCGGCGACTCACCGGCTTGTCTCCACGCCCGAAGGTGTCAAATTCAGACGAGCCGCCGCGTTCTCGCGCGCCTGCCGTGGCAACGGTTTCGACCGAACATACACGCCGAGACGAGCAGGATCGACCGGCTTCGGTTGAGCAACCGGCTTCGGCGGCTCGTTCAACGCCCGGTAACGCCGGATCTTCTCCGAGAAGGCTTCCTCTCCGCCGCGTTCGTTCCGTTCGCGCGCCCAAAACCGCAGACGATCAAGAAGCCGTCGCGCTTCATCATCCTTGAACGGCGGTAGCGTGAGGTTCCAGCCGCCGCGCGGTTGCGTGAACTCGTTGATCACGCTCTGGATCAGATCGTCGGCTTCGCGCATCATCGGCGCGATGCTCTCCATTGCCGCCGAGATCCGCTGATCGAGGATCGTCATGTCGCGCTTGAGTTCTGCGCCGCGCTTCTCTCGCGCGGCCCGGCGTCCCGGCTCCGCCTTCGCGTCGGCAAGCTCGTGCTCGCAACGCTCGACAAGCTCGTGATCCTCACGAAGCTGATGTTCGAGAAGCTGGAGATCGTCGCCTGCTGCCGACTTGCCGAACAGTGCGGCATCATCGCGAACCCGCTGGATCTGCCGCTCGGTTTCCTCACGCCGCCGCTTCGCCGCGTTCAGCTTGCGTTCCGCCGAAACGATAGCGATCTGATCGTCGGACAGTCCGTTCAGGTGCGTTTCCGACTCGATACGTGTCTTTGTCCCGATGGTTCCCTTGTTTTCGAAGATGTTCCTCATTGTCCTTATCCTTTCAACCGAGATTCGAGATTCGAGATTCGATGAGCGACACCGATCATGCCGTCGCGCACGGCGTCGATCTGTTCACGCGCGATCAGGCGCGTGAGTTCGTCGGAGATTGTCTCCAACGTTGCTTGCGACTTCGCCGACTCGACGAGCGAGCCGAGATACCGCACGACGGCTTCCGCGTCGTGGCCGAACGCCTTGACGCTCGCGGCATCGATTACCGCACCGGGCACGGCTTGCCATGTCACGGCCGACACTTCGAGCAAATCCACGTCGAGCAATTCGCGAACGCCCTGCTTGTCGTAGCGATACGACTTGGTCTCGTAGCCGATGCTCAGCCCGTTGACGAGACCGGCCTTGATCTGTTCGTGAAGATCCCGTGATGCCGAGATCGCCATGTTCAGTTCGTAATCGCCTAACAGCGCCGTTGCGGTATCGCGAAGCGTAATCGTGCCGAGCGGATCGTTGATGTGCTGCTTGTTGAACCGCACCTTGCCGGAGTTCTCGCGGATCGTGCGCGCGAACATGCCCGCGATCCCACGGTCGTTGTAACTGTCCACAACGCCGTAGACCATCACGACGCCGGAGCCTTTGCCTTCGGCTCCGGCTTTGACTTCAAACCTTGACTGACTGACTTTCGTTTCCATTTCCGTTTCCTTTCCTCTGTTGCGACCGTTCACGCCGTCGCCGCGTTATCGACGAAGTTCGTCGTCGTAGCTGCCCGGCACGACGCGGCCGGCCGCCCCTTTCATCCAGTCCCGCCCCGGACGTTGACCGCCGAACCAATCGCCTTCCCACATGTCAAGATCGCGATGGTTCACGGCGTCGGCCATGCTCGAATGAATAGACACGCCGGCTCGAACGTCGGGTTTTCGAATGCGGTAAAAGGCATCGGCGACGGCCTGCCGGAGTCGGTCGAACAATCGCTTTCGCGGTTGCTCCGTTACCGCCCGGATTGCGGCCCGCTTCTCGTTGATGTTCAGAAACCACATGTCAGTAAATCCCTTCCGCTCGCGCTTCTTCGAGGAAGGCTTCGAGTTCTTCCGTCGTCGGCTCTCGCTTCAAGTCTTCGAACAAGATCCGCCGCGCTTCCGCGCGTACGCGCTCGGCCTTCGCCGCTTCTCGGACGGGATCAGAGCCGCCGCCCCAAATACGGAAGCCGGTTCCCGCATTGCGACTAAGCACGAGAGCGCCGGCAACCGCGTTCGCTACGTCTTCATGCCCACGAAATGCGTCGATCTTGTCGCCGCGCCGTTCGAGCGACATGATCTGCACGAAGAGCCGTTCGGTATCGAGAAGCTCGACGAGACCGGAATTGATCAACGGAAGCAAAGAGCCGTAGAGATGCGACTTCGATTCCGATGCTGCGACCTTTTCGACGCGCACGCCGTAGGTAGTCATACGCTCGGCCGGGAAGTCGCCGCCCCAATGGTCGGCCTTCGCCTGAGAGACGCGATACGACTTCAGGAACTCGGCGAACTCGCGACACGCCGCGTCCGGCGAGAACGGCGGTTTGATCTCGCGATACGCTGCAAGGATCTCTTTCCCGTTCGCCGTGAACGCAACCGCGCACGCCGCCGAGTCACCGCCGGAACCGCCCGCGAAGTCGAGAAATGCTCGGTAACTGACACCGGGAACCGGCGGCAGTTCTCGCCGGCCGGCAATCGTCACGGCGGTTAACGCTTCGCGCGTGAAGAAACCCGACACGTCGGCACGCCATGCCGTGCCGTATTCGCTTGCCGCTGCAACGGGATCGTCTCGATACGCTTTCTCGATCACGCGAAGGTCGAACGTCGGGTTGAACGTCTGCGTATCGCCTTCGACGTAAAGCGTGTCGCCGTCCTTCCCGAAGAACGCGCTCGCGTCGTAGAGAATGCCGCGTCTATCGAATTTCGACGAGACGACCATCAACAACGAGCCGGGCACGCGCCCGAGTGACGGTCGGATCGCTCGGACAAGTTCAACGTCCGGTTGCGCGGAGTATTCCTGCTTGTCGAGAAACGCCGCTTCTTCGATGATCACGAGCGCCGAACTTCGAGAACGAACGTGCTTCGCGTTCGCGGGAAGCACAGAGAGCCGAACATGGTTCTTCAGATCGATAGTCGTCTCGGTCTGCGACGACACGAACGGAGCGAACTTCGGATGCTGGAAAACCTGCTGCACATAGACGAAGGTTTCCGACGCTTGCTTTTGGTTTGGCGCGATCACGATGATCGCGATCCGTGGCGCAAGCCACGAGCGTTTGTATGTTCTGGTCGCATACGCCGCCGCGACAATCGCCGCGAACTCCGACTTCCCGCCGCCGCGTCCAACGGCCGCGTAAAGCTCGGACGGGATCGACGGCATGCGAGCGCCGGCTATCGAGCGCCATAGCGTCTCGTCTCCGACCGGCTGCCCGTCGAGAACGGCCGCAACTTGCCGCCAAGCGTTCCACGAGTCGCCCGGCTCGAACGTGTTGAGAACGTCAGTGATGGTCATACGGCCGGTTCTCCGTTCATCTCACGGAGCAACCGATCCGCTTCGGCCTGCTGCTGCATGGGATCGAGATCCTTGAACCGCGCCGGCCGGCCCGTCCCGTTCATGTGCTTGACGCCGAGTTGACGGAGCACGGCAGCCTGATCCGCTTCGAGCACGGCTAGTTCGCCCTGATACGCGCTCCGAAGGCTGCCCATCGCCCGGAGTAACCCGACGTTGGCGAGCGCGTCTCTGTGGCGCGTAATGGCTTCCTGCACGCACGCGAGACGGAGACAGAGATCCGCCTTCGTCACGGGATCGAGATGTGGCGCGTTGTAGAACGCCGCGAACCCGTCTCGAAGTTCGGCAATCCGTTCGAGCTTGGCTTTCGGGAAGATGAAGCGCCCACGATTGCGGTTAAGTGTTCTGTTTGCCATTGGTTAACTCGTTTCCTTCCGTCTATTCCGTAGCTCGGTCTCGAAGGCGAAAGCTCCGCCGAGACACGAGTTTGTGTCTTCGCCAATCCGTAACTTGTTGTTGTTCGGCGATTTACGAGACGTGACCACCGGACCGCGTGTCCGGTTACTGCCGATCCCGCCGGTCGAAAGTCAAATACCGCCAGCCGGCGAGTGCGTTGCGACGGCTTCCCGAAGTGACGGCAGTGACGGCAGTGACTTGTTTTCTCGAAAGTTCCTCTCACGCGCGGGCGGAAAAGAAAAACTTTCAGGAAAAGTGATCACTCCCATCACTCCCGTCACATCACGGTCTCGAACTCCAAAGTCGAACCGTCGTTTTGATATTCGAATTTCGCATCACGCAAGCCGACGCCGAAATACCACGCCCCATCGTTCGCGCGTTTCCTGACGAACTGCCGTTCTAACGCTTCGCCGAACTTGCGCGGCCCGAGCGCCATTCGAAGCCCGTTGCGCGCGGCCCATCCGACGTAGGCCGTTCGGAGCGCGTCGGCTTTCGCTCGCGCATTCGGATCGATCACGCAACAGTCGTCGAGAAACGGTGTCAAGCTCTCGTTCTCTTTTCGATATTCGATAGTCGCCTGTCGAATGACTGCCGGCACGTCGCGATCCAGCCCGCGCGCCTGCCACGCGAGCGCCCCGGCGACAAGCCATGCGAGCACCGCGCGCCGATGTTCGGGTTCGCGTTCGAGCGCCGGTCGGATCGTGCGGTCTTCCTTCCCGTGGAACGTCTTCAGGAATGGAATTACGATCACGCGCGCCCAGAATGCATCGCTCTCGTCGCTCACGGATGGCCGGGTATTCGCCATCAGCCAGAGCTTGCCCATCATTTGAAATTCGAAGAACGATTCGTAATGCCCGCGTGCCCGGATCGGATCGCCACCGGTCAACTGCTTCACACGGTCATGGTTCAACCGGATCGAGTCGCCGGCTTCCGCGCACGTCACGAACCGCTTGCCCGGTAGCTGCGCGATGTCGATAGGCACCTTGTCGCGTTGATTAAAATCAATTGCCGACGCTGGCAGTTCGTGTGCGTAGTCGCCGAGCGCCCCACGGACCGCCCCGAACACGGTTCCTTTGCCGTTCCGACCGCGCGGCCCATTCGCGAGAAACCACTTGTCTTCGCGCGCATCGCCCGTGAGCGAGTAGCCGAACGCGCGTTGTACAAAATCGATCACGTCGGCGTGCTCGAAAATGTCGCGAAGCACGCGATCCCAAAGTTCGGAACGCGCCGAAGGATCGAACTCGACGCGCGTCGAAAACGTCACCCGGTCATCGCGCGTGCCCGGCCGGAGCGTGCCCGTCGTCAGATCAAGCAAACCATTCGTGCAGCCGACGAGGAATGGATTCAGGTTCCACTGATCGCCCGGATCGGCGAGCTTGTTGCTAGCAAGGCTGAGCGCGTTCGTGAGTCGCGAGCGCGATTCGCCGTCGAACGCCCACTTCCACGCCGCGCCCTTCTCGTCGTGATCGGCAATCGCGCTTGCTTCTTCTTGCCGTCGCCGCATCATGCGCGTGGCAAGCTCATACGCCTGATCGACCGTATCCGGCGTCCATATACCGTGATCGTTCAGGATCAGCCACTCGCCGCGCCGCTTGTCGAAGACGACACGATCTCTGAACAGATCGGCGAACGCTTCAGCGTCTCCGGTTTCACTATTCGGAAAGCGGCCCGCGCCGGCTGTGCGTTCCTTCTTGACCTTGAACCACGAGCGAAGACGTTTGCAGACTTCTTCGCCGACGAGTTCCTGAAGCGACGGCAGCCCGGTTACGTCTCCGTCGTTCTCGAAGACACTGATCGTGTTGCGCGCCACGCGCACGCGATCTTCCGCTTCACCGTCATGCGCGATCCGCGCGGCACACCGAATCACGTCTTCGATAGCGGGTCCGGGCACACGGCAACGGGCAAGGAAGCCGGCCGCGTGCTTTGCGGTTTCGTGTCGCGAGCCGCGCGGCCAGTGCTTGCCCAATAACACGGCCGTGGCGACGAGATCGACGCATTGGCGCAACGCCGCTTCGTCGTTCGTCACTGCTGTCCATGCGCCTTCATCAAACCATTCGACGACTTCGCCGCTCGGATTCTGCGAACCGGGCAGCACGTCATAACCCTTCGCGCGGTATTCGACGATCACGGAGCCGTCTACGTCCTTCCGCTGCACAATCTCCGGCTTCGCGCCGACGACGCGATAAAGGTACTTACTCGCCGGCTTCGAGTTTCGGCCGTAGATGCCCGCCGGTTGCGGGAGAAGTGCGCGCATTGGTTCGCACACTTCCGGCGTGTCGCCGTCGATGGTTACGAGCCAATCGCTCTTCTCGCCGTTGAGCGCCGCGAGATTGCACGGCTCGACGAGATCGGCTGCCGTGGCGGACGGATCGGTATTCCATGACGTGCGCGCCTTCTTCGTGCCACGATCCAAACAAACAAAATGCCACGGCCGCGCAAGTAATCGAGTAAACGTGTCGTTCATAACCCTTGTCTCAACCTTCTTGCCGCGCGAACCGCGTGCAGGATCTTGCCTTCGTCGAATCCATCGGGAAACTGATCGCGCCGCGTCTTGACGATGCCGGTCACGAAGCCCGGTAATCGAAGTTCGATCACCGGCACACGCTCGGGATCGTCGAGCACGCGGACGACGGGAATACCGTCGTCGTCGATCCAGACGACGCGAAACCGACGTTCGTCGCCGGGCCGGAGCCTTGCGCCGCCGAGCGCGAATACGCGACGAATAAACCGGCTTTCATGCGGAGACACTTGCTGCCGCCCGGCCCTTCTCACCGCCGAGCACGAACGCTTCGAGCGCGGATTTGTGAAAACGAAGTTCGCCCTTCTTGTTGATCTTCCGAGCGGGCAGAGTGCCAAGCCGCACAAGCCGGCGAACAGACTTCGTGCCCGTCTTTAGGTAGTCGGCAGCCTCTTGCAACGTGAGAATGTCCGAGAGTGAATCGCGCATGGCTAAGCCTTCTCTCGCTCGTCGCGCCGCGCCCGGCATTCGTCGAGCGCCTGCCACACGTCGGGATCGATCCGATCACTTGTGAGCGCGAACGCGGCGTGCAATAGAAGCCAAAATGGGCCGAACGCTTTCACGTCTTCCTTCAACGGCAAGGTAAAGCCGGAACGCGCGTGGAACTCGACGAGATGCCGGAGAAAGAGATCCCGTGCGCTGTTCGCGTCGAGTCGTTGCCCGACTGGATCGGCCCGGAAGGTCGGTTCGAGAGCTTCGAAAAACGCGATCCCGAAGTCGGTCAAATTGCGAGCAAGCCCGGCCCGGCCGCCCGCCATCGTGAGATCGAGAATGTTTCGCTTTTCAATCGCCATGTCCATTTCCTCGCCTTCATCCCTATAGGCGAAGGTCGGACACAGCCGAGACGGGCAGGGTTAAGGCTTGTGACGATGCTGCGAGAGGCCGTGAAGGGCGAGAAGGGCGGCGACCTGTGGATGTTTGGCGAGATGCGCGCGAGCCTTACGAAGATATTCGCGCGTTGTGTCGGCGAGCCGAGCGCCTTCGGCGTCACTGAGAGTTTCGTCGTTGATCTTCAGTTCGAGATAGCGGCGAGCCTTTTCGCGGGCAGCGTCGAGCAAGACGCGCGCAACCGCTTCGATAGCTTGCTCGTCCGTCACGACACGCTGCCGCCAGCGCGCGTTAATCCGGGCGTCCGAACCACGCGCCCGACGCTCGCGGGTGTCATGTGACCCCCGAGCCTGTTCGGACCACCATTCCGAAGGCCGCGCGTGTCCGCAAAACGCATGACCACGCCCGCCGAAAATGGCGTAAAGCTCGTAGCCGTGATTGGTCTGTACGGTCACGTCACGATCAACGCGATTCTCGCGTTCCCACAGTTCGCTGAGCGGCGACGGCACAACCTCGATCACGTCGCATTCGGGAAACGGCCCGCCGTGTCTGCGCGCGGCTTCGATGTGTGCTTGCTGCGAGAACGCTTCCGGCGATAGCGCCTTCCACCATGCGCGTTTCTGATAAATGTCCGCCGGCTCAAACCTATGTTCAAGCCGCTGCGTCAGTCGGTCAGCAACACAATCCGCACACGGACATGAGCGGCTATGCCGATCTTGTCCGACGAGCCGGCGAACCATCCCATCGTTCTGAACGTCATCAGGCAGAACGTAAGCGGGCACAGGGCGGCAGCGGAACGAGACTGCCGCCGTGCGCGTGGCGGCGATCTGCGGCTTGATCAGCCGCTCGCCTACGAGCCGGGCCGATGCCTTGCGCGGTTTCTTGCCGTCGTAGAACGAGCGGTCAACGATCCGGGCGATCTGACGCTGGCAGAACATGTCGAAGTCGTCGCCGCGCCGAATGACTGAGCACGTCGGACGCGCCGCCTTTGGCTGAACGTCCGATTTGCGTGGTGAGCGGGGCAGCGGAAGCAGGCGCGTGCCGCCAATCCACATGTCGGACCACGGCATTACGTCACGGCGTTCTTCGTCGTCTCTGTCAACGGTTAGCGGCTTCGCATACTTGTCGGCGAGTAACGCCGCTTGTCCGAGAAGTGCCCGCTCAACACGCGCTTCGATCTCGACCTTGAGTGCCCATAGCCCGCGATGCTTTTCGAAGCCTTCTCCGCGCCGATGTAGCCGTGTCTGATCGTCGGAAAGCCGATCATTAGGGTTCCATGAACTGAGAACCGTCGTAAGCGCGTCACGCAGGATCACTACGTCTAAATCATCGTGTTTGAGCGGCTTGACCCATCGGCATGTCGTCGCCTGATATTCGGCGCGTTCCGCTCGTCGGATGTTCGCGAGCGCCCGCTGAGTCGTGTGATCGAGAGCGAGTGTCGCAAACCGACCGCCCGTCTTCGACCACGGCCGGCCGGTCAGTGTTCGTGTGCCGTGGCACGTCTCGCATGTCGTCGGCGCTTCGCCGTGACACGCCGGGCAGACGCGCCCGATCAGAAGATGTTCAGCAAGCGCGTTCACGTCTCTGAGCCGTTCGGCTCTCAGTGCTTTCAGACGCGCGTCGTCTTGCTCGCCTTCAGCACGCTTGATGCTCTCCGGCCATTTGAAGCACACCTTCGCGGCAAGCTCGTTAAATCGCACGGACCAATCGCGCCAACCCGCGCCGTATTCCGCGTCCACTTCCCGGCGGATCTCCGGCTCGACGAGCGCCACGCCCGCGCGGTATTCGCGATCTTGCTGCTGAAGGAGACGCTTCGCCTTGATCCGAGTGCGAAGCCGGCCGCTTCCGGGCGGGCTGTCGTCCCAATCGTCGTCGTCGGCTATCGCTGTCCGTTTCGCCACGGGTTCCGCCTTCCGCCTTTTGGTTTCCGACGAAGCGGGCGGCGTGCGAGTAAGGCGGAACTCGCACGCACACGGCCGATCAAGCCGGCCCGCCGGCCGGATCATCATCACGGCGCGTGCCATCCTGCGACGTGCGGAACTGTGTCGAGAAATGAACCGTCTGCGTTTTACTGTTTCAATATCCGCTCAGAGTGGACACCCGTCCATCGGAACGGACACGGCAACGGTTTTGTGATCGACCGGATGAAACTGTGATGGGCGGGATCGCGGAGTCGGGCTTGCGGGCACAACAAAAGAGACCGTTGTTGTAACCGTCGAGAAACGCTACGCTCGCACCCGTGGTTCGATGCCCGCTCTGCGACGGACGGGAGCCGCAATGTCGCGTATGCGATTGTGCCGGCTCGATCCCACGGGCACGGATCAAAGAGCTTGCGGATCGCGTCTCGATAGTCGCCAATGCGATGCAGGCAGGTGACGCAGATCGCGCAGCGAGGGAAGCGCGGATCGCGTATCGAATTGCGCGACGATTACTTGAGGGAGACGACTCGATGACGGCGAAGCAAGCTCTCGACGCGGAAAACGACGCCGAGTCGGGCGAGAGCGTACGGAGAAATTAGATCGCGGGGCGAAGCTGGCCCGTTCTGTCACGATACACAAACTCACCGCACGTCCGACACGCAAAATAATCCCATCGCTCTAACGGCTTCACGCCGCCGAGAACCGTCTGTCGATACACGAGCGGACGATCACACATCAGACAGAACATCTGAGGAGCAGGCGTCTGCGGCGTTGACGTAACGTGCGCCGTCCGTCTGGTTCGTTTCGCCGGCAGTTCAGGCCGATTGTTTATCGGTTCCATTCGTAGGCTCACGCAGTTCCCGTTCCCGCGTCAGTGTCTACGCGATCCATCCGTCACACCGTTGAGCAAAGTCGTCGCGGCCCGGTAGCATTCGCACGACGCGCCTTCGAGCTTTTCAGGGTCCACGATGGTCACGTGGCCCCGGTGATACGTGATCAGCCCGGCCTTCTGCAACGTCCCGGCGACGACGGTCACGGTCGGGCGAGTCGCGCCGAGCATCATTGCGACAAATTCCTGCGTCAGCGGAAATTCATCTGATCCCATACGGTCTCGGGCCATTAAGAGCCAACGCGCTAATCGTTGCTCGACTGAGTGGACGGCATTGCACGCCGTGGATTGAGCGACGAACCCGAAAAGCGCCTGCGCGAAGTGGACCATCAATTCGTGAAAAGCGCCACGCCGCTCGATCTCGCGTCGAAAGGCATCGACCTTCATTCGGTAGCAGGTATCCGTCTCGCCTTGCACCATCGCGGCTGACGTAACGGGCGTGCCATCCAACACGGCGGATACGCCGACCATTCCTTCACGGCCGATGGTCGCAATTTCCACCATGCCGCCGTCTTCGAGCACGGTCAGCATCGAACAGAACCCGCCGCCGGGAAAATACACGTCTTGAATGGCTTCGCCGGGTTTGTGAAGCACGTTTTTCAGCTTGAGCGGAACGACGGTGAGTGACGGAAGAATGCGGGCGTAGTCGGCGGCGGGAAGCGCGGCAAGCAGACGATTCGGATTACCGACTGGCGGCGGTCGGTTCGCTGAAGGGAGTGCGCGGCGCTTGACCATCATGGCAACCTCTCCTGCCGTCGATTTCGAAGGCAATTTCAAGAGGCTGTCGCGGGCCAAGCTCTGCCCTACGTTTCAGGGCGAGGCAGGCGCTAGTCCCTTAAACCTTTATAAAGTCTACTACTTTCCTGCCGAGTTTGGTCAGAAAGCCGACAGACGTTCGTTCCTGCACGAAATATGCTCAGGTTTCCCAGGGTCACACCCCCAGATGAAACGCAGGCAGCGTTCTTTGCCGGCCCGTCCCCGATCAGGCGGTAATGGTTCGCCGAGCGAAGCTGTCCGCCCAAACGGCACGCTTGCCGCTCAATTCAGACGCCTGTCCACGCGAATGGATCAGATGGAAGGTGAACTGGACCACATCAAGAGCGCATGGGACAGGATGGGAACATCGCGGCAGGGAGTTCGTGAGCAGATCGAAAAGAATGGCGCAGATTTGAGCGTGCAGTTCCAACGGATCGCGATGATGCAGGCAGAAGTTGATCGACTCAAGGCCAACGAGACGGCGTTGCAGACCGAGATCGATCAATTGAGAACGAAGAACCGCCAGCAGGAAACTATGTCCAACGAACGACGCCGAAGGTCTAATGCCGTTCGCCCGTCCGCTGCTGAGGATCGAAAGGGTCCGGCGGCAGCAGTCACCGAAGATGCGATTTGCGGTCGCGCCTATCAGCTTTACGAAGCTCGCGGCGGCGAACCCGGCGCAGACTTGGATGACCGGCTTCGTGCGGCGAGAACTGAACTGGGGATGACCTCTGCCGTCGCTACTCGCGTGCTGCTGGTCGATGACGACCGGTCAACGCTCGACGGAGTTGCAGAGTATCTACGAGGATGCGGATTCGACGTTTTGCTTGCGTCCACAGGTCAACAGGCATTGACGCTCGCAATGACTTGCTCTCCCGCCGTCGTGGTGCTCGACCTCGGGCTGCCGGACATCGATGGATGGGAGGTCGCGCGGCAACTAAGGGCATCGTCACAGATGGCCGCAGTGCCAATCATTGCCCTAACCGGCTCGGATCTCCCCCACGAGCGCGTCAGCGCGATGCACGCGGGATGTGATCGGCATTTGGCGAAGCCCTGCGCTCCGGCCGATCTCCTTGACGCTATCAGACGCTCACTCCCCGAGCCGGCTTGAGTCGATTCGCCGCCGGGGGTGTGCGAACATAAACGTCGCCCACGTCGTAACCTTTCCCGCGCAGACGTTTTTCGTTGAAGCTCTTGCCTCAAGGTAAGCCGTCTCGCCACGCGGCTTCAGAAAGACACGAAACAGACACAAACGAAAACGGCGTGGCACTCAACCACGCCGTTTTTCTAAGAATTGGCGCGCCCGGAGGGAGTCGAACCCCCGGCCTACAGGTTCGAAGCCTGCCGCTCTATCCAGCTGAGCTACGGGCGCACTGTAAACCCTGTGAAACGGTGTGAATCGAACCATTAGCCTATCGCATTTCGCCTCAAGCTGAGGTAATCTTCTCTCGCTCACCGGTCTCTTTTTCCACGACGAACGCTCTCCACCGCTTCTGATCGGAAGCGGCGTCGGCGGAGCCTTCCGTGACGCGGCCGGTGCGTGGGAGTATCCGTGCTGAAGCGCGCGATCGCCGCCACGCTCATCGGACTGCTGCTGCCCGCCGCGCCGGCCGGGGCGCAATACTTCGGGCGCAACAAGGTCCAGTACGACCGGTTCGAGTTCCGCGTCCTCGAGACGCCGCACTTCGACATTCATTACTACGCCGAGGAGCGCGACGCTGTCGTTGTGGCAGCGCGTATGGCCGAGCGCTGGTACGCGCGCCTGTCGGCCGTGCTCGACCACCGTTTCGATCGCCGGCAGCCGATCGTGCTGTACGCGAGCCACGGACATTTCGCACAGACGACGATCACGGCGGCGTTTCTGGGAGACGGCATCGGCGGCCTGACCGATCATCAGGCCGGACGCATCGTCCTGCCATTCGCGGCGGGCCTCGCTGAAACGGACCATGTGCTCGGCCACGAGCTCGTGCACGCGTTTCAGCGCGACATCCTGAGGCGCCACGGCGGGTCGCTCGCGATGCTGCCGCTGTGGTTCAGCGAGGGGATGGCCGAATACCTGTCGGCGGGCCGCATCGATTCGAACACCGCGATGTGGCTGCGCGACGCGGTGAACGCGGATCGCCTTCCACGCCTCGCGGATCTGAACAATCCACGGTGGTTTCCCTACCGGTACGGCCAGGCGCTGTGGGCGCACCTGACCGAACGCTACGGCGAGTCGATCAGCGCGCGCGCGCTGAAGGTGCGGACCAAGGGCAGCGCGATCGCGCGACTCACCGCGGTGACCGGCGCGAACGCCGAGACGCTGTCGCGCGACTGGCGCCATGCAATGCAGCAGCTGGCCGACACGACCACGCGAGGCGAGATGACGCGCGTCGACAGGGCCATCGTGGCGTCGGGACAGAACGGCGGGCGGCTGAACGTCGGACCCTCGCTGAGCCCCGACGGATCGCAGATCGTCTTTCTGTCCGAACGTGACGGCTATTCGGTCGACGTGTTTCTGGCCGACGTTCGCACCGGCGCCATCGTCCGCAAGCTGCTCAGCACGGCGACCGATCCGCATTTCGACAGCATTCAGTTCATCGAATCGGCGGGTGCGTGGGATCGCGCCGGGCGGCGCTTCGCGCTGGCCACGGTTCGCGACGGCACGGCCATGCTGACGGTGTTCGAGCTGCCCTCGGGCACCGTGTCGCGCGAGATTCCGCTGGCGGCCGTCGATGAAATCTTCACGCCGACATGGTCGCCCGACGGATCGCGGATTGCGTTCTCTGGCCTCAAGGGCGGCTTTTCCGATCTCTACATCGTGACGCTCGACACCGGAGCGCTGCGGTCGATCACGGCGGACATGTACGCGGATCTGCAGCCGGCCTGGTCGCCCGACGGCGGACGGATCGCGTTCGTCACCGATCGCTTCTCTTCGTCGCTCGACGCGCTCGCCTTCGGGAACTACCGGCTCGCGAGCGCCGACGTGGAGTCCGGCGCCGTTCGTGAGATGCCCTCCATCGAAGGCGCGAAGAACATCGACCCGCACTGGTCGCCGGGCGGCGAGCACGTGTATTTCGTCGCGGATCACGACGGCGTGAGCAACGTCTATCGCATCCCGACGGCAGGCGGCGACGCGGTGCAGATCACTGACGTGCAGACGGGCGTGAGCGGCATCACGGCGCTGAGCCCCGCGATCTCGGTTGCGTCGAGCGCCGGCACGATCGCCTACTCGGTGTATCGCGCCGGCACGTACGAGATCCGCGCGCTCGCCGGCGCCAGCCTCGCGGAGGCCGCCACCGCTCCCGTGCCCCTCGAAACGCGCCATCTCGTGACCGCCGTCGGGGACACGATCGTGCTTCCCGACTCCGGTCCCGATCGCAAGTTCCTCGAGAAACCATACGCGCGCGGCCTGTCGCTCGTCTCGGTTGGACAGCCGTATCTGAGCGCAGGCGGCGGAGCATTCGGGAGCTTCGTGCGCGCCGGCGTGTCGTTCGGGCTCGGCGACATCCTGGGGGAGCAGGAAGTCGAGACCGCAGTGCAGGTTGGCAAGAACGTGATGGACTTCGCCGTTCAGACCGCGTATCTGAATCGCCGATCGCGCTGGACGTGGGGGGCCATCGCCGGCCAGATTCCATCGGTCACCGGCATCACCCGAACGGCGCGACGCGAGGCCGCGGGCGGCGGCAACGCGACGATCGTCCGGGAGTCGGTGCTGTCGGAACAGATTCACCGCCAGACATCCGCGCTGCTCAGGTACCCGTTCAGCCGCGCGCGGCGAATCGAATTGTCGGCCGGCGTCGACGCGATCGGATTCCGTACGCAGGCGCTGACGAGCGTCTTTTCCGCCGCAACAGGACAACGACTCGAGAACACGCGTGAGCAGCGGCCGGGACTCGCGTCCGCGACGGTCGTGCAGACGGGCGCTTCGCTCGTCCATGACACGTCGGTGCACGGCGCGGCCAGTCCCATTCTCGGTGAGCGCTACCGATTCGGCATCGCGCCGATGTTCGGCGGTCTCACGCTCGCGACGGTCGTGGCCGACTACCGGAAATACGTCATGCCGATCCGGCCGTTCACGCTCGCCATGCGCGTCCAGCACGTAGGCCGGTACGGCCGCGACGCCGACGACCCGCGGCTCCTGCCGTTTGTCTGGCTCGTGCAGGACGTCGTGCGCGGGTACGACGGCCGCCAGCTTCCGGTGCGCGGCTGCAGCACCGCGACCCTCCAGGGCTGCGATCCCATCGATGCGGCGACCACACGCCGCCTGACTGCCGCGAACGTCGAGCTGCGCTTTCCAATCATCGGCGCGCTGCGGCGGACGACGAGCTATGGCGCCGTGCCGCTCGAAGGGCTTGTCTTCTCCGACGCGGGCGCCTTCTGGACCGGCGGTCCGGCGACGACGTCGGCCAAAACGCTCGTGCGCAGCAATGGCGTCGGGGTGCGTCTGAACGTGGGCGGCTTCGTGTTCGAGTTCGACGCCGCGAAGCCGGTCGAACCCGTCGCACGCGGTTGGCGGCTGTCGGTGAACTTCCGGCCCGGGTTCTGAGCACACGCGCGAGCGTATCGCAACGACCGTTCTGTGCTCCGTTGATCGATGGTGGCGAGGCGTGTACCCGTGGCCGCCGCGAAAGCGGTCACACTGACCCACTACCGACGGTTCGAGCGCGACGGCTTCAGCCGAGCGCATGATAAGATTGAGGTTTCTCGGGCCGGTAGCTCAATTGGCAGAGCAGCAGACTCTTAATCTGCGGGTTGGGGGTTCGATTCCCCCCCGGCTCACCACTGATTCCGCAGCACTTGGCGTTTCTCGCTGCCCCATCGCGGCGGCTTTCGGTTGCGCCGGGGTTGCAGATGGTTGCGCGTCGTCGAGTCGATCGACCGCCGCGCGATTCCCGCCGGGCACCAAGTGCCCGTAGATGTCGTGATCGGAACGCGGGCAACGCGGAACTGCACGACCCACGCGTCGTACTCGCTGCGACGGACGAGAATCTTTCCGCCAATCCGATACGACGGCAACGGCCGAAGCCGATTGTGCGGTAATCGCGTAGGGTCCGCACACTCAGCCCGGCATACATCGCCACGCCTTCAGCGGCAGGTACGCGTCAGGTCAGTGCCGCGCCTTCGTCGTCTCCGCGCGCGCGTGTATCGCTCGTCTGATTCACCGCGAGGGCGGACGCCTCGGCGTTGGTCTCGGTCGCGGTGGTCGGCCGCGAACCACGTGCAGCGGCTGACGTGGTGGTGAAGGACGTCGAGGCATGGTTACTGTCCTCAGTCTAGCGTAGCTCAGCCAGGCCGGCTCGGCTCGCTCACCACGACGACGGCTCAGTTTTTGCGCCTCCAGACGCAGTGATCAGGATTCAGGCCCTCCTCGTCCTTGTCGCCATCTCTGCTGTTGCATGTGCAGAAAAATCCTCGGTTAGTCCCACGTCCGTTCCCGCCGCCATCTCCCTCTCAATTGACGGCAATGCGAGCTTCAGTCTGAGAGGGGAAACGTCCCAACTCAAAGCGCTCGTTACGCTGTCTGACGGGCGCGTCGAGGATGCCACCGCGACGGTTGGCTGGTCATCGTCCAATGTCAGTGTCGTCACGGTGAGTCCGTTGGGTGTCGTCACAGCCAGAGGCGATGGCCGAGCGACGGTGACAGCGACGTTGAACGCAATCGTCGCCACCAAACCCGTGCTCGTGGACCTGCCGATACCATGACCTCTCAGACGGCATGCGAAGCCATCCAGCAAGGCATCCCGAGCTCTCTCCCTTCTCTGCGCGGGTGTATCATGACGCCTCCGGGAAGGAGGCGTCATGCGACTCGCTGCACTCATGCTGGTTGCGGTGATCGGCCTCGCTGCATGCGATCGGCCGACCTCGCCGTCCGCGGTATCTACGCCCAGGTCAGCGCCACCGCCACAGACAGGTCCGCCACCAACACCCACCGGTTCATCCGCCGTCGCGGGAATTGTGACAGAGCGAACGCCGCTTGGAGATCGTCGGCTCAGCGGAGCCAATGTGAACGCCTGGATTCAAACCGGCACTTTCGGCTACTCCTACATGTGGGCCAACGGGCCAAGGCGGAGTGACATCGAGGGACGGTACGAACTGAGCAACCTGCCCGAAGGCGCTGAGCTTCAGCTGCAGGTCTATAAAGACGGTTACGTGCAGCAATGCGCCGCGGCGCCGATCGTAGTAGGTGGACAGATGCACATGGATTTGCAGTTGGTCGCTCGCGCAAACGTGTCCGCATCCGCCGACACCGTTCCGCCGTCGGCCCCGGGATTTCGCCTGATATCGGGTGTCGTGTACGAGCTCACGAACGATGGGCGGCGGCCTGCGCCTGACGCGTTCGTCGATTACGAACCGACCGATGATTCTCCGGCAGCGATTACGAGGACGGACGCCGCAGGCCGATTCCTGCTATGCGGCATCTCCCAGACGCGCACGGTGACCATCGGCGCGTCGACTGGCTTCAACCGCGTGGCTTATCAACGCGTGCCGCCGGGGGCTGATGCGAACATCGAGATTGAGATCAAATAGAGGATTTCTGATGATCAAGGAGAGGAGTTGGGGCCGACGAGCGCCCACCGTCGGCTCGGATCATCCTCGTGCAAAACTGGTTCGAGGAGCTTGAAGCGCCTCGTGCCGACCAAAGAGCCCCCCACGCTCATCGACGAGGCGTGCGTTCGGGTTTGATACAGCGTCACGGCTCCAATAGAGACCGGCACTCCTCAAACCGTGCCGCCGCCGCACTTCCGTCGGTTGCACTTACTTCTTCGGCTACGTACACCTGCTTGATATCCGAAGGATGTGTTTCGAGCTTCTTGCTTATGGGGAGCCATTGAGCGGCCGGGAACATCGGTAACAAAGTAAACCGGCAACATGGGTAACACTCTGGTTGCCGATGACACGCGAATTCTCCAACGAAGTTCACGACGGTGGTTTCCAACACCACGTGCAGGACATTAGACGGCACTCGCGGGCTGCCGTTCTTCTCCGCCGACGTCTGGCTAGGTCCAGCATTTTCACTGGCCGTAGACAGATTGCCCATCGTCGTTCGTTGCTTGTTCTCAGCACGCCTAGCGGGCTCTTATCGGCCGCCTACACTCGATCCCTTCCGGCATCGCAGCGGATCGGAGGCCGAAGGTCTCGCACCAGCGCCGGATGGCTTCGTCGCAGAGTGTCGTCCTCGTCCTATGAGGAACGGCACCAGCTTTGCCTTGTCGAGAGTGCCATGTCTGAAATCGTGGTCCCACCCACCTACAACGAGCCGACGGTCATGTGGAGAATGCGGCATGCAGATGGTCGCTCCGCGCAAGCCGTGATCGAACCGAGCAACAGCGGGCCGCGCGTCCTGTGGTTCGTGAACGGTCATCCCCTGAACGTTCGCTACTTCGCTGACTGGACGGACGCGCTTGACTGGATGGATCGACTTCGGGCGCAGCAGTGGACCGTTGGCTGGCGCCTGTCAGACGACATTACCGAAGGCCCCTGAGGGTGTCAGGAAAGCCTTGATGCCTGACGCGCCGCTGGCGCGTGCGAAGAGTACGGTCCCCCACAAATACTCGGGCAAAGCCGACGTTGGACAGCCTCGGTGGATCGAATAGGTGCCACAGGCCCCATCCAGCCAGAATTACGCCGAGCGTAAGCGTCACGAACCGGATGGTTTGCTCCCGGCTCCAAGTCATACCCAACGAAAATGACGACTCCGCCTAGAGCAGCTAACGCCGCGACCGCCAACGCCAGTGCGTGTTTCAGCATATGAACCTCCAGATTCGCGATTTGGAAACCCCTATCGGAGTTTTATCGGGGCGGGCAACGGCGCCAGGGCACTCGAGGCAGCGACCGTCAGAATCGAGCTGAGGATCAGCAGGATGGCCACAACTGCGTGTTTCATCGGGGCTCCATCGGACCGAATCCTCACCTTCTGCTGACACACTATGTGACACACTAACGGATGGCCGCAAGCGGAAACCGGCGGACGAACCAGCACAGCGAAGAGTGAGGTTTTGCGAAGCGAAAGCATCACGTGGAAACGGGTGGACGGCGGCCACTCGTTCTCTTAATCTGCGGGTTGGGGGTTCGATTCCCCCCGGCTCACCAGCCTTCGCTCGCCTGTGGCGAGCTTCGGCTGGCAAGCCAGCGACTCATTTCACACGCGAAGGCGGACTTCACAACGCTGCGTGAGCTTCGGTTGTCAAGCCAGACGACTTGTCCGCCATAATTCGAAGCGCAAACAGGCCACTGCCCCTTCGCACCTGGAGCCTTCTTGACGCCCGACATCGAGACCGGCACGTCGACGGTGCATTCCCCGGGTCTCTCCCGCGCGGCCCAGCTCGGAAACACTCATGTCCGCCACAAAGTGCTGGCCATGACGATGGCGCTGGGGGCCATTACCTATCTCGATCGGGTCAGCATCTCGGTGACGCGGCCCTACATCGCACGCGATCTCAATCTCAGTCCGACGCAGATGGGGTACGTGTTCAGCGCGTTTTATGTCGCCTACGCGTTGTTCGAGATTCCCACCGGCTGGTGGGGCGATCGGGTCGGCACGCGACGGGTCCTGACGCGAATCGTGTCCTGGTGGTCCGCGTTCACCGTGCTGACGGGCTTCGCGTTCAGTTATTCATCGCTGGTCGCGATTCGGTTTCTGTTCGGCACTGGTGAAGCCGGCGCGTGGCCGAATGTCGCCCGGACGTTTTCGCGGTGGTTCCCGCGGCAGGAGCGCGGCAGGGCGCAGGGCGTGTTTTTCATGGGTGCGCACCTCTCCGGAGGTTTGACTCCGATGCTGGTGACGGCACTGCTCGTGTACATGGACTGGCGGGCGTTATTCGTTCTGTTCGGGTCGATCGGGTTCGTCTGGGCGTGGGCGTGGTATCGGTGGTTTCGCGATTCGCCAGCGGAGCAGCCCGGCGTCGGCGCGGCCGAGCGCGAGCTGATCGAGAGCGGGCTCACCGCCGATGGCAGCCACGCGCTCGAAGCCACGCAGTGGAAGCGGCTGCTGGCAAACCGCACGGTGGTCTGTCTGTGCTTGATGTATTTCACACAAGCCTTCGGCGGCACGTTCTATGTGACGTGGCTGCCGACGTATCTCGCGTCGCGCGGTCTCACGGGGATGACGGCCGGAGTGCTCGCGGGGTTACCGCTGATACTGAGCGCCGCCGCGGATCTCATGGGCGGAATTGCGACCGATCGGGCCGCGCGCCGGCTCGGCCTGCGTCTCGGACGCATCACCATCGGAGGCGGCGCGCTGGCCGCCGCGGGTCTTTTCACCATTGCCGGCACGTTCGTCGCATCGCCTGTGGCGGCGGCGGTGCTGATTGCGCTTGGCGGCGCATCATCGAATTTCCTCCTCGGCGCGGCGTGGGGAACGTGCCTGGACATCGGCGGCTGCCGTTCGGGCGCCGTGAGCGCGGCGATGAACACGTCCGGGCAGGTGGGAGCGATCCTCAGTCCGATCCTCGTTGCCGCGGTCGTGCGGAGGTTTTCGAATTGGAGCGCGCCGCTCTATCTCGCCGGTGTGTTGTTCCTGCTGGGTGCGCTCTGCTGGTTGTGGGTCGATCCCACCAAGCCAGTTTCTGAATGAACGACTTCGCGAGCCCGCACCACCGCGTCCGTTTCGGCCTTGCTGTCCGTACCGCGATTACCGAACGTGTTCAACCAGCATCAGATCGTCCACCGCCGAGTCGCGCCAGGCATACAGAATGGTCGGACCTGAGGCTACTCCGCTCGTCGCAGGATGCGCGCGCCTTGAAACGTGAACGACGGAGAGGCCGATGACGCCAACCGCACGGCGGTCAGCGTGAGTGCGTTCACGCCGTCACGCACGACACCGGGCGACACCGTCACATCGCATGGTGGCTGTCGGCCGCCAAGCTCGCACCCGCTCAGCATCACGCCGTTGAGAGCCGTCTCGATATGAGTGGGAGCCGTCGCGGTGAGATCGAAGGCGATCTGATACCCGTAACCGGTCGTGAGCGGCAGGAGCAACGTGGCGCGATCGTCCGCGCGCCGCACGCGACCCGTGGGCGTGCGTTCCGCATCATGCCATCCGCCCCCAAAGTAGGCTTCCGCCTCGAAGTCTGGCCTGAGCACGGAACGCTCTGCGCCGCCCGCGAACAACGGCGGCGGCCGGTGCGCACACATCGTCACGGTTGACTCCATGCCGCCACGCCGGACCCTGGCGCGCGCGTGCGAAGGCGGGCAGTCGAGCGCCATGCGAAACAGCGGGCGGCCGTCGCCGCGCCTCAATTCTGTGACGAGCACGACGGAGCCATCGGCATTCGGAGTGCGGCTCAATTGCCGGGTCGCGCCGGCTCCAAGCATCTCGTAGGTCCTGGCGTTCGGCGTGGCGCACGATGCCGGCAGCTCGTGTTCGATCACCACCGATCCGGTCGCGGGCAACGTCGCGAGCCAGCTTCCCGTCGACAGCACCGGCGCGACATCGGACCATCGGTCGGTCGTGATCTCGACACAAGGCGCGTCGCTTTTGAGCTCGTAGAGTGCCATCTCGGGCTCGACGCGCAGCGGGTCGCCCGGCTGGAACTCGAGCGTCCGCCAGAGCGTTCCGTCCGGCCTGAAGACGCCCAGCGCAAGCCCTCTGTCGACGCTCGCGATCCTCCGTCCGGCAAGCTCGACGCGCGCCCCGCGATCGTCAGCAGACGCGAGTATTCCTCCGTCGACTGGAAGCGACAGCCCTTCGTCCGCTTCGCGCGTTGCCCGCGGCGGCCGTCGAGCGGCCAGCGTGAACACCGCAAACGGATGGACTCGCACGCTGTCGGATATCGGACGATCGATGGCAGAGAGCTCGAACGGCACGGCGCTGTACGCGGCCGCTCCCGCAATCACGGTCCCGCGCGGCAAGCCTCTCACCCACTCAGCGAGTGACGGCCCGACGACCGCCGCTCGCTCGAACGAGAGGCCGTGGGCGCCGAAGAAGGAGGCGGCGCGGCCCAAGGCGAACACTCGGCGACCGATCCGCGCCGACTCGCGCACGGCGCCGTCGCTGAAGACGATCGGCGCGATCCCTCTGTTCGGGCCGCCTTCTCCCGTGAGCATGTAGTAGTGCAGCGCCATGTCGGAGAAGTAGTCTTCGGCGACGATCGCCGCTCGATCGGGCAGGTGTGCATACACGCTCCGGAAGAACCGCCCCTCCTCCACCTGATTGCTGCGATCCACCTCCGAGTAGTTCGCCCGCACGTTCACCACAGGGATCGCGGCAATCACGGCCGCGGCCAGCGCGCCGATGCCTGCGCGGGCAAAGCGCGGCGAATCAAGGTGTTGGCGCACGGCGTCGGCGCCCAACGCGACGAGCGGCCAGAGCAGCACCACGATGGGCGTGATGAATCCCTTCAGGTCGCCGGACAGGTTCACGACCATCACCAGCATGCCGGTCGCGGCGCCAGAGACCAGGAAGGCCGCGGCGTTTCGGGCCCGCACGGCCGCGACCACTCCCGCGGCCAGGAACAACGTGCCAAGGATCCCGAGCTCGCGACCGATGACTGACAGCACCATCGGCAACTGCACGGTCACCACAGCGGCCGGGCCGAAGGCGAATCGCTCGCGAGCAAATCTCTGCGCCGTCACCACGCTCCACAGCTCGGAAAGCGAGCGCGCGCTGCTCTCCAGGTAGGGGGCCCGCTGCGACGTCCGGAGAACGATGAAGCCGTACTGCGACACGCACAGCAACAGGACGACGACGGCGGCGGCGATGACTCGCCATCTCACCACTCGACGATCACGCCACAGGACGAAGAAGATCGGGGCCGGCAGCAGGCCGACGATCGTCAGGTGATTGCCCAGACCCATCCCGAAGGCGGCGACCGCGGCGACCAGACGGACGGTGCCGCCCCTGGCGCTCCACGCGAGCAGAAGCACGATGGTGAGAGCCGCCATGGACGCGGCAAGGCTGTAGACCTCGGCGAACAGGGCATTCCGCCAGAAGCTCGCACCGGTGGCGAGCGCGAGGGCCGCACAGGCAGCAGACCAGCAGCTCGATCCAATCTGTCGCGCCATCGCATACGCGATTCCGCACGCCAGCGCCGCCATGACCGCAGAAAACAGGTTCGCGCGGTACGCGATCGTGCGAATCGGCAACCCGACGAAGAGATGCGACAGGAGCACGTACAGCGGATATCCCGGCGGGTGGGCCGTGCCAAGGACGTACCCGAGGAACTGGAACTTCGGCGCGTCTTCGGGGCCGCCGAAGTCCGGCTGCAGCGTGGCGATGTACAGCGCGAAGGCTGCGAGACCGATCGCGAGCGCACACGTGGCATCTCGCGCGGCTAATGCTCGCATCCATCTCAGTCTAGCGCGCAACCGTGTGTCGGCTCCGTTCACCGCCACGTCGTTGCGCCGTCAACGACCAATCAACGCGGTCGCCTCCTCGAAGAGTGCCTGCAGGTCCGTGTCTGTGGACCGAAGCATCGGGCGGACACGGTCGAGCGCTGCCTGTGCCTCGTCACGATGCCCCAGTTGGTGATGTGCCATCGCGGTGTATACGAGGTCGTACGCGACAGGCGCGCGAAGACTCATGACGCCGTCGTACCGGAGCCTGGCGGCCCACGCCATCGTCGCGAGGCTCGAGTCGTACTGTTTGACCCGATAGTATGCCGCGCCGAGCGTGTGGATGAACTGCAGGTTCCATGGAGCCGCCTCGCTGGCGAGCAAGGCTCGCCGGAGCGCGACTTCATACGTGCCCGGCGCGAGACCCGCGGTCTTCACCGCCCGCCAGCTTTCCTGGTTCAGAGCGGACGGATCGTCGCCGCGCGCTTCGATCAGAGCGAGAGCCGACGTTC
>WNFV01000010.1_pt1 | contig 174082 bp, 131 predicted proteins | sample 5400101 | NCBI WGS metagenome assembly WNFV01 (sample SAMN13153361, study PRJNA577476) | soil metagenome | isolation source: 115 cm soil or saprolite under grassland replicate 1 | place: USA:California | collected 2016-06-15 | reverse complement strand
ATGACATGTACGTGGTCCACCTTGAGCATCCTCTCCAGCAGACCGCGGAGCTGGTCAACCCCGCAAGCCCGCCATCAGGCCCTCAGGTGGATCACTTTCCGAGCGGCGAATGGATCATTTTCCGAGCGGCGCGCCCACTGGCAGCATTCCGTCGGAAATACTGAGCCAAGGGGACAACTGGTTCATTTTTCATCTCCTATCGGCCGGCGATCTGCAGAATGTGCAACGGGCGAACGCACATTTCAGCAAGGACATCCTCAGCGCGCTTCTCAATGAGCCGATTGCCGGTCAGGGCGTGTTTTGGAGCAGTGTGGGCGGCACACCGTACCCAATTCCGTTGCGCGTGCTTTCATTTGAAGCGATGTACGAGCGGTTGGACAAAGATTATCGCGGTGCCGTGGTGAAGACTTATGCGCGGACGCTGCGAGAGTCATTTGCAACGAAGCTCGAGGCCGTTGCGCCGACGAAGGGGCCGGTTGGCCCACCGGTCGCAATTGCCGCAGTCCCCGTCGCGAGCGGGACGTCCGTAGACGTTGCTGATGAAACGGTTGACGTATTCCGGGTTCGACAAGAGCAAGCGATCAGCAGCCTCCGCCAGAACGAAGAATTCAACAACTCAATTCGGGGAAGCGGAATTCCTTGGGGGCGTGTCATCGGTTTGCTGAAGGAAGCGCTGCCGAAGACCATGGATGACCGAGATACACTGGCCTACAATCTCGTACCGCAAGCCCTCAACGATATTCTGGGCCCTCAGAACGAGGCTTGGGCGACGGAGAGACGGGGTCCCAAGAACACGCTCTTTGTTGTCAAGAAATGACTCTCATTTAACTGCATAAAAGTCGTACTCCAGACGAGGCGTCTTCGTCGTTGCGAAGAACTGCGAGGCTTGGCGGCGCCCGTCCAAAGCGGTGCCGGCTGATCTAAGCGTAACGAGGTTCCACCCAGACAGACGCAAAGACTCCTTCAGCATCTTCACTGGATCGCACTTGCGATCTTGGATGCCGCCAAAACGCCCAACGAGCGTCGCTGCCGGTTTGCAAACTCGTCGAACATTCTTCCAGACCAAGGCTAGTTGCTCGACGAATGCTTCCGGGCTCGAGTGGGCTAGATCTGAACCCTGCGACGCGTAGTCGACTGCAGAAGGTCCGCCAAGAAACCAGTTTCTGAGCCACTGATCTTGTCTGTACGTGCGCATTCCGTAATAAGGCGGCGACGTCACGACGTACGAGATCGGGGGAAGGTCGACGTAGCTATCGCGAACCCGGCTATCGCCGATCCGCAGAATCCCCGGTACGGAGGGTGGCTGCTCGGTGAGATATCGATTCGCACGGGAGCGAACGATTTCCAGCACGTCGACCCTCGGAGGCCTCAACTGGCGCATCTTCCAAAACTGCAGGGCATAACGCGGCTTCGGAGCAAAAGTTCGTGGACACTGGTTAGAGAAGTAACTCGTGCCCTGCTTGCTAAGGGGGCCATGAAGCGCGCCGAGCAGGATTGCGCGAAGTACCAACCGCGCGTCGGTATTGCACGATTCTAGGAGGCCTTCTCTTAGTCGACACAGCTGCCGTAGTGTGGTGGGATTGTATGCGGAGCGCCAAAAACCACCACCGGGAACGTCTCCAGGTTCGGGATGTTGGTGAAGGATGTAACGAGCAGTCGCGTTTACTTGCCTAGGTGACACGCTCGGAAGCTTCGCTGCTGCAAGTGCTGCTGCGAGGGGATTGCTGTCGAGGCCGACGGAGGGCAGGCCCAGAAGCCTCGCGGCAAACGTGGTCGTCCCCCTTCCGCAAAAGGGATCAAGGACCCACTGCTTCGGTCGACTTTGACGCGTGAGCACGCCGAGGGGAAATTCGAGCGGAAACATCGTGTAGTACGGGCACACGGCGTTCAGCGCTGCTACGAACTGATTCATCTCAGTTCAATTCCACGAACTCTTCGACCCGTCGACTGCTCATTGAGGGTCGAGGTACGAGGAGAGCTGAATGACGCGCAGGCCTGGAACCGTAGGTAGACGTCGATCGTTAGTCACGAACGTCTTGCAGCCTGCTCCCAGGGCTGACACGAGATGCAATGCGTCCGGAGTCTTGGCGCCCGTGGCGGCGCGAAGCTGCGCTGCAGCTCGTAGCTGATCACGAGTCAACTCGATCATGCGGATTCCTTGGCTACGTGTCAGAAGCGCTTCATAGCGCTCTGCCAATTGACGATTCCCAGCGCGATACGGCACCACGAGAACTTCAAGCAGCGTTAGCGCCGACGTCACGAGCTCTCTCTTCCCCTGATCCGCCTCCGCGAATAGCGGCAAGATGTGCGGGAGAAATCGCGGTTCTTCCTCGATGAAGTAGATGAAGACCGCCGTGTCGATCGCCGCAGCGCCAGAGCCGAGATCCGCGATCAATCCCACGCAGCCCGCTCACGTTCGACGTGTGCCGCTGCGTCCGTATGCTCCCAGTACTCCTTGCCAAGACCTCGAAGCTCAAGGATCGAGAGCCGCCTTGGGGACTCCAATGCCTCGCTAAGGAGCTGGGTGACCTCCTGGGCCACCGACCGGCGTTCGCGCTTCGCGCGGGCTTGCAGCTTGCGATACAGGCCGTCCGGCAAGTTCTTGATGTTTAGTGTCGCCACGCCTGCATTCCTCCCTTATTCCTCCATTTTGGAGCCAAAGCATCTCCAAGGTCAAGAGCAATCGAATAGCGGCGTCCGTCGCTGTGCCTGAATCACTGGCTGATCGACATCGCTCCTCGTTGACCTAAACTCAGGCGTCAGCGTCGCGGCAGTTTCCCGAGAGGGTTGAATTTCCATGAACTACTGGCTTGATCTGTTCACCGGTACCACTTGGCAGGAATTTCGGAAAGCCGGCGCGAACATCAGCGGCTTCCGCGAGGGGATGCGCCCCAACGCGCCGGGTAAAAGCCGGCGACGTATTCCTTTGCTACCTGACGGGCGTCATGCGCTGGGTCGGCGCATTGGAAGTGACCGGACCGAGCACTGACGCGAGCCCGATTTGGGCCTTCGAATGCATTCCCGGTGAGATTCGCTGTGAAGCCGCTCGTCTTGCTCGATCCGGAATATGGAGTTCCGATGGAACAGTTCGAAGGCAAGCTCGATTTCTATCGGGGTCCGCAGCACAGGGGTGGATTCAAAGGCTTTTTGCGAATGAGCCCGAATCTGTTTAAGCGTGAGGGAGACGGAGGAGTTGTTCTAAAAGCGGTTCGTGAGGCTGAACGTAACCCAGTATCGAAGCCAATCGATCTCCGCAAGCTTGCGCGAAAACCGCGGTATTTCAAAGTGGAGTTTCGCAAGGGCAAAGTCGCCGTACCCACAGTCGTCAGCGTGCCCGAGCAAGATGATGATGATCCGACCGTAGTCGAGCCGAAGGCCTCAAGTGAGCCACCAACGCGGCACAGCGAGATCCAATACCACCTTCTGAAGCTCGGAGCTGAACTCGGCTTGGACGTGTGGGTCGCTCGAAACGATAGGAGCAAGAGCTACAAGGGCGAACTGCTTGGGGCAATGTCGAACGTGCTGGACGAATTGCCGACGCAGTTCAATGAGGCAACGAATCGAACGATCGAACTAATTGACGTACTCTGGCTCAAGGGCAACACGATTTTGGCCGCGTTCGAGATCGAGGCCACCACATCGGTCTACTCCGGGCTACTGCGCATGAGCGACCTCTTGGCGCTCCAGCCAAACCTCGATCTCGCTCTCTACTTGGTTGCGCCGGACGAACGACGGACCAAAGTGCAGCAAGAAATTGCGCGACCGACGTTCGCGTATCGAGAGAAACCCTTGCCCAAGGTGTGCGGCTTCATCGGATTCGGCAAGCTCATGGAAAAAGTTGATGGCATCCGGAAACTGCGTCTCGCAGGATCTCTCAAGCCCGACTTCTTGAGAACAACAGCCGAGTACTTCAGCGATCCGGAGGCTGAGTCGTAACTGCCCGTAGTCCTCGCGAGGCCAACGCAACAGCTGCTGATCGGTGCACGGCTGGAAGGTCCGGCGGAGACGCGATGCGCAAACTTGCGCGGTCGTCTCCACCATGTCTCCACGACTCGGGTAGAATACGGAGGACTGGCGGGGACTGTCGCGGACAATGAGAAGCTCGTAAACGGTTGGAACTCGAACCCTTATCACCAGAAGTCGCGCGCCATCACCAAGTTGGAATGACGCGGTCGTAGGGTTCGAATCCCTGCCTCACCGCCATTCGACTCACCTGTGGTCGACTTCGGCGAACCGCAGGTTCGCTCATGGCAGGCCCTCAGGGAGAATGCCCTGACCCTTCGACCTGGCACAGAGTCACGCCGAGCGCAGTCGAGGGCTGAGCGAGCGAAGCGAGTCGAAGGGCTGTGCCGTCGGCAGTCCAGATAGAATCCCTTGTGGCTCCTCGCGTCCGTTTCGCCCCTTCCCCCACAGGCTACCTGCACGTCGGCGGCGCGCGTACCGCCCTTTTCAACTGGCTCTTGGCTCGTCGTCTCGGTGGCGTGTTGGTGCTCCGCATCGAGGACACCGACGTCGAGCGATCGTCAGCCGAGATGGTCGACGGCATTCTCGACGGCATGCGATGGCTGGGCCTCGAATGGGACGAAGGCCCGAAGATCGGCGGCCCGTACGCACCCTATTTTCAGTCGGAGCGGCTCGATCGGTATCGCGCGACGGCCGATCGTCTGGTCGCGCAGGGCAGTGCCTACTATTGCTACTGCACGCCCGAACAACTGAAGGCCAAACGCGAGGGACAAGGCGAGACGTGGCGGTACGACCGCACCTGCTGCGCCCTCACGCCCGACGACATCGCCTCCCGCGAGCGCGCCCGCCAGCCGCGCGCGATCCGGTTCAAGGTCCCGCCGGGCTCGATGCGCTTCGACGATCTCGTGCATGGACCGATTGAATTCGACCTCGCGAACCTCGAAGACTTCGTCATCCTTCGGTCCGATGGACACCCGACCTACCAGCTGTCAGTGGTCTCTGACGATGTGGAGATGCGGATCACGCATGTGGTTCGGGGCGACGATCACATTTCCAACACACCGAAGCAGATTCTCCTGTATCGCGCGCTCGGGGCCGACGAGCCCCGGTTCGCCCACGTGCCGCTCATCCTCGGTCCCGACAAGAAGCGATTGAGCAAACGGCACGGCGCCACGTCGGTCATGGAATACGCGCGGCAGGGGTTCGTTCCCGAAGCGATGGTGAACTTCCTCGCGTTGCTCGGCTGGTCGCCCGGCGACGATCGGGAATTATTTACGCGCGACGAGTTGATCAGTACATTTGCGATCGAGGGCATCAGCGGCGGCCACGCCGTGTTCAACGCCGAGAAGCTGGATTGGTTCAACCAGCAGCACATCGCCCGGCTTGCGCCCGACGAGTTGGCCCTTCGCCTGAAGCCCTGGTTCGCCGCCGCCGGCTTGTGGAATGACGAGTATCTCGGCGACAGGCACGCGTGGTTTTTCGCGGTCCTGGAGCTTCTGAAACCTCGCGTGAAGCGGCTCGATGATTTCGTCACGCAGGGGCGGTTCTTCTTCGTGCCGACGGTCGAGTACGACGAAGCCGCCGTCGACAAGTACCTGCGCGTGGCCGGCATGGACGAGCATCTCGCCGCGCTCGACGCGGCGTTCGCTGGGCTGCCCACCTTCGATCCGGCGTCAATCGAGACCGCGGTGCGCGCCACGGCCGAGGCGCGGGGTGTGAAGGCCGCGACGCTCATTCATGCCACCCGTGTAACAGTCACAGGGAAAGCGGTAAGTGCAGGGCTCTTTGATGTGCTTGCGTTGGTCGGACGCGACCAGGTCCGGGTCCGTTTGCAGGCCTCAGCTCAACTGGCCGGCGCACGGCCTTCCTGATTCGGTCATTCCTTTTCCCTCCCGCGAAGCTGCTCACCCGCCGTGAGTTGCCGGGCCAGTACGGGTACTTTTCACACTGCTCAGTGGCATTCCATACAGCCGAGCGGAAAGCATTTTCCTAAGTTCTTTTATTGCTGAGGGTTACATGGCCCGTCGTGGCACATCGGTTGCAGCCCGAGTATTCGTCAGCACCGAAGTGCGATCGACCCGGGAGCGGAGGAACCTGGACCTGGGCAGGGAGGAGCACGGTGGCTAAAGAGGATCGTGGATTCGCATCGATGGACCGAGGCAAACAGCGCGAGATCGCCAGCAAGGGCGGCAAGGCCGCGCATCAGAAGGGAACGGCTCACGAGTGGACCAGTGAAGAAGCGCGTGAGGCCGGCCGCAAAGGCGGCATGGCGAGCCATCGCCGCAAGCAGGAACAACAGCAGCCGGACGCCAACGAAGAAATGGTCCGGAACACGCCGAACCCGGAGCAGATGATCGGAACCGACGGACTGCCGTAGCGCATCGACACAACGAACCCCGGTGCTGGCCGCGGTGCTTGCCGGTCCTCTTTTGGATTGGCTATAATCGAAAGTTCCCGCCTCTGCGCAGCCCGCGCGACCGGCACTGGGAGGTCGTCCAACGGTAGGACGCATGCCTCTGGAGCATGTTATCGGGGTTCGAATCCCTGCCTCCCAGCCACTCATTCGCTCACGCGCATTCGTGTCTGCTCGGCCCGTCTTCAGGCCACCGCGCGCCTCTCGGCGCGACTCGGCACGAATCCCTGCCTCCCAGCCAAGTTCGATCCCCGGGCCGCACTCCGACAGAACATCAATCATTTCAAACACTTCCACTCTCGAGTATCAGCAGTTCAACTGAGAACGCGACATTCTCAGCCCGTTCCCAATTCCTGATGGTTGTCCTTCAAGACATGCCGCAGTCTTTGAGCCCGCGCGGCCGAAGTGACATTTCGGTGATCTTTTTTGCAAATTACTTTGCAACGCAAACTAATTGTGATTTACTGTCGACTATGCCGGCCGCTCTTCTCGGCGACCTCACCCACGCCGTGCATTCCCTGTCGAAGGCGCGCGCCTTCACGTTCGTCTGCGTCGTATCGCTTGGCATCGGCATGGCGCCGGTCATTGCCATTCCGTACGTCTCGCGCCTGACGACGCTGCCGCCGGAGGGCGTGAACACCGCGGAGCTGGTCCAGCTTGTCACGACGTCCGTGGGCCCGCATCAGCAGACCGAGCAGTGGTCCTATCCGGACTACGTGGATCTTCGCGACGCCAATACTGGCATAACACTGATCGGCTGGAGCGGCGCACAGAGCGAAATCACGTTTCAAGCCACCGGCGGATCAAGGATGCGCGCGTCCACGATGTTCGTGCCGGCGAACTACTTCAAGACGCTCGGCGTGGCGCTGGCGCGGGGCGCCGGATTCGACGCATCGGCGGACGATCGGCTGAGAGCAGAACCCGTCGTCATCCTGAACTACCAGTTCTGGCAGAACCGTCTGAGCGCCGACCCCGACATCGTCGGCAAGACGCTCACGATGAATGGCACCCCGCATGTCGTCGTGGGTGTGGCGCCGGATCAATTTGGTGGTCACGTGGGCTTCATTGGCTGGGATCTCTTTGTTCCCCTCGAACGGCATCCGCGCCTTCTCGCCCGCACCGGCGCCGTCGCCGACGAGAACGTTCGCGCCGATCGGTCGAAGGAATGGCTGAACATTCACGGCCGGCTGTCGCCTGGCGTCAGCGTTCAGCAGGCGAGCGCAGCGGTTGCCGCTGTCACGGCGCAGCTGGCCACGGCGTATCCGGCGACCAACGAATTCAAGGCCGGGATCGCCGCGGCATACGACCCGCTCGGCCCGCTCGTCCGTTCAAATATCAGGCGCATTCAGGCTATCGGGTACACGCTCACCAGCATGGTGCTGCTGGTCGTGTGCTTGAATATCTCGGGCATGATGCAGGTGCGTGGCGCGATGCGCGAGCGCGAGCTGTCGATCCGCCAGGCGATCGGCGCCAGCCGGGCGCGGTTGGCTCAATATCTCTTGTCCGAAGCGATCGTGCTGGCCTGTGCGGGCGGAGTGCTCGCCTCGCTGGTGCTCTTCAACGCTCCGTCGCTCTTGGCCTGGCGCACTGGCAATGTGATACCGGCACAACTGCAGGAGGCACTGCGGGTCAATCTCCCGATGGTCGCGATCATTTTCGGGATCTGTCTCCTCACAAGCCTGGTATTCGGATGGCTGCCGGCCCTGCGCTTCAGCCGTCCCGTGATCATTTCGTCCTTAAAGGACGATGCGGGCGGCGGTGGTGGGATGCGGGTGGGACGTGTGCATCGCGTGACGGCCGCGTTGCAGGTCGCGATCGCGGTACCACTCCTCGTGATGAGCGGCCAGTCGCTCGATCGGCTCCGCGCGACCGCCACCAACGATCTCGGCTTCACGTCCGATCTCATATACGCCGTGCCGTTGAAGCTCGACGGCCTGGCCATCGATCAAGCTGGCTTCCAGATCCGGAAGGCCAGCGACACGCTCGCGCACGCCAGCGGTGTGACGTCCGTTACTGTGGCGGACGGCTTGCCCCTCGACTTCCGGGGTCGCCGCACTCGGGTGGCGCTTCAGGTGGATGCGGACACCGCTCCGAGGCCGGTTGCCGTGCAAGTGACGCGCGTCGGCGCCGACTACCTGAAGACGATGGGCATTCCGCTGGTGCGCGGGCGCGGATTCATCGCCGAGGATAGTGCGGGCGCTGAGGTGGTGACCATCGTGTCGAAACCGCTCGCCGATCGTCTCGCGCCCGGCGGCGACGTGATCGGCAAGCTCTTGATGCTCGGTGCAGACCCGAATGCGCAGCAGGCGCTGACGATCGTTGGCGTGACCGCGGATTTCCCCACGGAGCAGATGAGCTCGACGCGCGAGCAGTTGCTGTTGCCGCTGGCCCAGCATCCGGGGGTGAATTGGGATTCGGTCGCCGTGGTTGACGACAGGAGCAATGCGGCGCACGTGATGCTGATTGCGCGCAGCGCGCCCGGCGAACCGGCGAAGAAGTTGACGACGGCCCTCGACAACGTTGCACGCGAGCTCGATCCCGAGTTTCAGCCCACGGCCATCGTCACCGGGGTGGGGCTCCGGGAGTTCAGCATGAACGATTTCCTGACCCAGTCGGCGGTCGCTGCCGCCGCCGGCAGCGTGATCCTGCTGCTGGCCGCGCTCGGCATCTACGGCGTCATCGGCCTCATGGTCGCGACGCGCACGCGCGAGATTGCCGTGCGTGCCGCGCTCGGCGCCACCCGCTGGCGCCTGCTGGTCATGATCATCCGTGATGTCGTGAAGCTCGTGCTGCCCGGCACCATCGTCGGCGTGGTTCTCACGATCGTGCTGAATCGCCTCAACGCTGAGAACATGGGGATTTCGCTCAGCAACGCTGAGCCGATCGCCTACGTCGTCGGTCCGGCGATTGCCGTGCTCGTCGCGATCCTTGCCAGCCTCGCCCCTGCGCGCCGAGCTGCGTCGGTGCAGCCGATGGTCGCGATGCGGTCGGTGTAGGCCGGTTGCGACGTACGTCTGGTCTCGCCGGTGTATTTTGTTGCGACGAAACTTGAAGCGTTTCACGGACGCGCAAAGGCGATGTGCTCGCGAGTCACGATCTCGAGGACATCATCACGGTCATCGACGGCCGATTGGAGATCACCGCGGAGATCGCCAGTGCGCCGCACGATGTGCGTCGCTACATCGCGCTCGAGGTTAGCCACTACTCGACAACAAGGTCTTCGTCGAAGCCATGGCCGGCCTGCTTCTTCCAGACCCGGCGAGTCGATCCCGACGGCCACTTCCGGGCTGCTAGCGCTGGGTATTGTCCGGCCTGACCGGATTTGCGGCAGGCAGGCACCGCGTCAGACAGGCAGCTGTCGTTTCCGCATGGAGCGCGGAGAGCATCGTTGCGTGCATTCCCGCAGTCTCTACGACTACGACCGTTCGAGTGTGCTTCCGCCAGATAGACTCGAGGGAGGGGAGACCAGGCTCGCGTCCCGCGGGCGAGAACAGCGTGAGCTGCCCGCGATAAAACCCTGGGTGATATTTTGCGGAGGCGAGGAGAGCGCTTGCCGTTGCCGCGATTGCGAGTGAAGGCGCAGCACCGAGAGTGCCGGGCCACGCGCAAAGTCGCTCGGCTGATTTGCGCAGGTTGGCGGGCCAGGAGCGGATTGGCGTGGCGCGCAAGTCGGCGGCGAGCCGTGCACTGCGGCGGGCGATGATGGAGAGCCAGGCCCGTGGTGGCCATCGCACCGGACTCATCCTCGTATCGAAGAGCCCGACCAAGCCGACTTGATCCCCCGCCTCGGACAGGCGCCGTGCAATCTCGAACGCCACAAGCCCGCCGAAAGAATAGCCGCACAGGTAATAAGGACCGTTCGGCTGGCGCTTCTTGATCTCCCTCAGATAGTCCGCGGCCATTGCCTCGATGCTCGTGTGCGGCACTTCTCCGCGTACGACACCGCGCGCACGAATGCCAATCACCGCGCCTTGGTACATCACGCGTCGCGCCGCAGGCAGCATTTTGACGACGTTGCCGCCAACGCCATGGATGAAGAAAACCGGCGGCAGGCCGTCTCCCTCCTTGAGAGTCACGAGCGGAGTCGAGCCGGGTGCGCGCCGCTCTCTCAGCGCCTGGCAAAGCTGATCGAACCTCGGCGCCTCGTTGATCAGCGTGAGTGAGATCTCGAGACCCAGCGCGCGCTCGAGCTCGATCACGAACGTGATGGCTTTGAGCGAATCGCCGCCGCTGTCGAAGAAATCATCCTCGGCTGCGCGAACCGGCACGAGTAGCACGCGTTGCCAGACGCGAGCCACCGTCTGGGAGATTTGATCGCTGGCAATCGGCGCGAGCTCGGCTTCATCGACCGATTCGCCACGTTCGCTCTGAACGTGGGCCTCATCCAGCGCAACGAGCGCGCGAACGTCCAGTTTTGAGCTCGGCAGCCGTGGAATCGAGGGTGCAAGATAGAAGCGTGCAGGGCGCATCGGCGGCGGCGCGGAGCGCAGCGACGCCCTCAATTCGTCGATCAGCCCGGTAGGCGCCCCATCGTGCGCACTCACGTATGCGACGAGTGTCATCGTGCCATCGGCGCTACTCGGCCGTGCCACTGCGGCGACATCTCGTACGAAAGGGTGCCCCCGAAGCACGGCTTCGATGCCGTCGAGATCAACACGAGACCCGCGTATCTTGACTTGCCTGTCCTTGCGGCCGACTCGTTCCAGCAGCCCGTCGGGCCTCTGGCGCGCGAGGTCCCCTGTGCGAAAAATTCGCCATCCGCGCCCGCCACCGGTTTCAACGCGCTCGTCCGCAAGACGTCCCTCGACCCAACGTCCCAACGAAACGTAGGGGCTTGCGACGATGAGCTCGCCGACGTCGCCAGGGGGCGTGGCGCGACCCTCCTCATCGACCAAAGCGAGACGGTTGCCGGGCAGCGGATAGCCGATGGGAATGCGGGCGTCGTCACGCCTGCACGTGTCGTCAACGAACCACTGCATCATCGGCGCTTCCGTGGCGGCGTAGATGAGTTGAATTGCGGCCTCAGGTGCGAGCCACGCGCGCAGCATCTCGATGTCGCTCCACAGCGTCGTGTCTCCGCCCACACGGACCAGCCTCAGAGAGGCTCCCGCGCGTCCCCCACGAGCCGCGACGATGGATCGTAGAAGAGCCGGAAACGCGAACAGGATCGTGATGGCCTCCGCGCGGATCACGTTCACTATCTCGCGCGCGCCGATGCCTTGCGGATCGACGAGCTGAATGCTTGCTCCTGCCAGGAGCGCGGTCAGCATGTCGCGGACGCCGACGATCGTGCAAGGCGAAGCGAGAGTCAGCAATCTGTCCGCAGGGTTGATGTGCGCGGCGTTGATCGATTGAGCCACGCGCTGCAGCAGGTTTCGCTGACTGTTCACGATGCCCTTGGGCCGCCCGGTGCTGCCGGACGTGAACAGGACACAAGCGGGTTCGTCCACGCCCATGGTGGCCGGACGCCAGTCCTTGCGCCCGGATCGGGGCACGCCCGTCAGACGGATGACGCGCACGGTAGGCATCCGGGCCTCGACGCTGCGCTCGACACTCCGGAGGCTATCCTCCAGTGTGATGATCAGCGTTGGGCGCGCATCCCGCAGCACGTAATCGAGCCAGTCCGGCGGATAGTGTGTATCGAGTGCGACAAACGGGCGTCCTGAGGCGAGGCATGCGAGCATCGCGAGCGGAAACATAGGACATGCCGGCAGCAGGATGCCGATCAGATCGCCGGGCTTTGTCTCGGCAGCCAGTGTTTCGGCCAGTCCCGAGACCCCCTCCCACAATTCGCCGAAGGTGAGAGCGGTGTCCGCATCCCTGATCGCGATGCGGCCTTGCTGGCGGCGGGCCACTCGCTCGAAGTGCTGGACGATCGGCCGCTGCAGATCCTGGTCGCGAAACCGCGTGACGAGCCGATTCGCGGGCCCGTTCCAGTCCAACGGGCGCCGATCGTCCTCCAGCCAGGCACACGTCCGAAACAAATCGGGCGCGCCGTGCACGAGGTCGGTGCGCGTGTCGCCTGGCGAGGAGTGCAGGGCCATAAAGTATCGAGTCTTTGACTAAGACGTAGAACGTCTACGACCTGTTCCCAGAGGCTACATATCACGGGAATTGGCAGCAGATCGAGCGCCCACTGACCTCCCGACGTTGCTGATACGATTCTGTCAGATGCATCTTTGCCTGCGTCAGTGCTTGTTCGCGATTGGCGCGCTCGGGCTGGCGGCGTACGTCTGGATCTACTCGCGTCAGGGGGCGCCGCTGCCCATTCGGTCCGACGGCTACAGCTACTACGTGTACCTGCCCTCGTGGCTCATCTACCGCGACGTGACACTCGACTCGCTCGCGCGCGACTGGTACGGCGGCGACTACCCGGCGTTGACCGGGATCGCGCGATGGCCTGACACCGGCCGGTGGATCAGCAGGCACCCGATCGGGCCGGCGATCCTCATGTCGCCGTTTTTCGTCGGCGCCCACCTGCTGACGCGCTGGTCGAACCTGCCGCCGGACGGATTCTCGCTGTATTACCAGCATGCGGATGGCCTCGCCGGCTTGTGTTATCTGCTGGCCGGCCTGGCCGTCCTGGCCCGCACCCTCACCTGTCACTTCTCTCCAGTCGTCGCGCTCGCGACGATTGTCACGGTCACTTTTGGCACCAACCTGTTTCATTACGGCACCTACGACAGCTCGTTCAGCCACGTCTATTCGTTTTTCCTGATTTGCGTGCTCGTCGAGTTGACCGATCGATGGTGGGAGGCGCCGACCGCGCTGCGGTCGTGCGGAATCGGTTTCGTGTCGGCGCTCATTGTCCTGACGCGACCCGTCAATGCGCTGTTTCTTTTGCTCGTTCCGCTCTATCGATTGAAGGAGCTTCGGCAGCGGAGCTGCCAGCTTGCGATGGTAGTCAGCATCGCATCCGTCGCCGTACTGCCGCAGCTTCTGATCTATCGACAGGCGACCGGCCAATGGCTCGTGAACCCGTATCGGCCCCTGAACAACGCATTCAATTTCGGCTCGCCCCGGCTGTTGGAGGTGTTGTTCAGCACCCAGAAAGGCCTGTTTTTCTGGTCACCCGCGCTCCTCATGGCCATCGGCGGCCTGTTCACGCCGACGCGTTGGTCGCGCGCCTGGGCCATGCCAGTCGCCATCGTGCTGACGATCGATACCTACCTCATTGCGAGCTGGTCCGACTGGCAGTTCGGCGGCAGCTACGGCCATCGAGGCTTCACGGATGGCTTGGGCCTGTTCGCCATCTTCGTGGCGTCTTTTTTCACGTGGTGTGCGGGCCGGCCGCGGCTCGTCCGATTCGTGGCAGCCGGCACGTCGCTCGCCGTGGCGTTGTCGGTCGTACAGATGGCGCAATACTGGATCGGTGTCGTGCCGTTCGCTGATACAACGTGGGCGCAGTACCGCGCACTGTTTCTGCGGTTTCACTGATGCGGGCGTACCGTGCCCGGCTCGTCGTCTTTCTCCTGGTTCTCGTCGCCGCTGCAGCGTATCTCCGCGACCCGGCCTGGATCGGAGGGATCACGTCCGGTCTCACCGACTGGCGGCGCGACGCGGACGGGACGATGTTCCGGTGGACGACCGGTCGGGCGAGCTTTTATGTGCCGAGCGACGCGACGATGATGACGCTTCCGTTGCGCGTCCCGTTTGCGATTCCGCACGGCGGGACCAGCTCCGTGCAGATCTGGATCGACAACCGATGGCTGGCCGATGTGGAGCTGACCGACACGCGCTGGCGGCGGACGGTGCTGCCCTTGCCGCGGCGATCCAGCACGCGACGCTACCGGCGCGTGGATCTGCACGTCAGCCGGGCGTTCACCGTCGGCCCCGCTCGCCTGGGCGTGGAGACAGGAGAGATCGAACTGGACCGATCGGGGCCGGCCCGGTGAGGTGATCACATCAAGCTCACCGGACGACTCAATCTCACGTTTCGACACCACAATGTCTGACGCTCTCCGTCAGCGCCTCGAAGCGCCGCTCGTCGTGAGCTCGTTTCTGGCGCTGTCGATCTTCGCCACCTACCCGCTGATTCGACATCTCGGACATGCGCTGCCGGGCGATCTCGGCGATCCGTTGCTGAACGCATGGATCCTCGGGTGGGATGCCGATCGACTCAAACACGGCCTCGCCGGCGTCTGGGATGCGCCGATTCTGTTTCCCGATCGCCACACGCTCGCCTACTCGGAGCATCTGCTGGGCATCAGCGTCGTCCTCGCGCCGGTGACGTGGGCGACCGGTAATCCGATTGCCGGTCACAACGTCGCGTTCGTCTTGTCATACGTGCTGGCGGGATCGGGCATGTACCTGCTGGCGCGGTCGCTGACCGGCCGGCGCGACGCCGCATTTCTGGCGGGAATGGCGTTCGCCTTCGCCCCGCCGCGTGCCGCGCAATTGTCGCACCTGCAAGTGCTCGTGTCCGGCTGGATGCCGATCGCGCTCTGGGGCCTGCATCGCGTGTTCGCCGCGCGATCGATCCGCGCGCTCCTGGTGTTTGCGGCCGCGTTCTCGATGCAGGCGTTGTCGAACGGCTACTTCATGTACTACCTGGCGATCCTGGTCGCCGTCGTTATTGTGTACGAACTGTGCCGGCCGGACATGCGCGAGATGCGCGCACGCGCAATCGGTCGGCTGTTCGCGGCAGCGGCGCTCATCGCGGTGGCGCTGCTGCCCGTCGCGATGGCGTATCTCGCAGTACGCCGCGAAACCGGCTTCGCGCGCGGGTACGGCGACTGGTTGATGTTCAGCGCCGACATCAAGTCGTACGTATCCGCCAGCGGCGCTAATCGTGTCTGGGGTCGAGTGCTGACAGTGGGCGATGGACCTGAGCGGCAACTGTTTCCGGGTCTCACGGTTCTGATCCTGAGTGCGGCCGCGTTGTGGCCAGGTGTTCGGAGCCGCTCGATTGTCTGGCTCTATGCGGCCATCGGCGCGATCTTCTTTGTTCTCTCGCTCGGTCCGGAGCCGACCGCGTGGTCGCACCGATTGTCCCGGTGGGGACCGTACCTGTGGTTGACCTGGATCGTGCCGGGCTTCAACGCCGTGCGAGCGCCCGCGCGAATGGCAACCGGCGTCTATCTGGCGTTGAGCGTGCTGGCAGCATTCGGCATTGCCCGCCTCCTCGCGCCATCGTCGACGCGCGTGCGGATCGCGCTCGTTTCGGCGATCGGCGCCGCGCTGTTCATCGAGGGCCTCGCTGCGCCCATTCCGCTCGCTGCGTTCGATCCCCGCGGACGGCCGGGCGATCGGCCTGCGTATCGATGGCTCGCTCGAAGTGCGCCGGGCGCCGTGCTCGAGCTGCCGATTCACGACTGGGCGATCGCACCAACGTTGACCTATCAATACGCGACGCTGGTTCACCGCCATCCGATCGTGAACGGCTACAGCGGCCGCGGGTCGGCGTTGCAGTCGTTTCTCGGCGGCGGATCGTCGCCGCTGCGCGAGCTGGATCGGATGGACGGCGCGCTCGATCTGCTGCAGACGCTCGGCATTCGGTACGTCATCGTCCACCCGGCAGATTACGACGCGCCCGAAGAGGGGCTGCAGACAATCGCCGCGCTTCGAAGGTCGTCGCCACACATCGCAGAAGAACGCGTGTTCCCTGGCGGCGTCGCGTTTCGGCTGGCTGACGGCACCGCGTCACGCCCGACAACAGCGCCAGGGACTCGGATCGAGTCACGGCAGTTGCGGGTCACGGCGTCGGATGCTGCGGATCGAGTGCCGCAGATGCTCGATGGCGACGCGGCGACCAGATGGTTCATCGATCGGCCGCAGGACGGACGTGCATGGATCCGTGTCGAGCTCGATCGTCCGCGCGACGTGTCGAACGTCATTTTGTTGATGGCGCCGCGCAGCATCGGGGATTATCCGCGCGATCTCGTGATCGAGAGCTCGAACGGCGCTCAGTCGTCATTATTGTATCGGGGTGATGTCCTGGCGGCTCTGGGCCAAAGCATAAGCGCCTGGCGTGCCTCGCCGCAGATCCGAGTGGATCTGCCGTCAAACCTGACGCGGACGTTGACGATCCGGGAGACCGGCGTGTCGCGTCGATGGTGGTCGATTCACGAGTTGGAGCTGTACGAGCGCTAGCCACGCGGCGACGGTTCCTTCATGAGCGGTTTATGGAGCATCGCGAATTCGGCCGTCGCGCGGATTACGCGGGCGGACGCGGTTGTCGTGCCGGCGGGGCCGGCAGCGGCGTCCGTGGCAGTCGCCCGTCGCGCATCGCCGTGTGGTAGACGAAGCTGGCGACTATGGTCGGACGGCAGCGCGTGAGCCCAACCCGTTGGACGCTACTTGCCTGCCGGCGTGAACTTCCAAATCGACCCGCGGAAGCCGACGGCGACCGCCATGACTTTGCCGTCGGGTGCCCACGCCATGTGATGGAAGTCTTCCGTGTAATCGAGCGGGATGCGCTCGGATGTACCGGTGGCCAGGTCGAAAATTCCTGGCGGCCAGTACCAATAGGGTGCCGCCAGGGGTGACACCAGGCGTCCGTTGCGAATGGAACCGGGATCCACAACACCCCCTAAACGAAACGACCCGGCGATCTCGTGTTCCGGCCCGCCGGCCAGGGGGATACGAATCAAGCGATTGTTGCCCGGCTGTTGCACGAAGACCACCAGACTCTGCGTGGCGGTGTCTACGGCCACTCCGTCGCCACTGCGGATCTTGCGAGGCGCTTCTCCGGTGACCGGCACCGCCCAGACCAGACCCTCCGCCACGGCATAGATCGTTTTTCCATCGGGTGATGCCGCCATGCCCGAGACAAATCCCTTGTCGAAGGGAAACTGGCGAGTGATGCGGCCGTTGGCCAGAGCGGCAAGCCCGATGGCAGGCCTGCCTTTGGAACCGACCATGAAGGCGACTTCTCCCGCGCCGACGGCGGTCATCGGCCCCCAGGTTTCCTCACTGGTGCTGACCAGCGGCACTGGATCCTTTCCGGCTTCAACGACCATCACGCGATTGCGCCCGCCGTTGACCTCCGTCCACACCGCTCGGCCGTCCGGCAACACCGCAAAATAATCTCCGTGCATCGTTGAGAGGCCCGATGACGCAAGTGTGGCGATCCGTTCCACGTGAACGCCGCCGGCGCGACCGGAGCGCTCATCGGACGCAGACGATCCGACGGCAAATCGCACCAGTTCGAGCGGGCGGTCGTTCTGCTCGACGTAGATGCTGTCATCGGGGCCTGCGTCAAGGGTCCACGCGGATAGCGTCAACGTCAACAGCGTCGTTGGCCGTTGACGGTCAGCCGGGGACGCATCGAGCGGAATACCAATCACTCGATAGAGGCTCCCGAGAGTAAAGCCGATCAACGCGCGCTTCCCGTCCCAGGTCGCCGCAATCGACGTATTGCTGGCGTTCGACAGATCTACCGCGAGTGGGCGAAGCTCGCCGGAAAGCAAATCGACAGTCCAGGCATGAACTCCGCGGTCCGCGCCGGGCGTCATGGCCAGCCCGATCACGAGCGCGAGGCTTCCCCCTCGAACCGATCGAGGCCCTGAGAGTTCAGAGGTCGGCTGGACGGCATAGCCCTGGAGTTTGCCGGTGTCGGGCCAATAGCGAAACAACTGCCGGCGGTTTTCGGGATTGATTCGGACCAGCAACAGACTGCCATCCGGCAACGGCTCCGGGAACATGGCGTCTTCCTGCACCAATTGCTCCTCGCCGCCGAGCGCCGGTACGCTGAACACGCCCTTGGGGCCGTCGAACCAGCGGTCGTAGTAGATGCGGGTTCCGTCGGACGACCATGAGCAGCTTTGAACATAGCCGCGCTCGCGATTGTGGGTCAGCATGATGCGATTGCCGGATTCCGGCTTCGTGACCCACAGCTGCAGGACATCGTCGACGTCGTTACCCACGAACGCGAGCAAGTGCCCGTCGGGCGAGGGCCGTGGAGAGACCGACACTTGAGGCCCGCCGAGCATGACGCCGTTCCAGGACTGCGGCGCGGGAGCACGCCATATAAACGCGCCCAGCGTAAGCGCCGCCCCCACCGCGCCGATCAGAAGTGCCACGCTCGCCACGGCGGCGACCCGTCGCCTCGACACGGCGGACGATGATGCGGGGGGGCCGGCGTCGGCCGACGGCGTATTCAACGCCTCGTCGATCTCCAATCGCGCGTCCGCGGCATCAGACAGTCGCCGCCTGCGATCCTTCTCGAGGCAACGCCGCAGCAGGCGGCGAATGGCGGAGTGCGTCGTTGGCCCGAGCGCATTCCAGTCCGGCTCGGTCTTCAGCACCGACGCGAGCGTGTCTGAGACTGTCGCGCCTTCGAACAGGCGCTTCCCGGTCAGCATCTCCCACAGCACCACGCCGAAGCCCCACAGGTCCGCGCGCTTGTCCGCCGTCGTCCCGCGCGCCTGCTCTGGCGACATGTACGCGGCCGTGCCGAGAATCATGCCGGCCTGCGTCATCGCGGGCGTCGTCAGCGTCGGCGACATCGAGACGGTCGCCGACATCACGCCCGCGGGGTCCAGCGCCTTCGCCAACCCGAAGTCGAGCACCTTCACCGTACCGTCGGCGCGGACTTTGATGTTCGCGGGTTTCAGATCGCGGTGGATGATGCCCTGCTCGTGCGCCGCTTCGAGCGCGTCCGCGATCTGCTTCGCGATGGGCAGCGCCTCATCGATCGGGATCGCGCCGTGCGCAATCCGCTGCGACAGGTCCTCGCCCTCCACCAGCTCCATCACGAGCGCGGAGACGCCACCACTTTCTTCGAGGCCGTAGATCGCGGCGATGTTCGGATGATTCAGCGAGGCCAGGGTCTTCGCTTCACGCTCGAAGCGCGCCAGGCGGTCCGCAGCGTGCGCGAACGCCTCGGGCAGGACCTTGATCGCGACGTCGCGATCCAGCTTGGTATCGCGCGCGCGAAAGACATGGCCCATACCCCCTTCGCCGATCGGTGCGGTGATGTCGTAGACGCCGAGGCGCGTGCCGGCAGTGAGAGCCAAACGGGTTCGATTATATGGGCGAGACGGCCGCGTGGACCGGATTACTCCCGGGTGACGCCGAACTGGCGATGACGGATCTCGCGCGCGACGCGCTCTAAAACAGCACCTTCACCGCGATTTGAAGTTGACGCGGGTCGCCCACCCCCACTCTCAGAAAGCCGGAAAAGTCGAACAGCGCCGGCGTCGCGAGCGGATTCACGTTGTTGGCGTTGTTGAACGTGTTGAACATCTCGACACTGGGAATGATCTGATATCGGGGCCCCACGCGGAACGCGCGCTGCAGGCGCCAGTCGAGCGAGAAGTATTTGTTGTCTTTTCGATCCCAGTTGCGGCCGCGATCGACGCCGTTCAGCACGCGCGGGGTCGAGGTGATGGGCTGCGCCGTCCGGCCCTGCACGCGAACGTTGGCGAGAAACTTCCGCGGCAGCTCCACGTAGGTGAAGAAATTGAACTTGTGCCGGATGTCACGATCCGACGGTCCGTAGTCCAGGCTCAGATCGTAGAAGTTGAATGACCGATCCGTGAACGGATCGCGCTCGTTCGAATCGTCGTCCTCGTCCTTGGAGACGACGTAGTTCGCTTCGAGCTGGTACTTCTGCGAGAAGCGTTTCCGCACGCCAAATGTGCTGCCGCGGTAGAGTCCGTGCCCGCGGCTGTTGGTGACGAAGACGTCGCTCAACTGCGGCTCGAATGGATTGGCGCCGACGTAGGTGGTCGCGTCGCGCGTCGGTGGCTGCGTGGCCGCCGCCGCCGTCCCGTGTACGTTGTAGTTCAGGAAGCGCGTGAGCTGCACGCTCTTCGCGACGGTGAAGTCGACGTACGCCGCCATGCTCGGCGCCAGCTCATGATCGAACCCGACGTTGACGGTGTAAATGCGTGGGTTACGGTAATCGCGGTCGAACACGCGGACGCCGGTGAACAGTGGAAACGTGCCCGCCGGGACGGCGCTCGGCGCCAGCAGGTTCGGCCACACGGGCATGTCGGCAAACGCGGTGAATGCGGTGTTGCGAAAATCGCTCTTCTGCTGGATGCCATTGGTCGTGACCGACCCGACCTGGCTCAGCATGTTCTGCCTGGCGTAGTAGATGCCCGCGCTGCCGTGGATCACCGATTTCCCGTTCTGATTCACGTCCCACGCAAACCCGGCTCGCGGCTGAAACTGCTTCCATTGATCGGGAAGCGTGCCATCCGACGGGAATCGTGGATTGTTCAGGAAGAGTGCGTACGCCGTGGTCTTCGGATCGACCGTCTCCGGCATCAGCTGCGCATCCCACCGAAAACCGTAGTCGATCGTCAGGCCTCGCCCCACTTGCCACTTGTCCTGGACGAAGAGCGCGAACTCCTCGTTTGTGACGTCCGAGGCTCCCGCTGAATCCCGCGGGATCCCGTCCGGGCTGCTGCTCTGGAGATAAAAGAGCAGCGGGCCGCCGGTCGCCGTCGCGCCGGCGGCACATGTCGCCGGCGCCGTGACGTACGTGCCGTTGGAGCAGCCCACCGTGTACGGGCCGAACCCTCCCGGCGCCGCCGGTGCGGCATAGCGCAGAAAACCGCCCACGCTGTCGAAGATGTAGCGGCCTTCGAAGAAGCCGCGAAAGACCTGGACGTTGTTGGTGTGCAGCCATTCGCCGCCGGTCTTGATCGTGTGCCGTCCCTTGATGATCGAGAAGTTGTCTTTCAGCTGGAACCGCGCGATCAGTTCGTCGATGCCCGGCGCAAGGAAAAACGGGTTGCCGAACCGGAATGTCGTGGCGAAACCCATGGCGGTGTCCGCCGGGACCGACGATGACACGGCGGATCGCGGACGGTCTTCGCGCGAGTAGCCGAAATGGAATTCGTTCAGCTTGTTCGCGCTGACCGTACTGAACAGGTTGACGTTCAGCACGTTGATCTTCGATGGTCCTTCGATGCCGTTGCCGGAATTGCCGTAGGTGGCCACGTCGAAGGTCTGGTTCGTGTTCTTCGAATAGTCGAAGTTGTACGACGCCGACAACGTGGTCGTCGGGGTGAAGCTCCAATCCAGCTTGGTGAGGATCGCGTTGTTGTTGATCGAATGTTCGACCGGCAGGCCTTCCTCCTGGCCGCGCCTCGTGCGGAAAAACCCCAGGAGCGCCAGCCGCTGGCAATCGGCGCTGCCGTTGATCAACGCTTCGTTGGCGGCGAGCGTAGGAGCGCTCACCGGGCACGGCGTCTCAATGGTCTGCGACAAATTCGGCCGCAGGAAGTTCTCGCGGACGCCCTCGAACGCGAAGAAATAAAAAGCCTTGTCCTTCACCACCGGACCACCGACTGTGCCGCCGAACTGCTCACGCTGGAAATCCTCGAGCGGTTTGCCGTCCGAGGTATTCGAGGTGAGCTCTTCGAACCGCTGGTAGTGGAACAGGCTGCCCTTGACCTGGTTCGTCCCGGACTTTGTGATCACGTTGACGATGCCGCCGGCCGTGCGCCCGAACTCGGCGCTGGCGCCGGTCGCGATGACCTGGAACTCCTTGACGGCCTCCAGCGTGATGTCGATGGCCGCACGCTGGCCGCCCACCTGCTCGCCGAAGAACCCGTTGTTGTAGTCGCCGCCGTCGAGGCTGATGTTGTTGAACACGCCGCGCTGCCCGGAGAAGGTGATCTCGTCGCCGTCCGGCCCCTGCACGACGCTGACGCCCGGCGTGAGTGTCAAGAGATCCTCGAACTTGCGTCCCAGGATCGGCGTCGATTCGATCGTCGTCTGGTCGAGCGTGCTTGCGGCTGCGCTGCGAGTCGGTTCGATGGCCGGCGATACTGCTGTCACTCTGACGGTTTCGGCGATTCCGGACACCTTCAGGGAGGCGTTGAGCCGGACGGTCTCCCCAACCGTCACGAGCACGTTTTCCTGCACCATGGTGGCGAATCCGGCAAGCGTAAACGTGACGGTATAGCTGCCAGGCGGCAGCTGCAGCGCTAGGAACCGTCCCTCCCGATCGGTGATGAGCGTGCGCGTGAGGTTGGTTTCGACGTTGCGGACCTCGACCTCCACGCCCGGGAGAACCGCGCCGCTGGCGTCGACAACCGTACCGCCGATGACGCCGGCCGTGATCTGCGATTGGGCCTTTGCCGGCATGGCTGCCGCCACGCAGATGATCACCGCCGTGAGCAAATGCAGGAGTCGCATGAGTTGTCCTCCGGCGTGATCATCCGTCAATCGTGATGCCGCGAGCAAGAGCAGTTCAATGCTCGAGAAGGGCGGGGAACCGCTCCGAGGGCACTACCTCCGGTCAGGCCGACGGCTACCCAGCCATCGCAGGCAGTTTCTTTCGTGCAAGGCTGGCCACGGCCGCGACCAGGCAATCGGGATCGACCGGTTTCGCCAGGTGCATCTGGAACCCGGCGCGCAGTGCCAGACGCCGATCCTCCTCACGCGCGAATGCCGTGACCGCCGCCGCCGGAATCAAGGCGCTCGCCGGGACCACGCCCGCCCGGACGCGTCGAATGAGCGCATACCCGTCCTCGCCGGGCATGGCGATGTCGGCCAGGAGCACGTCGACGCGCTCGCGCCGCAGCACATCGTAGGCGTCAGCGGCGGACGCGGCCGTGAACACCACACCGTTGCACCGCTGCAGATGTTCCGCAAGCACCAGGCGGCTTTCCTCATCGTCGTCGACCACGAGCACGCGCACGTTGTCGAGTGACGGCGCCTCGACGGAAAGGGCCGCGCGCGGGAGCGCGACGGGCCGATGTGTCTGACTCGCGCACGCTGGATCGATAGGGAACCGCGCGATGAACGTTGCGCCCTGGCCGGCGCCGGCGCTTTTGGCCTCGATGCTGCCGCCGTGCGCTTCGATGAGGTGCTTGACGATCGACAGACCGAGCCCCAGTCCGCCATGCACGCGGGTGGTCGATCCATCGGCCTGCCGGAACGGCTCGAAGATGTACGGCAGGAATTCGGCGGACATCCCTTGCCCGGTGTCGCGGACCTGGATTTCGATAGAGTCCTGGACGCGTGTCAACTGGACATGAACGGCGCCGCCGCTCGGCGTGAACTTGACCGCGTTCGACAGCAGGTTCGACACCACTTGTTCGAGGCGCGCGCTGTCTCCCTGGATGAACCCGAGCCACGAATCGGCATCAGTGGTGATGTGTACGTTCTTGGCGTCGCCAGCGGGCTGCACCGCTCGCACGGCATCGTCGACCACGGTCTTCAAGTCGACGGCTGTCCGTTCGATCCGAAGCGTGCCCGACATGATCCGTGAGACGTCGAGCAGGTCGTCGATCAATTGCGCCTGCCGTCGTGCACTGTCGTGGATCGACTGGAACGCACGATCGCGCCGCGCCTCGTCGAGTCGCCCGCGGCGCAACATGTCGGCCCATCCCAGAATCGCGTTGAGCGGCGTCCGCAGCTCGTGCGACACCACCGCGAGGAACTGGTCCTTCAAACGGTTCGCGCGCTCCGCCGCGGCGCGCGCCGCTTGCTCCGCGTGCTCGGCCTGACGCGCCTGCGTCAGCGCCTCGACCGTCCCCTGATGGAGCAGGCGCATTTCCGCCATGTGCCGCGCCTGGTCTTCGAGGCGGCCGACGAACACTTCGTACGTCCGGTACGTGAGATAGATTGGTGCGACGAGCAGAATGGCTTTCCAGTGTTCGCCGCGAGCGACGACCACGGCGGCCATCGCGCCGGCACTGCCAGCGACCATGAAACTGGCGCCGCTCCAGAGAAAATCGTCGCGCCACACGGTCAAGAACGAGCGGCTGCTGGTCAGCGCAATCGCGCCTGCGACCAGACTGGTGTTCACGACAAAGTACGCCGCAATCGCGCCGACGAGCGGTTTTGCTAGCCCCGTCATGTGCAGCGGAACGAGCGATCCGCCGAGCTGCTGATACGCGATGCCCGTTGCCGTCATCGTCATCACTTCGGCCGCGGCGCTGAACAGCGTCCGGTACAACGGGTAGCTCTTCTTGACCTTGTAGCTGCACTGCGTCAACACGCCGGCAACCGCGACGATGATCGCCGGTTGCAGGCCGAGCAGGAGCAGCGCCATGAGATTGGCGGCGTACGAGACCGACAGCGTCGAACCGCTGGCCGTGGCAATCGGCAGGTTCACCTTCCAGAGGGAGGTGAGACACGCGAACACAATCAACACGGCGAACAACGCAGGCTGCGGATAGGCGCTGGGGAAAAACGCGGCGAGCGTTGACGCGCCAGCCGCCATCACGGTCGCCACATAGAATTGTGCCGGCCACGACAGCGCGCCCCACGCCAGACGATCGGCCGGCGGCGGTGTGACACGTATCTCTGGTCGGGTGATCTCGATCTCGCCGATCTGTTCCAACGCTCTCGCAGAAAGCCAGCCTTGCATATGCCGCCTACCGGTTCCAGATGATTGGCGCGCAACTCGGATCGGAACAGCTCGTGCCCCACACGACCGTGTCGCCGGTGGTCGTGCCCCACACGACGGTATCGCCGGTGGTCGTACCCCACACGACGGTATCGCCGGTAGTCGTACCCCACACGACCGTGTCGCCGCCGGACGATGTCCCCCACACGACGGTATCGCCGCCAGAAGTGCCCCAGACGACGGTGTCGCCCTCGGTTGTGCCCCAGACAACCGTGTCGCCCACCGTGGCAGTGAACACGTCAACCACCCATGGGCCATCGCAATTGCTGTTGCCGCACTTGGATCCCCAGACGACGTTGCGGAAGCCGGGATCGATGGTCCACGCGGTTGCGCCGCCATCACAGGTCGGACTGGCGCAGCTCAGGCCGAATTCGATCGCCTGGCCGTCCGGGGTGGTGCTGCTGCCCCACGTGACATTCGAGCTCCACGCGTTTGCACCAGGCGTCAGCCATCCGCCAGTTATGAGACGGTTGCCCCAGATGATCTGTCCGCTCCACTCCGGTGAGAACGTCAGCGCGCCGACCGCAACATCCCGCGCGAGGTCGACGGCACCCTTCGCGTTGAGGAAGCCCGCGCCTTCGGTGAGGGGGTCGTAGCGCGAATACACTTGTGCCGTGTACTGCAGAATCGCTTTCACCTGGTTCGGCGTGAGCGATGGATTGGCCTGCAGCATCAACGCGACCGTGCCGCTGACGACTGGCGCCGCCATGCTCGTACCGCTTTGCGACAAATACGGGAGATAGGTGGTGGGCACAGTGCCCTCGAGCAGATACTGCGATTGCGTCGAATACAGCGCGCTGTTCCGATCGCTCAGCGACTCGATGCCGACACCCGGCGCGACGAGATCCGGCTTCGCGGCGAGATCGATCATCGTCGGGCCCCGGGAGCTGAACCCTGCAATCCTGTCATCGGATCGATCGATCGTGCCCATGTGGCTGGACGCGCCCACCGTCAGGACCGACGGCGCGTTCCCGGGCGCCGTGACGCCGCCGTAGATGATCCGGCCTTGCTGATCGTGTCCGTAATTGCCGCTCGCGGCGACCACCACAACGCCCGCTCTCACGACACGTTGCGCCGCACGCGTCAGCGGATCGTCGTCGTACGACTCGTAGACACCCGCTGCGACGGACATGTTGACGACTCGGATATTCAGCGCTGAGCTATTCACGAGGACGTAGTGCAGCGCGGCGATGACGTCGCTGATGCGTCCGTGGCCGGTGGCATCGAGCGCCTTGAGCACGATCAACCGTGCGTTCGGGGCGATGCCGGATCGAGCGCCGTTCGAGTCCGTACCGTTCCCTGCAATGATGCCAGCGACGTGCGTCCCGTGGCCGTAGTCGTCGTACGCCGTGTCGCGGCCGTTGACGAAATCGACAAAGGAATCGACGCGCTGCAGGCTGCCGCCGCCGGTCAGATCGTCGTGCCACGCCGTGATACCCGAATCGATGACGGCGATGCCGATACCGGATCCGTCGTAGCCGAATGCTTCGCGGACGGCTGTCGCCCCGATCGTCGCACCGGTGCGCTCCATTGAGACGTCGACGAACCGATCGACGGCGATGTGCGAGATCGCCGGATTATCCGCCAGGCCCGCCAGCGCCGGATTCGGCACGTCGGCGACGTACGCGCCGATGATCGGGAGTGCACGGCCCAGCGTGCCGCCGGAGTGCTCAATGGCGGCGGCAACTTCCGGAAGTTGTGTCGCGTCGGCCGCGCTGATGATCACCCGCGAAGAACCGACAGCGAGCGCGGCGCGCTCCGCGGCAAGCGGACTGGTTTTGTGCCGCTCGGCGAATGACGAGACGGCGAACGCGACGATCCCCAGCAGCGCGCCTGAAACCTTCACCAGTACGGTTCTGCGCATGACATTCCTCGATCGTGACCGGATTGAACGGCCGAGCCGACGGTCGCAGAGAAGCGACAAAATCCGGTAACGCGGTTGTGGCGGACGCGTATGCCTAGCCGAGGGGGTTCTGAAATAGTAGGGCTAAACGGTCCGAATGTACCTCATCGATACGCAACTTTTTTGCTGCGGATGTGCTACTAACTCAGCAATGACGCGAACGGATTACGTGGGCGCGTGAATGAGCAGCTGAACCGGCGCGCCGTTAACGCAGCGCGCCGTCTCTTCGTCATCAAGCCGATGGACACATTCGTTCGCGATCTTCGGTACGCCTGCAGATCGCTCGTGAAGATGGGCGGCGCCGCCGTCGTGGCCATCCTCACGCTCGCGCTCGGTATCGGCGCGACGACGACCATGTTCAGTGTTGTCTACGCGATGCTGCTGCGGCCGCCGCCGTTCGCCAATCCGGACCGGCTCGTCATCCTCTTCAACACGAGCGTGACGCCGCGTGACGGTTTGCAGCGGCTTCGCTGGTCGATGCCGAACATCACCGAGCTCGAGCGGGCGACGAGGTCTTTCGAGAGCGTCGGATCATTCACGGGACCGTTGTTCACGATCAGCGGCCGGGGCGATCCCGAGCACGTTGACGGCGAAACCGTATCGCGCGGTTATTTTCAGGCGCTGCGCGTGAGCCCGATCGCCGGCCGTCTGTTCAGTATCGAAGAGGGGGCGGCGTCAGGTTCGCAGCCGGTGGCGATTATCAGCGCGCGCCTCTGGAAACGGATGCTGGCCGGCGATCCGTCCGCGGTCGGCCGTGCACTGATCGTCAACGACGTGCCGCTGACGATCGTCGGGATCCTTCCGGAAGGATTCGCCGGCCTCAGCGGCAAAGCCGAGCTCTGGATCCCGCCGCCGATGGCCGCGCGTCTGTACTACTCCGAGTACCTCACCACGCCGCAGAACTTCATCAGTGTCATCGCACGCCTGAAGGACGGCGTGAGCGTGCGGCAGGCGAATGCGGAGCTGACGGCGATCGGCGGGCGCTTTGTCGGCAACGGATCCGCGCCGGAAACGGTGTGGGGAGCGACCGCCGTGCCGCTTCAGGAAGCGCGCGTCGATCCGATGCTGCGGCAAGGCGCCGTCATGTTGTTTGCGGCGGCCGGATGCGTGCTGCTGGTCGCGTGCGTCAACGTCGCCGGACTGCTCCTGGCGCGCGCGCGCATCCGTCAGCGCGAGATCGCGGTCCGGCTCGCCATGGGCGCCGGGCAGCGCCGGCTGGTGCAGCAGCTGCTGACTGAAGGACTGCTGATGGCGATCCTTGCGGGCGTGTGCGGCACCGTGCTGGCGTGGTGGGGCATCGGCATTTTCGCCCGGACCGCGCCGGCGGCGATCGCGAGCGGCCGCAACAACTACGCCGCGATCGGCACGCCCGGCGCGCCATCGCTCGACGCCGGCGTGCTGCTCTTCGCGCTGGTCGTCGCGCTGGGGACGACCGTGCTGTTCGCCCTCGTGCCGGCGCTCGCAGCATCGCGTCCAGACCTAGTTACCGCGCTCAAGTGCGACGATCGGGGCGGCGGCCGCGGTGGCCGGTCGCTCTCGATCCTCGTCGTGAGCGAGGTGGCGATCGCGTGTCTGCTGCTCACGGCATCCGGGTTACTGGTCGAAAGCTTCGCGCGCATTCAAAACAAGCGAACCGGTTTCGTATCAGACGACGTGCTGACGTTCTGGGTGCGCCCTCCCGGCTCGCGCTATCCCTCGACATCCGGTCCCGCAACCGTCGATCGCTTGCTCTCGCGCATTCAGGCGGTGCCCGGCGTCGAGTCGGCAGCCGTCAATCGATGTGTGCCGTTCAGTGGCTGCTCGAGAACAACGCTGTTCCTTCCCAATGGCGCCGTCGATCGCATGAACGCCCCGGCCGTGGGACGGCACTACATTTCGGCCGATTACTTCCGGACGCTCGGCATGCCGATTCTCGCCGGACGCGCGCTGACGGCCGCCGATCGCGCCGGCAGCCCGCCGGTTGCCGTCGTCAACGAATCGGGCGCGCGCCGCTTCTGGCCCGGTGAGAGCCCGATTGGGCAGCGCGTCTGGTTCGGGACGACAACGGGCCCGTTCTCGGATCCCGCGCACGCCGTGGAGATCGTCGGTGTCGCCGGCGACGTCAAGTACGAGGGCGTCGACCAGCCCGATCGGTCCGACCGCGCGGATTTCTACACGTCGTACCTCCAGTTTGCGTACCCCGACACGATGGTGATCGTCAAAACACACGGCGCCCCGACCGCGATCCTGCCGGCGATGCGCACGGCCGTCGCGTCGGTGGATCCGGCCCTGCCGATTTACGATGCGATGACCCTCGATGAGCGGATCGCAGCGGCGGTCGCGCGCCCACGGTTCAACGCGACGCTGCTGGCGTCGTTTGCCGTCGCGGCGCTGCTGCTCGCGGCCATCGGCGTCCATGGCGTACTTTCGTATTCGGTCTCATCGCGCATGCGCGACATCGGCGTCCGACTCGCGCTCGGCGCGGATGCGGGACGCGTGACGCGCCTGGTGCTGGGAGAAGGCCTGCGACTCGCGGCGCTCGGCGCCGTCATCGGTCTGACCGGGTCGTTCGTGGTCGCGCGCCTGGCGCAACGCGTGCTGGCCGACGCGGCTGGCTGGAACGTGAGACTTGTTGGCCTCGCGGGAGCCATCATGCTCGCGGTGGCGGCGGCCGCCGCGTACACGCCTGCGCGGCGGGCCGGCGCGGTGGATCCGATCCGCGTGCTCAGGAACGACTAGGCCGGCACTTAAAGGCCTCGGAGAAACGCGAGCAGCGCGGTCTTCTCCTCCGGACGCAGCGACAGGCCGAACGTGTGCCCTGGAATCGCACGGTGTGTCACGCCGGGCCCTTTCCAACCGCCTGGCACATGGTTGGAATCCAGGCGCCCCGGATCGAACATCTCCTCGAGACTTGCGACCGAGCCGTCATGAAAAAGCCGCGGTCGGTACCAGACCCCGCGAAGCGTAGGCACCTTGTAGAATCCGGTGCCCTTGCGCGTCTTGAGCGCCAGGCCGGGATCTGTGCCAACCGACCTGAATACGATGTCGCTGCGATTCGGATGGTCTGCCGCGGGCAGATAGCCTTGAGCCAACGTGAGCTTGCCGCTCGTGTACTCAGGAGGGACGTGACAATTCACGCAGCCTTCGCGACGGAACAGCTGCTCCCCGCGCGCCACTATGTCACGCGGCGCGGTATCCGGATTCTTGAGCGGCTCGAGCGACAGAAGATACACACCCATCGCGTAGAGAACTTCGTCCGCATATCGGAACCGGAGTCGCCGTTGCTCGTCGGAGAGGATGCGATGTGGTCCGAACTCCATCGGATCAGCGCCGGTGATGAACGCGGCGTACCGTGCGACGTCTTCGGGCCCGCGCAGCCGGTGCGTACCGGTCGCATCCATGTACCGGCTGTAGCGGAGAACCTGCAGGTCCACAATCTTCGTCGCATAGAACGGACTGCCGTGCGGACGATGGGTGACACCGGGGTCGCCGGCGGCGAGGTCCTGCAGGTTCTGGCCGGTCCCATTGCGACGACTCTCGACACGTTCGTCGGGCGCCCAGGGAACGGTGAACAAGCGCCACGCGATCGTGGGTAGAGAATCGCCCACAAAGTAGCGCTGCAGGACAGGAGGCGATCCTTGTGCACCAGGGACGCGAGGATTTACCTGAGGAGCGCCCTCCGGCTGCGAGCCGCGAGGGCCGCCGACAGCCACAGTTCCATCCATCCGAAAGGTGTAATGACAGTTTGCGCAGGCGGGATATGACACCATCACGCCCCGATCGGTCACGACCCAGCGCGGTCCGAACGCCGAGCCATCCGGAAGCTTCAAGGCACGTTGGAACGACTGAGGGTTACGGGCTTGCGCGATGACGTCGGGATCATTCGTGCGGCTCCAGAAGCTGTCCGCCTCGCGGAAGGCGCGCTCGCCAGCGGCAATCCAGTCTTCGCGCGTGCGGATTCTCGAGACGTCGACGAGGGGCTCGGGTTTCCTCTTCTGCAACTCTTCCCAATAGCCGCGCGGTTCGCTGTCCGGGTGATAGACCGGATAGGTGCGCAGGTTGTCCGCAGACACGCTGTAGTACTCCGCCGATGAGTAGTGCGCCGGACGCAGGTTCAATCCCGCGACCGGCGTCGCCCAATCCGCGAGCGCAGCGTCATCCCAGATGCGCGGCACAGTCGTCGGCGCTTGCGCGACGAGCACCAGTGAGAACACTGCAAGCAGCAGGAGGAGGAGGAGAAGCGTGGTGCGTGGTTTCACGGCGGCAGCTCCTCTGATGGGCAACCATCATGGAGAGAGGCGTGCCGAGGATCACATGATCGCCGTGGTAAAGAAAAGCTCAGCCGTGAGTGACAGATCGTCGCCTTCGAACAGCTCCATGACCCGAGAGCGGCGAGAATCTCATAGGGGCCGCGGCGCGAACCGGGAGTAAGAGCCACTGGGTTCGCAGTGGATCACAGCGACCCTACAATATCCGCACCCTCTCATTCGTCTACAGCCGCAGGTGAAGAACCCGCCTTCGCTGCAGCTTCGGCGAGGCAGTCTGCGGCCGGGCCTGGAGCCGATGGCACTCGATCAGGACCAGCGAATCGCCGAAGTGGTCACGCGCGAGCAGTCCCGGCTGCGCAACTTCATTCGCCGGCGCGTGCCCGACGCGCGCGACGCCGAGGACATTCTGCAGGACGTGTTCTACAAGCTGGTGGAAGCGAATCGCCTGCTGATGCCGATCGACCACGTCACCGGCTGGCTGTTTCGCGTGGCGCGCAATCGCATCACCGATCTCTTCCGCAAGAAGAAGCCGGAGCGCTTCAGCGAGATGACGGTCGCGGACGAGGACGGCGAACCGCTGCAGTTGGAAGACCTGCTGCCGTCGCCCGATGCCGGACCGGAGGCGCTGTACGCCCGCAGCGTGCTGCTCGATGAGCTCGAGTTGGCGGTCGACGAGTTGCCGGAGGAGCAACGCGACGTGTTTGTCGGGCACGAGTTGGAAGGGCGCAGCTTCAAGGAGATGGCCGCCAGGACCGGCGTGAGCGTGAATACGCTGCTGTCGCGCAAACACTATGCGGTGCTGCATCTGCGCGACCGGTTGCAAAGCATTTACGACGAATTGACGAAATCATGAGGAACCGAACATGAGACCCAAAGTCACGAAACTGCTGTTATTCGCACCGGTCGCGATTCTCGGACTGCTGCTGTTCGCGTTCATCGGCGGCGAAGTCGTAAAGCTGCTGTGGAATTGGCTGGTGCCGCCGCTCTTCGGCTGGCGCGAGGTGACCTTCTGGCAAGCGCTTGGACTGCTGGCGCTGTGCCGGATCCTCTTCGGCGGCCACGTCTCTCGCTCCAATTCCCGCCGTCGAACTCCGGAGGAGCGGGAACGATTCCGGCAGGCCATGCGCGAACGTTTCGGCTTCGGTCCTTCCGCCAGCGAGAGCAAGGGGCTATGACGGCGCGCCGAGCAACAACCGATTCTTCGGAGTGATGTCCGCCGGAATCGTCTGCGTCCAGATGCGATACCCATGCTGCGTCAGGCGCGTGGCCCGCATCACGTCGATGGCGACGGCGCCGTGCATCCACCCGGTAAGGCCACCGGCATCGCCGACACCGAGATCGTGACAGCACGGCAGCACGGCAACCCGGGCCTTCGCCGCAGCGGCTCGCTGAAGAATCCGATCCGTGAGGTCGCCGCATGCATGGCTCGAGACGACGACATCGGCGTGGAAAATGTCGACGTCTTCCAACTCGCCGGCGCGAAATGTCACGCGGCCGGACAGCCGCGGCCATGACTGCGCGAGCACCTCGTGAAGTTTGGCGCTCGAAGGCGGCAGCGTCTTGTCGAGGACGAGCGCCGACGGCGAAGAGTCGTCGAGCAGCAGCATGACGTGCGCGAGCAAACCGTGCCCGGCGCCGAGGTCGACGACGCGCCCGCCGCGAAAGAGCCGGCGCACCCGCCGGGCCGGATGTGGAGCTGATGCCTGTGGCGTGCGCAGCCATGCAGCTGAACCCGGCAACCGACTGGATGTACACGGCGGATCCTGGAAAGGCCGGGCTCGGGCTCAACGGACGACGAGTCCCTGTGCCGCGCGGCAAAATGCTCGGGGGATCCTCAGGACTCATGATTGGCGAAAAGGCGGCGGAGATGATTGCCGCCGACCACGGCGTGAAGCTCGCGGCGTTTGTGGGCGTTCATGCCGCCAGCGGCGTCTGATTCCGGCCGTCTTCCGCAGGCGGGGGCACGTAGAATAGCCGTGCGATGGCGCTGACGGCCGGCACCCGCCTCGGAAACTACGAGATCATTGCCCCCATCGGCGCGGGCGGCATGGGCGAGGTATATCGCGCGCGCGATCCGCGGCTCGATCGCGAAGTGGCCATCAAGGTCCTCTCCGCGCAGCTGGCGATGGATCGAGGGGGACTCGCGCGGTTCGAGCGCGAGGCGATGAGCGTCGCGAAGCTCTCGCATCCGAACATCCTCTCCATCTTCGAGTTCGTGCAGGACGGCGACACCGCGTTCGTCGTCACCGAGCTCGTGGACGGCGAGACGCTGCGCGCCCGCCTCGACGCCGGCGCGTTGCCGTCGCGACGAGCGGTTGCGTACGCGCTTCAGATCGCCAGGGGAATAGCCGCCGCTCATGCGCGCGGTATCGTGCATCGCGATCTCAAGCCCGAGAACGTGATGATCACACGCGACGATCAGGTGAAGATCCTCGACTTCGGCCTCGCCAAATCAGTCGAAACGACCGAAATCGACAAGACGCGCGTCGCCGGCGTGGCCACCCATGCCGGCATGGTTCTGGGAACGTTCGGCTACATGGCGCCGGAGCAGGTGCGCGGGCTGGCTGTCGATCATCGCGCGGACATGTTCGCCTTCGGCGCGGTGCTCTACGAGATGCTCGGCGGCGACCGCGCGTTCAAGGGCGGCACGGCCGCGGACACCATGACCGCGATCCTCACGAAGGATCCTCCGGATCTCGATACCGCGCGGTTGTCCATCTCACCCGGTCTCGATCGCATCGTCCGTCGATGCCTGGAGAAATCGCCCGATCTCCGGTTTCAGTCGGCCAACGATCTCGCCTTCGCGCTCGAGACACTGTCGACGGCATCCAGTTCGTCGGCGGCCGCGGTGCGGGTTGCCGCGGCTCGTCGTGCACGCACGACGTGGCTGGCGTGGACGATCGCCGTTGTCGCTCTTGCCGCGGCCGCAGCCTCGTGGCTGTTGAAGGCCCGAGAAGAACCGGAAGCGCACTGGGACTCGTTCACGCGGATTACCGAGGCGGCCGGCGAGGAGACGTCGCCGACGCTCTCACCCGACGGCAGCACCGTCGCGTACGCGATTCGCGTGAACGGGAGCTGGGATATTTACTCGCAGCGCGTGGGCGGGCGGAACGCCACGCCGCTCGTCAATGATCCGCAGCGCGATGAGGCCGGGCCGGCCTTCTCGCCCGATGGATCGCTGATCGCTTTTCACGAGTCGGACGCCCTCGGCGGGATCTTCGTGGCGGGCGCGACGGGAGAATCCGTGCGGCGCCTCACCGACGTCGGTTTCGAGCCCGCCTGGTCGCCCGACGGACACCAGATCGCGTTCACCACCGAGGAGATCATCGACCCGGCGTCGCGGATGGGCGACAGCGCGTTGTATGTCGTCGATAGCGGCGGCGGTTCCCCGCGGAAGATCGTCAATGGGGACGCGGTGCAGGCGTCCTGGTCCCCGTCGGGCGGGCGCATCGTGTATTGGAGCAATACCGGCGGGCAGCGCGACATCTACACCGTTGCGGCAGCCGGCGGCCCGCGGGTGCCGATTACGCAGGATCCGGCAATCGACTGGTCGCCCGTGTGGTCGCCGGATGGCCGATTCATCTACTTCTCAAGCGATCGCGGCGGCGCCATGAATCTCTGGCGGATCGGGGTCGATCAAACGAGCGGGCGCGCACAAGGCGCACCGGAGCCGGTGACGGCCGGCGTCCAGGCGTCCGCTGGGTTTCCTCGATTCTCGAAGAATGGATCGCGCCTGGTCTTCCGGTCGCGCGTCGCGTCGATCAATCCGGTCGCCATCCCATTCGACCCAGCGACGATTCGCGCCGGAGTGCCGTTCCTGCTCGACACACGGAACAACGTGCGCGTGCCCAGCGACGTGTCCAGGGATGGAAAGCAGATTGCGTATTTCAGCATCGGCGAGCATCAGGAGGACACGTTCATCGGTTCGACGAATGGACCGATGCGGCGCATCACGGACGATCCGGCGCGCGACCGCGCACCGGTCTTCGCCCCGGACGGGCGCTCGCTGGTCTTCTATTCGAACAGGGACGGCAACTGGGCCGTGTGGACGATCGGGGTTGACGGCGGCAATCTGCGCAAAGTGGCCGGTCAGGCGGCCGGCGCCGTCTACGTCCAGATCTCGCCGAGCGGCGACACGGTTATCTTCATGGATAACGCGGGTCGTGCCGTGTTTTCGGCGCCGCTGGGATCAACCCTGGACGCGCCACCCACACAACTGCCCGGCACCAGGCTTGACGCCAGATATTTCAACCCGACGGGGTGGTCGGCGAACGGGGCACGTCTGTCCGGCTATCTCATATCCGAGAGCGGACGGCCCTCCGGCGTCGCCGTATACGACCTCGGCACGCACACGACGACGATGATTTCCGAGGACGAGACGTATGCCGCGAAGTGGCTGGCCGACAGCCGTCGCGTCGTCTATTTCACGAAGAACGGATCTGAGCTCGTCGTCCTGGACACCGTGACGCGCATCCGCACGTCCGTGGACGTGCGGCTGCCCGGTCCTTCGACGAACGACATGTTCGCGATCGGCCCCGACAACCGGACGATCTATTACGGCGCGGCGCGCGCGGAGGCCGATATCTGGATTGTGGAGCGAAAGTGACCGTCCGATTCCGTGACAGAATGGCGCCACTCCATGAAGCATCAACACCGGGTTCTCGGATTGCTGGCGCTCCTGTCGATCATCACGTACCTGGATCGCGTATGCATCGCCGTGGCTGGACCGCGGATGCAGGACAGCCTGCACATCACCCCCCAGGCGTGGGGGTGGGTGACCAGCGTCTTTTTTCTCTCCTATAGCGCATTCGAAATTCCCACGGGCGCGTTGGGGGATCGCATCGGCCCGCGGCGCGTGCTGACCAGAATCGTGCTGTGGTGGTCGGCATTCACGTCGCTGACCGGCATGGTGTCGAACTACACAGTCCTGCTGCTGGTCCGGTTTTGCTTTGGCATGGGAGAGGCCGGTGCGTATCCCAACGCGTCCACGGTGATCGCGCGGTGGATTCCGCCGGCGAAGCGGGCGCGCGCCTGGGGGATGGTCTGGATGACCAGCCAGATCGGCGCGGCCATTTCGCCGCTGCTCGTCGTGCCGATCCAGGCGCGCTACGGCTGGCAGGCGTCGTTCTATCTGTTCGGTTTCCTGGGCGTGATCTGGAGCGCCGTGTGGTACGCCTGGTTTCGCGATTCGCCAACCGAAAAGGCCGGTATCAATTCAATGGAGCTGCAGGAAATCGGAGCGGAACCGCCCGTGCGGCACGGCGGCCTGCCCTGGGCCCAGGCTCTGCGGAACGGCGCGCTCTGGCGAATCGCGGCCCTCGCCGCGTGCTATGTGTACGTCATCTCATTCTTTCAATCCTGGCTGCAGACCTATTTGGTGAGGGGCCACGGATACACCGACGCTGCGCTCGTGCTGTCGTCTCTGCCGTACGTGGTGGGCGGCTGCGCGAACGGCTTGGGAGGCGTCGCCAGCGACTGGCTGGTTCGTAGATTTGGCCTGAAGACGGGGCGCCGCGCGCTCGGGGTGTTCGGACTCAGTTTCGCGGCCATCTTCATGGCGGCAACCATCGTGACAACCAGCGGCGCCTGGGCGTTGGTGTTTCTCTCGCTCTCCTATGCCGGAATCCTGGCGCAACAACCAAACCTGTGCGCGGTGATCCTCGATTGCGGCAGGAAGCATGCCGGAGCCGTGTTCGGATTCATGAACACGGCGGCGAACGCCGCTTCGGCGGTATCGTCAGTCGCGTTTGGATACCAGGTGGCGTACTTCGGCAACTACAACGCGCCGTTCATTCCCATGGTGCTGATGCTGTGCGTGGGCACGTGGTTGTGGCTGAAGGTCGATCCCGCGCATCAGCTTTTCGAAGAAGAGGGCCCGCTCCCCGGCACTGCCCCTCAACTGGCCGCGTGACAAACTGTTACCGCTCATTCCGCAAGGCGAACGCAAACAGCGCGTCTCCAGCCGCAATGGCGATGTACTGGCGCCCGTCGACCGCGAAGCTCACCGCCGCGGTCTTGATCGCGGCGCCCAGCGGGATGTGCCACAGGTCCCGGCCCGTCTCGGCATCGAGCGCGATGAAATTGCCCTGACCGTCGCCAGAGAACACCAGTCCACCGGCGGTCGAAAACACGCCCGCCCAGGCATCCGCGTACTGTTTGAACTCCCACCGCACAGTTCCGGTCTTGGGATCCACGGCGCGCACAGCGGACTCCGTCCTCTCCTCGGGGACGGCAAAAAACGCGCTGCCAATGAACAGCCGCCCGGGCCGATATGGCGGCTCGAGCTTTTCATCCGACATGAATGTGTCGCACTGCTCGTAGCTGAAGAAGTAGACCAGATGCGTACGGGGGCTGTATGAGGGAGAGTGCCAGTTGGTTCCGCCGGTCCCGCTCGGACAGACGCGGTTGCCCTCCGCCGTCGGTTCGGTGTTCGGCAGCAGCACGGGGCGGCCGTTGGCGTCGATCTCCTTCGCCCAGGTCACCTGCGTGTAGGGCTTCCCGAGCAGGTACGCGCCGGTCACGCGATCCAGCACGTAGAAAAACCCGTTGCGGTTCGCGACGGCCACCAGTTTCCGCGGCCTGCCGGCGATGGTGTCGTCGAAGAGAATCGGCGTGTGCGTGGAATCCCAGTCGTGCACGTCGTGCGGCGTGAACTGGAAATGCCATGTCAGCGTGCCGGTGTCGGGGTCGAGCGCGACCAGCGAATCCGAGTACAGGTTGTCGCCGAGCCGGTTGGCGCCGTACATCTGCGGTCCAGGGTTGCCAGTGCCCCAGTAGAGCAGGTTGAGTGCCGGATCGTAGGAACCGGTCACCCATGTCGGAGCGCCGCCACGCTTCCACGAGTCGCCCTTCCAGGTGTCATTGCCAGGCTCCCCCTCGCCGGGTATGGTGTAGAAGCGCCACGCGCGCTTCCCGGACTCCGCCTCGTATGCGTCGATGAAGCCGCGCACGCCGTACTCGCCGCCGGCCACTCCGACGATGACCTTGTCTTTCACGACAAGGGGCGCGCCCGTGAAGCTGTAGCCCTTGTCTGCGTCCGCCGCGGCAACATCCCAGCGCACCCGGCCGGTTCTCGCGTCAAGGCTGACGACATGGGCGTCGAGCGTGCCCATGAAGAGGCGGTCGCCGTGCGCGGCCATGCCGCGGTTTTGCGGGCCGCAGCAGAGCGACACGTCTTTCGGCAGGGTGCGCTGGTAATGCCAGAGCGGGCGGCCGGTGCGCACATCGACGGCGTACGCATGGTTCTGGGGCGTGGTCAGATACATGACGCCGTCGATCACGAGCGGTGTCGTCTCGTGCTCACCGCGGACGCCGGTCTGAAAGACCCACTGCAGCGAGAGACCCTGCACGTTGGTCCGGTTGATTTGATCGAGTGGCGTGAATCGGCTGCCGTCGTAGGCGCCCGAATACATCATCCATTGCTGCGGTTCGCGCGCGGCGTTGACGAGCCGCTCCGACGTCACCTGCGCCGACGAGGACGAAGCCGCGAGGCACAGGCCCAGCACGATTGAGCTGATCGTTTTCATTGCGCGCCGCCCTTCTTCGGAGCTGGTGTTGTCGAGCGGAGCGACTGGAGGTACGCCACGAGGTCGTCCAGATCGGCGTTGGCGAGGCGGCCGGCGTCGTAGGCCGGCATCAGCGACCGGTTTTCGTGGCGGAAACTCTTCAGCGTTTTCTTGTCAAGGCTGTGAACGCGCTCGCTTGTGTCCATCAGCTGCACGGTGAAGGTGTCCTCGTTCATCGGCACGCCGACGATCGTGCGGCCGTCGGCGGTGACCGCCGTCACGGTGTCGTATTTCAGCGTGACGAAGGCGCCGAACGCGCGATTCTGGGTCAGTTGCCGCGCCGGCTCACGAATGGACTCCACCAGGTACGCGCGCGATCGCGCCGAGCCTACGGTGGACAATTCCGGCCCCAGCCGTCCGCCGCGTCCGTTGACGATGTGACAGGACGAGCAACGGGCCGTGCCGAAAAACAGCGTTTCGCCCCGCGTTGGATCCCCGGCGGTTGCCGTGGCCGGCTGCTGCAGCGTACGCAGGTACGTCACGATCTGCCAGATTTCATCGGTCGTGAGGTTGTTCGGTGGCATCGCGGTGCCAGGGACGCCCGCGCTGATCGTGGCGGCCAGATCCGCATCGGCGCCGCCGTGACTCCACGACCCGGTGGTCAAATCCGGGCCGCGCATGCCGCCCCGTGCGGCCACGCCATGGCAGAACACGCATTCCTGCCGGAACAGCACCGCCCCCTGCGTGATGGCTTTTGGATCTCCGGCGAACGGGTTGCGTGCCGGTTCTGTCGCCGTCGGCGCGGCCACCTGTCCCCACAGCTGCAGCGTGAGGCTGCCGATGAACCCGGCCGCCAGTGTGGCCCGCACCCGGATGTTGCCCATGCGCATGTCACACCCACCTGAGTTGTTGTCGGTTGCCGCGGTTTGGCCGCGCGAGTGTATCACGCGGCCGCGGCAGTGAAGCCCGAGTTCGCGCGCCATTGGTGCCAACGTTCACCACGGGCTGGTAGCGAAGCTCCGCCTCAAACCGCCCAGTAAATCAAGAGAGGCGCGTCCCCACAGAAACTTGTCTCATTTGTCACGCCTTCGGCGTTAGGAGATGTCTAGGGCCGCCAGCCGTCCTTGAACAGCTGCAGATCGATGCCGTCGCCCATGGCGGCATAACCGAGGTCGTTCGGGTGGAGGTGGTCCCCGCTGTCAAAAAGCGGGAGGAGCCGCGTCGGCACGCCTGGATCGCGCGCGATCTCGTCGAAGTCAATCACCGCGTCGTACTCACCGCTCGTCCGAATCCATTGATTGACGAGTTGTCGCTGCGCCTCAATGGTCGGAAAGAGGATCGCCGGACCGGATCCTTCCAGTGGCGTCAGCGTCGCGCCGTAGATCCTCAGTCCCCGCGTGCGCGCTCGCTCGATCAGCACGCGATGTCCCTGGATGATCTGTTCGGCACTCACAGCCTCGGCAGGAAAGAACTGGCTGAAGACGATGTCGTTGTTGCCCAGAAAAACGACGACGTGGGTAACCGCACCTTGTATCAACACATCGCGATCGAACCGCGCGAGCCCATTCGGGCCAATGATGTCGTGAAGGAGTCGATTTCCCGCCAGCCCCGCGTTCAACAGGCCCATTTTGTGATTCCCAGGCTGCATCATCAGCCTCTCGGCGAGACGATCGGGCCATCGTCTGTTGGCGCCCGGAGTCGACTTCGTGCCATCGGTGACCGAGTCACCGAGTACGACAATCGCGCCTGCCTGTTTGGACGCCGTGACGTCCACGCCCGCCACCCAGAACCACGCCTGCGTCGTCGACTCCACAGGCATCGCGACGCTTTCCGTGAAATCCCCCGCCGGCGACACGTACGACGTCTGCAGCGCCATGAAATGCCAGGTCGCAGGACCGGTTTTTCCCGGCACGTACAGGCTCACGGCCAAATCGCTCAGGGGCGGCACGTCGAGATCAACCGCGTCCGACACGACGATCGCACCAGGCGGAATGGTCACAGACATGTGGCCGCCAAAGGTCAGCGTGCGATCTGAGGTCGGTACGACAGCCGCGCCCGCCTCGCGCAAGCCGATATGCGCCGCACCGATCTCGAGCGCGTTCGAACCAAATGTGGAGAGCCGGAGGCGAACCCGATCACCGCCGACACTCGTGTGCACGATCTGCCGTAGCGTCTGATTATCGAACCCGGTGTTCGTCAGCCCTGGCGGCCCCGCCGCCGGCGCATGCAGAGCAGTGCTCCACGTCCCGACCCAATGTTCGTCCCTGTTCGCGCCTGCGGCCAACGGCTGCGTGCCGGATGCGGCCACAGCAAACATCGCCGTCGTGACGACACCCAGAGCCAGCTTTCGCGTCATGGTGAGCCTCCTTTGTCGGTCTCACCTCCAGAAGGCGCGATCTGGCAGCCGAACTCCGCATCCCGCTAGAATGTGCGCCACAGCGACATGGCGATGAACGGTCCCTCCCGTCAGGACGTGACGGCCTTGTTGCGGGCGTGGCGGAACGGCGACGATGAGGCGCTGGCGCGTCTCACCCCGCTCGTCTATGACGAGCTACATCGTCTGGCGAGTCGGTACATGCGGGGGGAAAACGCCGGGCACACCCTTCAAACCACTGCGTTGATGAACGAGGCGTATATCAAGCTCGTCGATTCCAAACGGGTCCAGTGGCAGAACCGGGCTCACTTCTTCGCGATTGCCGCCCAGTTGATGCGACGAATCCTCGTCGACTTTGTCCGCCGCCGGCAGTATCAGAAGCGAGGCGGCGGTTGGCAACGAGTCACCTTTGCCGAAGACTTGGAGCTCGCGGGAAATGTAAACGCCGATCTCGTGGCCGTGGACGAAGCGCTTCAGGAGCTGGCGAAGCTCGATCCGCGCAAGGCTCAGGTGGTGGAGCTCCGGTTCTTCGGAGGATTGAGCCTGGAAGAGACGGCAGAAGCCCTGAGCGTGTCAACCGACACGGTTGGCCGCGACTGGAGAGCCGCCAAGGCGTGGCTGGCCCGCGAGTTGAAGCGATGACGTCTGAACGCTGGCAACAGGTCGAGCAGATCTATCAGGCCGCGCTCGATCGGGACATGTCCGCACGATCGGCGTTCCTCGACCAGGCGTGCGCGGGTGACGCCGAATTGCGGTACGAAGTCGAGTCGCTGTTGCATGCGCACCGGCCGGATGATCGATTCTTGGAATCGAACGCACTGAACGTGGCAGCCCGCGCGTTGGCGGTAGATGCGCCGCGGGCGACCGCTGGTCAACGCCTGGGCGCGTACGAGTTGATCGCGCCCATCGGCGCCGGCGGCATGGGCGAGGTCTGGCGGGCGCTCGACCCGGGACTGCGCCGGCACGTCGCCATCAAAATCCTTCCGTCACAGTACTCGCAGGATCCGGATCGTCTGCGTCGCTTCGAGCAGGAGGCACAGGCGGCAGGCATGTTGAACCACCCGAATGTGCTCTCGGTCTACGCGATCGGTCGACAGGACGATGCGCCCTATCTCGTGACCGAATTGCTCGACGGTTCAACACTACGACACCGACTCGCCAACGGAGCCATCCCGGAGGGCAAAGCCATCGAGTACGCCGATCAACTTGTCCAGGGCCTGGCTGCTGCGCATGAAAAAGGAATCGTCCATCGGGATCTGAAACCGGAAAATGTCTTCATCACACGCGACGATCGCGTGAAGATTCTCGATTTTGGACTGGCCAAGCTGGCGCCATCGGGTCCCCAGCCTGAGGCGCAAACTCAGACGGCGTCAGGGATCGCCCTCGAGACGCCCGCGTACATGTCGCCAGAACAGGTCCGCGGTCAACCGGCCGATCACCGCTCGGACATTTTTGCCGTAGGCGCGCTGCTGTACGAGATGCTCGCGGGCAGGCGGCCATTCGTCGGCGACACAAGCGTCGAGACGATGACTGCGATTCTGAAGCAAGACCCGCCTCCCATCCCGGCGGTCGCCGGACAGGTCGAGCAGATCGTACGGCATTGCCTCGAGAAGGAACCCGGAAGCCGATACCAGTCCGCGCGCGATCTCGCGTTTCAGTTGCGCCTCGTGCGGCACCCTTCGTCGCCAATGGCCGCTCCATCGTCGACAGGCACGCCCCGATGGATTGTCGCCTCCTCCCTCGTTGGGCTGATCCTGCTTGCCGCCACAGGGACTCTGACATGGTGGCTCACGCGGCCGGCGCCGCCGACTCCGGCACCAAGTTTCAGGCGACTCACCTCTGATTCGGGCCTGACGACGGACCCGGCGTTTTCACCCGACGGCAAACTGGTCGCGTACGCATCCGACCGCGCCGGAAGAGGCGACCTCGATATCTGGAGACAGCAACTTGCGACAGGAGAGGCAGTGGCCCTCACAAATGATCGGTCGGATGAGTCCGAGCCGGCGTTCTCTCCGGATGGGAGCAAGATCGCGTTCCGTTCCGAGCGCGATGGCGGAGGCATTTACGTCATTTCGGCGTTTGGCGGAGAACCGCGACTCCTTGCCAGACATGGCCGTCACCCGAGGTTTTCCCCGGACGGCAATTCCGTCGCGTACTCGGTCGGTCACTCTTACGTCGGCAAAGTCTTTGTCGTCCCGGCCACGGGTGGATCGCCAGTACCCATCCAGTCACAATTCGCGTCTGCGCTCTATCCGGTTTGGTCGGCGGACGGCCGGTTGCTGTTCTTGGGGGCCCGCGATCCCAAGGACATCCCGACAGATGCTTTTGACTGGTGGATCACCTCGCCGAGTGGCAGCGAAGCGATCAAGACAGGCGCATTCGACATATTGCGGCGTCATGGGATCAGGGGGGAATGGCAGCCGATGTCATTGATCGCGCCCGCTGATTGGATCGGCGATGACGTGTTCTTCTCCGGCTGGGCGGACGACAGTACGAACCTGTGGCGAATCTCGGTCTCGCCCACCACAGGAAAGGCAGAAGGGTTGCCGCGGAAGCTCACTTCCGGAACATCGGTCGAGGCCAAGCCTTCGGTCATTCCAGGGGGGCGAGCCGCCTTCGCGAGTCTCACGCATGCGGTCAACATCTGGAGCCTGCCGATCGCAGCCAACAGCGGCAGCGTCAGGGGTGAGCCGCAGCAAGTGACAAGCTCCGCGTTCGACGCGCGCACCAGCGTTTCCGCGGACGGCAAGAAGCTGGTGTTCATCTCCGCACGATCGGGAAACCCGGATGTGTGGATGAAAGATCTTGAGTCTGATAAGGAGACGGCATTGACCGCGACTCCGGTGCGTGAGGAACAAGCGGAGATCACGGCCGACGGCACGCGCATCTGTTACTACGTGATCGAAGGGACCCGATGGGCGCTTTATGAGATTGCGGCAACCGGTGGCGTGCCGGAACGAATTTGCGACGATTGCGGTCGGCCCTGGGACTGGTCACCGGATCGCAGCACGATCCTCTATCTGATCGAGGAAGGCCGCAAGCAGGCGGGACTGGCCATTGGATTGTTCGACGTCGCGACGCGACAGAAAACGGACTATCTCGACCATCCCGAGTACAGTCTGGCGCGGGTGCGATTCTCGCCGGATGGACGCTGGATCAGTTTTGTGGCTGCCAATGTGTCGGGAGCTCATCTCGTGGTGGCGCCTTTCCGAAGCAATTCCGCGCCGCGCCCAGACGAATGGGTCTCAATCACCGAGCACGCACCGATACCACAGGACAAAGGTCGCTGGTCCCCCGATGGCAATCTCCTCTATTACACGTCTGACGTCGATGGCTTTCGCTGTGTCTGGGCCCGGCGTTTGGATCCGTCAACCAAGCGCCCCTTGGGCGAGCCAATCGACATCTATCACTCACACAGCGCCCGTCGCTCTGTGATGAATGCGGGAATCCCGTTCCTGGATCTCTCGCTGACGGCGGACAAGCTGTTCTTCAACCTGGGAGAAACCACCGGCAATATCTGGATGGCGGAGTGGAAGCCGTGATGGAGACACGGCCCGAGCTGGGTCCGATCCGATCCGCTCATCGACTGGATTGTCGAGGAGAACGACGAGGGGGACGAGACTTCGTCCTCGCGCGGGCTTCAATCTGAAACCGGAACACATACGGAGACCCAACCGTCCCCAGCACAATCAGATCACCGTCGTGAACGACCGCCTGCCTTGTCTTCTCGTACTGGCCGATCTGGATTGTGGCGATCGTCGAGCGACGTTCCTTGGCGCGGGCCTCGATGATCGTGCTGCCGCACGCGCTGCCACGGTCGATGAGCATGAACTGACCGTCGACCCAGTCGATGGCACAGTGCTCCCGCGAGATGTTGAACACGCCGGACGGTGACGTCTCGATCAGATACAACTCATTGAGTTGCGGCACCGTGTTGAGTCGCCGCTCGATTCGAGTCACGATATTCGCCAGCGGATTCCGCGACCGAGCCTCCCGTCCGATTCTGTAGGGAAGCACCGTGAGGCGGACGTACGGCACATGGCCCAGGGCGGCCGAGGCCTCGGGGGTGATGGCGACGAGTCTGGCCGAAGCAGGTGAAGCGCGCGCTCGAGTTGGAGGCTGACAATCCTGAGAATTGGTCAAATCTTGGATACGCTCACGCGTTGTCCGGGAACAGAGCCGAAGCGCAAAAGGCGACCGTGCCTACGCGGCCCGGTCAACCTTTCTGGTCATTCACTTCTAGACGGACGCGCAAGTGGATCGCCTCTGCTCCGATCCGCGCTTTGCTGAACGCGTGCGCCGCGTCGGGCTGCCGCAGTGAGAGACACTACTTTCCGCCGCCCACCGGCGCAGCGCCGCGGCCGCGAGCCGGGGCTGGTGGCAGTGTGCCGCCTTCGGCGAGAATCTTCATGTTCGCGAGCGCGGCGGTGAACTGCGTAAGTCGTCGCGCCCGGTCCGCTTCGCGCGCGGCGTCGTCCGCCAGCATCGAGTTGTCGAAGAACAGGGTGTAGACGATCTTCGAGGTGGTTGCGGTCACGGGCCTCGCCTCGAGCGTGCCGTGATAAAGGTTGTACGGCCGGCCTTCTCTCACGGGCTGGGTGTAGGTGTACGACAGTTCGGTCTTTCCCACGAGCACCTCGTTCGCGACGGAGCGCACCGCGCCAAATTCACCGTCCTTGCCCGATGTGATGGTGCACGGGATCCGCAGCCATTCGCCGATGTCGCAGTACTTGCCGACGCGCTTCCACACGTCAGCGGCGGGGCGGTTGACGGCGATTTCCATCGGAATGGAGGTGTAGGTCGGCGCGGCGACCGCGGTGCTGACGGGGGCAGCCGGCACAGCTTGAGCCGCGGGCGGAGCTTGTGCGCTGCTGGCGCTCGCCAGACAGGCGATTGCGAGCGCACACGCGGCGGCTGTTTTACCTAGATGATTTCGCATGCATTCCTCCAGAGAAGTCGCTAAGGGCCGTTGTGCTGACGGCACATCTTGGCATAGGCCAGCTCGAGCGCCAACCGCCGTTTTCGTTCACATGCCAATCTTAAGTCGCTCGTCATCGCCAACGCTGTCGCGCCGTTGCGATATCATTCGCCCGTCCCGTCCAGGGGCCATCCCAGAAATCTCGATGCGTCGTGCCAGAAGAAAGCGAGCCGAAAAGATGCGGAAGGACCTCCCGACGCCCTGCGGCGCTGGTCGAGGCGTTCCGATGAAGCGCCTGCTCATCCTCGCGGTGCTGGCATCAGGGTGCGCCACGTACACGCACACGCCGCGTCTGGCCGCCTACGACTTGTCCAAGGGCTATCGGTTCGAGCAACTACCGCTCAGCTCTCCCGCAGCGGCGCGCAACTCGGACGAGCTCTTCGTGGTACTCGCGTTCTCGGGCGGCGGGACGCGAGCGGCGTCGTTATCCTACGGCGTCCTCGCCCAGTTGAAGGAAGTGAGGTTCCACTGGAATCCCGAGACCAAGCAGCCGGAAACCTGCAATGAGCAGTCGGCACGATGTGCGGCGATGGAACGCTCGCTCCTCGACGAAGTCGACGTAATCTCGTCGGTCTCTGGCGGCAGCTTCACGTCCGCTTATTACGCGTTGAATGGCGATCAGATTTTCGACACGAACGGCCCGTTCCACAAGTCGTTCCTCTACTATCCCGTGCAGCACGATCTCCTGAGCCACGCAGTCTATTACCCGCAGAATTGGCTGCGGCTGCGCTCGCGCGTGGAGATTGCCGCGAACGACTACGCGCGCAACATCTTCGGCGGCCAAACGTTCGGCGCCTTGCAGTTGCGCGCGCGGCCCTACCTCATTCTGAACGCGACGGACGCGTCGACCGGCGCGCGCTTCGAGTTCACGCAGGAGCAGTTCGACCTGCTCTGCGCCGATCTGAGCCAGGTCCCCATCGCTCGAGGTGTGGCGGCGTCTTCCGCCTTTCCCGGCCTGCTGAACTCGATGACCATCGACAGCTTCAACGCCGATGGCGGCTGCGGGTACGCCGGCCCTGGCACGAAGAGCGACGACTGGGTCGCCATGGCGATGAATGATGCCTTCATCAACTACCGGCGCTATGCGGCGGCGCGGGAGACGCTGGCGTATCGCGATGAGGCCCGCACCCACATGCATCTCCTCGACGGCGGCCTGGCGGACAACATCGGCCTGCGCAGCGTGCTGCAGTCGCTGACGTCGACCGATCGCCCGCTCGCGACCGCTGCCGACGGAACGGTCACGCGCGGTGGGTGGAGCCTGCTCGACAAGATCAACGATCCCGACCACCCGGTGAAGAGCATCGTGGTCATCACGGTGAACGCAAAGACGAACCGAAAGAAGGACTGGGACACGAAGCAGGCGGGACCTGGCACCTTCAGCGTGATCAACAGGACGAGCGGCGTGCCAATGGGCAATTTCTCGACCGAAACGCTGGAGTTGCTGCGCGAATATGGCTTCGACGCGGATCTGAACAAGCCGGGCGCGCCGCGGTTCTACGGCGTCGAGGTGGCGTTCGAAAACCTTGCGGATCCACTCGAACGAGAATTCCTGAGCGGAATGGGCACCAACTTCGAGCTGGCGCCCTTCGAAGTCGACTGCCTGATCGACCGCGGCGCGCGACTGCTGCGCGAATCGCGGTCGGTCACGGATACGACGCCGGTGACCTTCGACGACTTCGTCCGGAAGGAACTGAAAGGCACGATCGGCCAGCCATCAACGCCGCACCCGATGACGTGCACCGATGCCGCAGGCCGTCGCGAGATCGGCACGCGAGGGCACTACATCGATCTCGGCATCGAGTACCACGTCACCAGAGGCGCGAGCGACGATGTGGAGGATGAACAGGGAGTCGGCGTCGCCGTGCGCATCGCGAAGCCGAACGGGTTCGGCGCGACCATCGGTTTTGGCACGCAGGCGTTCGACGTCCCGGCCAGCATCGGCGGCACCGACGTGTCGTTCGGAGCGCTTCGCCTGCGGGCGCTGTCGGGCGGACTCTTCTATGCCAGACGCGCCGGCCGTACGGAAACGAGCGCCGGTCTTTCGGTGGGTTACGGCGTCGGCTCGTTCGAGCTGACACGTGAGGCGCGCGAACAGTACGGACGCCTGGGGCTGTTTGGTCTCGAGGCGGATGCGACCAATGTCTGGCTGGCGAAACCCAATGTCAGTGTCTGGCAAAACCTCACGTCCAGGATCGCAGCCAACGTGTCCGCGTCTTACGTGATGGCGCGTCCAACCATTCGGTTCGGCCCCGGAGCGCCTGCGCAGGAACGCAAGATCACGGCATCGGCGTTTCAGCTGTCCGGGGGCATCGGGTTCAAAATCTTCTAACTGCGGAGGCCCGCTCTATGGAATTCGTGACCGTGATGTTTCCCACCAGCCGCGGCGTCAACATCGACGGCGCGCCACGGGGCCGAACCGGCCAGCTCCTGCGACTCCAGGCCGGCACGCATCGATTCGACCTGGGTGTGCCCGCCGACTACGCGCCTCCCAACCAGACGCTGGCCGTTGTCGGCACGACGGCGGCGGCACCCCTGGAGGTGGCGTTTACGTCGGCTCTGTCTGCTGCCCCGATGGCGGTAGTGGGGGCGGCGAGGCTGCCTTCCAAGAAGCGGAAGACGTCGAAACGGAAGACCACGAAACGGAAGACCACGAGTCGCAAGACCGCCAAACGCAAGACGCGGACGAAAAAGTCACGCGCGAAACGTTCGACGCGCACAAAGCCCAGGTGAGCATCTCGATGCGTCAGCGGCTGATCTCATCAAGCGCGGCGGCGCTCGCCGCGCTCAGTCTCCTCGGGTGCGGTGCGTTCGAACCGAAGCCCGGAACCGTCAAGGACGAGGCGATGCGCGCCGGCGTCACGCCGGATCAGCTCGTCCGGCCGACCGACGATTACTTCCACGACATGGATTACAACCAGGTCGACGGCCAGCGGCCCACCTTCTCGCAAGCGCACATCGAAGGCCGGAACATGTGGCTGGTCTGGACGGGCGGCAACGACAGACTGTGGGACCGGCTGACCATCGACAGTCTCGGCACGTTCGACCTGCTCAAGACGATCTCGTCGCATCCCGATCGGGACGGCACGTACGGCCTGGGATACGGACGCCACAACCGCTGGCAGTATCTCGGGCTCGTGAACGAACCGTGCTTTTCGGAGGCGACGGGCCCGGATCCGAATCGCTTCGGGTTGTGGCTCGACGTTCGCGACCGCGAGTGCCCGCCGGATCCGTTTGCCGACCCGTCCAGATACCCCGGCATCAAGGTTGGCGCCCGCGGCACAACCGTGGCGGTCGGCTCCTACTACGGCGAGCCAACCGGCATCGTCGGCCTCCGCCTGTTTCCGAATCCGGATTTCGACGAGAAGGCGCGCAGGCGCTGGAACTCCGAGCGGTTCTACAACGATCCCTCGTACTACTTCGACCGGAATCTCGTGCGGCCGTACCGGGTCGGGATGGCATGCGCGTTCTGTCACGTCGGGCCGAACCCGATCAAGCCGCCCGCCAGTCCCGAGTATCCGAAATGGGAGAACCTCAGCTCGAATGTCGGCGCACAGTATTTCTGGTGGGACCGTGTCTTCAACTGGCGCGGGGACACGAACGCGGCCAGCATTTTCTACCAGGCGCTCCATGTGTCGCGGCCGGGGACGCTCGACACGTCGCTCGTCTCGACCGACAACATCAACAATCCCCGGACGATGAATGCGATTTACCAGCTGTTGCCGCGCATGCTCCAGGCGAAGAAATGGAACCGGGAAACGATTGCCGGCGGCGGGTTGAACAACAAGCAGTTCAACGATTACGTGCCGCCAGCGGATCCGCTGTCGCAATTCTTTGTCCGGCCGTCCACGACATGGACGCCGCGCGTGCTGAAGGACGCGGCCGATTCTGTCGGCGCGCTCGGGGCGCTCAATCGCGTCTACATCAACATCGGGTTGTTCAGCGAGGAATGGCTGCTGCATTTCCGGGCGGTCCTGGGTGGCAAACCGATCTCGCCAATTCCCATCGAAACGGCGGAGCGGATGTCCGTGTATTGGCGGGCCACGGAGATGCAGACACCGAACATGGCGCGGTTTTTCCTCGCGAGCACCGCTCCGCATTACTTGAAGGATGCGCCAGGCGGGCAGAGCTATCTCGACAGAGACAGCGCGATGGTCCCGCGCGGCAAAGCGGTCTTTGCCGAACATTGTGCCCGATGCCATTCGAGCAAGCTGCCGGACCTGCCCGCCGGGCTCGATCTGGAAAAGGTAAACGGCCCCGATTACCTCACGGCATGGAACGCATACTGGACCTGGACGAAAACCGAATCGTTCAAGGCCGCGATGCGGGCGAAGGTGCTCGAGAACGATTTCCTGGCGGGTAACTTTCTGTCCACGGAGCTGCGCGTGCCGATCACGCTGCTCGGCATCAACGCCTGCAGTCCGCTGGCGACCAACGCCATCCGTGACAACATCTGGGACAACTTCTCGTCCGAGTCGTACAAGACACTGCCTTCGGTTGGGTCGATCAAGATCCGGCATCCGGTTACGGGCAAGGAAACGGACTACGCGTTGCCGGCGGGCGGCCGCGGGTACATCCGTCCCGCATCGCTCGTCAGCCTCTGGTCGACCGCACCGTTCCTCCAGAACAACACCGTTGGCCCCGTCAAGTTCGACTCGGACCCCTCGGTCGGAACGCGGATGCGCGTATTCGACGAGTCGATCAGGCAGATGTTGTGGCCCGACGAGCGCGCCACGGATCCCGTGTTCAGGAACGAGAAGGGCCCGGGCGTCGGCGTGATCGACCGGCTCACCGTCGACAGCTACCTCGAAGTACCCGAGGGTTACATCGCCGGCTTTCTGCGCCCTCTCGTGAGCCTGTCACACGTGCTGTTCCCGGTCATCGGCGGCAGCGGCCACTCGGTGAAAATCGGGCCGTTTCCGAAGGACATGCCCATCGGTTTGATCACGAACCTGGATCTGCTCGGTTCCGATCTGTCGCCTGCCGACCGCAAAGTTCACAAGGAGAAGCTCCTCGCGCTGTTGAAGCATGCAAAGCAGGCGCTGAAAACCGAGAAGGACTTCAAAGCCGTTGTCGCGCGCCTCTATGACGACATGCTCGACGTGAGCAAGTGCAAAGACTTCGTCGTCAACAAGGGGCATTACTTCGGGACCGACTATTTTGCGGAAGAGCCAGGGCTGAGCCCGGACGACAAGAGCGCGCTCATCGCATTCCTGAAAACGTTCTAGCGTGAATCGCCGCGACCTGCTCAAAACGGCGATCCTCGTGGGCACCGCCGGTCCGCGCGTCTTCGCGGATCAGCGCGGCGTCACCGACCCGGACTACATCGTGGTTGGATCGGGTGCCGGCGGCGGGACCGTTGCCGCACGGCTCGCGGAAGCCGGCTACGCCGTGCTCGTTCTCGAAGCCGGCGGCGATCCGCGCTCGCCAGACGCCGCCCCGTACGACGTCCCTGCGTTTCACCCGTTTGCCACGGAGAACCCGGCGATGCGCTGGGATTTCTTCGTTCGTCACTACGCCGACAGCGTGCAGCAGGCGCGCGACCCGAAGTTTGTTCGGGAGCAGGATGGCGTCTGGTATCCGCGCGCCGGCACCCTCGGCGGCTGCACGGCACACAACGCGATGATTCTCGTGTATCCCAGCAACTCGGACTGGGATCAGATTGCCGATCTCACCGGCGATCCGTCATGGCGCTCGCCGGAGATGTGGAAGTACTTCCAGCGGATCGAGAACTGCCGGCATCGCCCCGTCGAACGGTTGTGGCACACCGTAGGCATCGACCCGACCCGGCACGGCTGGTCGGGGTGGCTGCCGGCGGAAAAGCCCGCGGCCAACGAGGCGATTGCCGACGGACAGGTGCGGAAAGTCCTCGCGCGGTCCGTGAACAGGACGTTGGAGGAGACGGGCGCGCCGTCGCTGTCGCGGCTCGAAGCGCTCTTCGATCCGAACGATTGGCGGGTCGTCGAACGCGACGCGATCGGGGCGCGATACACGCCCCTGACAACGGACGACCATCGGCGCGTCGGCGCGCGCGAGCGCCTGCTCTCGGTGGCGAAACAACATCCCGATCGGCTGCGGATCGAGCTGAACGCGCTCGCCACGCGGGTGGTGTTCGACGATCGCGGCCGCGCGACCGGCGTCGAATACCAGAAGGGCGAGCGGCTGTACGCCGCGCATCCCAATGCACGCACCGGCGCCGCGGAGACACGGATGGCGTCGGCGCGCCGCGAGGTCATTCTGGCCGGCGGCGCGTTCAACACGCCGCAACTGCTGATGCTCTCCGGCATTGGCGACCCCGACGTGCTCGGCAGGTGCGGCATCCGCGCGCGCGTGGCGCTGAGAGGAGTGGGGCGCAACCTTCAGGATCGCTACGAGGTTGCCCTCGTCAACCGGATGGTGAAGCCGTGGGAGACTTTGAACGGCGCGACGTTCACGACGGCCGATCCGCAGTATCAGGCGTGGGCGGCCCGGCGCAGAGGTGTGTACACCAGCAACGGCGCGCTGCTCTCCGTGATTCAGCGTTCCGCCGCCGGTAAACCGGTGCCCGATCTGTTCTGCTACGCCTTGCTCGCCGATTTTCGCGGCTACAAACCCGGGTACTCGGAGGAGGTGCGCCGGTACCACGACCGCCTGACGTGGGTCGTCCTCAAAGGCCATACGAACAACCGCGGCGGATCCGTCACGATTACCTCGCCCGACCCGCGCGCGCGCCCGGCGATCAACTTCCGGTACTTCAAGGAGGGCACCGATGCGAGCGGCGATGATCTGCAGGCGGTGGTCGAAGGCGTCAGGCTGGTCCGCCGCATGACTGCCGGCATGAAGCCGGATCTCGTCGCGTACGAAGAATGGCCCGGCGCCGATGTGGAGAGCGATGAGGCACTCAGGCAGTTCGTCCAGAACGATGCGTGGGGTCACCATGCGTCGTGCACGTGCGCGATCGGCGCGGAGGCCAGCGGCGGCGTGCTGACGAGCGACTTCAAGGTGCACCAGACCGAGCGGCTGCGCGTCGTCGATGCGTCGGTGTTTCCCCGCGTGCCTGGTCTGTTCATCGTCAGTGCGATTTACATGATCGCCGAGAAGGCAGCCGACGCGATCATCGCCGCCGCCAAAGCGGAAGGTCCGCGTGTCCCGACACGGTAGAGCAGTTTCGTCCTACGTTCCTTCGTTCGACGTCGCGACCGGAACCGAGGACGAAGGACCAGGTACGGACCCGGGACAACGGACGGACCAGGGCCCTGGTACCAAGAACGAAGGACCGCAAAAACGCTCATTAGGGTGCGGTCGGCATGGCGCCGACGTACTTCGCACGCGGACGAATGAGCTGCCCGGTCGTGTATTGCTCGATGGCATGTCCGATCCAGCCGATGGTCCGGCCGAGCGCAAACAGCGTGAGCGGAGATCCCGAGGGAAGGTGAAGCACGCGCGCCAGTGCGGCCAGCGCGAAATCGATGGTCGGTTTGTCGCTCGAGGTGGCGGCCGCCGTGTCGGCGAAGTCCACGACGAACGCGAGCTCGGCAGACGTCGCGTACCGCTCCCTCAGCAGATCCAGCAGCGCAGCCGCGCGTGGATCGCCGTTGCGATACAAGGGATGGCCAAAACCGTCAATCGTCTCGCCGCGCCGCAGCCGTTGACCGATCGCCGCCCGCAGATCGCGTGTGCGGCGCATCGATTCCAGCATCGATTCCACGCGCGCGCTGACGCCGCCGTGTCTCGTTCCTTCGAGCGCCGCGAGTCCGGCAATGACAACGGCGTACGGATGCGAGCCGGCCGACGCGACCGAGCGAGCGGTGAAGGACGAGACGTTGAGCTCGTGATCGGCGCACAGGATGAGCGCACCGAGCAGCAGGTCGACGCCGCGGCCGGCGACGCCCCACGCGCGTGCGAGTGTCAGGTCGATGGTCGGTGCTGCGGTGCTCGACCTTGCGGCGGTTCGCGTCAGGAGGCTGAGAATCCGCCAGCCCGAGCGCGTCACTCCGCCGGTGCGAAGATCGCAGGCTGCCGGATCGCGCGCCGAGGCGATCGCCAGAAGCGATTGGGCCCGTGCGACGAACGGCAGCTTCGCGCTCGGCCTGCGGTCTGCTGCCGTGACGTCGACCGGAGCGGACGGGAACACCGCATCGAACCGTCCGGTCCAGATCAACGACGCGACCTCTTCGAGGGATCGCGAGCGCGACAGGACCACGGCATCGTGACCACGGTAGTACAGCCGCGTGCCATCGATTAGCGCGATCGACGACTCCAGGATCGGCACGCCCCAGTGGAGCACGCGCGCCGCGGCCTTGTCGGGGTCGCGCCGCTCCTCGGTCCGCCGCCGCAGGCGCTCGACGTCATCGCGTGCATAGCGGCGTTCGCGCGCGGCGCCCGGCATCGCCTGCGATCGCACATGTCCGCGGCTGACGTAGGCGTACAGCGTGGCACGGCTCACGCGCAAGACGCGGCTGGCGTCAGCCGCAGTCAGCCACAGGCGATCGCTGTTCATATTGATTGCTCAATCAATGTTGACACAATCATACATGAACGCTACGTTTCAGCCATGGTGCACGCAGGGCTCGAAGGCGTGGTGGCGGCGACGACGCGTCTGAGCCACGTCGACGGCGAGCGCGGCGAGCTGGTCATCGCAGGGTTTCAGGTCGGCGAGCTGGCCGCCCACGCCACATTCGAGGAAACCACCTGGCTGCTCTGGCACGGCGAGCTGCCGTCCGCTCGTCAGCTCGAGGCGTTTCGTTCGGAGCTCGCAGCCTCGCGGGCACTCCCTGCCGCGACGGTGTCACTGCTGCGCGAATGCGCGGAGGCACGCATCGAGCCGATGGACGCGCTTCGCATCGCGGCCGGCACGATCTCGCTGACCTCCGACGATGCGCACGCGATCGTGGCGCGATGTCCGGCGATCGTCGCAGCGTTCTGGAGGTTGCGCCGCGGGGCTGAACCGCTCGCGCCGCGCAGCGATCTCGGTCACGCCGAGAATTTCCTCTACATGCTGAGCGGGGCGGTGCCCGATTCGGAGCGCGTGCGTGCGCTCGAGACGTATCTCAACACCGTGGTCGACCACGGGCTCAACGCCTCGACATTCACGGCGCGGGTGATCACGTCGACCGGATCGGACCTCGTGTCGTCCGTCGTCGGCGCGCTTGGAGCGTTGAAAGGACCATTGCACGGCGGAGCACCGGGACCGGCGCTCGACATGGTGTTCGAGATTGGAGAGGCGTCGCGCGCGGAGCAGATCCTGCGCAGGAAGATCGAGGCCGGCGAAAAGCTGATGGGATTCGGCCACCGCGTCTACAAGGTCCGGGACCCCCGGGCGGATGTTCTCGCGCTCGCGGCGGAGCGGATGTACACGCGCGGGGGCGACATGCAGCTCTACACCCTCGCGCGCTCGGTCGAGACTACCGCGATCCGCCTGCTCGAGGAGTACAAGCCGGGGCGCCGGCTTCAAACGAACGTCGAGTTCTACACGGCGCTCCTTCTCCATGGTCTCGGACTGGAGGTCCCGCTCTTCACGCCGACGTTTGCCATCAGCCGGGCGAGCGGATGGATCGCGCACGCCTTCGAACAACGACGCGCCAACCGCATCATCCGACCGCAGTCGGAATACTGTGGCCCGCGAGATCGAAAATGGGTGCCGCTCTCCGATCGCGTCGACAGCACGCCCTGAGCGTCTGAACAAGGTGAATATGAGCTGCGACTGACGCATCAGAACAGCTCTAACGCCTTTTCAAGTCGATGTCATGACGTCGAGCGGGGGACCGCACCGGTCTCCTGGCCTCCGCTTCGCGCGCCGGGAACTCGTCGGCGTGGTAGCGGCATCCTCAGCGCCGAACGAGTCTCTCGGCCGGCGCACTCACTGACGCTCAATGCCCGCACGCAATCCCGAAGGCTGCGCCACACACACACGCACCCAGCCACACCGTTCCGCCCTGTGATGCCTTGACGTTCTACATATGCACGTGTAGAGTGTCTTGGTATGGCGACCGGCAGCCAGAAAACCGACCTGCTGCAGGGCACGCTCGACGTGCTCATCCTGAAGATCGTCGCACCCGGCCCGATCCATGGGTACGCCATCGCTCAACGTCTTCAACAGATGTCGCGCGACGTCCTCCAGGTCCAGCAGGGCTCCCTCTATCCCGCCCTGCATCGTCTCGAAAAACGCCGCTGGCTCCGCGCGGAGTGGGGTCCGTCCGACACGGGGCGGGAGGCGAGGTTCTATGCGCTCACGGCGCTCGGCCGGAAACAGCTCGACGAGCAGCGCGCGTCGTGGGATCGCCTGTCAGCGGCAATCTCGGGCATCCTTCGGACGGTGGAGTGAGCCATGTGGTTCAGCAGGCGCCGTGACCCGCGCATTGGTGACGAAGTCCGGTTTCATCGAGACCGTCTGATCGACGACTACGTAGCCGCGGGGATGGACCGCACGGAGGCCGCCCGCCGCGCGTTCCTGGAATTCGGCAACGTCGCGCAGATCGAAGAAACCATCCGGGACGTGCGCGGACGCTGGCTGGAAGATCTGGCAAGGGACCTTCGCTACGCGCTGCAGACGCTTCGCCGCGATCCCGGGTTCTCCATTGTGGCCGTCCTGTCCCTCGCCCTCGGGATTGGCGCGAACGCCGCCATCTTCACGCTGATCAACGCCGTGATGCTGCGGACGCTGCCGGTCAAGGATCCGGATCGGCTCGTACAGATCACCCGTCTGATCAGCTCCGGCCCGGAGCAGGGACACCCCGGCTCTGTGTCCTATCCGCTGTTCGAGTACTTCCGCGACAACGTCACGTCCATCTCGGGCGCCTTCGCGCAAGGGACATTCGACCAGGCGATCGTCATGGACGGCGACGACGAGTTCGTGACGGCGGATCTCGTGTCCGGCGGGTACTCCAGCGTCCTGGGGCTCGAGCCGGCGGTGGGGCGATTGTTGGGGCCCGGCGACGACGTGTTGTCGACGTCGTCGCCGGCGGCCGTCATCAGCGACCGCTACTGGCAGCGGCGCTTCGGCCGCAGTCCGTCTGCCATCGGCAAGACATTCACTGTCCGCGACCGCACCTTCACGATCGTCGGCGTGACGCCGCCGTCGTACGAGGGCGCGAGGCGGGGGCGCGTCCCGGATCTCCTGCTGCCGCTCGTCATCTTGATGAGCGACGGGCAGCGGCAGTCGGCGGACTTCAATTGGCTGAATCTGATGGGCAGGCTGAAACCTGGCGCGACTGTCGCACAGGCGAACGCCGAGGCCCAAGTACTCTTCGGCGCATTCGTCCAGTCGCAGGCGGCTCGAGCCGCCGAGAAAGAGCGCGCCGGCATCCTGCGCCAGCGCGCCGCTGCGTTGTCCGCGCCGGACGGCTTCAATCCGATTAGAGACAACATCGCGCAGCCGCTCCTCATGCTGATGGGGATCGTTGCGCTCATCCTGCTGCTGGCCTGTGTGAATCTGTCGGGGCTGCTGCTCGCGCGGGCGGCGGCCAGGCAGCGCGAGATCTCGATTCGCCTCGCGATAGGCGCCGGCCGCGGACGATTGGTGCGTCAGTTCCTGACCGAGAGCCTGGTCCTCGCTTCGCTCGGCGGAGGCGTCGGCCTCGTGGTGGCCGGCTGGTTCAGCGCCAGGCTGTTCATGCTCTTCATCGGCGGCCGCGACGTCGTGCTGTCGGTGGCGCCCGACTGGCGCGTGCTCGCCTTTACGTGCGTGGTCTCCCTGTTGGCGTGTTGCGCCGCAGGGCTCGCGCCGGCGCTTCAGGCGGTCCGCGTCACTGTGAACCCCTCGCTCAAGAACGTGCGCGCGCAGGGCCACGGCCGCCTCGGCAAGGCATTCGTCGTGGCCCAACTGGCGATCTCGATGGTTCTGGTCGTCGGAGCGACGCTGTTCGTCGGCACGCTCGTGAAGCTGTACGCGGTCGATCGAGGATTCGATAGCGATGGCGTGCTCGTCGTGAGCGTGAGGGCCAGCCGCCCGTATCCCTCCCTCCGCGTGAAGGCTGTTCAGGGCGCGCTGCTCGAACGGTTGCGGGCAATGCCGGGCGTTCGATCGGCGAGCGCCGCGCAGGCGCTTCCGGTTGGCGGGGGCCTCTGGGATCGACGCGTTCAGGTCGAAGGCTACAGGTTTCGACCGGACGAATCGGAGTCCGTCGGGTTCAACGTGATCGCGCCCGATTATTTCGCGACTCTGGGAACGCCACTGATCTCCGGGCGCGAGTTCGGCGATCGCGACACCGACGCGGCGCCGAACGTGGCCATCGTGAACGAAAGCTTCGCGCGCGACTTTTTCGGGGACGAATCGGCGCTCGGGCGGCGCGTTACCTCCGTGAACGTCACCTACGAGATCGTCGGCGTCGTGCGCGACGCCAAGTACCAGAACCTCCGCGACAACGTCATCAGGACGATGTACATCCCGTGGACGCAGCGCGAAAGCGAGCAGCCGACCCGGTACAGCTATCTCGTGCGCGCGGCAGGCAGCCCCCTGCGCCTCGTACCGAGCCTCGATCGCGTAGTGCGCGAGGCCGATCCGGCATTGCGGATCAGGGCCGCGCGCAGCTATGCGGCGATCATCGATGAATCCATCGCGACCGAGCGCATCATGGCGACGCTCGGCGGCTTCTTCGGCGTGCTGGCGCTCCTCGTCGCCGCGCTTGGCATGTTCGGCGTGCTGGCGTTTCAGGTTGCGCGGCGCACGAATGAGCTTGGCGTGCGGATGGCGCTCGGCGCCAGCCGGCGGACGTTGATGGGCCTCGTGTTACGCGAGGTCGTCGTGATGGTCGGGACCGGTATCGCGGTCGGCGCCGGCGGCGCTCTCATGTTGACTGGCGTGGCCCGCACGATTCTGTTCGGGTTGACGCCGACCGATCCCCGCGTGTTTGCCGTCGCCGCCACGGTCCTCGCGGCTGCCGCGCTTCTCGCCGGCTGGCTGCCGGCCCGCCGCGCCTCGCGCGTCGATCCGCTCGTCGCGTTGCGCCACGAGTAGGACAAGGAGTTGCCCGCTTCTTGATTCCACCTGCCGCGAGTGTTCTGATCGACACAATTACGGAGAACAGCCATGAAAGGAATACCAGACGATAGTTCCGTTGTCATCCCGCGGCTGTTTTGCCGCGACGTTGCGGCTGCCATCGATTTCTGCACGAACACGTTTGGCGCGGTGGAGCGCGGACGCCGGCCGGGTCCCGACGGGACCGTGGCGCATGCATTGATGACGATTGGCCCGGCGATGATCATGATCGAGGCAGAGTGGCCCGGTCTGGCGAGCCGCGCCCCCAAGCCGCACGGCAGCTCGCCCGTCGTCATCTATGTCTACGTCGAGGATGTGGACAAGACGGTGGAGCGGGCCGTCGCCGGCGGGGCGACAGTTCTCTTTCCCGTGCAGAATCAATTCTGGGGCGACCGCATCGGATGGGTCATGGACCCGTCCGGTCACGTCTGGACGATCGCCACGCGCGTCGAGGCAACGTCCGAGGACGAACGGCGAGATCGATGGTCGTCCATCCTGTCGCCCAAGAGCTGACAGCAGAGAGGCACGTCTCCGCGTCGATGAGCGTCACGACGTAAATTTCGCCGTTTTGACGCCCAAATCGCTGGCTGTTCGCTCGCCCAGATCCGACGATTCACCGGGCGTCCACCACAATTGCGCCCGGTTCCGTGGCTATGTTAGCCTCAAGTTCCTCGCTCCGCCCGAACCATACCCGCCACCCTGAATTCTGGCGGGCGGGGCACAAACCGATCGCGACTCCAGACGTTGAGGAGAGCGCCATGATTTCATCCAGCGACGGCCAACTCCCCGTAGCCACCGAGACGAGCCGTAACCCGGACGAGGCGCCGCACGTCATGAAAACCGACACGACCGGTGGAGCGAATCTCGACAAAGTTCGTGACATCCTCTTCGGCAGTGAACTGCGCGAAGTCGAGCGCCGTTTTTCGCGCCTTGAAGAGCGGCTGGTCAAGGAGACCAACGATCTCAAAGACGACGTGAAGAAGCGTCTCGACGCGCTCGAGCTGTACATGCGCAACGAGACTGAATCGCTGGCGGGTCGAATCAAAGCCGAGTCCGACGAGCGCCTCGAATCGAACGCCGGCCTGTCGCGCGATCTGAAAGACAACGCCAGGTCGTTCGAGCGGCGCATTTCAAGCGTTGATGAACTGTTGTCGAAGAGTCAACGTGAGCTGCGGCAACAGATGCTCGACCAGCACCAGCGCCTGAGCGCGGACATCCGGCAGAAGGTTGACGAGGTCCTTGCAGCGCTGGCTCGCGAGACCGGTGAGCTGCGGTCGGACAAGACCGATCGTGCCACGCTGGCGTCCCTGCTGACAGAAATGGCCATGCGATTGACGAACGAGCTGAGGGTCCCCGGCGCCGAGGACATCGCGAATGCCTGAGTCCGCCGGCCGCGGTGACGAGCGGCGGCCGGATCGGAACCGACGGCCCGGGCCCAGTTCGGCGGCTGCCGTCGACGACAGCTTCAGCGAGCTGCGTGCGTTGCTCGTCGGTCCCGAGCAGCGCGAGCTGCTTGAATTGCAGTCGCACTTGCGCGATCCGTCGGTTCAAACACACGATGTCAGCCGCGTCCTCCCCGACGCCATTGCCCTCGGAGCCAGCGATCCTCGGTTGAGTCGTGCGCTCGCGCCGTTGATCGAAGACGGCATCACGGCGTCGGTGCGCAAGGACCCGCAGCCTCTGGCCGATGCGCTCTTTCCCGTCATCGGCCCCGCGATCCGCAAGGCCGTCGGCCATACGCTCGCCGCGATGATGGACTCCTTCAGCCGCAGCATCGAGCAGAGCCTGTCCTGGCGGGCGCTGCAGTGGCGCTGGATGGCCTGGAAGACCGGCAAGCCGTTTGGCGAGATTGTCCTGCTCAACACGCTCGAGTACCGCGTCGAACAGGTATTCCTGATTCACGCCGAGACCGGGTTGCTGCTGCAGCACGTCGCGCGCGACCATGGCACGAGTCAGGATGCCGATCAGGTGTCAGCCATGCTGACCGCCATCCAGGACTTCGTGCGCGATTCGTTCAGGGTGAGCGCCGGCGGGTCGCTCGATGCGCTGCGGGTGGGCGATCTCACTGTGTTCGTCGAGCGCGGGCCGCACGCCGTTCTCGCGGGCGTTGTGCGCGGCACCGCGCCGCCTTCCGTCCGCCGGATGTTCGAAGATGCCCTCGAGGCCGCACACCGGCAGCTCGCACCCGAGTTGAGATCGTTCCATGGCGATGCGACGCCGTTCGAGAGGGCACGGGCAATCCTCGCGGCGTGCCTGGTCACCCAGCTTCGTGAATCGCAGGCGTCGAGATCTCGCCGGCCATGGCTACTTGCGATGGCCATTGCCGTCATCGTGGCTGGTGTGTGGCTGTTCTCTAGCGTTCGCGATCGACAACAATGGAATGCCTACGTCGACCGCGTGCGCGCCCAGCCCGGCATCGTCGTTCTTTCGAGCGGGCGCCAGGGCGGCACGTTCGTCATCGCCGGCCTGCGCGATCCGCTCGCGGCCGACCCCGTGGCGCTCATCTCCTCGTCTGGGCTTCGACCGGATCGCGTCGAGAGCCGCTGGGAGCCGTATCAGGCGCTCCACGCGCCATTTGTGACGTCGCGAGCGATGGATTTGCTCCGGCCGCCCGCCGGGGTCACGCTCAACTATCGTGACGGCCTGCTCGCGGCAAGCGGGCCCGCCCCGGCGCGATGGATCGCTGAGAGCGAACGAATAGCGCCGGCTCTCGCCGGCGTCCGACGATTCGAATACGCTGGGCGGGATCCCCAACTGGTTCTCAAGGAGCGGCTCGAGGCGCTTCCTGCGTTGTTTCTGAAGGGCACGTCCGCCTTCGCGCCCGGGCAGGCTACAGCGTTGCGCACGATCGCAGACGTGTTGAACGAGGTGAATGAGACGGCCCGAGTGCGCGGCCGAAGAGTTCAGGTTGAGATTCGGGGACACACGGATTCCGACGGCTCGGACGTGTTGAACGGGCCGTTGAGCGAGGCTCGCGCCAGGGTGCTGCTCACGGCCATCCCCACGAGCCGTCTCGACGCGCTGGAATTCACGACTCGTGGCGTCGCCAGCACGGAACCGATTACGGCAGGCGTCACGGAACCGGAGAAGCAGCGCAACCGTCGCGCGTCCATTCGCCTGTTATGGCCGGGTGCCGAATCCCCTCAGCCCGGTCATCGTCCGTAATGCAGAAGAAGATCTGCCTGCTCGGCGGTTTCGCCGTAGGCAAGACGAGCCTGGTGTCGCGATTCGTTCACAGCATGTTCTCGGACAAGTACCTCACCACGGTCGGCGTCAAAATCGAAAAAAAGAGCGTTGATGTCGATGATCGGCACGTCGATCTCATCATCTGGGACATCTATGGCGAGGATGACTACCAGAAAGTACACCTGTCGTACCTCCGTGGCGCTGCAGGCTATTTGCTGGTCGTCGACGGGACCCGCAGGGCGACCCTCGATACCGCGCTCGCATTGCAGGCGAGCGCCGAGCAGACCCTCGGCCCGGTGCCGTTCATTCTGGTCTTCAACAAATCGGATCTGAGCAGCGACTGGGAAATCGAGGACGAATTGCTCGAGCAGTATTCGCGTCGAGGGTGGCTGGTGATCAGGACGAGCGCAAAGACCGGAGACGACGTCGAGAACGCCTTTGTCAACCTCGCACGGGCAATGCTGGCATGAGTGACGCGCTGCTCGCCACACTCCTGCCGGCCATCGACATCGCGGCGTTCAGCCGCAGCGCCAGTGGTTCGTTCTCCGCGGTCGCTCCTCCGCCACCGTGGTTCGCCCGGCTGGCCGATGTCACGTTCCCGTTCCTTGGTCACATTCTCGAAGAGGCGAATCAGTTCTGGCGTTCGGGCGCTCCCGGATCGCGCGAGTTTGGGCCCTGTGAAGAAGTCGACGAATCCGGACGGCGCTTCCACTACCGAGTGAAAGCGCTGACGGTCGGTGTCAGCGGAAGGCAATTCCTGATTTTCGAGCTCGATCCCGGCAGCGATCGCCTGCGCGACGCGTTGCAGAAAGCCCGCGAGCAGACGCTCGCCGTCGACCAACGTCGCACAACCCACGACCGAACAGCGGCGGAAATCCGGCGAACGGGAACGGAGATGCTGCAGCTCCTGGAACAGCTCATGGCGACGGTGCCGGCCGACGCTCCGACGGAGTTGCTCGAGGCGCTACGCGCGAGATGTGACGCGCTGATCAAAAGTGCCGATAGGATGGCCGAATAGTCGGCCCATTTGCGGCGCTTCCGATCGCGCCGCAGATGATACATTTACGCCGTGCTGGCTGCCATCCTGTTGTTCTCCGCATGGCTCCCCCGTTCGATCGGTCTGGCTCAGAGCCCCGATTCGGGCCGGCAAACCTTTGTCACGCGTTGCGCCGGATGCCACGGCACCGACGGAAACGGCGGTGAGCTCGGTCCGGCCATCGCGTCGCGCCTGCCCTCGCGGACTAACGAGGATCTCACCGCACTGTTCAAACAGGGACTGGCCGCCGCCGGCATGCCGGCATTTTCGAGTTTGACCGACACCGAAATCGGCGGGTTGATCGGCTACCTCCGTGCGTTGCGCCCACGGTCGGGCGTGGCGCCTGTCCGGACGAAAATCACGCTGGTCGACGACGGCGTCGTCGAAGGTCTGGTCCTCAATCAAAGCGCGCTCGACCTCCAGTTGTTGGGTAACGACCGGAAAATCCACCTGTTCCGCAAGAGCGGCGACAAGTATCGTGCCGTCACGTCACAGGCCGACTGGCCCAGTTACAACGGCCAGACGAACGGAAGCCGTTACAGCCCGCTCGCGCAGATCACGGCGAGCAACGTCGCCCGCACTGTTCCCAAGTGGATCTTCAGTCTGCCCAACACATCGCGCCTGCAGGTCACGCCCGTCGTCGTGAACGGCGTGATGTATGTCACCAGCGCCAACGAGTGCTATGCGCTCGATGCAGGCGCGGGCCGCGAAATCTGGCATTACCAGCGTCCGCGAACAAAGGGTCTCGTCGGCAACGCTGCCGGCGGCGTCAACCGCGGCGTTGCGGTTGCGGGCGACCGCGTGTTCATGGTCACCGACCACGCGCATCTCATCGCGCTGAATCGCTTCACTGGCGCGCTGATGTGGGAAACCGAGATGGCCGACTGGCACCAGAATTACAACGCGACTGGAGCGCCGCTCGCCGTGGGAAACCTCGTGGTCACCGGTACGTCCGGCGGCGATGAAGGGGTGCGCGGCTTTGTCGCCGCCTTCGACCAGGTCAGCGGCCAGGAGGTCTGGCGCTTCTGGACCGTGCCGCGTCGCGGCGAGCCGAAGGCCGAGACGTGGCAGGGCAAAGGCATCGAACACCCAGGCGCGACGACGTGGTTGACCGGAACCTACGATCCGGAGCTGGACACCGTGTATTGGCCGACGGGAAATCCGTCTCCCGATCTGATCGGCGACGACCGCGGCGGCGACAATCTCTATTCGGATTCGGTCGTGGCGCTGGACGCGAAAAGCGGCAAATTGAAATGGCACTTTCAATTCACGCCGCATGACGTGTGGGACTACGACGCGCAGGAGACGCCCGCGTTGATCGATGCGATGTGGCAGAATCGGCCACGCCCCTCGACAAGCTCGGGGCGCCCTGAGCCCGTCGAACGGCGCAAGCTGCTGGTGCAGGCCAACCGCAACGGATTCTTCTACGTGCTGGATCGTACTGACGGGACGTTTCTGCTCGGCACGCAGTACGCAAAGAACGTCACGTGGGCGACCGGGCTGACGCCCGAAGGCCGGCCGAAGACGGTGCCCAACATGGAGCCGACGCTCGAGGGCCAACGTGTCTGCCCGTCGCTCGAAGGGTCGTCGAACTGGTACTCCACGTCGTTCAACCCCACGACCGGGCTGTATTACGTGCAGACGAACGACAAGTGCGGCATCTTCACGCGACTGCCGATGGAATGGGAGGCCGGAAAGGGCTTCATGGGTGGCTCGTTCAAACGGGCGCCGGACGAGCCGGCCCAGCGGATCCTCCGCGCGATCGACATTCAGACCGGGAGAATCGTCTGGGAGCTGTCGCAGACCGGCGCGGTCGATTCGTGGGGAGGCACATTGAGCACGGCTGGCGGGCTCGTGATCTTCGGCGAAGACAGCGGGTCGTTGATGGCGGCTGATGCCGCAAGCGGAAAGCCGCTGTGGAGCTTTCAAACGAGTCAGATCTGGAAGGCTTCGCCCATGACGTACATGTTCGACAACACGCAGTACGTCGCGGTGGCCGCGGGGTCGAACATCATCGCGTTTGGATTGCCGGACGCTGGATCGAAGTAGAACGAAAGAAACTCTCGTGGAGGCAACGATGGTGATCAAGCGCTGGACCGCGATCGCGCTTGTGGTTCTTGCAGCGCCGGCTCTGGGTTTCGCGCAGTCTGAACGGGGCAGCATCACGGGCGTCGTTCAGGATGCAAGCAAGGCCGGCATTCCCGGCGTCGCCGTCAAAGTGATCAACACGGCCACCAATGCGACGACCGACGTCGTCTCATCGGAATCCGGCGCCTACAGCGTGGCAAACCTCCCGCCGGGAACGTATCGGATTGAGGCGTCGCTGACGGGATTCAAGTCGGCAAAACTCGACGGCATCAGGCTCACGGCGGGTACAACCGCCCGCGTCGACGTGCCCCTGGACCTCGGGGCCATCGAAGAGTCGGTGACCGTTATCGCCAGATCGCCCCTCGTATCAACCGAAGACGCGAAGATCACCACCAATTTGTCGAACGAATCGATCGACAAGCTGCCTCTCGTCGTGGGCGGCGCGATGCGCAGCGTGTTCGACCTCGTGGCCACCGTACCTGAGGCGAAGGGCAGCGGCACGAACGTGGTCCTCGGGGGCGGGCAGGGCGGGGCGTTCGGGGCGACGCTCGACGGGATTTCGGTGAACACGAATCGCAACGCCGACACGTCCGAAACCGCGTTCTTGACGCCGTCCGTCGAAGCCATCACGGAGTTCTCGGTGGAGACCAATGGGTTCAAACCCGAATTCGGTCAGGCCGGCGGCGGCGCCATCACGTTCGCCTCCAAGTCGGGAACAAACGCGTTCCATGGCTCCGTCTACAACTTTCTCCGCAACGACGCCCTGGACCGGAAGGGATTCTTCGAGGCGAAGAAGGGTATCTACCGGCAAAACAATTACGGCGCGTCGTGGGGCGGGCCCGTGCAGATTCCGCACGCGTATGACGGCAAGGACCGGACGTTCTTTTTTGTCGCGTTCGAAGGCTTCCAGAACCGCCAGGCGTCGAATGCCACGACGCTGAGCGTCCCGACGCCTGAAATGTACAACGGCGATTTTTCGAACTGGGTGGACAGCCAGGGCCGGAGGATCGTGATCTACGATCCGGCGACGACTCGCCCGAATCCGAACGGAGCCGGGTTCATCCGCGATCCGTTCCCCGGCAACATCATTCCCGCCGCCCGGTTCAGTGCCGTCGCCAGGCAATACCTCGCGCTCGCGAAAACCGTCGTCCTCCCGAATCGCGCCGGCATCGTGCCGGGCACGTTTGGCTACGTGTCGAACAACTTTCTCTCGCCGGGAGGGACGACACGAGAACGGACGAACAAATACAGCGTGAAAATCGACCACTCGCTCAGCAACACGCAGCGCCTCTCGTATCTCTTCAACCGCGGGAACAACCGCGTCGAACCCGGCGCGACCGGCGCGGCGGGCCTGCCCGAACCGTTCAACCCGGTTCAGGTCACGAGCTTCGACGCCGACCTGCACCGGGCGACCTGGGACTGGATCGGGTCGCGGATGGTGAATCACCTGACGGTTGGCATCAACACGTTCAACAAGGATTCGTACTCGCCGAATGTCGGCCAGGAATGGAAGAGCAAGATCTGCATTCCCAATGCGGTCGATTGCAACGTGAACATGGGTGCGCTCACGTTCTCGGAGTTTTCGACGTGGGGAGGGGCCGCCGACAACGGGACGGAGCAGCCGCGATTCTCGATCAAGGACGATGTTACGCTCGTCAAAGGATCGCACACGTGGAAATCGGGCTTCACCTTCGACCGCCAGCAGGCGAATGGCTTCGGCCAGCAGGATATCGGCGGGCGCGCCGGCTTCAGCTTCCTTGAAACGGGCATTCCTGGCCAGACGACGCTCGCCAACGCCGGCGGCAGCTCGTTCGCGTCGTTCCTGCTCGGCGCTGCGGACACGGGCCGGACCGAGACCATCCGCTACCTGCAGCAGATCTATCCCTACTATTCGTTTTATGCGCAGGATGACTGGCGCATCAACAGCAAGGTGGTCTTCAACTACGGCGTGCGGTACGAGTTCACGCAACCGCCGAGGGCCGGCGGCGATCAGTACTCCGATTTTTCGCCGACGAAACCGAATCCGGCCGTCAACAACTATCCCGGCGCGCTGGTGTTTGCCGGCGACGGACCGGGACGAGAGGGCACGAGGAGCCTCTTCTCCGGTTACTACGGTGGGCTGGCACCGCGCGTCAGTGTCGCGTACAGCCCCAACGACAAGACGACAGTCCGCGGAGGAGTGGGTCGATCGTTCGGCCGCGTCACCGTCGTCCAGGGCAGCAGTCACTTCGCCGGGTTCATCGGTCAGTACGTGTTCGCGTCGCCCGATGCAGGGATCACGCCCGCGTTCAACCTGGATCAAGGTCTGCCGGCCTATCCGCTTCCGCCGCTGATCGATCCGGCGTTCTCGAACAACAACGCCGTGGACTGGTTCAACGGTCAAGCGGCCAGCCGTCCTGCGGTGTACGACAACTGGACCGTGTCGGTCCAGCGCGAATTGAGGAAGGGTCTGACGGTGGAAGCCGACTACAACGGCGTGTACGGATCGCATCTCCAGGCGGGTCTGCTGAATCCGAATCAAGTCCCGATGTCTGTGGTCAATGATCTCATCGCCAAGTTCGGCGCCGCACAGACAGTCGCCCTGCTGAACTCGCAAATCACATCTGCCGCGGCGGTCGCAGCGGGATTCAAGCCGCCCTATCCGAACTTTACCAATCCGGCCGTGCAGACGTCCCGGAGTGTTGCCCAGTCGCTGCGGCCGTATCCGCAATATCTCGGCGTGAACGTCCAAAGCGGCGGCGGCGACAAGACCGGGCGTTCTCACTATCACGCCGCCCTCGTGAAAGTGAATCAACGGTTGACGGGCGGTCTCTCCATTCAGGGGAGTTACGCGTTCTCGAGGATCATGACCGATGCCGACAGCTTCAGCGGAAGCACCGGCTCGATGGATACGGCACGCCCTGAACTCGAACGGTCTGTCGGCGCGTTCGATCAGCCACACACCATCAAGCTGAACACGGTCTACGAGCTGCCGTTCGGCGAGGGCCGGCGCTGGCTGACCTCAGGGGTCGCGAATCAGGTGCTTGGCGGATGGCGAGTCGCGGTGATCCAGGCCTACAGCAGCGGATTCCCGCTCGGCGTGACCACCAATGCCCCGCTCAATATCTTCAACGGCACCAATCGTCCGAACGTCACCGGCGCGGATTGGCGGGCGCCGATCGCCGGCGACACGTTCAATCCCCTGGTCGACCGGTACCTGAACCGGGCGGCGTTCGTGCAGCCGATCGGGCAACTGGGCAATGCGCCTCGCATCAACCCGGACGTGCGCCGCCCCTGGAACGTGACGGAGAACCTGAGTGTGGGCAAGTCGATCAAGGCCTCGAAGAGCCTCGATATGGACATCCGCGTGGAAGCCTTCAATATTTTCAACCGCGTCGTGTGGGGACGGCCGAACACGGATTTCAGCAGCAACAATTTCGGCCTGATCACGACCCAGGCCAATACGCCACGGCAGATGCAGCTCGGCCTCAAGTTTTACTGGTAGGAGACGAGGAGGTCTGGGCATGACGAAAACCGGAGGATTCTCCCGAAGGCAGTTTCTGTGGGGCGTTGGCGCTGCATCGTTTGCAGCGGCCTGCCCCGAGCGAGCGATCGCGAGTCGAGGGGCCTTTCTTTCGTCGTTTCACGAGCTGGCCGCCCCCGAACGGAAGCGCGTCAAGATTCGTGACGTGCAGGTGTTGGTCATGCAGGGGCCGGGCCGCAACTACACCCTCGTCAAGATCACGTCGGATGCCGGGCCCTACGGCATCGCCGAGGCCTACGGCACACCGGGCGTTGGTGTGAAGGAACAGATTCTCTCGCTCAGGCCGTGGCTGATCGGAAAAGATCCGCTGGAGATCGACAAGCTCTACACGCAGATGGGCGAGGGCTCGAGCAACTTGAGCGGCACGCGCACCGATGGCTCGGCGCACAACCTGCTGCGCGCGGTCAGCGGAATCGAGATGGCGCTGTGGGATCTGGCCGGAAAGATTCTCGACGTGCCTTCGTCTACGCTGCTCGGCGGACGGTTCCGCGACAAGGTGCGCGTGTACGATCATGCGGCGCCGCGCAACATGCTGGACAAGGCGTCTGTGGCCGACTGGGCGGCGAAGGCGAAAGCGCACCCCGGCGGATTCACCTGTCACAAGTTCGGATTTCCGAACAGCAATCCCACCACCGACAAGGCACGCGACGTGTCCAATCGCGTGCTGACCACGAAAGAATTGATCGGCGTGCAGAAGGGATTCGAAAACTGCAGGGAAGCCATCGGCTGGGATCACGATCTGATGGTGCATTGTCACTGGGAGTACGACCTGCGCACGGCCATTCAGATTGCCGACGCCGTGGAATCGTCGAAGCCCGTGTGGCTCGAGGATCCGCTGCCCGTCGATTATTCAGACTCGTGGAAGCGCTTGTGCGCGGCGTCGAAGGTGCCGATTTGCATGGGTGAAAACCTCGCCCGTCGCGAGGGGTTCAAGGATTTCATCCTGAATCAGGGCTGCGACATTCTCCATCCCGACTTGCGGAATTCCGGCGGCTTCCTGGAGACCAAGCGCATCGCCGACATGGCGCACATCTTCGGGCTGCCGATGGCGAATCACAACACCGGGAGCCAGGTCTACACGTACGCCGCGGTGCAATGGGCCGCCTCCATCCGCGATTACCTCTCCCTCGAAACGATCACGGGCGAAGGCGGGTGGATGGACCAGGTGCTGCTGCTCGACGGACCGTACATCAAGGATGGCTTCGTGCAGGTGACGGACAAACCCGGCCTCGGGATCGAGTTGAATCCGGATGTCGTTCGCGCCCATCTGGCGACCGGCGAAACGTGGTGGGGATAAAGCGTTGTCCCTCGTCCTGATGCCGCGTCGCGGACCTGGGACCGTGGACCTGGGGACGGACTCGCCCTACCCGCCGGCCATCGCGCCGACGACGAGAAACGGCTCGTCGCCTGTCACGACCGCATCGGGTAACGGCGCGTCTGGAGATTCGTTCGACAGGTCCTCCTCGCAGGCGAAGAACCGCAGGAACGGCCGGCGCCGTTGGGTTCCGTAATCGCGAATCGTCCCGCCGAGCATCGGATAATTCGCCTCGAGCGCGTCGATGACCGCGCGCTGCGTGGCCCGGCCCTCGACATCGACCGTCACCTCGCCGTTGACGCCCGCGAGCGTCCGCAAGTGCGCCGGGAGCACGACTCGGATCATGACCCGCCTCCGCTGAAGCCACGGCATGGGTCGCCAACGCTCGCGATCGTCACGATTGCACGAGCGATCATGGGAGTGTCTGGACCTCGACCGACACCACTGCCGGAAGGTCTCGGACAATCGGCGTCCAGGTGTCTCCAGCATCCGCCGATGCATAGACCTGGCCGCCCGTGGTGCCGAAATACACCCCGCACTGGTCGAGCGAGTCGATGGCCATTGCGTCGCGCAACACGTTCACGTAACAGTCGCGCTGCGGCAGCCCTTTGGTGAGCGCCTCCCATTCGTTGCCTCCCGTCCGGCTGCGGTACACGCGCAGCTTCCCGTCGGGCGGGTAGTGCTCCGAGTCGCTCTTGATCGGGACGACGTAGATGGTGTCCGGCTCGTGGGTGTGCACGTCGATCGGGAAGCCGAAGTCGGTTGGCAGGTTTCCGCTCACCTCGTGCCACGACTCGCCGCCATCGTCACTGCGCATGACGTCCCAGTGTTTCTGCATGAACAGGACGTTCGGACGCGACCGGTGCATCGCGATGCGGTGGACGCAGTGGCCGACCTCGGCCGTCGGGTCGGGGATGCCTTCGGACTTCAGCCCGCGATTGATCGGTTGCCATGTCTTGCCGCCGTCGTCGGTCCGGAAGGCGCCCGCGGCCGAAATGGCGATGAAGATCCGTTCAGGGTTGATCGGATCCAGCAGGATCGTGTGCAGGCACATTCCACCAGCGCCGGGCTGCCACTGCTTGCCGGACCGATGCGTGCGCAGTCCTGAGAGCTCCTGCCACGTCTGGCCGCCGTCCGTGGAGCGGAACAAGGACGCGTCTTCGACGCCTGCGTAAACCGTGTTCGCGTCGGTCAACGACGGTTCGAGATGCCAGACGCGCTTGAATTCCCACGGGTGCGGCGTGCCGTCGTACCACAAGTGCGTTCCAGGCTCGCCGTCGTACTCGAACTTGTTGCCCGCAGGCTCCCACGTTTTGCCGCCATCGTTCGAGCGCTGCATCACCTGGCCGAACCATCCACTCGACTGCGAGGCATACAGCCGATTCGGGTCCACGGGCGAACCCTTCACATGGTAGATTTCCCAGCCGCCGAAATGGGGGCCGCTGACATCCCATCGCTCACGTTTTCCGTCCGATGTCAGAACGAACGCACCCTTGCGTGTCCCAACCAGCACCCGTACGCTGCTCATTCGTCGCTCCTTCGTAGTTATCGGCCCAGAGCCGCCTGCTCGTGTGACGATCTTCCGCGATCCTGCGGCGACGTTATTGCGGATTCAACTCCCGGACTGGACGTACTTCGACGCTCCCTTCGCGCGCCGGGGGGATTTTTGCGGCAACCTGAATCGCGTCGTTCAAATCTCTCGCGTCGATCAGGTAGAAACCCGCCAGCTGCTCCTTCGTCTCGGCGAACGGACCGTCGACGATCGAGACTCTGCCGTTTCGCACCCGTACGGTCGTCGCGGTGTCGACCGGCTGGAGCGCCTCGGCGGCGATCAGCAGTCCGCTCTCCCTGAACCCGTTACCGCAGGCAAGACACTCGCGATCGGGTACGGCGTGGAGCTTCTGTTCTTCGAGGTAGACCAGGCAAAGGTACTTCATACGCCCCCCAGGTCGCGACCCGCGTTCACATTGAGTAGTCGTTCGGGATAGCCCGGATTCGACAACGCCTGATTTTGAAGTCAACAGTTCACAATCAACAGTTGACAGAACTGTCGACTGTCAACTGTGGACTGACCATTGGTCACTGTGCCAGTTCCGCAAGCCGCCGTTCGAGAAACCTTCGCTCCGGTTCCTGACGTGTGAGCCCGAGCGCGCGCCTGAATGACGCTCGAGCGTCCGCGGTTCTGCCAAGCCGGCGGCACAGCTCGGCACGCGCGGCGTGGGCGAGCCGATAGTCCGACAAATCACCGCGGTCCAGAATGGCGTCCACGAGCGCCAGACCCGCCGACGGGCCGTCGCGCATGGCCACCGCGACCGCGCGGTTCAGCTCGATTACAGGCGACGGATCCGCACGCGCCAACACGTCGTAGAGGCCGACGATCTCCGTCCAATCCGTCGCGACAGGACTGGGAGCCTCGGCGTGCAGCGCCGCAATCGCGCCTTGAATCGTGTACGGCCCGACGGGCCCTTCGGCTCGGCTTCGATCGCGCAGGCGAGACCGCAGGGAAAACGCCCGTTCCACGAGCCGTACTCCCTCCGCGATCTGATCGCGGTTCCACAACGAGCGATCCTGATCGTCGAGCAGGATCAGGTCGCCGGACGAGGAGGTGCGGGCGGCGCGGCGGGATTCGTGCAGCAGCATCAGCGCGAGCAGGCCAAGCGCCTCAGGCTCCGGCAGCAACTCGACCAACAGCCGACCCAACCGGATTGCCTCGGCCGACAGATCGTGCCGCGTCAACGAGGCGCCCGAGGATGCCGCATAGCCCTCGTTGAATACGAGATAGATCACGCGCAGCACGGCATCGAGCCGGTCCGGCAACTCGGCCTTCGTCGGCACCTGATAGGGAATGCGCGCGTCGCGGATCTTGCCTTTCGCGCGCACGATGCGCTGCGCCAGCGTTGGCGCCGGTGTGAGAAACGCCTGCGCGATCTCCTCCGTCGTCAGACCGCATACCTCGCGCAGCGTAAGAGCGACCTGCGCATCGGGCGACAGGGCCGGGTGGCAACAGGTAAAGATCAGGCGAAGCCGATCGTCCTCGACGCTGTCTTCGTCTGCCCATGCCGCGGGATCATCGACGGCGAGGTCGGCTTCGTCGCCCGCTTCGTCCAGCGCCTCGAAACGCGCGCGCCGCCGCATCGTGTCGATGGCCTTGAAGCGTCCGGCGGACACCAGCCAGGCCCGAGGATTGGCGGGCACCCCGTCGCGCGGCCATTGCTCAAGCGCCGCCCTGAACGCGTCGTGCAACGCTTCTTCGGCGAGATCGAAGTCGCCCAGCAGGCGGATGAGCGTGGCGAGCACGCGACGGGAGTCGGAAAGATAGACGGCATTCACCGTCTCGTGTACTGGATCGGCGTGATCGGTCGCTGTCACAACGACCGATCACATCATTTTTTGGGGCCAGGGGCTACAGCATTGTTCGGCTGTGTGTAGCGCAGGCGTTGAGGGTTGGCGTGAGGGGCAGGATCGTCGGCGAGTGCGCCGGCCGAGAGAAGCTCGTTCGGCGTCGCGGGAACGTCCCCGGCGCTGAGCGCAACGCCTCGACGTCACAACAGCGACCGAACCCCGTCAGTATTCGGGCACGCATAGTGCTGAGGACCAACAGATGGCCTTGCCGGCCCTGTGGCTCATCGTCGGCTTGCGAGTCGCCTCGTCTGGACCGGACCTCTCCCAGCTGCAAGCAACATTCGATCGCATCGTCCGCGGCGTGCGAGGCGATGTCGGCGTTGCGCTGATTCATGTGGAATCGGGTGCGATGCTCTCAATCCACGGCGACCGGCCGTTTCCGATGGCGAGCGTCTACAAGCTCCCGATCGCTCTGGAACTGCTGACGCAAATTGACGCGGGCACGCTCAGCTTCGATCGGTCGGTATTCATCGGCCCGAGTGACATCCGCGCGTGCTGCACGCTGTCGCGGCATCATCCGAAGGGCGGCATCACCCTGAGCGCGGGCGAGCTGCTCGAGCTGATGATCGTCGACAGCGACAACACGGCGTCCGATGCGGTGCTGAAACTGGTGGGCGGTCCCGAGGCGGTCGAGCGCCGAATGCGCGCGCTGGGGTTCGATGCGATCCACGTCAACCGCTACGAGGGCGACATCGCGTTCGAGATGTGCGGCGTCCTGAATCCGCCGCCACGAGCGCAGTGGACGCTGGAGCTGCAGCGGCGTCTCATCGCCGAAGTTCCTGCGCCCGCCCTCCAGGACGCGCGGGCCCGGTACACCCGCGATCCGCGCGACTCCGCGACTCCCGACGACATGGCGCGGTTCCTCGGCCGGCTGCAACTGGGCAATCTGCTGCCGCGGGCGTCCACCGATCGGCTGCTCGATCTGCTGGCGCGCGCGAAGACGGGTCCGCGACGCCTCAAAGCGCTGTTGCCGCCGGAGACGATCGTTGCCCACAAGACCGGCACCACGGATGTCGTCGTCAACGATGCCGGCATCCTCACGCTGCCGGAGGACAAGGGGCATCTGGCGCTGGTGGCCTTCATGACGAACGGGCGGCGTGCGAGCGCGATGGAGCAGACGATCGCGCGGCTTGCCGGCGCAGCGTTCGAGTTTTTCACGGGAAAGCCGCTGCCGTCGCCGCCGAAAACGGCGAAGCGTCCAGCGAAGAGGCGCATCAGGGCTCGGCTCTGAGCCGCTTCCGGGCCGCGGCGAGCTCCTCGAGACGTGGCCTCGCCGATTTCGGCAGCCGAAGATCGAGGCTCTCGAGCGCGTCGACGATCACGTCGGCAATCACCAGGCGCATGAACCATTTGTGATCGGCGGGGATGATGAACCACGGCGCATGTCTGGTGCTTGTCTTCGACAACGCGTGTTCGTAGGCGTTCATGTAGTCGTTCCACCGATCGCGCTCCCCGAGATCCCCAACGTCGAACTTCCAGTTCTTCGACGGATCGTCCAGCCGTTCCAGCAGCCTGCGCCGCTGTTCCTCTTTCGACACGTGCAGGAAAAACTTTCGAATCACTGTGCCGCTGCGGGCCAGATGCCGCTCGAACGCGTTGATGTCCTCATAGCGCTCGTTCCACAGATGTTTCGTGACGATCGAGGCGGGGAGCTTCTGGCGCCCGAGAATCTCAGGGTGCACGCGAACGACGAGCACCTCTTCATAGTAGGAACGATTGAAGATGCCGATGCGGCCGCGTTCGGGCAGTGCTTTCGCCGTGCGCCAGAGATAGTCGTGGTCGAGCTCCTCCTCGGAGGGTCTTTTGAAGGAGAACACCTGCGTGCCTTGCGGGTTCAAGCCGCTCATGACGTGCTTGATCGCGCTGTCTTTGCCCGCGGCGTCCATCGCCTGAAAAATGAGCAGCACGGCCCAGCGATCGCACGCATAGAGCTGCTCCTGAAGCTCGACGAGCTTCTGAAGACCTTTCTCGAGCCTGCCCATCGCCTTCTGCTTGCTCTCGAACGGCTGCGTGTCGGCAGGGTCGTGGCGGCGCAGATCGACTCGTGCCGCAGGGGAAACGCGAAAGCGCCCGATATCCATCTGCGCACGATATCATTCGGTCGCCATGATTGACGCTCAGCCGCCGGCCGCCACACGGATCAACAGTCCGCGCCAGGTCTTGTTCGCCAGCCTGATTGGCACGACCATCGAATTCTTCGACTTCTACATCTACGCCACGGCGGCCGTGCTCGTCTTTCCGCGGTTGTTCTTTCCGCCGTCCGATCCGGCCACCGCCACGCTCGCCTCGTTGGCGACCTTTGCCATCGCGTTCGTGGCCCGGCCCATTGGATCTGCGCTGTTCGGCCACTTCGGCGACCGCGTTGGGCGCAAGACGACGCTGGTCGCGGCGCTGCTGACCATGGGGCTGTCCACCGTCACGATCGGCGCGCTGCCAACCTACAGCACGATTGGAATTGCGGCGCCGTTGCTGCTCGCCCTCTGCCGTTTCGGCCAGGGCCTTGGTCTCGGCGGCGAGTGGGGAGGCGCCGTGCTTCTGGCGGTCGAGAACGCGCCGCCGGGGAAGCGCGCGTGGTACGGCATGTTCCCGCAGTTGGGCGCACCGGTCGGGTTTCTGTTCTCGGGCGGCATCTTCCTCCTGCTCTCGTCGCAGTTGACGAATCAACAGTTTTTTGCGTTCGGTTGGCGCCTCCCGTTTCTCGCGAGCGCTGTGCTCGTGATCCTCGGTCTGTACATACGGCTGACGATTACCGAGACGCCCGTCTTCCGCGAAGCGCTCACGCGTCGCGAGCGCGTGAAGGTGCCGATGGTGGCCGTTCTCCGCGACTACACGAGCACCCTCGTCCTCGGGATCCTCGTGTCGCTCACCGCGTTCGTGATCTTCTACCTGATGACCGTGTTCGCGCTCTCGTGGGGCACCAGCGCGCTCGGCTACAGCCGCGAGAAGTTCCTCATCATGCAGCTGTTCGCGATCCTCTTCTTCGCGTTGTTCACGCCCATCTCCGCCCGCCTCGCAGAGCACGGCCGCGTCCGCATGCTGATGTGGGTGAACGTCGCCATCTTCGCGTTCGGCCTGGTCATGGCGCCGCTGTTCGCGGCAGGGACGGCCGGCGCGGTGCTGATGCTCGTGATCGGCATGTCGCTCGTCGGCCTCGTGTACGGGCCGCTCGGCACGGTGCTTTCCGAGCTCTTTCCAACAGCGGTGCGCTACTCCGGCAGCTCGCTGACCTTCAACCTGGCGGGCATCTTCGGCGCCTCGCTCGCGCCGTACATCGCCACCTACCTCGCCAAGACCTACGGCCTGCAGTACGTCGGGTACTACCTCGCCGCTGCGGCGGTCCTGTCGTTCGGTGGACTGGTTGCAACGCGTGAGACGAAAGATGCCGATCTGTAAGTGCATTGCGAAATGCGGACGAAGCTGGCTACCACGGTGGCGAGCTTGATTCTGCGATGTGCTACAAATGATGATGCCTTCCGATCACGCCGCTCTGGTTGAGCTCAATCGGGACTACGTCCGCTCGGTCCAGAACGCGGACGTCGATCGGTTCAGAGAGATTCTGGCGGACGATTTCCTGTGTTCGCTTCCCGACGGGTCGCTCCTCGATCGGGGTCGCTTCCTCGAACACACCGCCCGGCCGGTCACGATTGCGAACCTCGAAGCTCACGATGTCGACGTTCGCCTCATGGGCGACTTCGCCATCATTCATGCGCGGACGACGTATACGCTGGCGGACGGACGTCCCGGCTCAGGCCGGTATACGGATGTCTGGGCCAGGCGCGATGGGAGGTGGGTTGCCGTGTGCGCGCATGTGACACGGCTCCAACCCGGCGAGCGCGCATGACCGTTCGATGGCGACGCGGGCTCTCGTCCGTCCTTGTTGTTTTCGTCGCACTCGTCGCCGCTCCGCCGCTCAGTTCACGCACAGCGCTCCAGTTGGCGCCGCGGGACGCGCCGTGGACGTTGTGGTACCGGCAGCCGGCGACGCAGTGGGTCGAGGCGCTGCCGATCGGCAACGGCCGCCTCGCGGCGATGGTCTTCGGCGGTCTCGCCACCGAGCGGATTCAACTCAACGAAGACACCTTGTGGGCCGGCGGGCCGTACGACCCGACGAATCCCGATGCCCTCCAGGCGCTCCCCATCGTCCGCCAGCTGATCTTCGACGGGAAGTACGGCGAAGCGCACGCGTTGGTCGCGGAGAAGATGCTCGCGAAGCCGGTGCGACAGATGCCGTTTCAACCGGTCGGCGACCTGCTGCTGACCATCCCCGACACCGGGAACGTCGACGACTACCGCCGCGATCTCGACCTCGACACCGCCGTGTCACACGTCACGTACGTGTCGGACGGTGTGCGGTTCACGCGTGAAGTCTTCTCGAGCGCCGTCGATCAGGTTGTCGCCATCAGGCTCCGGGCCGACAGGCCCGGCCGTGTCAGCGTGACGGCCGCGATGACCACACCGCAGGACGCGACGACGAGAATCGCGGACGGCGGAACGATCGTGATGCGCGGCGTCAACAGCGAGGCGCAAGGGATCAAAGGCGCGTTGACGTTCGAGGCGCGCGCGCGTGTGCTCGCGCGGGGCGGAACCACGTCGCTCGAGAAGGCGTCCATCGCCGTCCGCCACGCGGACGAGGTCACCCTGCTGGTGGCCGTGGCGACGAGCTTCAAGAGCTTCAAGGACGTCAGCGGCGATCCTGGGTCGCTGACGACACGTCAGATCGCCGATGCTGGCGCGAAACCGTTCGAGCGGCTGCTTGCGGCGCACGTCGCGGAGCATCGGCGCCTCTTCGGGCGCGTGGCCCTCGACCTTGGCACGAGCGCCGCGGCCAAACGGCCGACCGACGAGCGCATCAAGGATTTCGCCGCCGGACACGATCCGCAACTGGCGGCGCTGTACTTTCAGTTCGGGCGGTATCTTCTGATCTCGAGCTCGCGTCCGGGCACCCAGCCGGCGACCCTGCAAGGCGACTGGAACGATCAGATGAAGCCGCCGTGGGAGAGCAAATACACGATCAACATCAACACCGAGATGAATTACTGGCCGGCGGAATCGACGAACCTGTCCGAGCTCGTGGAGCCTCTCACGCGGCTCGTCCTGGATCTCGTCGAAACCGGCGCCCGCACGGCGAAAGTGCACTACGGCGCGCGCGGGTGGGTGGCGCATCACAACACCGATTTGTGGCGCGCGTCGGCGCCGGTTGACGGTCCGGCGTCCGGCATGTGGCCGACCGGCGGTGCGTGGCTCTGTCAGAATCTCTGGGAGCACTACGAATACACACAGGACAAGACGTACCTCGCGCGCATCTATCCCGCGTTGAAGGGCGCGTCGGAATTCTTTCTCGATACGCTGGTCGAGGAACCCACCCACAAGTGGCTCGTCACGGTGCCGTCGGCCTCGCCGGAGAACAGGCATCAGTTCGCCAACACGACGCTGACGGCCGGTCCGGCGATGGACATGCAGATTCTCCGGGATCTATTCGCGAATACCATTCGCGCCGCTGAGATTCTCGCGGTCGATCCGCCGCTCGGCCGCGAGCTCGCCGCCGCTCGCGCCCGGCTCGCGCCGAGCCAGATTGGCAAAGCCGGCCAGCTCCAGGAGTGGCTGCAGGATTGGGACATGGAGGCTCCCGACCTGCACCACCGTCATGTCTCCCATTTGTATGCGGTGTTTCCGAGCGCGCAGATCACGGTGCGCGGCACGCCGGCGCTTGCCGCCGCGGCGAGGAAGTCGCTCGACATTCGCGGTGACGCTGCCACGGGGTGGGGCCTCGGCTGGCGTCTGAATCTGTGGGCCCGCCTGCAGGACGCCGAGCACGCCTACAGCATCCTCACACGCCTCCTCAATCCCGAGCGCACGTATCCGAACATGTTCGACGCGCACCCGCCGTTTCAGATCGATGGAAATTTCGGCGGCACCGCCGGCATCGCGGAGATGCTGCTTCAGAGTCACGGGGGCGAGATCGAACTGCTCCCGGCGCTTCCCAAAGCGTGGCCCGCCGGTTCGGTCCGCGGCTTGTGCGCACGCGGCGGATTCGAGGTCGATGTGAGTTGGACTGCAGGGCGACTGACGTCCGCGACGGTGCGGGCGCGCGTCAGCAACTCCACGCGCGTGCGCTACGGCGGCGTGATCCGAGAAGTGACGCTGGCGGAAGGACAGACTTACCGCTGGTAGAAGATCCGTCGGCGCGTCCACCGACCACTCCTGCCGCTGTTGCCGCGTCTGCCGCTCGGACGGACGTGCGCCGAAGGAAGAGTGCGAAACGCCTCTGTTATACTGATCGCCCCACAGATTCTCAGGAGTCGGCTGTGCAGGACGGTCGGTCGGTGCAGGAACGCCGCCAGTATCCGCGAATCAATCTGCACACCGAGCTGTGGCTCGGCGAAGGCGGTGTGTTCACGCGCACTATGGCACGCCTGACCGACGTCAGCCTCCGCGGCGCGCGGATCGTCTCGAACGACGCTTACCAGGTGGGCAGCATTCTGAGCGTGCGGTTCCGCATCCGCACCGGCTTCATCACGGCGACCGCCAGCGTCCGCAACGTGCACTCGGGCGGCATCGGCATCGAGTTTCTCGATCTCTCGCCGGAGCACAAGGATCGGCTCGAAGCGTTCATCCTGTCGGGGGAGTTCGAGCTGCGGGTCTAGGCGACGCAGTTGCGGCCGGCGGCTTTCGCCTGATACAAGCGGCGATCGGCCAGGGCGAGCGTCGATTCGAAATCGTAGTCGTCGTCCAGCGTCGCCGCGCCGGCCGACACGGTGACGGCGCCGATGCCCTGCAGCTCCATCGTCTCTACGGCGTGCCGCACCCGCTCCGCCAGCTTCCGCGTCTGCTCGAGACCGACACCGGGCAGCACCACCAGGAATTCCTCGCCGCCCCAGCGCACCAGGATGTCGTACGCGCGCACGGTGCGCCGGAGCAGCGCGCTGATCTCGCGCAGCAGCTGATCGCCGGCCTGATGCCCGTACGTGTCGTTGATGTCCTTGAACCGGTCGATGTCGAGCAGGATGCAGCTGAGCGACGATTTCTGACGTTTCGCCCGCGAAATCTCGTTTGCGATGTTCTGCTCGCCGCCGCGGCGATTCGCGAGCCCGGTCAGCGGATCGGTGACGGCGAGAATCTCGAGCGCCTGGAATTCTTCGACCGTCGGTTCGTTCCGGTCGGTATGCCGCGGCAGCGCGACGTCGAGGTGCCGATCGATCTGCCCGGCGAGCTCGCGCGTGAGAACGGCCAGGTTGTCGAGGTCCGCGGCGTCGAGCATCAGCGGCCGGCTGTCCATCAGACAGAGCAAACCGAACGTGTTCCCGTGTTCGAAGGCGAGCGGCACGGCCGCAAAGCCGCGAACGGTTCCTGATTTCGCGAGCGTGAAATCGCGGCCCAGCGGGTGCGTCTCCATATCCGGGAGCACGAGCGGCTCGCCCACTGCGGCGAGCTGCCGGAGGATGGCGATATCGGGTGCGTCGATCGTGTTGACCGCCGCGTCGGGAATCGTGAAATGCGCAACGAGCTGCTCGCGGCGTCCCTGCTTCAGATAGGCGATGCAGATCGGCACGTGAAATCGCCGCGTGGCTTCGAGCGTCGCCTGATCCAGCGTCGCTTCCAGCGGATGGCTATTGGCCGGCGCCGAGTCGGCGAGCGGCAATTTCGCCGTGGGGCGCCTGGTGGCCGGCGGCGGTTGCGGCACGGCCGCCTGCGCGGCCTCGCGCAGCGCGGACCGATCGACGTCGAGCGGAAGGATCGAGGAGATGCCGAGCTGTTCGACGAACTGGCGCGCAACAGCACGCATCTGCTCGTGCGCCGACACGACGATCACGCCCGTCCGGTCCGTTGGAAACTCGCGGCGAAGGTTGCGAACGAGCGAGATGCCGTCCAGTTTCGGCAGCGAGACGTCGGTGATCAGCAACTGCGGCGCGCCGTGCCCGAATTCCTGCTGCGCGTCGTCGCCGTCGCGGGCGACGTGGACGTCGTAACCCAATTCGACGAGCACCTGCCGAAAGGCAGTGGCCCGCTTCAGGTTCAGTATCGCCACGACCGCGTGGTTCTTCCGCAGCGTCATCAGGCTCTCACACTGACGCCAACTCGCGAGACCGACGCGAGCTCACCTCTCCCTGCGTTGGGCAGGACAGTATATGACACCAATAGCTCGTCAGCAAGCGTTCGGCTCTCTATGCGATGATGCACTATACGCCAGTATACGACATAAACGCCTTCGAAGCGATATATGGTTGAGGCGGGCTGCCCAGCCGTCCGTATCTTTATTAGCTTATCTGTATTCTTATTGACACAACCTATATCGATATATAGGATGGGCCCTCAACTCATCCGCCACGGATGGGCTGAACGCCCTCACAGACATCGTCCAAGAGTTACATCTGTAAGTGAGAGGGCGAAGCCGAATACAAGTGTGAAACCTACGAGGGGTCGCGCCTCGTTTCGGTGGCATTCGACTCGACGTTCCGGGGATCACCCGATCGGCGCCTGTTGTACGGCGCCGATGGGACCGTCCGTCTGGAAGTCGACCACGAAGGCAACGGTCATTTCGTCCTCGCGACTCGGTAGCGGACCTACATGAAATCACTTCTGTATCTCGGGTGCCCTCCGTCGGAACGGTTGGAATTGCAGAAACGGCTCCTCGCGACGGGCATCGAAGTGATCTGGGCCGACACGGTGTCCGCGGCCGCGCGCGAGCTGCAGCGCCGCGATGTCGCCGTGCTGCTGGATGTTGCGCCGGGCGCAGCGGCGCTCGAAATGGTCAACGAGCTTCGCAGTTATCGCCCGTCGGCGGTCGTCTTCGTCGTCGTCGATCCGCAGCGCGCCGATCTTACGACCGAAGCCGTGGTCGCGGGCGTCGCCGACATCTTTACGCGCCCCCTCGCTGGCCGCCGCGTTCTCAACGCGCTCGAACGCGAGGCGCCAACCGCGACGCGATCGCAGGCCAAACCGTTCACGAATCATTCCGGCGAAGACTTGTACGGACACTCGCCGGCGATGCGTGAAGTCGTGGAATTGACCAATCACGCGGCGACCGTGCGCACCGGCGTCCTGATTCGGGGCGAAGACGGAACCGGACGGCAAGTCGTCGCGCGTGCCATTCACGCGGCTGCCGCAAACGGCGGCCCGACGCAATTCGTCGCCGTCGACTGCGCCGCCTTCGATGCCGAATGCCTCGATGCCGAACTGTTCGGGACGCCGGGGCGCTGGCAGAACGGCGACGCCGACCCCCGCGGCCTGGAGCGGGTGAGCCGCGGCAGCCGGCTGCACGCCGCGATCGGCGGAACCTTGTACCTCCAGAATGTCGTTGAAGCGCCGACCCGCGTGCAGGCGCGGCTTTCGCGGGTGCTGCGCGATCGCGAGGCGATCCTCGTTCAGACCGAAGCGCCCATCGCGCTCGACGTCCGGCCCATCGCGGCCGCGGACCCGGAATTTGACGGCGCCCTGCGCGAGGGCCGGATCCGCGAGGATCTGTTCCGGCGGGTTTCGGCGATTCAGATTCAAGTGCCACCGCTCCGCAATCGGCGCGAGGACATTCCCGCGCTCGGCAACTATTTCGTTCGCGACATCTGTGCCTCCCTCGGGCTGCCCCCACAGACGCTCTCCCGGTCCGCGTTGTCGTTGATGAGTGCGCTGCCTTGGAAGGGCAACGCCATCGAGCTGCGCGCGCTGCTGGAGAAGGTGGTCGTCAGCACCGGCCCCGGGCGAACCATCGGCCTCGACGATGTGCTGATGGAGGTGAAGCTGGATGGCGGCGCCGTGCAGCTGTCGGGCGGCGGCACGCTCCGTCAGGCGCGCGCGCACTTCGAGCGGGAGTACATCGCCGCCGTCCTGCAGCAGCATCACGGCCGCATCAGCGAAGCCGCGAAGACCTTGGGTATCCAGCGGACGAACCTGTACCGGAAGATGCGGACGCTCCGAGTACGGACGGTTCGCTGAGCGGCCGATGTCGTATCGAATAGGCATCCGGCTGGCGAACTGCATCTTGTTCTTTGCGGACTGCAACAAGCGCGACAAATACCCGGCGTTGGCCGACGCCCTTGCCGACAAGATGGGAGTTGTAAAGATGATCACTGGAATGCCCGGGGGCACGCTCTGGCGGCTCACGTCATTGCGGATCGGATCGTCGCAGACGGCCAGGCAGCTCACTGATGTGCGGTCTCCGTGGTGAGCGCTCGTTTGGACCGCGGGTCGATCCCGCGTCGATCGATCGGATGATGACGTCGCGCCATCCCGAGAGAGCGATCTTCACGTACCGCCGCGCGACGCGAGTGCGGTGAATGGGCTCATCAAAGATAGTTAGTCGCTGTCGCCGCTCGCACCTTTCGCAGGAACCGGGCGGACCAGCGATGGGCTGGCTCGACTTTCAGATGTGGGCGATACGATGGAACGTCAGCGCGTGAAAACCGTGCCGCTTCGCATCGCGTTCGACATGGACGGCGTGCTCGCCGACATGGATTGGGCGCTCGCCGAGCGTGCCAGGATTCTGTTTGGGCCGGGCGTGGAAGAGACAATTGCTGAAACACCCGACGCGCCCGAGACTGAGGCGCCTGCCGAAGACGCTCCGCAGGCACCGGGCGAGGGTTCACTGCCGGCCACGAGGCTTCGGTTGACCGGACGCCAGCAGCGGCGCCTCTGGAGAGACGTGCGACGCATCGATGGGTTCTGGGAATCGCTTCGGGAAATCGAGCCTGGATCGGTCGCGCGCCTCGCGACGCTCGCAGAGACTCACCAGTGGGAAGTGATCTTTCTCACCAGACGGCCAGCGACCGCCGGCTTCACGGTGCAGCGGCAGACGCAGCGATGGCTTGCCGAGCGCGGCTTCACGATGCCAAGCGTGTACGTCGTGCAGGGTTTGCGCGGCCGCATCGCTGCCGCGCTCGATCTGGATGTCGTTGTCGATGATCGCCCCGAGAATTGTCTCGACGTCGTTCTGGAATCCAACGCGCTCGCCACGCTCATATGGCGCGACAGCCAGGTCGCCGTTCCGACAGGCACGAAGAGGCTAGGAATCGCCGTGATGCCGACCGTCGCCGCGTGTTTGGACATGGTCGAGCGGCTGTCGACTGACGACGGCGATCCGCCCGGTCTGGTCGATCGAGTAAAGCGGCTGCTGGGACTCAAACCCGACATCGCGCGCACCTGATTCCGGCCGACGTTCGCTGACCGCCTCCGCCAGGGCGGAAGCTTTCGCGCTCCGTCTCTCCTCCGTCCCTCCTCCGGTCCCGGATAGCGACGGCGGCGACCCAATTCGACGGCCGCGGCTCTGCCAGTTGAAAACCCGACCATTTCCCCAGCGATTTGGTATGACATTACATGACTATTTTTGTAATTTGTAGTTTAAGTAACGATATTAGACGCATTTTAGATGACACTATTAGCTTGACAAGGACTCTTTAACACCTCATAATTGCAGTCAAAACCAAACGGGTTTTCGGACCGCCGAAAGCCCGCTCGGCCAAGAGGGGTCCTGGCGGTATCTGCCACGACCCCTCTTTTTTCTTTGACCAAGACGCGGCACGGGGTTGGCGGCGCTTTCAGTGGACGATTCGTTCGAACTTCAGCCAGCCATGGGCAACGTAGTAGACGACCCCGAGATACTCGTGCACGGCGGCTTCGTGTCGTCCAATCGATGCTGCGTCGGGGCGAACCAGGCCGATCGGATCTGCGATGCAACCGGATCGCGCGCGATGGCGGGTCGCAATCCCTGGGCGCGAAATGTGGCAAGCGCCCGTCGCATATGCGTGTCGGATGTGACGAGCGCGAACCCGTCGAGTGCAGGGACCGCAGCATCCGCGCAATCTCCACCGCTTGGTCGTGCGTGGAGAGCGACACTCACTCGAGCAGAATGCGCGATGCAGGCACTCCAAACTGGATCAGCGCATCGCGCATCGGCAGTGATTCCGCGACCGGACCGGGTCCGTGTCCGAGTCCGCCCGAGCTAATCACCCAGGGCGAGCCCAGCTCGCGATAGACGCGCGCGGCCTCGAGCACGCGCGTCGTGCGGGCCATCGTCGCCAGGCCGATCTCGCGATCGCGGCCCTGAATAGCGAACGTGGCGCCGAGCAGGACGACGCGTCGAGTTTTTCCGGCGCGTCACTCGCGACGAATGGACGCAGGCCGACGACGAGCGGTCGGCTCAGCGCAAACGCCACGATCCGCAAGGTCAAGCGGTCAACGCGGGCGGGGGGACGGGCGGATGTTCACGCAGCAGGCGCCGGATTTCCTGGAGCATCGTCGACAGCGCGAACGGTTTTTCCAGCAGACCGACGAGCGGCGCTTCGGCTTCGCGCCGAGTGCTGCCGAGATCGCTGGTCATGATGATGACCGGAATCGATTTCGTGTGCGGTTGTTCCCGGAGCCCGCGAACCAGCTGCGACACCGGGGTGTTGGGAAGACCTTTTTCGATGAGGATCAGGTGCGGCGGCTTTGCGTCAATTTTGGCGAGCACTTCCTGCGCATCGACCGCCTCGTCGACCTGGAATCCGAACCGCTCCAGATATCGGACGCACGGAACTCGGGCGCCGTCGTAGCTGTCGGCGACGAGCAGGTGCGGAAAGCGCCCTGGCCGATCACCCGCCCGGCGTCCGCCGCGCGGCACACGACGCCTATCCGGCCCTGGTGGGAAGCGGCGCTCAGTAATGCTCATCCGGACAACCCGATTTGCCTATTCAGGCGACTGAGGAAACAAGAATATACCATACCATGTTGCACTATAAACGTCCAACATGTCGTTTTAATCATGTCACATAGCTCTGCAATATTGCATAAATGCGCTCATTTCTTCAAGCCGAGCCACACATAAACGACCGGGCGCAGAATGCTCCACCAATCCACGAATGGACGCATTTTCGTATAGCCGAGCTCGTGGCGGGGATAAATCTTCGTTACAGGCACTTCAACATGCCGATAGCCGAGTCGAATGGCCTTGAGCAGCAGGTAGGGCTCGAGCTCGTAGCGATCCAGCCAGGCTTGTCGCCAGTCGATACGCGGATCGCGCAGGATTGACGTTCGGAACGCGCGGAAGCCGTTCGTGCTCTCGGTGACACGTTTCCGCGCGGCGATGGAGAAGATGAGCGGATGGATGACTCGCGTGCCGAGCACGCGATATCGAGGCATGTTGCCGAATCCGCCGCCGCCGAGATAGCGCGAGCCCTGGACGAAGTCGGCAGCGCCTGCGGCGATAGGTGCCAGGAGCGCCGGAATCTCGAGCGGGTCGTCTTTGTCGTTGCCGGCGTGGATCACGAGGACGTCGTAGCCCTGCTCGAGGACGTACTCGAACACCTGCTTCATCGACGCGCCGATGCCGCGGTTCGTGTCGTTGCGCAGCACACGAACGCGGCGATCCACGCTGCTCAATGCTCCGTCCGTGGACCCATCGTCCACGACGAGCAGATCGTAGGCGCGATCCGATGGATGGCGCGCGAGGGTCCGGCGGATTTTCTCGCCCTCGTTGAACGCGAAGGTGGCCGCGAGGACACGGAGGGGGGCCGGCATTCAGATGATCGGTGGTAGTTGGTGGTCGACAGCAACAGTCGACCGTTAACAGTCGACAGTTAACAGTCAGTTAACAGGCAGACGTGACAGTCGGCCGGAGTCGAAATTCAGTTGACGGCCGACAGTGTTGACTGTCAACTGTCAACTGTCAACTGTTGACTGTCGACCGAACTGTTGACTGTCAGCTGTGGACTGTCGACTCTGAATGGGAGGACTCATGCGGTCGATCATGATGGCGTTGACGATCCTGGCCACCTGCGGCACGTCGTCGCGTGCTGGCGCGCAGGATCGCATGCCGCCGATTCCGACGGACGCGCTGACGGTTGCGCAGAAGACGGCGATCGAGGAGTTCAAGGCGGCGCGTTCGGCCGAGATTTCCGGCCCGTTCATTCCGCTGCTGCGCAGTCCTGAGGTGTTGAGCCGCGCGCGTGCCATGGGCGACTACCTGCGCTATCGGAGCGCGCTGCCGCCGCGGCTCAGTGAATTCCTGATCCTGCTGACCGCGCGCGAGTGGACGCAGCACTACGAGTGGAACGCCCACGAGCCGCTTGCGCGTCAGGCCGGGTTGAGTGGCGCGGTCGTGGCGGCCATTGCGGAAGGGCGCCGTCCGGATCGCATGGCGGAAGACGAAGACGCGCTGTACACGCTCTGGGACGAGCTGCGGCGCAATCGGAGCGTGAGCGACCCGACCTACGCCCGCGCCGTCGCCATGTTCCACGAGCAGGGCGTCATCGATGCCGTTGGCATTACCGGGTACTACACGCTGCTCGCGATGGTGATGAATACGGCGCGCACGCCACTGCCCGCCGGAGCGAAGCAGCAGCTCGCGCCGTTTCCGCGCTGACCCTCGCGGCCAGCCGTAGCTCGTAGGTCCATGCTGGCGAGCGCAGGCCGGTCCGCGTCAGCGATCCAGAATGTCGCGGATGCAGTGCCGCAATTCGCGTGGTGTAAAGGGCTTCTGCAGAAGGGCCGCCCGCGTTTTGAGACTATCGACGCTCAATGGGTCTTCGACATAGCTCGACATGATCACGACAGGCAGGCCAGGCCGCTCGGCCACCAGAGCGCGCGCCAGCTCTATCCCCGTGTCGCCGCCCACGCCGGCGTCGATCAGCAGCAAATCGATCGACTCCGTCTGCGACGCGGCAAGCCGCGACGCCTCCTCGGCCGACGGCGCCAGCAACAGACGATAGCCCTCCTGCCGAAGCGCCGAGGCCACGAGGTTCCGCACCGCGCTCTCTTCGTCAACGACCAGGAGCCGCTCCCGCTCGATCGCCGACGTCTGGGGAGCCTCTGGCGTCATGAACGCGTCGGCGCGCGGCGCCAGCGGAAAGTACAGGTGGAACGTCGTGCCGCGATCGATCTCGCTGTCGACGAAGATGAACCCGCCCATCTGCTTCAGTGCGCCGTACACGATCGACAGCCCGAGGCCCGTGCCTTTTCCCACATCCTTCGTGGTGAAAAACGGTTCGAAAATGCGCGCCTGGGTCTCACGCGACATGCCGTGCCCGTTATCGGCCGCTCGCAGGACGACGTAGCGGCCTGGCGGCATTGGCACGTGTGCCTGCGCCGACGATTCGTCGACCTCTTCGAAGCTCGTGGCGAGCTCGAAGCGTCCGCCTGTGGGCATGGCATCTCTCGCATTGACGGCGAGGTTGATGATCGCCTGCTCGACCTGCCCGGGGTCTCCAAGCAGCGCAGGCAGCGCCGGCGCGAGCCGCGCCACGACGTCGATGTCGTGGCCGAGCAGCCGCGACAGCAGCCGCGCGATGCCGCTGACCGTTTCATTGAGATCGAAGATGCGCGGCTGCAGCAGCTGCTTGCGGCTGAAGACGAGCAGCTGGCGCGTGACCGACGTCGCCCGCTCCGCCGCGCGCCGGATCTCTTCGACGTCGCGCCGCGCGGGATGATCCGCCCCGACTTCGCCGAGCACGAGCTCGGAATACCCGGCAATCGCCGCCAGGGCGTTGTTCAGATCGTGCGTGATCCCGCCCGCGAGCCGACCCAGCGTTTCCATCTTCTGCGAGTGGTGCAGTTGCGCTTCGAGCTGCCGCCGGTCGGAGATGTCCTGAACCGTGCCGATCATGCGCACCGCGCGTCCGTCCTGATCGCGGATGACGTCGGCGCGTTCGTGCACCCATCGGATCGAGCCATCGCTGCGCAGGATGCGGTGCTCGATGTCGTACCCCCCGCGTTCTGCCCGTGCGGCGGCGCTCGCGGCGCGCACCGCGTCGCGGTCTTCAGGGTGGACGAAGCCGAAAAACGCCTCCGACGTGCCGGCGAACTGGCCGGGCGCAACGCCGAAGATGCGGTACGTCTCGGCCGACCAGCCGAGCGTGTCCGAGCCGTCGAGCTCGGCCACCCAGCTGCCGAGATGTGCGACCTGCTGCGCTTGTTCGAGAAACGCGCGGTGCTGTTCGAGCGTCGCCTGCGCGCGGACCGTCTCGCCGATGTCGCGGTAGCTGACGACGCGCCCGACAAGCTTGCCATCGAGCCTGTGAGGCGCGATGAAGCGCTCGAAGATCCGGCCGTCCTTGAACGTCAGAGTGTCGACCGACTCGGCATCCGGCCGTTCCCAGAGCGCGTCGTTGTCGAGCAGAAACGCACTCGGGTCCTCGAATTGCGACCGAACCGCGTCGAACACCGCCTTCAGTCCTCCGGCGACGATGTTGGACGGCACGCGGAACATGTCGAGAAAGCTGCGGTTGTAGCGAACGATGCGTCGATGAAGATCGAGGACGAGCACACCGTCGTGCGTTGCGTCGAGCGTCGCCTCGAGCAGCGCGATGGTTTCCTCTGGCGTGAGGTGTTGCGACACCGGGAATCTATAGTATCGTCGCCGCGAGGAGCAGCTTCATGAAAACGTTCAGGCCGTGCTTGGCCGAGTTCCTGGGGACCTTCTACCTCTGTTTTGCCGGCATCGGCGCGATCCTCAGCAACACGCCGGCAGTGGGCGGCACCTCGGGTCTGGTCGGCATCGCGCTGGCCCACGGGCTGGCTTTGTCGATCGCGGTGCACGTCTTCGGCGGCGAATCAGGCGCGCATTTCAACCCCGCGGTGACCAGCGGATTCCTCGTCACGGGCCGCATCGCGCCCGGCCTCGCTGTCGCCTATATCGCCGCGCAGCTCCTCGGGGCGACCACGGCCGCCGGGTTCTGCCGCGTCATATTTCCCGCCGACGCCGTGTCGGCGGCCAAGCTTGGCATTCCGCTGCCCGCCGCGTGGGCGACGACCGGCACGGTGCTGATTGCCGAGTTCATCATGACGTACTTGTTGATGACGTCGATATTTGGCACGGCCGTCGACGAGCGCGGTCGCGCAGTCAAGATCGGCGGCTTCGGCATCGGGCTCACCGTGGCATTCGACATCCTGTGCGGCGGCCCAGTGACCGGTGCGTCGATGAATCCGGCGCGGTCGTTCGGACCGGCCCTGGAGTTGATGTACTGGCAGTGGCACTGGGCGTACTGGGTTGCGCCGATCGCTGGCGCGTGCGCCGCCGCGCTTGTGTACGACAACGTCCTGTTGAAGCCGCTGCGTCCCAACGTCGAAGAACCACGCGCGATGAAGCGCTGAGTTTCTGGGGGCAGACTGCGTCAGATTGTAGGGGCCAGCCCGACTCTGAAAAGAAGGCCCAGCGTCGTGCGGGAGAGCGCGGCGGCCGACCGGTACGACCACGTCCGTCCCGCGTCCAGCGACAGTTCGATCGGCCATCGTCCGACGTGCGCACTGCCGTCACCCTGACCTTCCATCTTCAGCGTCCACCCCGCCCGCGTGCGCCGTGACAGGTTCGCCCCGGCGGCCACCTCGTGCTGCGGGAACTGGTGAATTCGCGGCTCGTTACGTCTGCAGACGTAACGAGTACGCCATTTCGCGTAACGGTCATGGCCGAGCTGGAGGTCCGCGCGATCGTACCGCAGCAGGCACGTCGCGGCGACTGCGCCGATTCGCGCGTATTCAGCGCGCTGACCGAAACGAAACGATCGAATCGAGACGCCGCCGGTCGTGCCGGCGACGATCACCGTGCCGTCGGGGTCGAAGAAGGTGTCATGATCGTCGCCGGTGGACGTGCGCGACGTGTCAGGCCGGCGGATGTTTCCCAACGCAGACCGCTGGTGTAGCGCGCGACCGCCGTCAGCCAGACATTGTCGGCGTCATATGTCTGCTCGAAGAAATGCGGTACGAGAAACGGCGTGTCGGCCGATGACGGGTTGTCGAAGTGGGATGCGGACGCGCGTCATTCAACGACGATCGTATAGTGATTCCCGTGAGAGCCTGCCTGCTGCTGGCCGCCGCATTGGTCAGCGCGTGTGCCGATGCGCCGGCTGGAGCGAAGAACCGGCATCTCGTCGAGCGCGGCGGCGCTGCGATGGGTTCGGAGCTGCGGCTGACCGCCTGGTCCGCCGACGAGCCGTCGACGCGCGCGGCCTTCGACGCGGTCTTCAGCGAATTCGACCGGGTCGACGCGCTCATGAGCGTGTGGCGTCCGGGCAGCGATGTCCTCCGGATCAACGCGGCGGCCGGCGACCATCCGGTGACGGCCAGCGGGGAGGTGCGGGAAACGCTGCGCGTGGCGCGTCAAATCAGCGAATGGACCGGCGGCAAGTTCGACGTGACGTTCGGGCCGCTCGCCGACATCTGGAAGTTCGACGTTCAGAACCAGGACAACACGGTTCCCGGTCCGGAGGCCATCCGTGCGCGGCTGCCGCTCATCGACTACCGGCGAATCGCGATCGACGATCGGGCCGGCACGGTGTTCCTGGAACAGAAGGGGATGCGCGTGCACCTGGGCGGCATCGGGAAGGGGTACGCCGTCGAGCGCGCCGCGAACATCCTGCGGCGAGCAGGCCTGCGCGATTTCATGATCCAGGCCGGCGGTGATTTATATGTCGGCGGCCACAAGGACGGGCGGCCGTGGCGGCTGGGCATCAACGATCCCCGAGGTCCCGGCGGCCGGAGTTTTGCCACCGTCGATCTCTCCAATGGCACGTTCAGCACGTCTGGCGATTACGCGCGCTTCTTCATCAAGGACGGCGTCCGCTATCACCATCTCCTCGATCCTGCCACCGGACAGCCTGCGCGCGCGTGCCGCAGCGTCACGATCGTCGCCGACAGTCCCGTGCTCGCCGACGGTCTGTCCACAGGCGTCTTCATCCTGGGACCGACCGAGGGCATGGCGCTCATCGAACGTCTGCCTCACGTCGAGGGCGTCATCGTGACGGCAAAAAACGAAGTGCTGGTGTCGTCGGGGCTGAAGGATAGGTTCGTACAGGTCGCGCCGCCGACCGATGCGCCGTAACGTCTCACCACAAAGGACACTATGGACACAAAGGCAAAACCTTATAGGACTTGTCCTTTGTGTCCTTCGTGTCCATTGTGGTGGGCCCCGCAGGGCCGTGATGCAGCGTTATCCCGGCGACGACACGAACAGCTTGGGGCTCTTCCGTCGCAGGATGATCCAGTGCGGGCACTTCTGCTGATCGAGGTAGAGCCGCTCGCAGTCGTCGCAGCGGACGCATTCGGCCGCGATGATCGTCGGGCCGCGGATCGCGCCCCACTCGCAGGTCTTCTCGCAGATCTTGCAGCTCTTGCACTCCGACCAGCGCTTGATCCGAAAGACGGTCAGGTTCGACAACACGCCGAGGGCGGCGCCGACGGGGCAGAGGAACCGGCAATATAGGTTCCTGACGAACACAGTGGCGAGCAGGAGCGCCCCGAGACCGATCCACATGCCGGTCGTTCCAAAAAGACCGAACATCCAGAACGGCTCGACATAGCGGTACACGCCGAGATCCCGCGTGGCGAGGAAGTACGCGATGACGCCGGCCAGCAGGCCATATTTCACGTAGGCCGCGCGCCGTTCGAGCGCCGCCGGCACGTCGACGCGAAGGCGGGCCGGCACGACGGTGTCCATCAGTTGTGTCAAGGCGCCGAACGCGCACACGCGTCCGCAGTAGAGTCGACCCCAGAGCACGGTCGACGCCACGACGAAGATGGAAAGCAGATACCAGGCGATGTTGTACTTGACGATCGGCAGGTTCCAGTCGGCGAGCGCGAAGATATCGACGATGGAGACGAGCCGGCTCTTGACGAAGCCCATGTAGCCGACCGCCGCCACCAGCGTGACGTATTTCAGACGAACGCTCTTGCGGAAAAAGCCGATCAGCGCCAGCGCAACGAAGGCGGTGAGCAGCGCAAGATCGAGGATCTGCGGCCCCAGAATCTCGCGCCAGCCCTCGGACACGTCCACTATTTCACGGCCTCGGCCGGAAGCAATTGCCTGGCGACCATGCGCGAGCTGTCCCGGATCGCGCGCGCGGCGCTCGAGATCGTGATCGATGCGCGCGACACGGCGTCCACGTCGCCGCCGACCCTGAACGGATCCTTGATGCTCTTGCCCTTGAACTGGACCGCGAATTTCGGCGGCTCCACCGAGAAGTAGCCGTACGGCTCGGAGTCGTAAGAGACGACGACGCCGGTCAGAACGCCGGTCATGTTCATGCCGACGAGAATGTGGATGGGGCCGTGATACCCGTGCTCCTGCGGCACGAGATCCGTCGTCCAGAACGCGACGCCGATTGGCGGCGCCGAGGGGGAGGCTTTCGGATCGGCCGCGTAGGCCTTGAAATGGAGCGGCTCACCCGCGAGCGGCGAGAACGCCGCCGCGGCTGGAAACAGTTGCTTGAGCTCGGCCTGCGGATTCGGATTCGTGAAGATGCGGTCCGCCGCGAGCGCGGCGAGGCCACCGAAGAACGCAAACGCAACCACGAAGGCACGAAGACAGGAAGAAGAACGCGCGAAACACATGCGGCAGCGCCGATTATACGCGGGCTGAGCCAACTGAATTGGGATCTGACCCCGCTCACCCGTACGTCCGCCAGACGCGCGTCAGGTAGTCGCCCATCGTCAACGCCAGCAGAATGCCGAGCCAGAAGACGCTGCCGACCACCACGGCCCAGGTGAGCCGCGTGCCGTACTTTACGTGCATGAAGAACAGCACGACAAGCGTCGCCTTGATCACCGCAATCGTCAGCGCGGCGACGGCGTTGAGGACGCCGAGATCGAAGAACGCGATCTGCACCGTCAGATAGGTGCAGAGCATCAGGATCGCGAAGATCGTGTAGTAGATGCGTTTCGGGACGATGTGGTCAGGCATCGGTGAGTTCTCTAGGAACTCTCCGCCACGGAGGGCACTGAGGAAAGGCGGAACAATTACATGTCCTCTGTGGTGGAGCGCTATGCATGTCTTCCAATCAAATACAGCAGTGGGAACAAGAAGATCCAGACGATGTCGACGAAGTGCCAGTACAGCCCGCTGATTTCAATCGGGCTGTAGTACTCGGCCGTGATCGTCCCGCGCCACGACCACCACCACATGACGAACATGATGCCGATGCCGATCACCATGTGCAACGCGTGCAGGCCGGTCATCACGAAATACAAAGAGAAGAAGAGTTGCGCGTGCCGGACATGGACAGGTTCCTTCTCGAACTGGAAGCCCGGGCCGGGAATGAGATGCTCGGCGAACTTGTGGTAATACTCGACGCTTTTGATACCCAGAAACACCGCGCCGAGCGTCATCGTCGCCACGAGAAAGATCAGCAGCAGACGCCGCTGACCGAGCTGCGCCGCATGGACGGCCAGCGCCATCGTCAGGCTGCTGGTGATGAGGACGACGGTGTTGATTGTGCCGAGCGTGACGTCGAGCTCGTGACTCGCCGCGGCGAAGGCGTCGGGATACCAGTTGCGGTAGATCAAGTAGGTCGCGAAAAGGCCGCCGAAAAACAGCACCTCCGTGACGAGAAAGACCCACATACCCAGCGTCGACGCCTCTTTCTGCTGCTCGAGGCTGTCGAAGTGGTGCGCAAGTGCCGGATGTTGAATCAGCTCGGACAATGTTCAGCTCTCAGCTCTCGGCTTTCAGCTTTCAGCGGGAAATGTCGACTGTCGACTGTCGACTGTCGACTGATAATCGTACGCGTCCCATGTGACCTCGGGCGTCTCCGTGAAGTTCTCGGTCGGCGGCGGCGACGTCGTCGTCCATTCAAGGCCCACGGCTCCCCACGGATTCGGGCCGGCCGCACGACCGTACCGAAGCGACCACATCAGATACGCCATCGGAATCAGATAGCCGACGCCGAGAATCGACGCACCGGCCGACGACAACACGTTCAAGACCTGGAACTCCGGCGGATAGGCGTGATAGCGGCGCGGCATTCCGAGATAGCCCAGGATGAACTGCGGAAAGAACGTCAGGTTGAAGCCGAGGAAGATGACCAGCGCGCTGAACTTTGCCAGCCACTCGTTGTACAGGCGGCCGCTGATCTTCGGCCACCAGTAATGCAGGCCGCCGAGGTACGCCATGATCGTGCCGCCGACCATGATGTAGTGGAAATGCGCGATGATGAAGTAGGTGTCCGTCACGTGCACGTCGAGTCCGACCGACGCCAGGAACAGACCCGTCAGCCCTCCGATCGTGAAGAGTCCGATGAAGCCGATGGCGTAGAGCATCGGCGTCTCCCACGACACCGACCCCTTGTACATGGTTGCCGTCCAGTTGAAGACTTTCACCGCGGACGGAATCGCAACGAGGAAGCTGAGGATCGAGAAAATCAGCGCCGCGTACACCGACTGGCCCGCAACGAACATGTGGTGGCCCCACACCAGGAAGCCGAGCACCGCGATCGCGAGGCTGGCGAACGCCACGAAGCTGTAGCCGAAGACCGGCTTGCGGCAAAACGCCGCGACGAGCTCGCTGATGACGCCCATCGCCGGGAGAATCATGATGTAGACCGCAGGGTGGGAGTAGAACCAGAACAGATGCTGAAACAGCACCGGATCGCCGCCGACTGCTGGATCGAAGAAGCCGAAATGGAACAGGCGCTCCGCAGCGACGAGCAGGATGGTGATCGCGATCACCGGTGTGCCGAGCACCATGATGAGGCTCGTGGCGTAGTGCGACCAGATGAAGAGCGGCAGCCGGAACCAGGTCATGCCCGGCGCTCGCATGCGGTGGATCGTCACGATGAAGTTGAGCCCCGTGAGAATCGACGAGAAGCCGGTGATGAAAATGCCGAGCGCGGCCGGTATCACGTTGCTCGTCGATGACACGGTGCTGAACGGCGTGTAAAACGTCCACCCGGTGTCGAGGCCTCCGGTGACGATGGCGTACATCGTGAACAAGGCGCCGATCATGTAGATATACCAGCTCGCCAGATTCAGCTTCGGAAACGCAAGGTCCTTGGCGCCGATCATGATCGGCACGAGGAAATTCCCGAGTACCGAAGGGATGGCCGGGATGAGGAAGAAGAACACCATCATCACGCCGTGCATCGTGAAGAGCTTGTTGTAGGTCTCATCGGTGACCAGGTCACCGACTGGCGTGGTGAGCTCGAGGCGAATCAGCACCGCGAACGCGCCGCCGACGAAGAAGAAGAAGGTGACGCCGGCGAGGTAGAGGAGTCCGATGCGCTTGTGGTCGCGGGTGAGCAGCCATGACTTCACGCCGTAGCCGTCGTTGAGATAATGCCGACGCGGAAGAAGAGCGGTGCTGGCCATGGTTATCGCGTCTGAACCTGCGGGAGCGCCTGCAACGATTTCACGTACTCGATCAGTTCGAGCAGCTGCTCCTCGGTGACCAGCCCCTGGAACGTCGGCATGATCGGCTGAAACCCCGAGGCGATCTTCGCGGATGGCATCAGAATCGATTCCCGCACGTACGCCTCGTCGACAACGAGCATCTCGCCGTTCTGCAGCGTCACGGTCTTGCCGAACAGCCCTTCCAGCACGGGCCCGCGCCCCTGCGCGTCGGGGCGGTGACACGTGTTGCACGCAAGATCCGCGAACAGCTTCGCGCCGGCCGACGCCAGCGAGCCTTCAGGCGCGCCGCCGCTCAGCCACGTCTGGTACTCGCTCGGATCCATGACGACGACCTGCCCGACCATGCCCGAGTGACGGGTGCCGCAGTACTCCGCGCAGAACAGGTGATAGCGGCCCGGTTTCGTCGGCTGGAACCAGACGCTGGTGTACCGGCCTGGCAGGACGTCCGCTTTGACGCGGAAGGCCGGCACGAAGAAATCGTGAATCACGTCCTCAGAGGTCATGATCATCTTCACCGGTCGGCCAATCGGCACGTGCAGCTCGTTGATTTCGCGCTGGCCGTCCAGGTGCTGGAACTTCCACATCCACTGCTTGGCGACGACGTAGATGTTGAGTGTTTCATCGGGCGGGCGCGACATGGCGAAGAACACGCTCGCGCCCCAGACGAAGATGACCATCGTGATGAGCAGGGGGATGACGCTCCACGTAATCTCGAGGAGCATGCTGCCGTGAATGCCCGTGCCGATGCTGTCGGGCGCGCGGCGGCGGTATTTGATTGCGAAGTACACAATCAACCCGGCGATCAGCGCAGAGAAAAAGACCGCGACCACAATCAGGAACAGGTACAGCGCATCGACACGGCCGGCCATCGTCGAGGCGCGCTCGGGGAAGAGCGGGATTCCGGTCCACATATCAGCGAGAGCTCCGTGCGGCGGGCACGGCGGTGCTCGGTGCGCGGTGCTCCGTGCACGGTGCTTGGTGCACGATGCCTGGTGCACGGTGCCTGGTGCGGCGTTCGCGCCGGAGCATGACCGCGATGAAGCCGCCAAGCGCGAGAACCGTGGCCGCGCCGGCGAGGCGCATGGCGCGCATGATGACGAAGCCGTAGCGGCCGGTCATCGGGTCGTAGTGATAGCAATAGAGAAGCAGCGAGTCGACTGCCGACCCGATCCTGCCGGCAGAGGCTTCGACGACTGCAAACCGCAGATCGCGAGGTCCGTACTCGATGCCGAACAGATACCGGGCCAGACGGCCGTCGGGCGTGAGAACGATGACGCCGGTCGGATGGGCGAACTGCTTCGTGTCCGCGTCCCACGCATACCGAAAACCGGCCGCCTTCGTCAGACGATCGATCGAGCGTTGGTCGCCGGTGAGAAAGTGCCACGCGTCCGCGGCGCCTGCCCGCTTGTAGCGTTCGAGATACAACGCCTTCTTGATCGATGCAGAGGCGGGCGTGTCCTGTGGGTTGAAGCTCACGGTGACGATCTCGAACTCCCGGCCAGCGGTGAGCGATATCACGTTCAGCGCGCTCGCCAGGCCGTTGATCACCTGCGTGCACAGCATCGGGCAGTCGTAGTAGGCGAACACCATCACAACCGGCCGCCTGCCGAAGTAGTCGCCGAGCCGTACTGTCCGTCCAGCTTCGTCGGTGAAGACGGTGTCGAGCGGCACGCGCTCGTTGAGGTTCTGGTCGAAGCCGATCGCGCGCAGCGGTGCCGGAACGGCGGAGGCCACCATGCCCGGTTCGCGTTTGTAGCCCGGAACGGGCGCGCCGGTCATTTGCGCGTTGGCCGCCTGCGGCGGGCTCACCACAAAGGACCCTAAGGACACGAAGGTCAAGATTGTTGGGCTCATCACAATGGACAAGAGGGGCCCAAACACCAAGGCCTTATGCTTGCAAGGCCTGTCCTTTGTGTCCTTTGTGCCCTTTGTGGTGAAAACGCTGGCCATCATTTGCTCTCCGTCTGTCGCGCCGGCAGCCCTCGCTGCAGCGTCAGCTTCATCGCCTGATCGATCGGGATCCGAACGATGCCGGCGTTCTGGTCCACCCAGCCGTACGAATGCAGCAGCTCGTCCTCCCGTGCCCGAAAGTCCTGCAGATCCTGGCGTGGGTTGGTCTGCAGCCGCGGCTCGGGCGGGACACGGTTCTCCAGCGTCACCGCGAGCGGGTACTCGGGCGTGACGGCGCGTCCCTCGCGCGCGTCGAAATACCGGAACAGCACCCAGACGATGAAGTGAATCAGGATGCCAGTGACCAGCAACCCCAGGGCAAAGCCGAAAATGCCGCGGATGTTGACGTCGCTCGCTTCGTGGCGCACCGCGACGTTGTCCGTGGGCTCGTGCGCCGAATGGGGCAGGTGCAGTTCCGCCACGGCTAGTGGGCCGTCCTCGGCGGCGTGCCGCGCTCGATGATCGCGCCGAGCGTCTCATCGAACTGCGGATCGTGAACCGGCAGGATGGCGCGTCCGCGCAACTGGTGAACGAAGCAGCCTCCCCAGATCGCCGCCATCGACAGCGGCAACACGATGTCGAGCCAGCTGACCGAGATGCCCGCCTGATGGAACTCCGGCGCAATGAGCCAGAACAGATCGAGGAGCCGCACCAGGAGCACGCCGACGGCCACCTTGACGAGCAGGTCGGGCTCGCGTTTCACCGCCCGCGACAGCAGCAGGACGAACGGCGCGGCGAAATGAAACACGATCAGCGTGAGGCCGACCACGCGCCAACCGGTCTGCAGGCGATGGAGGTACCAAGCGATTTCGGCCGGGAGATTGCCGGACCAGATGATCAGGTACTGCGAGAACGAGAAATAGGCCCAGAGCATCACGAAGGCGAGCATCAGGTTGCCGAGATCGTGAAAGTGCGCGGGGATGACAATGCGATCGAGCGGAGCGCGGCGCGCCAGCCACACGAGCACGACGATCAAGAACGCCATCGCCGACAGGCCCTGGCCGCCCATGATCAGCACGCCGTAGATGGTCGAAAACCAATGCGGTTCGAGCGACATGAGCCAATCGAACGACGCGAACGTGATCGTCAGGCCGTAGGCGAGCAGCCCGCCGGCGCTCAGCCTCTGCATGCGGCGCGCGATACGCGGGTCGGGGTTTCGATCCTGTTCGAGCGACCACGCATTCAACAGGTACGAGAGCGCATTCCAGACGAGGAAATAGACGGCCGCGCGCGCCAGGAAAAACGGCGTGTTCAGATAGAGATGCTTATGCTGGAGCGCCTCGTCGTGCGCGACCAGCTCTGCGTTCGTCCAGGGGTAGAGATGGCGGATGCCGAGGACGACCGGCACGAACAGCAGCGTCATCACGGGCAGCACGCGCGCGGCGGCTCCGATCGGACGCCGAATCACCACGCCCCACGCGCCGCCCGACAACTGGTGCACCATGCCGAGCGCGAGGCAGCCGAGCGTGACGCCCAGGCACCACATGTACGCCATCAGATACGACTGAAAGAACTGGGTGGCGTTGAAAAACAGTCCGAGGGTGGCGACCGCTCCGCCGGCGGCGCCGGCGACGAGCAGCCGGCGCTCGATGCCGGCGAGCTCTGGAATGGCGACGTCCGCGGTTGCGGCGAGCGGCTCAGCGCGCATCGAGCCTTCCTCGTTCCGTCGGCGGGACATCCGCGGGCGTGGCGTGCTCGCTCAACTGCAGCGCCCGAATGTACGCGACGATGGCCCAGCGGTCCCGCGGCGTGATTTGACCCGCGTAATCGGGCATCGCACCGAAGCCGTTCGTCATGACGTCGAAAAAGTGGCCGACCGGCGCGGTTCTCAGCCGGTCCTGGTGGTAGGAGGGGGGCCGCCGGTAGCCGCGCTGTACGATCAGGCCGTCGCCCTGCCCCGTGCGGCCATGACACGGCGAACAGTAGATGTTGAACCGTTCCTGGCCGCGCGCCATCACGCGCTCGGTGACGGCGAACGGAAACAGCTCGGCATCCGCGCCGTTGATCTTGCCCGTGTAGAGCAGCGGGTCGTCGTGCAGCTGCCCGCGCGCCACCGTGCCGGCGACGAGCGGTCGCGCGGATCTGACGTCGCCGAAGAACGACGACTCGCGCAACGGGATGTACTTGGGCTGGTCGTGCATATCCTGGCGGCACGCCACGGAGACACAGAGCACACAGAGATTAATCAGCCACGGAGTCACCGAGGCACGGAGGTTTTTTGGTAGGTGAGCACACAACGCTCGGTGACTCCGTGACTCTGTGGCCACTTTTCCCTGTGTCCGCTGCAACTCGGTGGCCTCAATCCGCAACAGTCGCCACCTCCCGCGGGCTCAGCGTTTCGAGAAACCGCCGCGTGGACTCGAGCTCGAACTTGGGGTCGCTCGCCTCGATGCAGAGAAAGAACCGGTTCCGGCTGGCGAGCGCAAACCGCGGCACGTTGAACACGGGGTGATACGGCATCGGCAGGCCGTTCAAGGCGAGCATGCCGAGCACCGCCGACAGCGCCGCCACGAGAATCGCGCACTCGAAGGTGACCGGCACGAACGCCGGCCAGCTGTGAAGCGGCTTGCCGCCGACGTTCAGCGGGTACGCCATGGCCGACACCCAGTACTGCAGCGCGTACCCGCCAACGCACCCCGTGAGCCCTCCGATGAGAACGATGAGCGGCAACCGCGTGTGATGTCCCCCCAGCGCGTCGTGCAGCTCCTCGATCGGAAACGGCGAATAGGCATCCATGCAGCGAAACCCTTCCGCGTGCGCCCGGCGGGTCGCAGCCACCAGCGAGTTCGGATCGTCGAACTCCGCTAACAGGCCGTATATCGGAGGCTTCGCCATGTCGCGTTCAGCTCTCAGCTTTCAGCTCTTGGCTCGAACTGTCTGTGTTTGCATCTGATGGCTGCGAGCTGATAGCTTCACGATGACTCCTCAACTTTCGCCTCCGGCAGAATCGTGCGCATCTCGAAGATCGAGATCATCGGCAGGAAGCGCAGGAACAGGAACAACAGCGCCAGGAACAGGCCGATCGTGCCGACGTAGGTCGCCCAGTCCCAGATCGTGGGCGCATACATGCCCCACGACGAGGGCAGAAAGTCGCGATGCAGGCTCGTGACGACAATCACGAACCGCTCGAGCCACATGCCGATGTTGACGACGATCGCGATCATGAAGAGGACGATCGGAGTCGTCCTCACGCGCCTGAACCAGAGCGCCTGCGGCGTCAACACGTTGCACAGAATCAGCAGCCAGTAGGTCCACCAGTACGGTCCGGTCATCCGGTTCAACGACACGAAGAGCTCGTACTTGTCGGCGCTGTACCACGCCACAAACGCTTCGATCGCGTAGCCGTACGCGACGATGAGTCCCGTGACGAGCATCACTTTCGCCATGTTCTGCAGGTGGCGCATCGTGATGAAGTCCTCGAGGCCGTAGATGGCGCGAATCGGAATCGCGAGCGTCAGCACCATGGCGAAGCCTGAATAGATCGCGCCGGCGACGAAATAGGGCGGGAAGATCGTGGTATGCCAGCCGGGAACGATCGCGACCGCAAAGTCGAAGCTGACCACCGTGTGCACCGAGACGACGAGCGGCGTCGCGAGACCGGCGAGCAGCAGATACGCGGTTTCGTAGCGGTGCCAGTGATGCGCCGAGCCGCGCCATCCCATCGCCAGCATCCCGTAGATGACGCGTCCGACCCGCGACTGCGAGCGGTCGCGCAGCGTCGCCAGATCGGGAATGAGGCCGACGAACCAGAAGAGCAGCGATACGGTTGCGTACGTCGAAACCGCGAAGACGTCCCAGATGAGCGGGCTTCTGAACTGCGGCCAGATGCCCATCGTGTTCGGGTAGGGGAACAGCCAGTACGCGGCGAGCCACGGCCGGCCGGTGTGGATGAGTGGAAAGATGGCCGCGCACGCGACGGCGAACAGCGTCATGGCCTCCGCGAACCGGTTGATCGACGTCCGCCAGGTCTGTTTCAGCAGCAGCAGAATCGCCGAAATGAGCGTGCCCGCGTGGCCGATGCCGATCCACCACACGAAGTTGACGATCGCGAACCCCCACCCGACCGGCTGGTTCACACCCCAGATGCCCGTGCCCTTCACGAACAGATAGGCCAGCGCGAGCAGCAACACGTTCACGATGCCGAATGCGGCGAGGAAGCCGAGCCACCAGCCGATCGACGTCTTGCGGGTCAGAACGATCGCGCTGATCTTGTCGGTGACCGATCCGAAGGTATAGCCCGGCGCGATGACCGGCGGCGTTCCCGTGCCGGCAACGGCGTCGAGCGGATCCTCGATGGGCGGCAGCGATTCGGCCATGGTCTGGATTACGGTGTGGCGCCACCGAGGACACAGAGCACACAGAGATCAATTAGCCACAAAGTCACTGAGACACGGAGGGGCGCGCCGCCGGAGGTTCGGCGGGCGCCGCAACGCGGCGCTGGATGGCCGGACTGACCGGATGCACGAACCGAATCGTGGTTCAGCGGTTCGCGCATCCGGTCAGTCCGACCATGCCATCCGGCCTGCTTCGCAGGCCGGGCCCGCCGAATTCGGCGTGCGCCTCGGACACCTGAAGCGTGGCCGCCTTCGGACTGGTGAAGACCTCCGTGACCCTGTGACTCTGTGGCCAAAACCCTCCGTGTCCTCCGCATCCTCAGTGTTCTCCCAACTCTGGATTCACATTCCGCACTGCCGCCAGATACGTTGTCCGCGGCCGCGTGTTCAGCTCGCCGAGCAGTGAATAATTTCGGATTTCGGACTGCAACTGCGCAACGCGGCTGTTCGGATCGTTCAGATCGCCGAACACGATCGCGTCGGCCGGGCACACCTGCTGACACGCGGTTCGGATGTCACCGTCCTTCACCCGGCGATCCTGCTTTTCCGATTCGATCTTGGCGGCATTGATCCGCTGCACGCAGTAGGTGCACTTCTCCATGACACCGCGGCTGCGGACGGTGACGTCAGGATTGCGCCCGAGCTTCAGACTGGGTGTGTCCCAGTCCTGATACAGCAGGAAGTTGAACCGGCGGACCTTGTACGGGCAGTTGTTCGAGCAGTACCGCGTGCCGACGCAGCGGTTGTACACCATGTCGTTCAGCCCTTCGTGGCTGTGCACGGTCGCAGCTACGGGACACACGACCTCGCACGGCGCGTTCTCGCAGTGCATGCACGGCACGGGTTGAAAGTAGGTTTCGGGGTTGTCGGCCGGGCCGCGGTAGTACGTATCGACGCGCAGCCAGTGCATCTCGCGGCCGCGCAGCACCTGGTCCTTGCCCACCACCGGAATGTTGTTCTCGGCCTGGCAACCGACGACGCAGGCGTTGCAGCCGATGCAGGCGTTGACGTCGATCGCCATACCCCACTTGTAGCCTTCGTACTTGAAGTCGGGATACAGCGTGATCGTCCGCCCCGGAGTCTCGTCGCCCTCGTGCACCGACTTCGGGTCGTGCAGGTATTCGTCTCGCGTCACGGCGCGCACCATGCCGCGCCCTTCCATCATGTGGTGATACTGCGTGCAGGCCAGCGAATGGCTCCCGCCCGTGAGGACCACTTCTGCGCCGGAGTCGAACCACAGCGCGTCCGATGTCCGAAGGGCCGCTGCGTTGAAGCCGGCCCCGGTTCCGACGTGTCCGCCACGCGTTCGCCCGTAGCCGAGATGCACGGTCACACAGTCGTCGGGATGGCCCGCGACGGAGAAGATCGCGCCGCGAACGGTGCGTCCGCGATAGCGCAGCTCGACGAGGTCGCTGATGATCTGCCCGTGCTCGCCGCCGCGGTACGCCGGGACGCCGCCGCCTTTCAAGCGCGCCGCCGTCGCGGGACTGACGAGAACAGCATTGTCCCAGGCGAGCTTCGTGATCGGCTTTGGCAGCTCCTGCAGCCAGCCGTTGTTCGCAAAGCGCCCGTCGAGAATCGAGGGGTCGGTTCTGAACGCGATTTCGAGACCCGACGCCGCCGCGGGCGCGGCCACGCGGCCGGCGTCCCTCCACGTCTGAGAAATCGCGACGCGTTTCGGCGCAAACGCCGTGTCCGGCACGACGCCGTCGTGCAGCCAGCGGCGCCAGGCCGCTTCGAACGCCGGTGACACTGCCGCTACATCCCGCTCGCCACGCGACCAGAACTCGCGAACGAGGTCGTACGCCGTCCGCTCCGGCCGATCGCTCATGGCGGCCAGCAGCTCGTGCGCCGACTTGCCGCCGTACAGCGGCGCGATGAGCGGTTGGACGATTGACACGGTGCCGTCGTAGGCGCGCGCGTCGCTCCACGATTCCAGGAAATGCGTTTCGGGTATCTGCCATTGACACAACGCCGACGTCTCATCGTCGTACAGACTGAGGTGCGCGCGGAGCTGAACCTTGTTCAGACAGTCCGCGAATTTCAGATCGGCGGGAGCGGTGTAGACAGGATTGCCGCCAACGATGACGAGCAGATCGACCGTGCCGGCATTCATGTCGGCGACGAGATCGCGCAGCGAATCGAGTTGATTGACCGGCTCCGCTTCGACCGGCGGTGTGTACACGACCGTGGTGCCGGCGTTGCCGAGCGCGTCGTTCATGGCGTGCGCCAGCGCATGAACGGCAGCCGGTTGATGGTCGCCGGCGACGACGAGCGAACGGCCGCGATGGGCTGAGAGGTCCTTCGCGATCGCGTCTACCCATTGTTCCCGGCCCGACCCATCCACCTTCGCGCTCCGCGCTTCGGCGGACGAGCCTGTCCCACCCGGCCCGCCTGCCCCAACGCGCGACCCGATTGCCCGCGCGACCTCCTCGATCTGGCTCGGTTTGAGCGGCAGCCGATGGTCGGCGCGGGCACCCGTGGAAGTCGGCATGCTTTCGAGCGCGTACAGCCGGTTCATTCGGTCGGCCTGCTCGGGACGCCGCCGCGCGGCAAACTCGCGCGCGTAGCGAAGGGAGCCGGGTCCCGACGCCAGGAAATCGGCGTCGAGCGCAACGATGACTTCGGCCTGATCGATGCGGTATTGCGCGTCGACGTACTCGCCGAACGCGAGCTGCGCGCCGGCGCGCGCGGTGTCGCGGCTGGCCGGATCCCACTGGTGCCACTTCGCCGACGGGAAGCGCGCGAGCAGGTCGCGAATCTGCGCGGCCAGCGTCGGCGAGCTCACCGACTCGGTGAGGATCCGGATGCCTGCGCCGTTGAGCGGCTGCTGCGCGGTGAGCGCCGCGCGAATCGCGCCGAGAAACGCGGACCACGGCCGGATCTCGCCCAGATTGGTGAGCGTCTGCGAGCGATCCGGATCGTAGAGGCCGAGGATGGCCGCCTGCGCGAAGACGTCCGTCGCGCCCAGACTGCCCGGGTGGAGCGGGTTGCCTTCGATTTTCGTCGGACGGCCTTCGTGGCTCTCGACGAGCAGTCCCGTGGCGACGCCGCCGAGCGGCATGGCGGTCGCGAAGAACAGCGGCGTGCCCGGCACGACATCCTCCGGCTGCCGCACGTACGGAACGATCTTTTCCGCCGGCTGCCGCGTGCAGGCGGTCACGCCGGCGAGCGCGAGCGACGCGCCCATCAGCCTGAGGAACGTGCGGCGCGCGACCGGGTCGGTGACGGCTTCGATTTCCGACGGGAATTCGTTGTAGAGGCGTTCCTGGAACGCCGGATCCTGAGCACGCTCTTCGAGCGTTCTCCACCAGCCTTCGCGGCCTGGTTTCGCGGAAGCCGCTTCGGCTTGGCAGGGAATGTTCGCTTGCCGCGCCGAAGCGTCTTTACGCGACGGCGAAGGCGGGCTCATCGATGACATGTCGAACAGCTCGTGAGCTTCTGAATCTGATACTCGGCGACGAGCCGCCTGCCGAGCTCGAGTTGATTGGCCGGCGGCACGTAATCGACGCGAAATACCGCCTCACGCGGCCGCACGTAGCGCTCGGGGCTGCGGTGGCAGTCGACGCACCATTCCATCTGCAGCGACTGCTCCTGCCACATCAACGGCATCCGATCCACCTGCCCGTGGCACGTCGTGCAGCCGACGCCTTTGTGGACGTGAATGCTGTGATTGAAATAGACGAAGTCGGGCAGGTCGTGCACGCGGGTCCACTGAATCGATTGGCCCGTCCGGAAGCTGTCGCGCACTGGTTCGAGGAACGGGCTGTTCGCGAAGATCTGCGAATGGCAGTTCATGCACGTTTTCGTCGGTGGAACCCCGGCGAATGACGAGTCTTCCACCGAGGTATGGCAGTAGCGGCAATCGATGCCGTTGCCGGCGACGTGGCGCTCGTGGCTGAACTGAATGGGCTGCTCACGCGCGACGTGCGCCTGCGTGACCCAAGGCGACCGGTTGACTTCGGCGACGAGACCGAGGAGGCCAGCGACGAAGAACACAGCGCCGAAGATGCTGACCCGAGCAATCGTGTTGGCGCTGCGGTGAAAGATCTGCGACATCGATCGAGTGGCGGAGCGAACGCAGCGCCAGTCGAGCGGTCGGTGATGCGGACATGCGCCGCGGGCCGGCGACCGGCTCAGAGCGTACTGCGTCTTTCGTGCCGATCGTAGCCGATTTTGTGAAACATTTCACATCACGGCTGAGTTGCGGAGCTTTTGGCCGGTTTTGGGCCGGTCTTTCGCCGATCGCACCGCCGACGCCCCGCGGGACCAACTCGCGCCGCAACGCGATGACCACGACGCCGGCGCGTGTGCGCCGCGGGATGACAGCCATGTTCGGAATCACTACGGCAGGCGAGCAGACGACCGCTACGATCCGCCGGGCGCGCGCTCCCAGGTGTACGAGCGGCCCATGGCATATTTCTCGAACCACTCGAGCTCGACGTTCGCCTTGAAGATCAGGTGGCGCAGCTCCTGCCACTGATGGCCATCGCGCGGCGCGACATACAGGCGGGTGGGGACGCCGTTGCTCTTGAGCCCGCGGAACATTTCAATCGACTGCGCGAGCGGCACGCGCGTGTCGTTTTCGCCGACGAACAGCAGCGTCGGCGTCTTCGCGTTGGCAACGTCCTTCAGCGGTGAGTTGTCCCAGAACGTCGCGATGGGGGCGTCCTTCTGCCACGGCGTGCCGCCGAACCACGTGACGCGGAACGAGCGATCGTCGGTTTGCGCGTAGAACGACGTCCAGTCGGACAGGCTCGCGCCCGCCGACGCTGCCTTGAAACGGTCGGTCATCGTGATCAACTTGTTGGTCAGATGTCCCCCGGCGCTCCAGCCCATCGCGATCAGCCTATCGGGATCGGCAATGCCGCGCGCGACGAGATAATCGATTCCTGTCACCACGTCGTGCTGCATGTTGTGAAAGAAGTGGCCGACGACGTCACGATAGAAGACGTTGCCGTACCCGACACTTCCGCGATAGTTCGGCCGCAACACCGCATACCCCTTCGCCGCTAAAACCGGAAAGTAGTTGAGCAACAGGCCTGAGCCGGCTCCGAACTTGTCCGACTCCATTGGCCCGCCGTGCATCTGCACGACAAGGGGATATCGCGTGCCCGGCCGATAATCCACCGGGTAGAACAGCACGCCCTCGATCGGCGTACCGTCGACGCTCTTCCACGTGATTTTTTCCTGGCGCGGCAGTGCGAACTCGCGTTCCAGGCGGTCGAACATGTGCGTGACGCGCGTCAGCGTCGCGCCCGCCCCCGACATCGGCATCGTCCATACCTCGCCGAACCGTGTCGGTTCATCGAGCTGCAGCATCATGGTGTTGGCGGTCGGTACAACCGACCATCCGGTCAACGGGATGAAATGCTCGCCGTCGGTGAGCTGACGCGGGCGGCCCGACGCCGTGTCGATTTGAAACACCTCATTGTGAACGCCCATGTTGACGACGGCGAAGATCGAGCGGCCGTCGGGCGCCCAGGTGGCCTGATCGAACGCGTACTGAAAATCGGGAATCAGCGCCCGGGGCGCTCCACCGGTCGCTGGAATGATGAAGAGATTGGTGTTGTAGAACGGCTCGAACCGGTCGTTGGTGTCGGCGAGAAACAGCACCTGCGTGTTGTCGGGCGACAGCTCGGCCCCGATTTCCCAAATCGCGTTCTTGGTCAGCGCGCGCGCGTTGGCGCCGCTGGCGTCCATCACCCACACTTCGGCGAGGTACGTGTCGCCAGTGAGCGGCGTCGGCGCGCGATGCAAGGCGATGCGCGATCCATCCGTCGACACGCGATACTCGAGGACCGACGTGTCGCCGGACGTGAGTTGGGTTTCGGCGCCGCTCGGGACGGCCACTCTCCAGAGGTGGCGCTGCTTGTAGTCTTCGTCGTACGCGTACACATCGTCCTTGATGCGATCGCGCTCGCGTTCCGCCGCCGTCGGCGGATCGGCGGCAATGAAGTACACCGCGCGGCCGTCAGGCGCGAACGATGGCGCCGTCGGCAGCGTCGCGTGATGAGTGAGCGCACGCGCCTCGCCGCCGTCTGCGGCGAGGAGCATCAGCTGCCCATCGCGCACGAACAGGATGGTCTGTCCGTCGGGTGACCAGCGCGGCTGGAAGGGGATGACGCCCGCGTCGGTGAAGGTCATCTGCACCGGCGAGCCGCCGGCCACGAGCTGGCGCCACAAATGCCACACGGGCCGTCCGGCTTTCCAATCGGGCTGGCTCTGAAGGTAGACGAGCGTCCGGCCGTCCGGCGAGAGCTGCGGCAGGATGATCCGCGGCAGCTCGGCGAGATCGACAAGCGTCATCGGACGGCGATCCTGCGCCCCCGCCGACGCGGAGCTGGCCGCAAGCGCCATGCAGGCCGTGGCCAGGCCGGCGATCGCGCGCGCGTGTCGTCTCATGGCTCTACGTGTTCGGCTTGCCGTCGCCCGGGGCCTTTTCCCACGTGAACGGGCGCTTCGTCGCGTACTTCTCGAACCATTCGATCTCCACGTTCAGCTTGAACAACTGGTGACGCAGCTCGGTCCATCCGTGCGGCTCGCGTGGCGCCGCGTACAGGTGGGTCGGTACGCCGTTGCTCTTCAGCGCGCGATACATCTCGATCGACTGTGGCATCGGGACGCGCGGGTCACGCTCGCCGACGAAGAACAGCGTCGGCGTCTTCACGTTCGAGACGTCCTTCAGCGGCGAGTTGTTCCAATAGACGTCGACAGGAGCGTTTTTCTGCCACGGTGTGCCGCCGAACCAGGGTGTCCGGAACGAGCGGATGTCGCTTTGGGCGTACATCGACGCCCATTGCGCGACGCCGGCACCGGAGGAAGCCGCTTTGAAACGATCGGTGAAGGTGATGATCTTGTTCGTCATGTGACCGCCGGCGCTCCATCCGAGCTTCACCATCCGGTCCGGATCGGCGATGCCCCGGCGGATCACCTCGTCGACGCCGGCCATGACGTCGAGATGCGAGTTCTGGAAGTAGTGGCCGATCATGTCGCGCAGGAACGCATCGCCGTACCCCGTGCTGCCGCGGTAGTTCGGCTGCAGGCTCGCGTAGCCTTTGCCCGCGAGCACTTGAATCTCGTACGTCATCGAGCCGATGCTGTATTTGTCCGCCGCCTGCGGGCCGCCGTGCGTCAGGACGGCGAGCGGATACCTCTGACCCGGTTGATGATTCACCGGATAGGTGAGGAGGCCTTCGACGGTCGCGCCGTCCGCGCTCTTCCACTGAATCGCTTCCTGCCGGCCGAGCGCGAAGTCGCGTGTCAGGTAGTCGAACACATGGGTTACCCGCGCCGGCGCCGCGTCGGCGACGCGCATCGTCCACACCTCGCCGCTGCTCGTGGAATCGTTCACCGTGAAAGCGAAGCGATCGCCCGCACGCGACCAGGCCGCGAGGTTGTGCTTGCCGTTGGTGAGCTGGCGCGGCTTGCCGCCTGCGGCAGGTACGACGAACAGCTCCTCGTGGACGCCCAGATTGGCGAGGAAGTACACGGATGCCCCGTCCTTCGACCACATCGCACGATCGACGTCGTACGGCTCGTTCTCGCCCACGAGCACACGCGTCGCCCCACCGGTCGAGGGCACGAGAAACAACCGGCCGTTGTAGTACGTCTCGAACCGCGCGTTGGCGCGAGCCACGAACAGCACCTGCGAGTTGTCGGGAGCAATCGCGGCGTCGCTTTCGCCGACGGTGTTCTTGGTCAGTTGCGCCGCGCCCGATCCGTCCGCGTTCGCAATCCAGACTTCCTTTTCGTCGCCAGACCCGAGCAGCGGCGTGGGCGCCCGGTGCCAGACGATCTTGCGGCCGTCGTCCGACAGATGGTACGCGGTTATCGAATAGTCACCACTGGTGACGCGGGTTTCGGCCTGGGTTGCAACGGCGATCCTCCAGAGGTGCGTCTGTTTGTAGTTCTCGTCATACGCATAGACATCGTCTCGCAGCCGCTCGCGCGCTTTGTCTTCATCGGTCTTGGCCTCGGGTGCGATGAAGTACAACTCCGATCCGTCGGGAGCCCACGAGATGTCCGAGACGGCGCTGGCATGCGAAGTCAGCTGGCGCGCTTCGCCGCCGTCGATCGGCAGCAGGGAGATCTGCGCGAACTCGTTGTCGCCGCGTTTGGCGGTGAAGGCAATCGTCCGGCCGTCCGGCGCCCACCGGGGCGCGTTTTCGCTGTCGGCACCGCTGGTGATCTGGGCCGGCTCGCCGCCAGCGGTCTTGACGCGCCAGATGTGGGTGATGCGGCGTCCGCTCTTCCAGTCCGCATCGCTCTTCGTGTACAGGATGTCGCGGCCGTCGGGCGCCAGTTGCGGGTCGGCGAGCCGCGGGACGTTCAGCAGGTCGACAATCCCCATCGGCCGCGGGGACTGCGTCCCGACCGCCGGGGCAAGCGCGAAAACGAGGACGATCAGCGACCAGAGCGAGCGCCGCAGATGCATGTTGAATCCTCCGCGAAGACGCACGATATTACCGTGAGAGGAGATCAGAATGAAACGCGTGTGCCTGTCTTTGGTTTTCGTCGTCCTGTGCGCCGCTCAGCTCGCGGCCGCCGCGGAGTTTCCGACGCCGAAAGACGGCGACTTCGCGGTGCGCGATTTCAGGTTCGGGACCGGCGACACCTTGCCGTCGCTGACCGTTCACTATCGCACGATTGGGACGCCTCGCCGCGACGCGTCCGGCGTGGTGCGTAATGCCGTGCTCATCCTGCACGGCACCGGCGGAACGGGCGCGGGCTTCCTCTCCCGGACGTTCGGTGGAGAACTGTTCGGCGCGGGTCAACTGCTCGACGCCACGCGGTATTTCATCATCCTGCCGGACGGCGTCGGCCACGGACAGTCGAGCAAGCCGAGTAACGGACTCCACGCACGGTTTCCCAAGTATACGTACGACGACATGGTCCGGGCTCAGCACGCGCTGCTCGCCGACGGCCTGAAGGTGAATCACCTGCGCCTTGTGCTGGGCACGTCGATGGGCGCCATGCAGTGCTGGGTGTGGGGTGAGATGTATCCCGATTTCGTCGACGGGCTCGTGCCGCTCGCGAGCGCGCCGACCCAGATCGCCGGACGCAACCGCGTGATGCGGAAGATGATCATGGACAGCATCACGCAGGATTCAGCGTGGAAGAACGGCGACTACACGGAGCAGCCGCGCCAGGGGCTCGTCGGCGCCATCAACCTGCTCATGATGATGACGAGCAGCCCGTTGCAGTGGCACAAGCAGAACCCGACGCGCGAGGCGGCCGACGTATGGTACGAGACGCAGATCAAGTCGCGGCTCGCCTCGACCGACGCCAACGACATGCTCTATCAGTACAACGCGTCGCGCGATTACGACCCGTCGGCGAACCTGGAGAAGATCACCGCCGCGGTGCTCGCGATCAATTCCGCCGACGATGTGGTGAATCCGCCGGAGCTGGGGCTGATGGAAAAGCTGATGCCGCGCGTGAAGCGGGGCCGGTACATTCTCATTCCAACCAGCGATCAGACCCGGGGCCACGGGACGCATTCGATCCCAGCGATCTGGGGATCGCATCTCGCCGCGTTTCTCAAGGAGCTGCCGGCCGGCCCTCCGACGGAATAACCGCGCACTTTACGCCAGACGCTGGCGGACGTCAGCAAACCACCGGACCGTCACCGGCAGGTGGTCCGGGTGCGCCATCGCGGGGGTCTGGGCGATGCGCAGCAACCGGCCGTCGCGCCCGACGTCGTAATTCGGCAGGCCGGTCGCTGTAAGTTGGCTCTGTATCCATCGGCGTGAAGTAAGGCACGGGCCAATTTGCGAAGGGAGTCACGGAAGGGCCAGGAAATCGACGTGCGTGAAGCATTAACGGAGGAAAAGCGGAGACAGCTATACTGACCGCCAGGATGGGCGACGACCGAAAATATCGTCAGCGCGGGTACCAGGACGAGCCTCGCGAGCGGGGGCCCAAGGGACCGAAGCCGCCCCGGCCGCCGCAGGAGCGCGCGCCGGGACGCGTCCTTCAGGACGAGCGCGGACCGAAGACGCCGAACCTGATGGCGGCGCACGAAGTCTGTCGATGCGCGCGCTGCGGAAACCTGTTGTCGCTTCCGATCGGGACGCTCGACCGTTGCTCGAAATGCGGCGTCGATTTGCACAGCTGCATCCAATGCGTGTCGTTCGACACGAGCGCGCGGTGGGAATGCACGGAAAACGCGAAGCTGACCGCCCGCGTCGCGCCGAAGGACGAGCGGAACAGCTGCACGCTCTTCTCCCCGCGCACCACCATCGAGCGCCAGACCAGCACGCCAGCGTCCCCGAGCGGCGACGCCGCACCGACCAGCGCGCGCAAGGCGTTCGACGATCTCTTCAAGTAGGCGATCGAACTCTCCACCACGGAGACACAGAGGACGCGGAGGAGAAGCCCTCTGAACAGGTTGTTCCCCGTGTCCTCCGTGTCCACCGTGGTCCATAGGTAGCGGTCGATTTCGCGCCAGTTTGCAGCGTGCCATAATCGGTGCGTGGGATTGATTTCGCCGGCCGATCAGCAGAACCTCCGCGACGCATTCTCGGAAATGACGACGCCCGTGCGGCTCGCGTTCTTTACGCAGACCCTTGACTGCGAAACCTGTCTGATGACGCGGCAGATTCTCGACGAGCTGCCCGGGCTCTCCGACAAGATCACGATCCAGGAAGTGAACTTCGTGCTCGACGCCGACAAGGCGAAGCAGTTCGGCATCGATCGGGTTCCGTCGATTGCCGTCGTCGGTCAGGACGCTGCCGGCCAGGAGCGCGACTCGCGCATTCGCTTCGTCGGGATGCCCGCAGGGTACGCGTTCATGTCGCTCGTGCAGGCCGTGCTGCTCGTCGGCGGACGCGAGTCGGTGCTGACCGCGGAGAATCGTCAGCGCATCGCGGCAGTGGACACGCCAGTCACGATGCAGGTGTTCACGACACCCACCTGACCACACTGCCCGCGGGCGGTCAGCCTCGCGCACGAAATGGCGTTTGCGAACCCGAACATCACTGCGCTCGCCGTGGAAGCCACGGAGTTCCCCGATCTCGCGCGCAAGTATCAGGTGAGCGGCGTGCCCAAGACCATCGTCAACGATGAGGTGGAGATTCTCGGCGCGCTGCCGCAGGATGCGTTCGTCGAGCAAGTGCTGAGCGGCGTCGCCAGTTCCGAGACGCCGCTACGAAACTAATAACCACGGTGGACACGAAGGACACAGAGATTCGACCTCGTACCGGCGTGAAGCGCTTGAGAGGCGGCAGATCAACGCTGCATGGTCCTCGGTCGCAGTAACCAGAACGCCAAACCCAGCCCGCTCCACGCGATGAACGAAATCCATTCCGCCCGCGTAAAGCTGCCGGGCACGCCTGGCACGACTTTCATCAGGATGATCGCCACGCTGACCACTGCGCCGATGCCCGCCATGGCGGCGGATTCGTTGAACCCGTTGGCGCGTCGTCGGGCAAGGTAGCCGGCGCAGGTCGAGAGCCAGCCGACGCCGACCGCCAGCGAGCCCACTTCGCTGATCGGCACGAGGATCGCATCCCCGAATACCGACGCGGCGACCGTGAGCACGCCCATCAGCGCGATCGCAACGACAGGCGTCCCCAACGATGCGTGCACGCGCCCAAGCGACGGGTGGACGAGATTCCGCCGTCCGATCGCGTACAGCATGCGTGTCGCGGCCACGAAGTTGCCGTTGAAGATCTTCAGCAGCGACAGGAACGCGCCGAACAGAATGAGCTGCGCGATCGCGTGCGAGCCGAACGTCCGCTCGAACGCCACTTCCGTCCGCACGTGGCCGGACACGATCTCCTGCCACGGGTACACGAACGTGACCACGGCGATGATGATGACGTAGAAGAGCAGTCCTGCAAACAGCGCCGCGTAGATCGCCTTCGTGAAGCTGCGTGGGTCGAAGCCGGTCCGCGCTTCCTCCGACCCCTTCGCCACGGATTCCCAGCCGGTCATGTAATAGGGAACGATCTGCAGCACGAGGAAGATCGACAGCCACAGGCCGCCGGTGCCCGTGTGCGAGAACAGCGGCTGCCAGTTCGCGCTCGACCCGCGGGCGAAACCGAGCACCGTGAAAATCGCGAAGGTGGCGAGCAACCCGAACGTCATCACGTCCTGAAACACACCGCTTGGTTTGATGCCGCGGTAGTTGACGACGACGATGAGGATGGTCAGGAGGAGACCGACGAGGAGGCGCGGCGCGTAGATCGGACTGCCGGCAACGGTGTAGAGCTGATAGCTGTTCAAGGCGGGGAATACCCGCGCGAGCAGATTACCGGTTGCGACCGCTTCCCACGGGCACACGATGGCGTAGGAGAGGATCATCGTCCAGCCGGCCGAGAAGCTGACGATCGGCGAAAAGACGCCTTCGGTGTAGGCGATTTCGGCGCCCGCGTCGCGAATGCGCTGCACCATGCGGCCGTAGGTGTGGGCGATCGGAAACAGGAGGAGGCCGCCGACGAGGAAGCCGAGCATGCCGCCGCCGGGACCGCCGCGCGACAGCCAGTCGTCCATGAGGACGACCCAGCCGACGCCGATCATCGTGCCGAACCCGAAAGTGAAATACTCGACGGTGCTGAGGCTTCCGCGAAGGTGGCTCTGCGAAGGTTTCAGTACTGGCACGACCGCACTATAACCACAAAGGAAGTGTCCTTTGTGTTCTTCGTGGTGATCCGTCCTAGAATTCGCGACGTGACCCATCAGCCACGTCCATCTTTCCAGTCGCCGCGCTTCGCGCAGCCGGCGACATTCATGCGCCTGCCGCACGTCGAGGATCCGCATGGTCTGGACGTCGCGATTGTCGGCGTGCCGTTCGACGGCGGCACCTCCTATCGCCCCGGCGCCCGGCTCGCGCCCCGGGAGATCCGCGCGCAATCCTCCCTGATTCGCAGCTACAGCTACTTTCAGAAGGTGGCGCCGTTCGATCGGCTGAACGTCGCCGACGTGGGCGACATCGACGCGCCCCCTGTCAGCATCGAAAAGTGCTACGAGGTGGTCGAAGCGCGAATCGGCGCCATCGCAGACGCCGGTGCGCGGCCCATCGTGGTCGGCGGCGATCATTCGATCACGCTGCCGGTGCTGCGCGCGCTGGCGCGGCGGCATGGCCCGCTGGCGCTCGTGCAGTTCGACGCACACATCGACACGTGGGACGAGTACTTCGGCGGGAAGTACTTTCACGGCACGCCGTTCCGCCGCGCGATCGAGGAGGGAATTGTCGATGGCACGCGTTTCATTCAAGTCGGCATCCGCGGGCCGATGTACGGCGAGGACGATTTCGATTTCCACCGCGAGCACGGCATCACGATGATCGACATCGATCAGGTGAAGGACCGCGGGATCGCGTGGGTCGTGGATGAGATCCGCCGCGTTGTCAGCGGGACGGCGTACATGACGTTCGATATCGACGCCGTCGATCCGGCATTCGCTCCCGGTACCGGCACCCCGGAGGTCGGCGGCCTCACCAGCCACGAGGCACAGCGGCTGGTCCGCGGCCTCGCCGGCCTGTCGCTGGTCGGCGGCGACATCGTCGAAGTTGCGCCGCTGTTCGATGGTCCGGGCCAGATTACGGCGCTGCTGGCCGCCAACATCATGTTCGAGTTCCTGTGTACTCTCGTGAGGTGAGTCATGACGATTAGAACGTGCGCTGCATTGCTGCTCCTCCTCCTGTCCTCGATCGGCCACGCGCAGGCGCCCGCGCAACAGTCGGCGACCGCCCAGAAGACGGTCTGGTATTTCTACCGCGTGAAGTGGGGTTTCCAGGACGAGTTCCAGACACTGTTCGCGCGGAATCATCTGCCGGTGTTGCGCGAGGAAATGAAGGCTGGCCGGATCGTCAACGTGAAGACGTTCGTTCCCTCGTACCACGGCGACGGTCGCGCGGACTGGACGTTTGCCGTTCAGATCGTGTTCAAGGACGTTGCCGCCTTCGTCGGGCCATCAGGTGATGAAGAGATTCAAAGGCGCCTGTTTCCGGACCGTGCGCGCTTTCTGAAAGAAGAGCAGCGGCGCTTCGAAATCCTCGATGCACACTGGGACGTCCCGTTGAACGAGCTCGACCTGCGGTGATCCCGACCGATGGCGGGTAACTTTCTGCCCGGCCGGTCGTATCTGGTTCAGGACCGATGCTCGGCTTCCACGAGCTCTACGAACGGCACTCGCGCGATGTCTACCGGTTCGCGCTGTTTCTCTGCGGGAATCCGGCTCAGGCCGAGGACCTGACCAGCGACACGTTCGTACGGGCCTGGAACGCGCGCGGGTCGATACGCGAAACCACGGTTCGCGCGTACCTGCTGACCATCACCCGGAACTTGTGGCGCGACGCGAAGCGCAAAGACTGGCGCTTCGTCCCGCTGGAGGCCGCCGGAGACCAATCGTTCGATGCGCGGCCCGAGCAGGCGGTGGACCTCGGCTGGGCCGAAAAGCGGCTGCAGCAGATCGCCCACGGCGACCGCGAGGCGTTGCTGCTGCACGCGCGAGATGGTCTGTCGTACGAGGAAGTCGCGCGGCAGCTCGCCATCAGCGTCGGCGCCGTGAAATCCCGGATCTTCCGCGCGCGCCGTGCACTCGACGCGCTCGGTCGCCCCTCCAGCTCAGGAGACAAGCCATGACGGTTACCCGCGATGTGATCCTCGATCTGCTTCCGCTGTATTTCGCCGGCGAGGTGAGCGCCGACACGAAGGCGCTCGTGGACGAGTTTCTGCGCACGGATCCCGACTTTGCCCGCATGTCGCGGCGATTCGACACGCTCGTGAAAGAGCACCGATCGCCGCCCGAGCACGACGCCGGCGAACGGCGCGCCTTCGAACGGACACGCATGCTGCTGCGATACCGGAACCAGACGATCGGCATGGCGGTCGCGTACTCGCTGCTGCCGTTCGCATTCCTGTTCCGGGATGGTCGCATCGAGTGGATCATGCTGCGCGACAAGCCGACGATTGCGATGGCGTTCGGATTCACAGCGCTTGCCTGCTGGCTTGCCGCCTACATCATCGACCGACGCGCCCATCGTCCATCCGATGGCGAGGCGAATTAGTTTTGTGCTTTCGAGTTTTCGTGGCTAACTCAGCCGAGTGCGGTTCCCCACACTGGACGACCTTGCCGCCGCCGACGCTGCCCGCGTTGGCGGCAAAGCCTGGAATTGCGCCCGGCTGAAACAGCGCGGCTTCCCGGTTCCCGACGGCCTCGTGATTCTGGCCGAGGCGTCGGACGCCGACCTCGCGGCGGTCGACCGGCACACATGGTTCGAGCACTGGCCTCCCAATGAACGGTTTGCCGTTCGATCGTCCGGCCTTGCGGAAGACGCGCCGGAGCAGTCGTTCGCCGGCGTTCACGACACGCGATTGAACGTTCGACGGCCCGATCTGCTGGACGCTGTGCTCGCGTGCCGCGCGTCGGCCAATTCCGAGCGGGCCAAGGCATACAGGCGTGCGCGCGCCCTTCCTGCGACCGCGACTGCGACCGGCGTGCTGATTCAGCGAATGATTCAACCGGTCGCCTCCGGCGTGGCGTTCACGATCGATCCGTTGACCGGAGCGACCGACGAGCTCGTGGTGAATTCGGCGCCAGGGCTTGGCGCGGCGCTCGTCGACGGTCAGGTCGATCCCGACGAAATCCGCATCCGCAAGCGCGACGCCGTTGTCGTGTTTCGTCGCGCCGGCGGGGTGTCGGACGGGCCTAAAGGCCCGTCCCTGCACGATGTCGGTGTACTGGACGGCCTTCCTAAGCTCACTCTGACCGATGCGCAGATTCAAGAGCTCGCCTCGTTGCTCCTCGCGATCGAGCGGGAGTACGGATCGCCGCAGGACGTGGAATGGTGCCACGACGGCGCGCAGTTCTGGATCGTGCAATCGCGTCCGATTACCACCCACCACAACCTCCGTCCCTCCCGAGTGGAACGGAGGCTTTCGGGAGGGACGGAGGTTGGAGACATCGAGTGGACCCGTGCCAACCTCGCGGAAGTGCTGCCGGAGTTGACGTCGCCGCAGGCGCTCGCGGTGTTCGAAGACATGCTGAACACCGCGGAACGGCATCACCTGGGACGGTTGCTGGCGCCGTACGACGCGCTTGGGCCCATGGTGAAACCGTTTTACGGACGCCTGTACTTCAACCTGTCGCAGTTGCGACACGTGTGTCTGATGGGATTCACCGCTCCGGCTGGCATGCTGAGATCGCTCGGACACGCGGGCGAGATTCGAGCCGAGGACGAGCGGATCCGCCGACCGCCGCTGCTCGGTCTTCTGAAGTGCCTGCCGGATTTTGCCCGCCTGCTCTCACGGCACTTCCGGGCCGCGCAGGTGATGCGCGACCACGAATCGACGATCGCCGCATTCACGAAACGCGTCGCGTCCGTGAATCCTGAACAGCTCACCGACTTCCAAATCTGGACCGGGCTCGCGGATTGGCAACGAGAGGGGACGAAATTGCTGGAGGTCGTCCTGCTGTTCGGCAGCGTGATGATTCATGAGGTGTTGCTCCGGAAGATCTGCGAGCGCCTCGATTTTCCGTTCGAGCGGCTCCTCTACTCACATCTCGCCGTGGGCGAGCGCTCGGTCAGCGCCCAGCAGGCGTTCGATCTCGTTGCTCTTGCCGACCTGGCGCGCGACGAGCCACGGGCAGCCACGTGGCTGTCGGAATCGAACGGACAACCGGCCGACATCCGTGTCGCCCTCCACGGCACGGCGTTCCTGGCCGCGTTCGACAGCTTTCTCGATCGCTACGGCCATCGAGGGCTGTACGAATCGGACTGGGCGCTGCCCCGGTACTCCGAAGATCCCACACCGCTTCTTCAAGCGATCCGCACGCATCTTCGCGACGGCCGCGACGACAGCCGAGCGGCGGCCCTGGTACGCGTGGCTGCGGAAGCCGATGCCGTCCGCTCCGAGTTCGAGCGGCGCATGACCGGGGTCCGCCGCTGGACGCTGCTGCCAAGAGCGCGCCAACTGCTCGCGACAATCAAGCAGTACTACGTATGGCGCGAGCAGTGCCGGTCCGACATGATCCGCGTGCTGGCGATCATGCGCCCCTGGCATCTGGTGCTGGCACGGCGCTTCGTCGAGCGCGGCTGGCTGGATCGCCTCGAGAACTACTTTCTGCTGCGCATCGAGGAGATCGCAAGCGCCATCCAGAATCCCGCGGCGTCGAACACGTTCCGCGACATCGTCGCTCAGCGTGCAGTCGAGGCGGAACGGTACCGGCGTTTCGAGATGCCGCTCCTGATGCGCGAATCGGAACTGCCGCGACTCATGCGCGCGAGCGCCGTGAGCGAGGTTCACGACGATGACCGCGAGCTTCGTGGCGTGCCCGTGAGCCGTGGATCGGTGGAGGGCGAAGTCGTCGTCATCGACGACCCCGGCGACTTCGCGCACATGAAGCGCGGCGCGATCCTCGTGACTCGCGCCACCGATCCGTCGTGGACGCCGCTCTTCACGCTGGCATCCGGCGTGATCGTGGAAGTCGGAGGGGTGCTGTCGCACGCGTCCACGGTTGCGCGCGAGTACGGTATTCCCGCGCTCGCAAATGTGCGGGCACGCGACGCGGCGGTTGCGCACCGGCGATCGCGTCCTGCTGAACGCGACCGAGGGTTACGTCAGGAAGATCTGAGTCCGGCCATGCTAGCATCGGCCGATGCTCCGTCGCTTGGCCTTGTGCGTCGTGTTCGTCGCGATGTCGGTGTCGTTTCGCGCCGCGGAGCCGATCCGGTATCGCTTGTCGTTTCCCGAACCCCAACACCGGTGGATGCAGGTCGATGCGACGTTTCCCGGCGTCGCCGCGCAGGCCACGCTCGAGTTGCGCATGAGCCGCTCGTCTCCGGGTCGTTACTCGCTGCACGACTTTGCCAAGAACGTCTACGACGTGCACGCGTACGGCTCCGATGGACGCGAGCTGCCGACGAAGCGTCCGGACCCGTACGGATGGAACGTCAGTGGCCACGGTGGCTCGGTGACCGTGAAGTACAAGGTCTACGGCGATCGCCTCGACGGCACGTATCTCGCCGTCGATACCACTCACGCGCACATCAACATGCCGGCGGCCATCATGTGGGCGCACGGGCTCGACGATCGGCCGGCGACGATCACCTTCGAGCAGCCGCCCGGCATGCACTGGCAGGTGGCGACGCAGCTTCACGGGACAGACGACGAACGTCGAACGACGAACGACGAACGACCGGCTCTTGTGTTTACGGCGCCAAACCTCCAGTATCTGATGGACAGCCCCGCCGAGTTCGGTCCCGTCACGCTGCGCGAGTTCATGGTCGGACCCACGAGATTCCGCTTTGCCGTGCATCACACGGGGACGGATGCCGAGCTCGACGCGTTCGTCACGGACGTCGAGAAGATCGTGCGGCAGGAAGGCGCGATCTACGGCGAGTATCCCGCGTACGAGCCGGGCGCCTACACCTTCGTCGCCGACTATCTGCCCTATGCAAGCGGCGACGGCATGGAGCACCGTAACAGCACCGTCATGACCTCGTCGGGATCGATCGCGCGCACGCGCGTGGATCTGCTCGACACGGTGGCGCACGAGTTCTTCCATTGCTGGAACGTGGAGCGTATCCGTCCGAAGGGGCTCGAGCCGTTCGACTTGGACCGCGCGAACTTGTCGGGCGAGCTGTGGCTGGCCGAAGGTTTCACGCAATACTACGGCCCGCTCACACTGCAGCGTGCGCAGCTCGTCGATGTGGCGTCGACGGCGGAGACGCTCGGCGGGCTGATCGAGTCGGTGGTCTCAGGGCCGGGGCGCTTGATGCGATCGGCGGAAGAGATGAGCCGCATGGCGCCGTTCATCGACGGCGGCCATACCGTGGACCGAACCAACTGGTCCAACACAGTGATTTCGTACTATCCCTTCGGTGGCGCCGTCGCGCTGGCGCTCGATTTGACGCTTCGTGATCGTTCGGACGGCCGCGTGTCGCTCGACGACTTCATGCGGGCGATGTGGCGCAATTTCGGAAAACCTGGCGGAAGCCGCGAAGGATACGTGGATCGGCCATACACGATCGCGGACGCCGAGGCCACGCTGGCCGAGGTGAGCGGCGACGGCTCGTTCGCTCGCGATTTCTTCGCGCGCTACATTCAGGGCCACGACGTCGCCGACTACCCGCGGCTGCTGGCGCGCGCCGGTTTCACCGTGCGAAAGCGGCATCCCGGCCGCGCGTGGCTGGGCGATCTGCGCGTCGACTCGCAGCACGCCGCGCGCGTGGGCACGCTCGTCGCGCCAACATGGCCGCTGTATGCCGCCGGCATCGAACAGGACGATGAGCTGAAGCAGATCGATGGACAGGCAGCCGGCAGCGACGGCGTGTTGAACACGGTGTTGCGGCGGCACAAACCGGGCGATTCGATTCCGATCGTGTATGTCGATCGGACGGGCATCGCAAAAACGACGCACGTGACGCTCGCGGAGGATCCGCACGTCGAAGTGGTATCCATCGGCAACGAGTCCGGCTTGACCGCGGCGCAACGCGCGTTTCGCGCGCGCTGGCTGGAGGCCAGGTAGATGCTCCTTCCGTGGCTGCAAATACTGGACGCCATCATCGGCGTGACCGATCTCGCGCGCAGCCGCAAGATTCGCAAGATGAGCCAGGCAACGGAGGAGCCGCAACAGCAGCTCGAGGCCGGCGGCCGCGGGAGTCCGGCGCTCGGCACCCTCGAGGCACGGCTTGCCGGCGTCGTGGTCGCCGCGCTCAAGGAGGCGTTCGATCGGGACACGCGGCGGCTCGAGCTGGAACGCGCGCAGCTGGACGCGGAACGCGAGCGGGCCGACCGGGCGCTCAGGCTGGAGCTGCTGCGGCAGGCCGGCGATCGCGAGATCGGCCGTCTGCGCCTGCTGTCGGGCGTCGCCGTGGCGAGCTGGTTAGGAACGCTGTTCCTGCTCGTGCTTCCCGGGCGGATGGTGAGTGTTCAGCCAGGCGCGCGCCTGGCGCTGGGCGCGGGGTGGCTCCTGCTCCTCGGCGCCATTGCCATGTCGTTTGTCGCCCAGTCGCAGGTCGCCGGCTCGCTCGATCGAGCCGATGCGCCGGCCGGTCGCCGCGACGCGGTGTCGTCGGGTACCGCCGGCGCGCTTGCGCTGTGGCTGATCGTGCTGGGTCTCGCGCTTGTGGGCCTCGCCGTGCTGATCGGCTCGTAATGACTTTGCAGGCACGGTTCAGGCCGCGGGACGGGCTACACCGACACGTACGCGCTGATCGTATATTAGGAGCATGCGCACCATCCTGCTTCTGCTCACGCTGACGTTCGTTCCGCAAGGGATCGACGCCCCACGCATTACGCAGCAGGAGTTCAAGAAGCTCGTCGCCGCGAAGAACGTCGTCATCGTCGACACCCGGCTCGCCGATGCGTACGCGGAGGCGCACATTCCGGGCGCGGTCCTCCTTCCGCTCGAAGGTCAGCTCACCTGGCCCATGGAGTTCGAGAAGACCGTCAGCATGCTGATTGCGACGAAGAAGGCGGTTGTCACCTACTGTGCCTGACGCGACGAGGCGACGAGCGCCCGTGCGGCGCTCATGTTGAAGGAACGCGGCGTCAGGAGCGTGCGCGCGCTCACCGGCGGCTGGAACGAGTGGGTGAACGACGGCAACAAAGTGGTGAAGGGCGATTCGCCGATGCGGTAGGGGATCGCGTATGGGTTCGGCCGAACCCTTCGACCATGTTGCGCGGCGCTGACGCAGAGGACCGGCGGATCTGTCGGCAGAAATCGAGGTCCTTACTCGCGGGCCCTTTGTCAGTAAACGCGTACACGCCCCGTTCCAGTTCGCGAGCCAGTTGCCAGCACACGAGATCCTGATAGCGTCTGATCGCCATGCAGAACAACTGAGCAGAATCCGTACCCGAACCCGAACCCGAACCCCGAACCCGGAACCCCGAACTCCGAACCCGATATACTCGCTCCAATGACGTTCGCGCCCGAGTACGTGACGTACGTTCTCAACGAGAACTTCGAAGACGCGAAGGAGCTCTTCCTCGCGCCGCTCATGGCGATTCAGTACGCGCACCTCGTGATGCTGACGGCGCAGCACATCGTGTCGCCCGAGGACGCGCATCGGATTCGCGAGGCGCTCGATGCGGTGTCGCAGGAAGAGGTGCGCCAGGCGCAGTACGACGGCACGTGCGAGGATCTGTTCTTCTACGTCGAGCGGCTGCTCGTCCAGGCGTGCGGAGAGGCAATCGCCGGCCGCCTGCACACGGCGCGTTCCCGCAACGACATCGACATGACGATGTACCGGATGCGGCAGCGTGAATTCGTTCTGGGATTGCTGACCGCAACCTGCGAGCTGCGCCGCTCGCTGCTGGACGTTGCCGACCGTCATCGCGAAACAGTGTTCGCGGTGCACACACACACACAGCGCGCGCAGCCGACGACGGTGGCCCATTACCTGCTCGCCGTGATCGAGCAACTGGAGCGCGACGCAGTCAGACTCAAAGGCGCGTACGAGCGGACGAATCGCAGTCCGCTCGGCGCGTGCGCGATCACCGGCACCGGGTTTCCGATCGACCGTCAGTTGACGTCGGAGCTGCTCGGCTTCTGCGGACCGACGGGCAATACATACGGCAGCATCGCGACGGTGGACTATCTGCTCGAGAGCACGTCGGCGGCATCGGTGCTGCTCACAGGAGTCGGCAGATTCGTGCAGGACCTGCTGCTCTGGTGCACTGCCGAGTTCGACTACATGCGTCTCGGGGACGGCTACGTGCAGTGCAGCAGCATCATGCCGCAGAAGCGCAATCCCGTTGCGCTCGAGCACGCGCGAGCGATCGGCAGCAAGGCGCTCGGGCAGGCGCTGGCGATTGTCACCACGGTTCACAACACGCCGTTCGGCGACATCGTCGACACGGAAGACGATCTCCAGCCGCTCGTTTTCACGATGTTCCGCGACGCGGCCCGGGCGGTGAAGCTGGTGGGAGCGGCGATGACCTCCGCCGAGTTCGAGCCCGCCAAGCTGGAAGCGCGCGCGGCCGATGGCTGGACGACGCTGACGGAGCTGGCAGATACGCTCGTGCGCGACCACGGCTTATCGTTCACGAGCGCGCACGCGATCGCGGGAGGGCTGATGATGGCCCGTCAGCGCGACCGGGCGAAGTCGCTTGCGGCGCTTCTCGCCGACACGTCAGCGAACGTCCTCGGCGCGCCGCTGACGTATTCCGACGACGCGCTCGCGCGCATCCTGAGCCCGAGGCATTTCGTCAACGTCCGGCGCACGTTTGGCGGACCGGCGCCAGAGGAAACGCTGCGCGCCTCGAACGCCTCGCGCCGGCTTCTCGATGCCGACCTCGAATGGTGGTCGAATGCGACCGACGCGCTCGCGGCAGCCGAACGCGCGCTTGCCGAAAGAAGTGCGGCTCTGTGAAGCCGACACCCGAGGTCGGACCGCCCTCCGAGAGCGACACCCAAATGACCGCGACTTACGTGCGCGTCATCGTCCTCGAAGCCGTCATTCTCGTCGTCTTGTGGTTCTTCGGCCGCGCGTTTTCGTGATCAAACACCAGCCTCGGCGACAACCGCAATGGACACGAAGGACACGAAGGAAGTGATGAGGTTTGGATAGGAATGCGCTCCCTCGATTGGCTGGTCGTCGCCGCCTATATCGTGTGGATCGTCATCGACGGTTTGCGGCGGTCCAAGGGCACCGACCAGGTCGACGGCTATTTCCTCGCGAACCGCTCGCTGCCGTGGTGGGCCGTCGGGCTGTCGGTGATGGCGACGCAGATGAGCGCCGTGACGATTGTCGGCACGACGGGCCAGGCCTACCTCACGGGTCTGCGCTTCATTCAGCTCTACATCGGCCTGCCGCTCGCGATGATCATCCTGTCGCTGACGGTCGTGCCGTTTTTCACTCGCGCGCGCGTGTACACCGCGTACGAATACCTCGAGCGGCGCTTCGACGCGCGGACGCGTTCGCTCGCCAGCTTCCTTTTTCTGATGGGCCGTGCGGCATCGCTCGGCGTCACGCTCGCGGCGCCGGCGGTCGTCATGTCGACCATTCTCGGGTGGACGCTGCCGCTGACCGTGCTCGCCATCTGCGTGCCGATGATCATCTATACGACCATCGGCGGCGTGCAGGCGGTCGCCTGGACCGACGTCAAGCAGATGTTCATTGTCGTCGGCGGCATGTCGGCGGCCGTCGCCATCCTGCTGTACGGCATCCTGCAGAACGTCGGGTTCGGGCAGGCGCTCCATCTCGCGGGAGCGACCGGCCGGCTGAAGGCGCTCGACTTCACCTTCGACCTGCGCGAAACCTACACGTTCTGGTCCGGCATGATCGGCGGCCTGTTCCTGATGCTGTCGTACTTCGGCTGCGATCAGAGCCAGGTGCAGCGGTACCTGACGGCGAAGTCCATCGACGAAGCGCGGCAGTCGTTGTTGATGAGCGCGTTCGTCAAGATCCCGCTGCAGCTCCTGATCCTGACGACGGGCGTGCTCGTGTTCGTGTTCTACCTGTTTCAGACGCCGCCGATGCTGTTCAACCGGGTGTACGACGCGCAGGTGACGGCGAGCCCCCGGGCGCAGGAGTACGCGACGCTCGAGCAGGCGTTCGACGGCGAGATCGCCACCCGCCGCGCTGCCGCCGCACGAAGCGATCGCGAGGCGTTTCTGGCGAGCGACACACGCGTCCGCGAGATCCGTTCGAAGGCGACGCAGGTGGTGCGGCAGGCGAGCGGCGACGAGCGCTATAGCGACGTGAACTATGTCTTCCCGACGTTCATCACGACGCGGATGCCGATCGGCCTCGTGGGCCTGATGGTCGCGGCGATCTTTGCCGCGGCGATGTCGGCGAGCGGTGGAGAGCTGAACGCGTTGGCAACGGCGACGATCATCGATTTCTACCGCCGGCACTTCGTCACCACCGCCACCGACGCTCACTACCTGCGCGTCTCGAAGCTCGCCACGATTTTCTGGGGCCTCGTCGCATGCGTGGTCGCGATGTACGCGGCCAACCAGGGGTCGCTCATCGAGGTGGTGAATCGGTACGGATCGCTGTACTACGGGTCGTTGCTCGGCGTCTTCATCCTGGCCATTCTCACCAGGCGCGCCACCGCCACCGGCGCCTTCTGGGGCCTGATTGCGGGGATGGTGGTGGTGCTGACGGTTGCATTGACGATGCCGTGGATCGCATTCTTGTGGCACAACCTGATTGGAGCCGTGGTCGTCGTGGTGGTCGGGATGGTGATCAGTGCCTTTGTCTAGATTTGGTGCTTTCGTGGCTGTCCTGGGTGGGTCGCTGGTCGCCTTCGCATGCAGCAGCGGCGGTGGCAGCTCAACGCCTCCGTCCACATCGCCTCCTCCAGCGGCGACCACGGGCGCCTGCGCGGTGCCGATCGAAGCCAGCGCGGTGACGCCGCGAGCCACGGCGTCGCCGAAACCGGCCTCGACGCACGACCGGAAGACACGCCGCGGACGAGTCTACGAGGAGCTCTGGAAACATCAGGCGGCGACGCAGTCACGCGTTCGAACGTCGACGATCACGCCGGCCTCCACGGCCGAGGACGTCGGGCAGATTGCCGTCGTGCGCGACGAAGGCGACATCGTCCTGCCGTCGAATATCTACGATTTGCGCTCGACGGCCGTGACGTTCGCGAGAACGGGCGTCGGCGGATTCGACCTGCGGCGATCCGACCGGATGTTCCAGAGCGCGGTCGGCGACAAGATCCCGCTGGACGATGACGACAGCGCGCAATTCACGCTGCCGTTCACCTTGTCGTTCTATTCCGGCCGCTACACCGAGTTCTTCGTCAACTCGGATGGCAATGTCACCTTCGTCAGCGACGATCATGCCAGCACGGATCGCAACGTCGCCCGGTTCCTGACGGGTCCGCCCCGCATCGCGCTGTTGTTCGACGACCTCGATCCCTCGAGCGGCGGCGGCGTCTATCGGCGTGTCGACAGCGATGCGGTCACGATTACCTGGTGCGACGTCCCGGAGTTCGGTTCCCCGGCCAACCGCGTCAACGTGCAGCTTCGTATCGGTTCCGACGGGAATCTGGATTTTGTGTACGGCGCGACGGTCGGCGCGACGGGCGGCGTGGTGGGCGTCTCGCCGGGCGCGACCGGCATCTTTACCCCCGTGGACGTGAGCGCGGCGGCATCGGCCCCGATTTCCGGAGGCAGCGGCGCCGTCGGAGAGCGGTTCGCGCTTCAGCAGGAGCTGGATTTCGTCGCGCTGGCGCGCAAGTTCTACGCGTCCCACGGCGACGATTTCGATCAGATGGTCGTATTCACCAACGCGCGAACCACCGGACGCGGTACCTTCGCGTTCGAGTTCACGGTCGCCAACGAAGTGTCGGGCATCGGCGTCGACATCTACGATTCGAGCCGCGACTTCGGCAGCCGCGGCCGCCTGAGAAGCGTCGTCAACATGGATTTTCTGGCGAGGTATCCCGACGATCCCAAACAGCGATTCCTCGGCGAAAACAACACGGTCAGCGTGCTGGGGCAGGAGTGCGGTCACCGCTGGCTCGCCTACATGGAGTTCCGCGACGGCGTGACGAACTCGGGCGACCTGCTCGGCCGCGACGAAGCACACTGGAGCTTCTTCTTCGATTCCGACGCGTCGAACATGGAAGGCAACGACATCCAGGACCTCGGGAACGGACAATTCCGGACGGTTGGCGCGGTCTCGCAGTATTCGGCGCTGGACCAGTACGCGATGGGACTCCGAAGCCCGTCGGAGGTTCCACCGATGTTCGTGGTCAGGAACGTCACCTCTGGCGGCGGCGCGGAAGAGCCGCCGAAAATCGGCGTCGATATACGCGGTACGCGCAAAGACGTCCGCATCGAGGACATCGTCGCGGCCATGGGCACGCGGCGTCCCGAGGCCTCGACGGCCCAGAAATCGTTCCGGCAGGCGTTTCTGTATCTGGTGACACAAACGCGCGAAACGAGCGACGAGCTGAACAAGCTGGAACGCATTCGGGCCGCGTGGGAAACCTACTTCAGCGACTCGACGGGCGGCCGCGGCACGATGAATTCGCGGCTGCGCTAGTTCGCGCCTTCGCGGCCGCGCGACATGTTCGTGAAATGGGCGTCAACTCTTGCGAGCCGCCGCCCGCGCGCGTACCGGTACCGCCACACCGTCGCGCCCGCCACGAGCAGTGCGCATCCCTCCACGTACGCTTTTTCCGCATCCATCCAATCGACCGGCCGATTCTGCAGCAGCGGATCCGACAGGATTCCGTGTAGGTAGACCACACCCGCCGCCGCATACAGAATGCCGACGGCGGCGAGACCGACGACGGACGACATATCGATCGCGCTCGCCACGCCGAGAGTCTACCTCGGTGCCGTAGGTAAGAAATCTAGATGCAACCACGAAGACACGAAGACACGAAAAGGATCGTCGGTTGCGTTTATTACCGCGCAGCGTCCGTCGACACCTTTGGGGACGCGTTCTTGACGTATTTGTCGAACCAGTTCAACCGTTCCGCGAGCACGTGCAGCAGCGTCTCGCGCGCGGCGTAGCCGTGCGCCTCGTTCGGCAGCAGCACGAAGCGCACGGTTGCCCCGTGCCCTTTCAGCGCCGCGAACAGGCGCTCGGAGTTGATCGGGAACGTGCCCGTGTTGTCGTCCACTTCGCCGTGCATCAACAGGATCGGATCCTTGATCTTGTCCGCGTACCAGAACGGCGACATCTTCGTGTAGACATCGGGCGCTTCCCAGAACGAGCGCCGTTCCGACTGGAATCCCCACGGCGTCAGCGACCGGTTGTACGCGCCGCTCTCGGCGAAGCCGGCCCGGAACAGCCGCGAGTGTGCGAGCAGGTTCGCGGTCATGAAGCCGCCATAGCTGTGGCCGCCGACGCCGATCCGGTCGCGATCGGCCACGCCCATGTCCACCACTTTGTCGACGGCGGCCTGCGCGCTCGCGATCAACTGCTCGACGTACGTGTCGTTGGCCGTTTCACCCGGGCCGATGATCGGCATGGTCGGATTGTCGAAAATCGCGTATCCGGACAGCAGCAGGAACATGTGCGATGCGCCGCGGATCGTCGTGAACGAGTTCGGCGATCCCGAGACCTGGCTGGCGGAGTCGGCATCGCCGAACTCGCGCGGATACGCCCACATGATCACCGGCACCTTCGTGCCCTGTTTGTATCCGGGCGGCAGGTAGAGCGTGCCGGAGAGCGTCACGCCGTCCTTGCGCTTGTAGGTGACGTACTGCCGGAGGATGTCGCGCACCTGCGGCTGCGGATCCTTGAACTGCGTCACCGCTTTCTTCGCATCCGAGCCCGCGTCGCGGACGAAGTAGTTCGGCGCTTCCTTCTGCGTCTCGTACCGGGTGATGAACTTCGTCATCTGATCGTTCAGCGGCGCCACGAACGATTCGAGCGATTCGGAAGAGGATCGAAAGATGCGCTCCGTCTTCAGCGTCTTGATGTTCAGCCTGTCCAGGAACGGACGATCGCCTTCCGCCGATGCGCCTTCGCCGGCGACGAAGATGTAGTCGCCGCTCTGGATGATGGCGCCGCCGCCGAAGCCGCCGCGGCCGCCGCCGCCCCCGCGGCCACCCGCGCCGGTGTCGCGGCGAGCGATCGGCGACCCCGGGTTCTCGTACGCCGCGTCCTGCTTGCGATCCCACACCTTCCGCGGCGCCGCGCCGGGTTCCATGATCCAGGTGCGCGTGCGGCGCGAGGCGCGCTCGTTCTCGCTCAATAGCGCGATGCCCGTGTCGGTGTAGGCGATGCCGCCGTAGCGCCATTCCGTTTTGGCCACCTCGGCCGGCTGCCCCGAGAATGGCGCCGCAAGCGACACGACCTTGTCGCGGAACGGGACCTTGTTTTTCAGATCGCCGCCGTCGAGCGCTTCCACCCAGAGGATGGTGGACGGCTGGTCCGCGCGCCACGTGTAACCGCGCGGCCCGGGCTCGACCCCGGTGAGCGTCGTGCCTTCGCGCGACGGCAGCGATGCGATCGACTTCGCCAGCTCGCCCGCACGGCTCCAGATCTCTATGTCCTGCGCAAAGCCGTTCATCGGAACGATGTGCGAGAACGGTTTCCTTACCTTGTTGACGAGGACGTACTGACCGCTGGGAGACGGCGTCACGCTGCTGAGGACGGCGGGGCGCCCGATCGTCGTCTTCGCGCCGGTGCCGGTGTTGATCGCGGCGAGCTGGCTCGTGAAGTAGTACTCGAACAACGCATCGTCGTGCGCGTTCTTCAGAAGGTCCTCGTAGGTGGGCGCGGGCGCGGGCTTGCCGTAGTTCTCGTGGACGGTGGGGCCGGATGGCACGGTCGGTTCCGCCGGCGCCTGGCCGCGGTTCGCGGGCACGAGCTCGCAGACCATCGTCACGTTGTCCTTGAGCCAGTCGCACGGATCGCCGGCGGTGGCGTTGATTCGATCCGCGCCGGTCACGACTGCCTTGGCGCTGCCGGTTGCCGTGTCGGCGATCCACAGCTCGATCGCGTCGATCTTCGTGTTGAGGAACGCGAGCTTCGAGCCGTCGGACGAGAATTTCACGTTGGAAATCCGGGCCTGGGGCGGTATCGTCACCGGCGTCTCGGTGCCGTCGGCGATTTTTTTCATCGTGATCGAGTAGATGCCCGTGCCGGGCAGACCGGACGCGCGATGCGGACCGTTGGTCTTCGGATTCACGCGCGATCCGGCGAGGCGCAGCATCGGCTGCGCGAGCTCGGCAATCGTCGGATAGGGTCGCTGCTTCACCAGCGCCACCGACTGGTGGTTGGGATTCAACAGCGTTTGCGGCAGCGGCTCGGCGTCGAACGCCGCGACGATGTTGGCGGGCGGCAGCACGTACTTCGGCGGATCCGACGCGCCGGGCACCTGAGCGATGAGGACTGGCGCTGCTAAGAATGCAGCGATGACGACGAGTCGGGCGGGCCGGATGGCGTACATGAGCCGCTCCTTGTTCGGGTTCAAGGTGCGGATTGTACACGGGCAGGAGGGGCATTCCCGCCTATCCTGCCCGACTATTTCTTCGGAGGCGCGGGCGCCGCCGTCGACTCCTGGTGAAACACCGCGTGCCAGGTGCCGCCGTGGTTCGCCCAGATCGTGGTCGCGTAGGTTTTCGGCGGGAACGCCATCCCCATGAACGAACCCTTTTGCTCAACCGTGTAGGCGACGATGGCGGTGTTGGCGTCGATGTCGATCACCTTCATGTCCGACGCTTTCAGCATGTCGACCTTTACGTCGGCGTTCGGATCGCCGAGCGCCTTGATGAAGTCGTCGACCGGCATGAAACCGTTCTCGTCGGCCGACCACGACCCGGCCTTCACCAGGCTGCTGAACGCCTTCGCATTCTTCGTCCTGACGGCGTCGAGCAGCTTGTTCTCGTTGGCCATCAGCTTGTCGGCCACCATGCTTTTCGCGGCCATCGGTTTGGCCGGCATCTTCTTGTCGGCGGTTTGTGCGGCCGCCGCGCCAGCCGTTACGAGCGCGGCGACAGCCACCGCCACAAATCCGTGAATCCTCATGAACACGTCCTCCCTCCGCTATTTACGGACCACGTCGGGTTCCGGATTTGACCCGTCGGCGCCGGCCACCTCGATGTCGAGCGACAACGCGCCAATCAACTGAGCCAATTCGGCTTGAGCGCGTCCCAGCTTCTCCTGCAGGTCGCTCTTTTGCAGATTCAGCTGCTCGATCCGATCCTCCTGCTGGTTCAATTGCCTGACGTAGCGCTTCACGAGCAGCTGCTCGTCCGTGCTGCCCTTGAGCGCGCGCATGTTCTCGCGGAGCCGCGTCTGGGCCTCGTTGATCGATGTGGCTTCGGCATCGCGCACGCCGAGCTGATCGACAAGTGTCGCAACTTCCAGCCTCTTCGTCTGAATCGGTCCCAGCGCTCGCGTGAGCGTGGCGTTCTCGCGGGTCTGACGTACGAACACGGCAATCTGCTGATCGCTGAGCTGCGCGATCGTGTATCGTGCCTCGGTCGGCTGCCGTTCTTCGACCGTCAGCGTCGCCACGGTCTTTGGCGCCACGGGCACCGCGAAACGGTACGCACCGAGCGAGGTCTCGAGGGGCTCGGCACCCTTCACGAGCATCCACCCCGTTCGGATGGGATGCTCGATCACGACCGTGCGCGCCACGGCGTCGCTGTTGCGGATCGTGTACACCTTGCGGGCGCGCTGTTCGCTCTCCTGAACGGCGGTGCCACGTTCGATGCGCACGTGGTTGATCACCTGCTGGTCGTCGCCGTGTCGCGATTCGACCTGCACGCCGAGATCGACGGCGTACGAGAGCAGCCGCTTTTCGCCCGGCTTGAGCGGCTCGATGAGCCCCTCGCCCGCGAAGGCCGCGTCGTCGAGCACCGTGAACGAGCCCGCATCGAGCGTCAGGCTGCTCGAGTTCGTCAGCCAGAGACCTCGCAACGGCCGCGCGCCGCCGATCCGCTCGTTCCAGAGCGAGACGCGCTCGACATCGACGTCCGCTTTCAGAATCGGCACGAGCGCGGACTGGTTGCGCCGAATCGTGACCGGCGTGCCGACGTGGTACTCGAAGAGATCGCCGAGGTTCTGGCCCTGCGCGGCCGCCTGCATGTCGGCCAGGCGCGCCGCGAGCTCCATTCGGTCGACGCCGATCGGGGCAGCGGGCGGGAGCGGCGCATTCGCGTTGCCTGCTACGATTCCGAACACGCCGCCTCCAGCGCCTCCGGCCTTCCCAATCTCGTTCAGCCGCTGCGACTGGCCCGTGACAGTAACCGTTTCGTCCGCCGCCGACAGCCGCAGGATCGCATCCGGCGCAACAAGTCCCGCCGAAGAGAAATCGATTCGATCGAATGACGTCGACTGAAAACCGGCTAACGTGAACTCGATCCGATACGTTCCCGCAGACAAGCCCGAGCGCAGATAACGGCCGGCCGCGTCGGTCACCGCCGTGAATCGCCGTCCGCTTCGATCGATTGCGGTCACAGTGACACCAGGAAGAGCCGCGCGTTGCGCGTCGATCACGCGTCCTGTCAGCGTGTTCGGAACCGTTGTCAATGTTTCCTGATGGGTCTGCGGGCCCGGCATGCTCACGCGCGAGATGCCGATTGTCGGCCGCTGCACGTACTGCGGCTGCGACAACGGTTGGATGAACGACTGCGGGGCGCCGGCGACGAGCGAGAGCTCGACACCATTCCAGTCGTCGCCAATCGTGTTGTCGACGACGGCCCACCCCTGCAGGATCGGCCTCGCGCCGTCCGACGGCAGCACGATGCGGTAGGTCGTTTTCCAGACGGGTGTTTCGCTGATGTAGCTGACGAGGACATCGCGAGCGCCGACGCCGGAGGTTGCAATCGTCATCCGCCGGCGTTCCTGAGCGCGACTCGACGCCAGGAGCCCGAGGTACGCGCTCACCCGATCCGCCGAGTCGCGCTCGACCAGCCTCACGCTCACCGACGGCGTCAAGCCGACCGACCGGATGTCGCCCGCGTCGGTGACGACCGTTATCTCGTCGCTCGGCAGGCCGCCTTTCGCGGGAGTCCGGCGTTCAACGCCGAGGAGCCGTCCGACAATCGTACGATCGCCCGCGCGCACCTCGACGCGAGCGCCGTGCAATATGCCGAGTAGCTCCAGCCGCGACGCCGGTGCGCCGACGGGAAAACCAAGCGCTTCGAGCTGCTGCGCCAGCGGCGCGTCCGAATTGAACGACACGTTTCCGATGCGCCCGTTTCCAAGGTCCAGCACCGTGAGCGACTTCAACACGTCGTTCAGTTGGGCCGTGTTGAACTCGATGGCCACCGATTCGGATCCGCGAACACGGCCGACGTGCTCGAAGTACCCGATGCCGTTTTTGTAAAGAACCACACGGCGCACGGGAAGCCTCGTCGGCGGCTGACTGGCAACCACGCGGCGCGGCGGAACGGGAGCCTGCGCATTCAGCGACTGCAGCGTCGCCACCGCGCACACGCACACGACGAGAACCTTTCCACGCATCGGACACCTCCCGATGAAAACGGCGGTTCAGGCGGCGCTGGCAGCGCCTTCGAATGAATAGACTCCGAGATCGCCGATTCGGACGCGTCGTGGCTTGGAGCAAGGAAGGTGCCTGGCGCCGCGCGGCGAAACTGATGCCGAACGGTTCGATCGGGCCGCCGAATGGGCTGCGCCCAACGGACGCGTTCAATCAGATGGATGTCGCTACGCGCGACGAGATCGCGAGGAGTCCAGCCTGTGCAGGTTTTCTCGAACGAAAACCGCGCATAGATCGCCGCGGTACGCAGAGATTGCAGTGCCGTCGCAGCCAGCCTGTGGCAGAATCTGCGCGGCTCCCTCACATCTGCATGGCGCTTACAAACGGAACCCGGCTCGGCCCATACGAAATCGTCGGCGCCATCGGCGCCGGCGGCATGGGGGAGGTGTATCGCGCCCGCGACACGCGGCTGGATCGCACGGTGGCCATCAAGGTGCTGCCAGCCGCATTTGCGGCCGATCCGCAGTTGCGCGAGCGCTTCGACCGCGAGGCGCGCAGCATCTCCGCGCTCGATCATCCCAACATCTGCGCCGTTTACGACGTCGGCCACGAACACGGCATCGACTTCATCGTCATGGCGTTTGTCGAAGGCGAGACGCTCGGGGCGCGGCTGGAACGTGGCCCGCTGAAGCTCCCCGACGTGCTGCGCCACGCGATGGAAATCGCATCGGCGCTCGACAAGGCGCATCGCGCGGGCATCGTGCATCGCGACGTGAAGCCGGGCAACGTCATGCTGACGCCGTCTGGTGCGAAGCTGCTCGACTTCGGTCTCGCGAAAATCACTCAGCCGACCGCGATCGGCGGCCTGACCGGACTGCCGACCACGCCGCCCGAGCTGACCGCCGCGGGCACGATTCTCGGCACGTTCCAGTACATGGCGCCGGAGCAGCTCGAAGGGACCGAGGCCGACGCGCGCACCGATATCTTCGCGTTCGGCGGCGTGCTCTATGAGATGGCGACGGGCCGCAAGGCGTTCGACGGCAAGAGCCGGGCGAGCCTGATCAGCGCGATTCTTCGCGACGATCCACCGCCGATCGTCTCGACTCTGCCGGGAAGCCGGGTGGCATCCTCAACCGGCGGTTCGGGTGCCCGGACGACGGCCGCCGGCGCGGTTGACGCATTGGCGTCCGGCCTCGATCGCGTCGTCCGCCGCTGCCTCGCGAAGCGTCCCGAGGACCGATGGCAGACGGTCAGCGACCTGCTCGAAGCGCTGCGCTGGGTACGCGATGGAGGCGGCGGAGGCGAAGTCGTCGCGGTAGCGCAGAGCAGTCGATCGCGAATTCGCGAGCCGATCGCCTGGGCGATTGCGCTTGTCGTCGCCGCCGTCGCCGCGTGGCTCTGGTTCAGGCCGCAGCCGGCGCCAGCAGTGGTCCGTTTGTCGGTTGCGCCACCGCGAGAGGACGTGCTCAATGCGTTCGGCGTAGCGTTTGCGCCTGACGGATCGGGGATCGTGTTCCCCGCGGTGCACGCGGGAACGGCGCGATTGTATCGACGCCGACTCGACCAGCTCGAGGCGGTTCCGATTCGCGGAACCGACGGCGCCGAGTTTCCGTTCTTCTCGCCCGACGGCAAGTGGGTCGCTTTCTTCGCGTCGAACACGATCAGGAAAGTGCCGGTCGATGGCGGCCCGCCGTCGACGCTCACGCGGACGGAAGGGTTCCGTCGCGGAGCCACGTGGGGCATAAACGACACGATCGTCTATGCGACCGACACCTCGCCCGATTTGATGAGCATTCCAGCTGCCGGCGGACAGCCGACCGTGTTCGTCCCGGCGAAGTTGTTCTCCGGAACGCCGCTGCGCTGGCCGTCGTGGCGGCGCGACGGGAGCGCGATCGTCTTCACGGTGTGGAGCGGGGCGCTCGAAGCTGCGCGGGTGGGCGCCTATTCGATCAAGTCCGGCCAGGCGCACGTCGTCATCGACGGGACGAGCCCGCGGTCGCTGGCGAGCGACCTGATGTTTGCCCGCGGCGGTTCGTTGTGGACCGTTCCGATGGATTGGAAGAACCTCACCGCTACCGGCGCCGCGGTTCCCGTCCTGGAAGGCCTCACGCTGAATATTGGCGGCGCCGCGATGTACAGCGTGGCCGACGACGGGTCGCTGGCCTACGTGCCTGGGAGCTCCTTAAGCAACCGGTTGGTTGCATGGATGACGCGCGACGGACAGCGGCAGCCGCTGCTCGACAAGCCCCAGACGTACACCAATCCACGCCTGTCTCCGGACGGCCGCCGTGTCGCGGTGCAAGTGTCCAGCACCGACGCCGAGGATGACATCTGGCTGTACGACATCGTGACGAAGGTCCTCAGTCGTCTGACATTCGGCGGCGGACGCCATACCAACCCGGTGTGGACGCCGGATGGCCGGCGCGTGATCTACTCGTCCGGAAAGGCGTCGGACGGCGCGCGCAATCTCTATTGGATCGCTGCCGACGGAACAGGCGAAATCGAACGGCTCACCGACTCGTCGTCCACGCAGATCCCTTCCGATGTCAGTCCCGATGGTCGCACGCTGTCGTTCGGCCAGCAGAATGAGCAGGGCCGCACTGTACTGTGGACGCTGCCGCTCGTCGGCGATCGGAAGCCGCGCGTCTATCTCGAGAGCGCCGCCGCACTTCGAGCCGACGCGGGGTCTTCAAATGCGAACGCGCGGTTCTCGCCGGACGGCCGCTGGATCGCCTATCAATCGAGCGAAACCGGCCCGCTCGAGGTATATGTCCGGCCGTTTCCAGGCCCTGGCGGGAAATGGCAGGTTTCGACTGGCGGCGGCATCTCGCCGGTGTGGTCTCCGACGGGTAAGGAGCTGTTCTTCGTGACGAGCGGCGCCATCATGGCGGTTGATGTGCAGACCGGAGCGTCGTTCAGTCACGGCGTACCGCATCAGCTGTTCACGTACAACTCGCCAGGCTTCTCGGATTACTCGGTGACGGCGGATGGGCGGCGCTTCTTGCTGCTCGTGAGCGCCGTCGCGGACACGCGGCCCGAGGTGCTCGTCGCGCTGAACTGGCTCGACGAACTGAAGCGCCGAACCGCTTCGTCTCGCTGATCTGCTCTGCAAACACCCGCGCGACCTGCGCTGTTCCCTAAAGCTCATGTCGCTTGCAAACGGTGCCCGGGTCGGATCGTCCGGAATCGTCTCCCGCTCATCGCCGTGCTCAATCGCGACGACCATTACCACCGCTGGGCCCGCGACACCATCGAGCGTCTCGGTCCTCCGTTTCACACCTGTCCCGAAGCCATGGCGGAAGCCGCCGCCATGACCGGCCAACCCGCGGCCACGTCGAGATGATTCAGGCCAGCGAGATCATCCTCACCTTCGATCTCGCGGAGCAAACGGCCTCGGTGCTGGCGCTGTTGAAGAAGTACGCCGATCGGAACATCGATCTGGCCGATGCCTGCATCGTGCGGATGACGGAGATCATGCGCGATTGTCAGGTCGTCACGCTCGATCGCGCCGATTTTTCAATGTATCGGCGGAACGGGCGCGATCTCATTCCCATCATCGCGCCGCCAGTCAGGCAGCGGTCCAAGTCCTAGATCGGAGTCCGCAGAATTACGGCCCGCCGTGCGGCGCTTGTGGCAGAATCTGCGCGGTTCCCCAACGCTCATGGCGCTTGCAAACGGCACCCACCTCGGTTCGTATGAAATCGTCGCTCCACTCGGAGCGGGCGGAATGGGCGAGGTGTATCGCGCGCGCGATACGAAGCTGCAGCGTGAAGTCGCGATCAAGATTCTGCCGGAGCTGTTCGCCTCCGATTCAGAACGGCGTCAACGTTTCGAGCGCGAGGCGAGGGCCGTCGCCGCGTTGAACCATCCGAACATCGTCACGGTGCACTCCGTGGAATCAGCCGGCGACGTGCTGTTTCTGACGATGGAGCTCGTTGAAGGAAGGCCGCTGTCGGAGCTCATCACGAAAGATGGCATCGGGATCGCGCAGATCCTCAAGTTGATGATTCCTCTTGCCGATGCGGTGAGCGCGGCGCACCAACGCGGCATCACGCACAGAGACCTGAAGCCGGCCAACGTCATGGTCGCGGACGATGGACGCGTCAAGGTGCTCGATTTCGGCCTCGCGAAGCTCAGGGAAGACGAGGCGGCGGATGCGACGCTGCTCCCGACGCTGCCGCTCACGGGTGAAGGACGCATCGTCGGGACCGTGGCCTACATGTCGCCGGAGCAGGCCGAGGGGAAGCCGGTCGATCACCGCACCGACATCTTCTCGCTCGGGATCATCCTGTTCGAAATGGCGACGGGTCAGCGGCCGTTTACCGGCGACACGGGACCGTCGATCATCGCGTCGATCATCAAGGATTCCCCTTCGTCGATCACCGACCTCAAGGCTGGATTCCCGCGCGACTTCGCCCGCATCGTCAAGCGCAGCCTCGTGAAAGATCCCGAGCACCGGTACCAGACCGCCAAGGATCTTCGCAACGAGCTGGAGGCCTTGAAAGAGGAAGTGGATTCTGGCGTCATCGAAACGCCGGCCGCGAGTCGCACGCTTTCTCGACGACGCCTGCATCCAGGCTGGTGGCTGGCCGCCGCGGCGGGAATCGGTGCGATCGCGGCCGTCGCGTTTGTCGCGTTCCGGGGTCAGCCTCCGAAGGCGCCGCAGTCACGTTCCTTCGACGCGGTCAAGCTGACGCGGCTCACCAGCACGGGCAAAGCCACGCTTGCCGCCATTTCTCCAGACGGCAAATACGTTGTCCATGTTGTCGACGATGCGGGACAGCAGAGTCTGTGGATGCGGCAGGTCGCGACGACGAGCAATGTTCAGATCGTGGCGCCGGCAGACGCGCGATACGACGGCCTCGCATTCGCGCCCGACGGCAACTACGTCTACTACTCGGTGTACCCGGGCAGCGGCGGCGGCAACGTCGCGTGGCTGTACCAAGTGCCCATCCTCGGCGGCACGCCGAGACGAGTGCTCGAGGACATCGACAGCCCGGTGACCTTCTCGCCCGATGGGAAGCGATTCGCGTACCTCAAAGGATTTCAAACCACCGGGGAAACCGCCGTCATGGTTGCGAACGTCGACGGCACGGGGGCGAAGCGCCTGGCCGCGCGCAAGAATCCGGACAACTACCCACTGTCGAACCTGGCGTGGTCGCCGGACGGCAGGGTCGTGGCCGTTCCGGTGGCTGGCGGCGCGGACGGTCAGCGATCGATGAGGGTCGTCGTGATCGATGCGGAAAGAGGTGCGGAGACACAGATTGGCTCGAAGCAGTGGGAGGGCGTCGGCTCGGTTGCGTGGCTGGGCGCCGGGGGCCTCGTGCTGACGGCCGTCGAGCCCGGTGGCTCGCCCCAACTCTGGCACCTCTCCTATCCGGGCGGTGAGGCGCGCAGGATCACAAACGATCTGAACAGCTACGACCAGGTGAGCGTCACAGCTGACTCGAACGCGCTGGTCACCGTCCAGGCGAACGGCGAGTCACATGTGTGGGTCACACCCGTCGGAGATACGCATCGCGCGAACGAAATCACGTCGGGCATCGGGCGCTTCGATGGCTCGCCGGCGTGGACCCCTGACGGAAAAATTGTCTACCAATCGAATGCCAGCGGCAATTCCGACATCTGGGTCAGCGATGCCGATGGCCACAGTGCGAGGCCGCTCACGGTCGAACCCGGGTCCGATGCTTCGCCAGCTGTCTCGCCGGATGGCAGAACGATCGTCTTTCAATCCAGCCGCGGCGGCTTCCAGATCTGGAAGATGGACATCGACGGCGGCAATCAGGTGGCGCTGACGAAGGCGCCCGGCAGCATCTTTCCCCTCATCTCGCCGGATGGCCGATGGGTTTTTTTCACGTCGGTCGCGCAGCCTCAGCGGAGTGTGTGGAAGATCCCGATCACGGGCGGCGAACCGATTCGGATTCGCGTGGTCGGCCAGCGAGGGTTGCCAGACGATAATCCGGCGCAGGTGACGATGCGCGCGACGTTCGTCGCGCGCGCCATCTCGCCGGATGGGACGCTTCTGGCCGGGTCGTTCCTGGATCGTGAGGCGCGGGGATTCCGTGTCGGGCTCGTCTCGATTGAGAGCGGCGAGTTGGTGAACAAGTTCGCCGACTTCCCGTTCGGTGTGGCGTTCACCGCGGACGGCCGCGGCTTGACATTCATCGATGTCAAGAACGGTGTGGGGAACCTCTGGAGCCGGCCGCTCGACGGCGGTCCGCCCAAACCGGTGACGAGCTTCGCCAGCGGCTCGATCTTCGGCTTTGCCTGGTCGCGCGACGGGCGGCAGTTGGCCGTCGCCCACGGCACCGTTACGAACGACGCCGTGCTCGTGTCGAACCTCGCGTCCTCGACGCGCTGACCGCGCGGGACGCGCGAACCGCAAGCCTTACTCCGCGAAGACGCGAGCGGGCGGAAACGACAGACCGGGCAATGTTGGCGACGTGACGTCCTGGCGCTCGTTCGCGGCGGTCACGAGCTCGTACGCCGAGTCGCGCAGCAAGTAGATCTCGAGCGTGTTCTTGACGGGGTCGACGATCCAGTATTCAGGCACGCTGAACCGCGCCAGCAGCTGCATCTTACGGCCGCGGTCGCGCGCTTCCGTGCTGCGGGAGAGCACCTCCACTGCGAGATCCGGCGCCGCGCGGGTCGCCTCCCAGTCCCGGACGAGATGACGCCGCTCTTTGCGAAAAAAGACGAGGTCCGGCTGAACGACGTCGTGCTCGGACAAGACGATGTCCAGAGGTGCATGGACGCCGAGACCGCCCGCCGTGCGCTCGTAGTCGAGCAGGATCTCTTCGATGTGCATCGCGACTCGCTGATGCCGGAGGAAAGGAGACGGAACGGCAATCACCTCGCCGTCATACAGTTCGTACCGGCGCCCGTCGTCCGGCCACTGCTGCAGTTCGGCGAAGGTCACTCGCGGATCGACCGCCTTCATGAACCGCATTTTACATCGTCGTGCGAAAGGCATGCCTGGTCGGGCTGAGCCGTTTTTTTGAATGAATTCACTCGGCGGCCTCACGATGGACGCACAAACTGCGCGACGAGCCAGCGCCCCTGTGGCAGAATCTGCGCGGCTCCACCGACATGCCGCTGACCGTGGGAACCCGTCTCGGTCCACATGAGATCGTCGGCGCAATTGGCGCCGGCCCCTCGACTCGTATGAGGACTATCTGATGCTGGCCGCCGGTACGAAGCTGGGCCCCTACGAAGTCCTGAGCTCGCTCGGGGCAGGTGGCATGGGCGAGGTGTATCGCGCGCGCGACACGAAGCTCGATCGCGACGTCGCGATCAAGGTGCTCCCACCGCAACTCGCCGAGAGCGCCGCCGCGCTCGCGCGCTTCGAGCGCGAAGCGAAGGCGGTCGCCGCCCTGTCGCACCCGAACATCCTCTCGATCTTCGATTTCGGCCGCGAGCACGGCATCGCCTATGCGGTGATGGAGCTGCTCGAGGGCGAGACGCTCCGCGAGAAGCTTGTTCGCGCGCCCCCGCCACCGCGCAAAGCCATCGAGTACGCCATGCAGATAGCGCGCGGCCTGGCCGCCGCGCATGGCAAAGGGATCGTGCACCGCGACCTGAAGCCGGAGAACGTGTTCGTCACGAGCGACGGACGCGTGAAGATTCTGGACTTTGGCCTCGCGCGTCAGACGCCGGCGTTCACGGGCGCCGACGCGACGATGTCGCCGACGCTCGAGCGCCACACCGATCCGGGCACGGTGCTGGGAACGGTGGGCTACATGTCGCCCGAACAAGTACGCGGCGAGCCCGGCGATCATCGATCGGATCTGTTTTCATTCGGCGCCGTGCTCTACGAGCTCGTGTCTGGACGCCGGGCCTTTCAGCGCGGCACGGCGGCGGAGACGATGACGGCGATTCTCAGAGAGGATCCTGCAGAGCTCACGTCCACGCCCGCGGCCGCTCTGCCGCCGGGCCTCGCGCGCATCGTCAATCATTGCGTCGAGAAAAACCCGGTCGAACGATTCCAGAGCGCGAGCGACGTGGCGTTCGCGCTGGAAGCGCTGTCGACGACGTCGGCATCGACTTCGGCGGTGCATGCGATCGCGGTCGAGTCTTCGCGAAGCCGGCGCTGGCCTCTTATCGCGGTCGTCGCCGTCGCCGCTCTCATGGTCATCGGCGCGTCGGCGTTCCTCGCCGGCCGGCTCACACAGCCTCCATCACGGGACGTGACCTTCACGCCGCTGACGTATCGACAGCAGTCGATCTTCCGTGCACTGTTCGCGCCCGACAGCAAGACGATCGTCTTCAGCGCCGCACTCAGCGGGAACGATGTCGGTCTGTTCACGATGAGCGCCGAATTCCCCGAGGCGCGCAGTCTCGGCGTCAAGAACGCGCAGCTGCTCTCGGTCTCGTCGAAGAACGAGCTCGCGGTGTTGACCAATGCGCGGTATATCAGTCATCGACTGTTCGAGGGGACGCTCGCGCGCATGCCGCTCGGCGGCGGCGCCCCGCGCGAAATTCTCGAGCACGTGCGCGAGGCCGACTGGTCGCCGGACGGGGCGTCGCTGGCGGTCGTGCGTGACGTTGGCGGCCGCGATCGACTCGAGTACCCGGTCGGCAAGGTCCTGTACGAGAGCTCGGGATATGTCAGCGATCCGCGCGTGTCGCCCTCGGGGGATCGCGTCGCGTTTTTCGAACACCCGACGAAATGGGACGATCGCGGCGGCGTCTCCGTGGTCGATCGATCCGGGAAGAAAACGCTGCTGTCGCCCGCGGATGCCTACCCGGGACTCGAAGGCCTTGCGTGGTCCCGCGACGACGGCGAAGTCCTCTTTTCGGCCGGGCAGAACTATGCGCAGTTCAAGGTATACGGAGCCACGCTGTCGGGACGGATCCGGCAGGCGCTCGAGAGCGCAGGCGGCCTGACCCTGTTCGACGTCGGACCCGACGGCCGATGGCTGGCCGCGCGCGACGACGTCAGCTTCACGATGATGGTGAAGGGGCCCGGCGCGGCCGGGGAGATGGATCTCTCGTGGCTCGATTTCTCGCTGCCAGCTGCCCTCTCGGACGATGGCACGACCGTGGTGTTTTCCGAGGACGCGGTTGGAGCGGCGTACGCGCTCTGCCTGAGAAAGACCGACGGGTCGCCTGTCGTTCGGCTCGGCGAAGGCAGTGGTCAGGATCTCTCGCCGGACGGCAAGTGGGTGCTGTCCATCGTGCCCGGTCAGCGGGAACAGTTGATGATTTACCCGACGGGAGCCGGGGAGCCGCGCCGGCTCGATCCGGGGCCTCTCGAGCATTACAGCAGCGCGCACTGGTTTCCCGACGGCGCGCGGATCGTGATCTGCGGCGCGGAGGCGGGCCGCGCGACGCGATGCTATCTGCAGGACGCCGCCGGCAGCGCCCTGCGCCCTCTGACCCCGGAAGACACCGCCTACGCACTGGTCTCGCCCGACGGGCAATCGGTCGTCGTCCGGCGCGGCGCCGAACAGGCGGCCGAGATTTACCCCGTGTCGGGCGGTAAGCCGCGGCCGATCACGTCGATCGACAAAGACGACACCCTCCTTCGCTGGAACGCTGACGGCACGCTCGTCGTCGCCCACATCACGCCTGGCCTCGTGCCGGTTCGCGTGGAACGCGTGCACATCGAGACCGGCCAGCGCGACCTCATTCGTACGCTGACGCCGCCGAACCCGGTCGGCGCGAATTCACTGTTCCCGGTCGTCGTCGGCAAGCACCCGGATGCGTACGCGTACTCGATCAGCCAGCAGTTGTCGCGGCTCTTCCTGGTTACGGGAGCCAGGTAGGGTAGGGAGGCTGGTGGAGTCGGTAAGCTGGAATCTGAACTCCTACGGTTTCGGTCCAAACACGTCGTCCACGGTCAGGACCTTGATCGGCCCGAGATTGAGTCCGCGGACTTTCGGCTCGATCACCTTCTGATCCCCCACGACGACGACGGCGAAGCGTCCGGGCTGAACGTACTTCTGCGCGACGCGCTGCACGTCGGCGGCGGTGACCGCCTGAATCTTCTGCACGTAGGTCGAGAAGTAGTCTTCCGGCAGCTGATACACGAGCGCGTCCTCGAGGCGCCGCGAGATGTCGGCGGTCGCTTCGAACGACGCCGGATATCGGAGCGCGACGTAGTTCTTCGCGCGGGCGAGCTCCTCGGGCGGTACCTGCTTGAGGATCGCGTCGAGCTCCTTGAAGAATTCGGTCAGCGACTCCGCCGTCTTGTCGGTCTGCACGCCGGCTGACGACACGAACGGGCCGGGTGACATGCGCATGTCGAAGGACGAGCTCGCGCCGTACGTGTAGCCGTGCTGCTCGCGCAGGTTCATGTTCAGCCGCGAGCTGAACGAGCCGCCGAGGATCGTGTTCATCACCACGATCGGGAAATAGTCCGGCGTCGAGCGCGGCACGCCGATCCAGCCGATGCGGATCTGGGACTGCGCGGCGCCGGGTTTGTCGACCAGATAGATCTGTCGCGCGGCCGGCTCGTCCACCGCGGGCAGCTTCTGGACCGGTTTCGTGCCCGCTGCGGGCTTCCATCCACCGAAGCTCGCTTCGAGCAACGGCACCACGTTGTCGGCCGTCACGTCGCCGACGGCGAGCAGCGCGGCGTTGTCGGGGCGGAAGATCGAAGTGTAGAAGGCGCGCAGGTCGTCGGTGGTGAACGCCTTGATTGTTTCCGCTGTGCCTCCGCTCGGGATGCCGTACCGGTGCTCCGGCCCGAACAACACGCGTGCAAAAGTCGCTGAAGCAATGGTCGACGGATCGTCGCGCCCCTGGAGCAGGCTGGTGAGGCGCTGCTGGCGAAGGCGTTCGAGCTCGTCTTTCGGAAATGAGGGGCGCAGTGCGACGTCGGCCATGATCGGCAGCGCGTCGGTGAGCCGCGCCACAGGTACGTGCAGGCGAACCGCCGACGCATCGAAGCTGCTCGACGCCGAGAGATCGGCGCCGAGGAAATCGATCGCGTCCGCGATTTCGAGCGCCGACCGCGTTCCCGCGCCCTGTTCGAGCATGGCGGCCGTGATGCTGGACGCGCCGTACTTCTTGCCCGTCTCGTTGGCGCCGCCGCCGAAGACAACGAGATTCACTTGTGCGACGGGCACTTCGTGGAGCTCGACGACCCAGACGCGAAGGCCGTTCGACAGCTGGCGCTTCTGAATCGCGGGCAGGCGCAACGCCGGCACGGGTCCGGGCGCCGGGGGACGGCTGCGATTGGGCGCCTGCTGAGCAACGAGATTGACGCCAATGGCACACGCGAGAGCAAGCGACAACGGAAGACGGGTTGTCATAAGCATCGTTACGGTTTCGGAGATCCTTTGTCCGGTTCGACGATCAGCTCGACGCGCTTGTCGAGCGGCAGGAACTGTGACGCCGTGGCGCGGATGTCCGAGGGCGACAGCGCGCGATAGCGGCCGAGATCCTCGTTGAACCAGTCGGGATCCCCCGTGTTCGTGTAGTACGAGTTCAACTGGTCGGCCTTGCCGCCGAAGCCGCCGACGCGCTCCATGCGGTTGTAAAACGACGCTTCGATCTGGTTGAGCGAGCGCTCGACCTCGTGGGCCGTCGGTTCTTCGCGCTGCAGTTTCTGGACCTCCTCGTCTATCACTTTCTGCAGCTCGGCGATCGTGTGACCGGGACGCGGCGTCGCAATGATTTGGAACGACGAGGAGAGCGCCGCCGACGACTGGAACGCGCTCACGTCCTGCGCGATCTGCATGTCGTAGACGAGCCGTTTGTAGAGCCGCGAGTTCTTGCCGCCGGCCAGCACGTCGGCGACCACGTCCAGGGCGGCGTCGCCGGGCGCGAGCGATCGCGGCGTCAGCCACGCGAGGTAGAGGCGCGGCAGCTGGACGCGATCGGTGATGGTCTTCTTCTGCACGGCCGTCAACGCGGCGCCGGGAATCGTGATTGGCACGGGCGCCGCCCCGGGTTTCACGTCGCCGAACCACTTCTCGACGAGCGCGCGCGCCTGCGCCGGATCGACGTCGCCCGCGACGACGAGGCTCGCGTTCGACGGCGCGTAATAGGTTTTGAAGAACGCGACGACGTCCTCGTAGCTCGCGGCGGTCAGATCCGGCATGTAGCCGATGACCGGCCAGTGGTACGGGTGGCCGTCCGGATACAGCATTTCGTCGATCGTCGGCTCGGCGAGCCCGTACGGCCGGTTCTCGTAGCTCTGGCGCCGCTCGTTCTTCACCACGTCGCGCTGCGCGTCGACGGTCTTGGGTGTCATCGTGTCCAGCAGGTAACCCATGCGATCGGACTCGAGGAACAGCGCGAGCTCCAGGGCGTTCGACGGCACGTTGATGTAGTAGTTGGTCCGGTCGTTCGTGGTGGATCCGTTGTTCTCGCCACCGGTCGCCTCGAGCCATTCGTCGAACTCGCCCGGCTTGACGTGGCCGGATCCCATGAACATGAGATGTTCGAACAGATGCGCGAACCCGGTGCGGCCCGTGCGCTCTCGCGCCGAGCCGACGTGGTACCACATGTTCACCGTGGCAATCGGCACACTGTGATCTTCGTGCACGATCACGTGCAGGCCGTTCGGCAGCGTGAACTGCGTGTACGGCAGCTCGATCTTTTTCGGAGCCGCGGCCGGCGTCTGTGCGAGCGCGGGCGTAGCCAACGACAGCGCGAGTAGAATCGCGGCGAGCTTCATGAAGGCGATTCTACACGTCGCCATGCCGTCTCACCACAAAGGACACCATGGACACAAGGGTAAACCGGTCTTTTCCTTTGTGTCCTTCGTGTCCTTAGTGGTGAAATAACCCCCGTGCCTGAAACGCGCGCGCTGGTCGGCATCATCATGGGAAGCAAGTCGGACTGGGAGAGCATGAGCCAGGCCGACGTCATCCTCACCGAGTTCGACGTCGCGCATGAGACCCACATCATGTCGGCCCATCGCACTCCGGCCGTGGTTGCCGAATACGCGTCCACTGCCATCAGTCGGGGCCTCGAAGTGATCATCGCGGGTGCTGGAGGCGCCGCGCATCTGGCCGGAGTTGTCGCCGCGCACACCGTGCTGCCCGTGATTGGCGTCCCGATGCAGAGCTCGGCGCTCAACGGGCTCGACTCGTTGCTTTCCACGGTGCAGATGCCGAAAGGCGTGCCGGTGGCAACCGTCGCGATCGGCGCGTCCGGCGCGGCGAACGCCGGGCTGCTGGCCGTGGCGATCCTGGCGACGTCGCGACCCGAGCTGCGCGCCAGGCTGACGGCGTACCGCGACCGCCTCGCATCCGACGTTCGCGCCCAAAAACTGTAGCAAGGTTCGCCGTCGTTTTGAGGCCCGAGAATTGCTTCCGTTTTGAAGCATGTCGCGCGGGCTCTGCCGAAGCGTCGTGGTCATGTCGGTCGTCGGCCTCTGGTGCGCTGCCGCCCGCGCTTCAGGTCCAGGTGCTTCGGCTTCCTCGCCAATTCTCCAGCGGTTTCTCGCGCTCGACGATCCAACCCCTTTGCAGGTGCGTGCGCTGCGACACCTCGAGGCGCGCAACGATCATTTCGAGAAAAGCGCGTGGATGGATGTGTGGACGGAAGGCGACGGATCGGGATTCCGTTACCAGATCGTGGCGGAGGAGGGCTCCGAATACATTCGAAACCACGTCTTCCGCGCGTCGCTCGAAACCGAGCGTAAGGTCTGGGCGTCGGGCGCTCCGGAAACCGATGGGCTGACGCCGGCGAACTACACGTTCGAGGATCGCGGCCCCCAGCCCGATGGTCTGGCGTCGCTCCTGGTTAGGCCGCGCCGCAAGGGTTTGCTGCTCGTCGACGGATCGATCTTCCTCAATCCGGAGGATGCCGAGCTCGTGCGGATGGAGGGAAAGCTGACGAAATCTCCGTCGTTCTGGACACGGCGGGTCGAGATCGTGCGTTGGTACCGACGGATTGCAGGATTCCGCATGCCGATCGCTCTCGAGACGGTTGCGAACGTGCTCGTGGCCGGGAAGTCAACCTTCCGGATGACCTACGAATACGAAACCGTAAACGGCACGCCTGTCGGCAAGCCGAAGCCGAAGGTTGTGACGCAAGCGCGGCGGTGACAATCCACTCCGGCGACTCGGCTAAGATCTCAAGACGCCTTACATCCAGATTTGGACGCTGGTCTTCAGTCTCTCGGCCCTCACAGTGCCGCTGGCCGACCAATCTGCTCAGGTCGCAACGCCAATCGTTCAACGCGTGGTCGCTCGCAGCGACCCGCCACCTCACCAGTACCGGGCCCTGCGACGCCTCGAAGCGCAGAGCGATAAGCTCGGCGGATCCGCCTGGATCGAGGCGTGGACCGAAGTGCAGCCTGGGAATGGCTTCCGGTATCAAATTATCGGCGAGGGCGGATCGGGCTTCGTCCGCGGCAAGGTCCTCCGGCCGTGGCTCGACAACGAGAAGAAGATGTGGGCGGCGGGCGATCCGGAGCGTGCGTCGCTGTCGTTCGAGAATTACACCTTCGACGATCGTGGGCTCACACCGGAGGGGCTCGCCAGGCTGAACGTGAAGTCGCGCAAGAAGGACATGCTGCTCGTCGACGGCTCGATCTACGTCAACGCGGACGATGGCGATCTGATCAGAATTGAGGGGCGGCTCTCGAAGGCGCCGTCGTTCTGGACGCGTCGCGTCGACGTGGTCCGCCACTATCAGCGGATCAACGGCGTCCGTGTGCCGGTCGCCATCGAATCGGTCGCGCGCGTGCTGATTGCCGGCCGCTCGACGTTCAAGATGACGTACGAATACGAGACGATCAACGACCGCCGCGTGGGCGATCCCAAACCGCGCACGGTGGCGTCGGCGCAATCGAGCAAATAGCCGCTCCCTGCTTCCGCACATCGTTACATTTCCGGATTCCCAGTACCGCTATACTCCCCCGGGTCATTGGAGGATCCGATGTATCACCGCCTTGGCGTCCGGATGGCCGCCGCCGTTGTCATCACGCTGTGGCTTGCGAGCGCCGCGGCATTCGCTCAGCCGAAAAGGGCGATCACCCACGATGTGTACGACTCGTGGAAATCGATTCAGGGGACGAAGATCTCGCGCGATGGCGTCTGGGTGGCATACGCCCTCGTCCTGCAGGATGGCGACGGCGAGCTCGTCGTCCGCAACCTGAAAACGAACGCCGAGTATCGGGCGCCGCGCGGACGCGATCCAATCATCACGCCGGACGGCAGGTTCGTCGTCTTTTCCAGGACGCCGCTCAAGGCAGACGTCGACAAGGCGCGGAAGGCGAAAAAGAGGCCCGACGAAATGCCGAAGGCCGGCGTCGGCGTCGTCGATCTGACAACCGGACAAGTCACGATCCTTGCCGGGCACGTCAAAAGTTTCCGCGTGCCCGAAGATCCTGCACGCTTCGTCGCTTTTCTGAGCGCGCCGGCTGAGACCACAGATGTAGCGCGAAGGCTTCAGCCGGGCGAGACCCAGGACGGCCAGGACGGACGGTCCCGCTCCAAGAAACACGACCCGGGCACGGATCTGATTGTCCGCGACCTCGCCACGGGCACGCAGACGACGATCGCGGAGGTGGCGGAGTATGCCGTTGCCAAGGACGGCAGCTCGATCGCGTACTCCGTGTCGTCGAAGACGCCGGCGAGTGACGGCGCCTTCCTGCGCCGCGTCGCCAACGGATCAACAACGGCGTTGCTGACGGGGCAGGGGACGTACAAAGGATTCACGTTCGACGGCAAGGCGACACAACTCGCGTTCATCAGCGACCGCGACGACTACGCGGCGAAGGCCTCACGCTTCAAGCTGTATTACGCGGCTGCGGCCGCGGGCACAGCGTCCGAGCTGAGCGTGCCGACCGAATCGCGTGCCGGACCGATTGCGGTCAGCGAAAACGGCCGCCTCGAATTCTCGAAAGACGGCGCCCGGCTGTTCTTCGGCACGGCGGCGCCGCCGCGCGCCGAGCCGGATGATGCGCCGGAGCCGGCGAAGGTCGACATCTGGAACTACAAGGATCCGATGCTCCAGCCGATGCAGAAAGTGCGCGGGGAAGAAGAGCGGAAGCGCAGCTACCGTGCGGTTATCACGCTCGCCGACAAGCGCTTCACGCAGCTCGCATCGCCCGACATGCCCGAGGTGCGCACAAACGACAGCGACGTCCGCGCGCTCGGCATCTCCGATGTGCCGTACCGGCAGCTGATCTCCTGGGACGGGAGCTACGACGACGTGTATCTGGTCAGGCTCGCGGATGGCTCGCGCCAGAAGGTTCTCGACAAGGCAAATTTCCAGGCGTCGATGTCGCCCGGCGGCAATTACGTTCTGTATTTCGAAGAGAAGGACGACAACTGGTACGTCGTCCGCACGAGCGATTTGCAGAAGGTGAACCTCACGGCGACGCTCGGAGTGAAGTTCCAGAGTGAAACAGACGACAGGCCCGAACATCCGTCGCCGTACGGACAGGCCGGATGGACCGAGGGCGACAAATCGGTGCTGCTGTACGACCGCTACGACATCTGGGAAGTGAAGCCGGACGGCAGCGGCGGCCGCATGATCACGAATGGCCTCGGCCGGAAGCAGCAGATGGTGTTCCGGTATTCACGGACCGAGCAGGCGCCGCAGAGCGCGGAGCCGGAGGAAGGCGGCGGCCGGCAGCGTCAGAACGACGAGCCCGTCGTTTCGAGCACGCGTCCAATCATTCTCTCGGCGGTCGACGAGCGCACGAAGGCCTCAGGACTCTATCGCGTGACGGTTGGCGGCACCGCCGGGCCGGCGAAGCTCGTGATGCTCGACAAGGCGCTCGGCGTGCCGATCAAAGCGCGCGACGCCGACGTGTACGTGTTCACGGCATCACGCTTCGAGGAGTTTCCGAATCTGTGGACGTCGAGCGGCACGTTCGCTGACATGAAGAGAATCAGCGACGCAAACCCGCAGCAGGCGCAATACAACTGGGGAACGTCGGAGCTCGTCGAGTACGTCAACGCCGATGGCAAGCACCTTTGCGCGATTCTCACGAAGCCCGAAAACTTCGATCCATCGAAGAAGTACCCGATGATGGTCTACATCTACGAGCAGCTCACGAACAACCTGCACCGGTACGTGGCGCCCGCTCCCGGCGGCAGCAGCATCAACGTCACCCGCTACGTGAGCAACGGCTACATCGTCCTCCAGCCGGACATCGTCTACGACCTCGGGTACCCGGGGCAGAGCGCGCTGAAATGCGTCCTGCCGGCGGTGCAGAGAGTCCTCTCCATGGGATTCGTCGATCCGCAGCGCGTCGGCATTCAGGGCCACAGCTGGGGCGGGTATCAGATCTCGTACATGATTACGCAGACGAACATCTTCCGAGCTGTCGAGGCCGGAGCGTCGGTCGTGAACATGACGAGCGCGTACGGCGGCATCCGTTGGGGCACGGGCATGTCGCGCGCGTTCCAGTACGAGAAGACCCAGAGTCGCATTGGCCCGCCGCTGTGGGAGAACCCGACGCTCTACATCGAGAACTCGCCGCTCTTCTGGATCCAGAAGATCCGCACCCCATATCTGACGATGGCGAACGATGAGGACAGCGCGGTCCCCTGGGAGCAGGGCATCGAATTCTTCACCGCGATGCGGCATCTCGGCAAAGAGGCCTACATGTTCGTGTACAACGGCGAGAAGCACGGGCTGCAGCAGCGCGAGAACCAGAAGCATTGGGCGGTCCATATGGCGGAGTACTTCGATTACTTCCTGAAGGATGCGCCCAAGCCGGATTGGATGGAGCACGGCGTGCCGTACCTCGAGAAGGGCAAGCGCGACGTGTCGGTGTTCTACAAGAAGAGCACTGATCAGAAGTAGGTCGGGTGGGTCAGGTAGAACGCCTGGGTCGGGTAGGGCGGGTGAGGCAGGTGGGGCAGGCGGGCTGATAGGCTGGATGGGACGGAAGGGCGGGGACCGATGAGAAAAGGGCTACTCGTCGTCGCGGTCGTTGGGTTGGTCGTCGCGGCTGCCCGGGGACAACAAAGCGCGCCCGCCGCTCTCCCTTCGTTTGCAGAGCCGGGAATCTCGCCTGACGGCGCCACGATCGCGTTCGTCAGCGGCGGCGACATCTGGGAGGTGCCGGCGCGCGGTGGCGATGCGCGGCTCCTCGTATCGCACCCGGCCACCGAATCTCGTCCGCTCTTCTCGCCTGACGGAAAGCGCGTGGCCTTCGCGTCTTCACGCACCGGCAATGGCGACGTGTACGTGCTCGTGCTGGCCAGCGGTGAGGTTACGCGTCTGACATTTGACGACGCCAGCGAGCTCGTGACGGGCTGGTCGCCGGACGGGAAGTGGGTGTACTTCTCGTCGAACAGCCACGAAGTGTCGGGGGTGTTCGACGTGTATCGGGTGAACGCCGAGGGCGGCACGCCGATGCCGGTCGCGGCGGATCGCTATACCACCGAGTACTTCGCGGCGCCGGCGCCATCGGGCGACGCCGTGGCCATCACCGCGCGTGCGAATGCCGGGTCGCAGTGGTGGCGCAAGGGGCACAGTCATCTCGATGAGAGCGAAATCTGGATCGTACGCCCCGCCGCGCAACGCTATGAACAAATCACCAAAGGCGGCGCAAAGGACGCGTGGCCGATGTGGAGCGGCGACGGGAAGACGCTGTTCTTCATGTCCGACCGGAGCGGGGCTCAAAACCTCTGGAGCACGGCCGCACCCAGCACCGCAGCACCCAGCACCGCAGCACCCAGCACCGCAGCACCCGCGAAGCCATTAACCACGTTTAAGGATGGCCGCGTGTTGTGGCCGTCGATCTCAAAGGACGGCAAAACGATCGCGTTCGAACGCGACTTCGGCATCTGGACGGTGGACACAGGAACGGGCGCCACGCGCGATGTCCCGATCGCGCTGCGCGGCGCGCCGGCGGCCACGGCCGTCGAGCACCGCACGTTCAGCGACCAGATCCAGGAACTGGCGCTCTCGCCCGACGGAAAGAAAATTGCGTTCACCGTCCACGGCGAGATTTTTTCGGCGTCCGCGAAAGACGGCGGCGACGCCGCGCGTGTAACCACCACGGCGGCCGAAGAGGCGGAGCTCGCATGGGCGCCCGACAGCCGCCGCCTTGGGTACATGTCCAATCGCGACGGAACGAATCACCTGTACGTCTACGACTTCACCAGCGGCAAAGAGACGCAGGTGACGTCGGGCCCGGGGCGTGACGACATGCCGCGGTTCTCGCCCGACGGCAAATGGCTGGCGTTCGAGCGGAACTCGCGCGAGCTGCGCGTCATCGATCCGTCGTCCAAAGAGGAGAAGCTCGTGGCGACGGGGCTGTTCGACACGCCGCCGGTGGCGGATGCGCGCGATTTCGCCTGGTCGCCCGACTCGCGCTACATCGCATACCTGTCCGCCGGCGCGAAGACGTTTCAGAGCGTGCACGTGGTTCCGGTCACAGGCGGAACCGCGCGTCCGGTGAGCGTCCTTGCGAACACGAACGCCGGGTCGGTGGCATGGTCGCCCGATGGCACGTTCCTGACCTTCACGACCGGCCAGCGCACCGAACCGGGAGACGTCGTCCGCATCGACCTGATTCCGCGGACGCCGAAATTCCGCGAAGATCAGTTCCGCGATCTGTTCAGGGACGAACAGCCGAAGACGCCGGAGCCGGCGACGCCCACAACGCCGGTGACGCCGAGCGTTTCGGCCCCGTCTGCGCCTCCTGCCACTCCGGCCGCTCCTGCCGTTCCCGCCTCCACCGTGAGCCGGGCGAAGCCCGTCGACATCGTGTTCGAGGACATCCGCCGCCGCGCGAGCGCGCTGCCGATTGGCGTCGATGTGTTCCGCCAGGAAATCAGCCCCGACGGCAAATGGCTGCTGCTCACCGCGAGCGCCGCCGGGCAGCAGAACCTGTACATCTATTCGATCGACGAGCTGTCGAAGGAACCGGCGGTTGCGCGCCAGCTGACGTCGACGCCGGGCGCCAAGCGGAGCGCGCACTTCACCGCCGACAGCAAGGAGGTCTACTACCTGGACCGCGGCCGCGTGTTCAACGTGACCGTCGAGCGGCGCGAGCCGAAGCCGATTGCCGTCAGCGCCGAGCTCGACGTCGACTTCTCGCGCGAGAAGCTCGAAGCGTTCCACCAGGCGTGGACGTACCTCCGCGATCAGTTCTTCGACGAGACGATGAACGGCGTCGATTGGAACGCCGTGCGCACGAGGTACGAGCCGCGAATTGCCGGAACGCGGACGCCCGATGAGATGCGCCGCGTCATGTCGCTGATGCTGGGCGAGCTGAACGCCTCGCACATGGGCGTGACGGCGCCGCCGCAGGCGACGCAGACCACGCTCGGCCGCCTGGCCGTCGATTTCGATCGCGCCGAATACGAGACGGCCGGACGATTGCGGATTACGAGCGTCGTCCCGCTCGGCCCTGCCGCGATTGGCGGCATCGAGGCCGGAGACGTCATCACGCAGATCGACGGCCGCCCGGTTGGCGGGCGTCTCAACGTCGACGAGCTGCTCGACCACACCATCGGCAAGCGAGTGCCGCTTACCGTCACGAAGGCGGCGGCCGGCGCGGGGCGCGAGGTTGCCGTCAAGCCGGTCGATCAGCAGACGGAGAGAGGCCTGCGGTACCGGCAGTGGGTGGAGCAGAAGCGCGACTACGTGGCCAAGGCGAGCGGCGGCCGGCTGGGATACGTGCACATGTTCGACATGTCGGCGGCGGCGCTCTCGCAGCTTCACGTCGATCTCGACGCCGAGAACCACGCGCGCGAAGGCGTGGTCGTCGACGTGCGCAACAACAACGGCGGCTTCGTGAACGTGTACGCGATCGACGTCTTCGCGCGCCGCGGCTACTTCAACATGCGGACGCGTGGACGGCCGGCGGTGTCATCGCGGACGCTGCTCGGTCAGCGCGCGCTCGAGCTGCCGACGATTCTCGTCACCAATCAGCATTCGCTGTCCGACGCGGAAGACTTCACCGAAGGCTACCGGACGCTGAAGCTTGGAAAGGTCGTCGGGGAGCCGACCGCGGGCTGGATCATCTATACGGGCGGCATCACGCTCGTCGACGGGTCCACGCTACGCATGCCCGCCACGAAAATCTTCGCGAGCGACGGCACGCCGATGGAGATGCATCCGCGGGCCGTCGACGTGCCGGTTACGCGTCCGGTCGGTGAGAGCTACACGGGCAAGGACGTCCAGCTCGACACCGCGGTCGCGGAGCTGTTGAAGCAGATTGGATCGAGTCCGAAGAAGACGACGGCAGCGGTAGCGCCAAGATGATCACCACAAAGGACACGAAGGACACGAAGGACCGGATCATACGGGTCTTTTCTTTGTGTCCTTGGTGTCCTTAGTGGTGAAGAACTTCTTCACGCGAACGGATTTCGCACGTCCAGCCCCGTAATGACCCGGGTCGGGAGAACCTTCTCGGACAGCAGCAGCGTCGCGCGCGCTTTCCTGGCAGAGACGACGACCATGGCGTCGCGAAAGCTCAGACGATGCCGCTCCTCGAACTCCGATGCCGCCAGCACGTCGGCCGTCTCCAGTGTCACGACCGGCCAGACACTGTACGCGTCCACTAGTTCGCGCGCGGCGCGTCGCGGCACGGGTGACCCACTGCCGGTGAGCGCCAGATAGAACTCTGCGAGCACGGTCGTGCTCAGGCACCCGGTCTCGTCCTCCCACAGTTGTCGCAACACGTGCTCGGCGATGGCGCGCTTCTCGTCGGCGTCGAGATCGTGCGCGCGAATGAGAACGCTCGTGTCGACGAAGATCCGTTCGCTCATGCCGCGTCGCCCCGGCCGCCCAGGTGCCACCCCTGCGACAACCACTGCAGCGCGCGACGCCGCGCGGCTTGATACGCCGCGTCCTCGCCGACCACTTCTTCAATCTTCCTGGCCACCAGACCACTGATCGAGGTGCCCCGTTCGGCGGCGATCAGTTTGGCCTTGCGGACCATGTCGACGTCAAGCTTGATGGTCAGATTCTGTGTTTTCACAGCTGAATTGTAGCACGTAATTACGTGCAGCACGTGATTGCGGCGTCGCGATGCCGGTGGACGTAGCTGTCGGCTGACAGCTGACAGCCTTACTTAATCGAGATGCTGAGAATCTCGAACGGCTGGGTGTCGGCGCTCGCGAAGGCGTGGAGCACGTTGCGCGGCAGGAACTGCAGAAATCCTGGCTCACGGTCCACCGACGATCTGTCCGACCCATTCACGATCTCGACGTTCCCGCCGGAAATCTGAATCGTCAGCAAATCGTTCGGATGTGCGTGCACTGGCTCCCGCCCGCTCGGCGCGAACCGCGCGCGCACCACGCGGACCTCGTCGTTGTCGATGACGGCCGTGCGCGAAATCCCCGGCGGCGCGTCGGACTTAGGGGCTGCCGGCGCCGGCGCACGCGACGGCTTGATCGAGATGAGCATCAGCTCGAACGTGGTCTGACCGATGTTCAAGGATCTGTGCCCGACGCCGCTGGGCACGTAAGTCGCGGCTCCCGGCTCCCGCAGGCCGCGGCTGCCTTCGCCGGGCTGGTCCACTTCGACCTCGCCTGCCGTGATCTGCATCAGCACAGCCGGCGGTGCGGTCGCCGTGACCACCAGCGCGGTATGCGGCGGGAGGCGCACCCGTCCGACGCGGACGGTGTCGTTTTCGAGGATCGTCGTGGCGGTGACGCCCTTGTCGCGTGTCTGAGGCAAGGCGGAGAGGGTGGCGGCAAACACAACGATCGCAAGCGCCGCTACAGTAGTTTTCATGAGACTTTAGACCTCAGACGTCCACCTTCAGACGGCCGTCGTGCCCGAATTATAATCGGCGTCTCTCATTCCCATGGAGGTCTCATGAAATCGCGAATCGCCGTCGCCATTGCAGCTGTGCTCGCCCTCTCGCTCGCCGCGTTTGCACAGAGTGCGCGCCGTGACGGACGGTGGGAAGTGAAGACGGAAATGGAGATGCCGGGCATGCCGGCGGGCATGCCGCCGATGACCAGCACGCAGTGCATCACGCCGGAAGAAGCCAACGATCCACAGAAAGCGGTGCCTCAGGGCCGCGGGCGCGGCAACTCGGGCGACTGCAAGGTGAGTGACTACAAGATGGACGGCAACAAGCTCACGTGGTCGATGAAGTGCGAGGCGCAGGGCATGACCGGCAAGGGCGAGTTCATCTATGGCGAAGACACCTACACGGGCACGGTGAAAATGGAAGGCGGCGGCCGGGGTGCCATGACGATGAAATATTCGGCAAAGCGGCTCGGCGACTGCGTCAAGTAACGCCGATTCCCTAACAGCCGTACCCGGACGGATCAGGACACGGCGGCGGCACGGGCGCCGTCGCACCGTTGATGCTGCCGACCATCGACGAATGGATCGAGCAGTGATAGGTCATCGCGCTCGCGGCTCGGACCGTGAAGCTCTTGCTCGTCGCGCCCGGAGTCACCTCGCCCAGATCGGCCGACCCGTCGTCCAGCAGGATGTGATGGATCGCCGTGTCGTTGTTCCTGAACATCACCGTGTCGCCGGCGTTCGCAGCAACCGGGTTCGGCCGTAAGGCCGTATTGCCAGTCGATCCGACGATGCTCACTGTGATGGTCGATGGTCCGGGCGCAGACGTGGTAGGCGTTGTGGGTGTGGTGCCGCCACCGCCGCAACTCCACATGGCGAGAGCGCCGACGACGGCGAGAGCTGCGCCGGGGAGAAATGGAGATCGCATTCCTGACTGCCTCCTGTTCACGCGATGGTTCGAGTGAATGGGCGAGCAAGCGCGATACCAGACCCAAGTCGTTGGAAACACACGACATCTACGTCAAGAGGTTTACCGTTGCGGTAAAGGGTTACGCAGCTCGTTCAGGACGACGAGACGTGATGGACGGTTTTTTGAACGAGGCGGAGAAAGGCGCGGATCGTCTTCTCGAGATATTCCTGTGGCGTGTCTTCCTCCTTACAGTGCGACAGCCCGTTCGACGAGTACGCGAACATCATCACGACGGGCATGTGCGGCACCATTTCGGCGGCGTCGTGCAGCGGACCGGACGGCAGCCGCGGCGCGTCGCCGGTTTCCTCGCGCACGGCCTCCTCGCACAGGCGGAGCAGCGTCGGATCGAAGGGGCGCGGCTCGATCCGCCACAGGTTCCGCCAATCAACTCTGACATTGTTCTCGCGCGCGGCGCGGTCGGATGCGTCGTGCGCATCGCGCAGCATGGCCGCGAGCACGTCGGCGTCGAGCGCGCGCTGGTCGAGCGAGATTTCACACACGCCCGGCACGGCCGTCACGATCTTCGGCTCGACGTTGACGATGCCGACGGTGCACACGACGCCGGCGCCGGGCTTCGAGTGGCGCCGCGCGATCTCGCGGCATTCGAGCGCCGTCTGCGCGGCTGCGAGAAACGCATCTCTCCGCATCGGAATCGGCGTCGATCCGGAGTGTGCCGCCTGGCCGGTGAACGTGAGCATGTGCCGTTCCACACCGAACGTGCCGAGCACGACGCCGGTCGGCTTGTTCATCGACTCGAGGACCGGCCCCTGCTCGATGTGCAGCTCGAGATAGGCCCGCGCGTCGATCGTCTTCAGCTCGCCATGCGCGTCGACCATGCGGTCGAGCGTGACGCCGCTCTCTCCCAGTGCGTCGACGAGCCGGGTTCCCTGCCGATCCTTGAGCTCGCGCACGTCGGCGATCTTCAGGCTGCCGGCGGCCGCCGAGGATCCGAGCAGGCTGCGGCCGAACCGCGCGCCTTCTTCGTCGGCCCAGTCGACGAGCTTCAACGTGACGGGCGGCGTCGCGGCCACATGCATCCGTAGCGCCTCGAGCGCCGCCATCACACCCAGGCAGCCGTCGAGCCAGCCGCCGTTCGGCACCGAGTCGAGGTGGCTCCCGACGATCACGGTCTTCGACACGGCGCCCGGGAGCGTGACCCAGTTGTTGCCGGCCGAATCGGTGGTGATGTCGAGCCCCAGCTCGCGCACTTTTCCCCGAAACCACTCGCGCGCCTCGCGCCACACCGGCCCCCAGGCGAGGCGCTGCGCGCCGTCGGCGTTTCCCGTGCGGGCCGCGAGCTCGCGCAGATCGCTGATTACACGTTGTGCGTTCATCGGATCCTCTACCGCGCGTCTGACACGTTCCCAAGTGTGAGTTTCTTCGTGTTTTTGTGCCTTCGTGGTTGCATGTCGCTTGTCAGGCTGCACAGTATACTTTCGCGACGAGCATGCAATGACCACCAGACGGATCAGACGGATTCCTGCGGCCGTCGCGTTCGTGGCCGGCCTCGCTGCCCACGCCGCGGCGCAGAGTCAGCCGATCCACATCCGAGCGACGTCGGCCTTTGACGGCAAGGGCCGGACGATCGCGAACGCGACGGTCGCCGTGCAGGACGGGAAGATCGTCCGCGTGACGGCCGACGACCGCGGCCCCGTCACTTACGATCTGCGCGGCCTGACGCTGCTGCCTGGCCTCATCGACACGCACGTGCATCTTGATACGCATTTCGGCCGGGACGGCCGCGCGAGCAGCCGCGGCGAGACGCCGGCCGAGTTGATGCTACACGAAGCCGAGAATGCATACCTCACGCTCATGGCCGGCTTCACGACCGTACAGACCATCGGGTCGACGCAGGACCCCGACATGCGCGCGGCGATCGCACGCGGCGTGTTGCCGGGACCGCGGGTGCTGACCTCGATTCGTCCCATCAACGAAACGAGCGGCACACCCGATCAGATCCGCGCGCTCGTGCGCAAGCTGAAAACCGACGGCGCGGATCTCGTGAAGCTGTTCGCGTCGAAGAGCAGCCGCGAGGGCGGCGCTCAGACCATGACCGACGAGCAGATTCAGGCGGCCTGCGGAGAGGCGAAGGCGGTCGGGCTGCGCTCCTGGGTCCACGCGCACAGCCCATCGTCGGTTCGCGCCGCCACCCTCGCCGGGTGCACGGCGATTACGCACGGCAGCCAGGTGACCGACGCCGAGCTGAAGCTCATGGCCGAACGCGGTGTCTATTTCGAGCCGAACATCGGGCTCGTGTCGCAGAACTATCTCGAGAACAGAGATCGGTACTACGGCATCGGGAATTTCGACGACCAGGGATTCGCCTTCACCGAGCGTGGCATCCCGATGAAGCTCGAGATGTTCACGCGCGCGCTGAAGGTCGGCGGGCTGAAGCTCGTGATGGGCACCGATGCGGGCGCCGGGGCGCACGGACGGAATGCGGAAGAAATCATCTATCGTGTGCAGCGCGCGGGTCAGCCTGCAGCCGATGCGATCGCCGGCGCCACCTCACTCAACGCGATGTCGATCGGCCTTGGCGATCGTGCCGGATCGCTCGCGGTGGGAATGGACGCCGATCTCATTGCCGTCGACGGCGATCCGCTCAGGGACATCACCGCGCTGCGGCGCGTGCGCTTCGTGATGAAGGGTGGACGGATCTACAAGAACACGGCACGGGACTAGAACTCACGCGCCGGTGTTAACATCGGCCTACCATGCTCAGGTCCGAAGCCCTCCCGCCTTCGCTCGCGGGCCGCACGCGCGAGCTGCGGCAAGGCTCGCGCTTTCGGCGCGCAGGCGCCGCGCTCCCGTTGGCGATTGTCGTCACCGTTGCGGCCGCCGCAGCACAGCAGCCGACGCAACCGCCAGCGCCTGCGCCGCCTCCAATTCCGAAGCTCGTGTCGGTGAAGCCGATCGATCCGCCAGGCACGCCGCTGCCGGCGGAATCGGCGTCGGCCGGCATCACGCGGTTCTCGTTCATTGCTTATGGCGATACGCGCAGCGGGTCGGAACCCGGCGTGCCCGGCGATGGCCAGGTGGTGCACCCCGAACATACGCGTCTGATGGACACGATGCTCGCGCGAATCAAATCGCACGCCGCATCGCCGTTTCCGGTGCGGTTTGTCGTCCAGTCCGGCGACGCCGTCCTGCGCGGCGCCAACGGCGATCAATGGAACGTGAGCTTCACGCCGATCATCGAACGGCTCACGCGCGGCGCCGGCATCCCGTATTTCTTCTCGGTCGGCAACCACGATGTGTCGGGCATGCCGCAGGGCGATCCATTGCGATCGCTCGCGCTGCACAACACGCTGACCGTCATGTCCAGGCTGATCCCACCTGAAGGATCGCCACGCCGGTTGAGCGGTTATCCGACGTACGCCGTCGGCTACGGCAACGCGTTCGTCATCGCGCTCGACTCGAATATCGCGGCCGACGCCATTCAGCTCGCGTGGGTCACCGAACAGCTCGAGCATCTCGATCGCGCGCGCTACCACCACATCGTCGTGGTCTTTCACCATCCGCCGTTCTCGTCGGGTCCGCACGGCGGCACGCACGTGGAGCCGGCGACCGTGGCCATTCGCGAGCGGTACATGCCGCTGTTTCGAAAGCATCACGTGCGCATGATCATCGCCGGCCACGATCATCTCTACGACCACTGGGTGGAGCGCTACATGGACAACGGGACGTCGTATCGGCTCGACGCATTGGTGACCGGCGGCGGGGGCGCGCCGGCGTACGCGTACAGCGCCGAACCCGATTTGCAGCCGTACGTCGCCGCCGGCGCCGCCCAGCAGGTGGCCGTTCAGCACCTGGCGGTGCCGGGCCCGACGGCGGCCGACAACCCGCGCCATTTCGTGTTGATTCAGGTCGACGGCGATAGCCTTTCGCTCGAAGTGGTCGCCATCGGGGCGTCCGGCTTCGGACCGTATAATGGACGATCGCGCGTCGATCTCACCGATCGTGTTTCGTAAAGATCACGTTCAATTGAGCCTTCGTATCCTTCGCGTCCTCCTGGTCGATCGTTTTGACGACCATGCCGTATCGCACTTCCAAGGACCCGTCATGAGAAAACCAGCATTCCTGCTCCTCGCTATCGTCGCCGTCGCCGCGCTCAACCGGGCCCCCGACATGCGTGTGTCCATGCAGCTGCACGCGCAAACGGGATCAAACGTCGTCGTCAATCCAAACGCGTATCAGGATCTGCGCTGGCGCTCGATTGGCCCGCATCGCGGCGGCCGGTCGACGGCCGCGGCCGGTGTCCGCACCCAACCCAACGTGTTCTACATGGGCGCCACGGGTGGCGGCGTGTGGAAGACCGACAACTACGGGATCACGTGGACTCCAGTGAGTGACGGGCAGATGGCCACCGGATCGATCGGCGCCATCGACGTGTCGGATTCGAACCCGGATGTCGTCTACGTCGGCACGGGCAGCGAAGCGATCCGCTCGAACGTGATTCTCGGACGCGGTGTGTACAAGTCGAGCGACGCGGGGCGCACGTGGCAGTTCGCCGGGTTGAAAGATGTCGGACAGATCGGCCAGCTCAAGATCCACCCGAAAAACCCGGACATCGCGTACGTGGCGGCGCTGGGGACTCCGTTTGGCTGGGGGCCCGAGCGCGGCGTGTACCGGACGAAGGACGGGGGCAAGACCTGGCAGAAAGTCCTCTTCATCAACGATCAGACCGGCGTCGTGTCGATCGCGATCAACCGGTCGAATCCCAACGAGCTGTATGCAGGCGCGTGGCGCGGGCAGCGGCGGCCGTGGACGATCATCAGCGGCGGACCGGCGAGCGAAGGCGGCGTGTACAAGACGACGGACGGCGGCGATCACTGGAGCCGCGTCGGCAGCGGTCTGCCGGACGATCTCATCGGCAAAGTCTGGGTCGACGTGGCGCAATCGAACCCCAAAGTCGTCTACGCACAGGTCGAAGCAAAGGGGCCGAAGGGCGGCTTGTACCGGTCGGCCGACGGCGGCGCGAGCTGGACGCTGGTCAACAGCGGCCAGGCGCTGCGCGCGCGCCCGTTCTACTTCAACAAGGTCTTCGTCAACCCGAAAGACGAGAACGAGGTCTACGTCAGCGAGCTCGCATTCCATCACTCGACCGACGGCGGCAAGACGTTCACGAACATCCAGACGCCTCACGGCGACAACCACGTCGTCTGGATCAATCCGGACAACCCGAAGATCCTGATCGAAACCAACGACGGCGGCGCGAACATCACGCAGGACGGCGGCCGGAGCTGGTCGTCGATCCTGAATCAGCCGACGGCGGAGATGTACATGGTCGACGCCGACGAGCAGTTCCCCTATCTCGTGTACGGCCCGCAGCAGGACACCGGCAAGAACATCACGGTGCCGAGCCTGCCGCCGGCGGCGTGGGGACCGGACGATCCACGTCAACTCTGGATTCCGGCGCCGGGCTGCGAGAGCGGTCAGGTTCGGCCGATTCCGTCCGGCAAGATCGTGTACGGCGACTGCAAGGGCGAGTTCGGCCGCATGAATGTCGAGACGGGGCAGGAGCAGGAGTATTGGATCAACCCGCAGCAGCGGTACGGCAAGAACCCGAAGGACATGATGTTCCGGTTCGTGCGGCAGGCGCCGATCGAAGTCGACCCGCACAATCCGAAAGTCGTCTACCACGGCTCGCAGTACGTGCACAAGTCGATCGACGGCGGTGTTCACTGGACGAAGTTCAGTCCGGACGTGACGGCGAACGGCCCCGAGAGTCACGTGACGTCGGGCGAGCCGATCACGCGCGACATGACCGGCGAGGAGGTGTATGCGGCGCTCTACTCGATGCGCGCGTCGCGACTCGAGCCCGGCGTGTTCTGGACCGGCTCGAACGACGGCCCCGTGTGGATGACGCGAGACGCCGGCAGGACGTGGAAGAACGTGACGCCGAGGGAGCTGCCGCCCGGCGGCCGCGTGCACACGATTGAAGACTCGCCGCACCGCAAGGGATCTGCGTACGTGTCGGTCTACCGGATGTACTTCAACGACTTCAAGCCGTATCTCTACATGACGAACGACTACGGGGCGCATTGGACGCTCCTGACCGACGGCGCGAACGGCATACCTGGCGATCAGCCGATGCACGTCGTGCGCGAAGATCCCGAGCAGGAAGGGCTGTTGTACGCGGGCACGCTCGAGGGCGCGTACGTCTCCTTCGATCAGGGCAAGCACTGGCAGACGCTGCAGCAGAACCTGCCCGCGACGCCGGTGACCGACGTCAAGGTCCACCACGGCGATCTGGTTGCGTCGACGATGGGGCGGTCGTTCTGGATCATGGACAACGTGTCGCCGCTGCGGCAGATTGCGGCGAGCGTGATGAAAACGTCGCGCCCGCGGTCGACAGACAACCCGAACGGCGCGCAGAGTGATCATCGCCATGGCCCCGATGTCGTGCGCGCGTCGATGCAGAATGTTGGTTCGGGACCGGGCCAATCGATGCCGCTCAAGCCCGCAGGCACGCACGCAGGCTCGCTCGTGCAGGAAGGCGCCCAACGACCCGCCACGATGCGCGCGCCGATCAAGCCCTTTGACGGCTCGACCGTGTTCCTCTTCACGCCGGCGCCGGCCTACCGCATGCGCTACAACGCATCACGTGGCGTCGACGTGCCCGAGTATCCGCCCGTCGGTGCGCGCATCGACTACTACCTCGCCGCGCCGTCGGGCGAGGTGAAGCTCGACATTCTGGATGCGACGAACACCGTCGTCCGCGCGTTTACCAGCCAGTCGACGGGCGGCGCGCAGCCGGGGCGCGGCGGCGGTGGCGGAGGGCGGCGCGGCGGCGGCCTGCCGTCGACGCTGCCGACGAAGGTGGGAATGAATCGCTTCGCGTGGGATCTCCGTTATCCGGGCGGTCCTCCGTCGACCGGCGGCGACATGGAAGGCGGCGGCAACACAGGCGCCGGACCGCTCGTTCCTCCCGGCAGTTACAAGGCACGGCTCACGGCCGGTGGCGTGACGAAAACCGAGACATTCACCGTGAAGATCGATCCGCGCGTCGCGAAGGACGGCGTGACCGTCGCCGATCTCGCCGAGCAAACGAAGCTGGCGCTGAAGGTGCGCGATCAGCTCGCCGAGGCGCGTCAGCTCGCGGCCCGCGTCCGGCAGGCGCTCGATGCGAAACGCGGCGACCAGGGCAAGCTGCAGAACATCTACGAGCGTCTCATCACGAAGTCGGGCCCATATGAGGACCAGATGTTCATCGATCAGCTGTCGAACGTCGGGCGCGAGATCGGTCAGGCGGATCAGAAAGTCGGCGCGAGCGCGTTCGAGCGATTCAACGATCTGATGAAGGAATGGACGGCCCTCAAGGCGGAGGCAGGCAGCGCTCTTCGATAGCGCGGGCTTTCAGGCCCGCGTGTGGCGGAACACTCGGTTGCAGCGCGAAGGCTTCAGCCGAGCGTTCGCTTGTCGATGCGGTACAAGTGGCTGTCGGTGCGGATGAAGATCGATCCGCCCGACACGGCCATCGACGCGAGCGTATCGCCGTCCAGCGCGTTCCTCGCGAGCACCTGAAACCGTTTTCCCGGTGCGATCACCGTCGCAATGCCGCCCTCGCTCAGAAAATAGATACGCCCGTCGGCAAAGATCGGCGACGCCGAATAGTCGCCGCCACCCAGCCGCTGCACCCAGTGCGTCTCTCCGGTCGTCGCGTTCAAGCACGTGGCGATGCCTCCATCGTTGACGACGTAGAGCTCGTCGCCGACGAGCAGTGGCGACGGCGTCAACGGCGCGGCGCGCCGAAGCGTCCACGCGACGTGGGTCTTCGTGACGTCGCCCGCCCCGTCCGCGCGCACCGCCAGCAGCGACGGCTGCTGAAAGCCTGTGGCGATGTACACGAGTCCGTGCCCGAACACGGGACGCGGGACGTTCGAGAAGCCGTCGGCGTACCCGACGCGCCAGATCTCCCTGCCCGTCTGTGGATCGTACGCAGCCGCGCGAAACGCGCCGACGCTGACCACTTCGTCGCGCTCGCCGACTCGAATCATCAGCGGCGTCGAGTACGCCTGGTCCGCCGGCTGACGGCGCGGTGTCTTCCAGCGCACTTTTCCTGTCCGCTTGTCCAGCGCCACGACGAACGCATCGTCGCTGCCGTCGCAGCTGACGATCAGCAGATCTGCGTACACGATCGGCGATCCGCCGTTGCCGTGTTGAGACTCGTAGGCCAGGCGCGTCTTCCACACGATTTCGCCCGAGATTGTGAGCGCGGCGGTGCCTTCGGCGCCGAAATGCACGTACACGCGGTCGCCCTCGACGATGGGCGTCGGGGACGCATGGCTGTTCTTGGGGTTGGTGAGGTCGCCATTCCTGATCTTGAAGACTTCGACGTTCACCAGCTCGCGTCCGGTTTCGACGTCGAACGCGAGCGCGCGCAGCGAGGCGCCGCCGCTCTTGACGGCGGTCGTGAGCCAGACCCGGCCGTCTGCGACGACCGGCGACGACCACCCTCGCCCCGCCACTGGCGCCTTCCAGCGCACGTTCCGCGACTCGCTCCACTCGAGCGGCAGCTCGCGCTCGGTCGAGTGTCCTTGTCCGGTCGGACCGCGGAACTGGGGCCAGTCCTCGGCGCGGCCGACCATTGTGGCCAGCGTCAGCAGGAATGCGAGCAGGACGTTTCGCGCCAAGATGGAGGACATTCTACAGGCGGGCTCTACGCGGTGAGTGCCGCATCCTCGGCTGCGTAGTCGAATTGATGCGGATTGAATCCCGTGGGCGGATTCGCGCGCTCCCACTCTACCGTTCGCCGAATCGCTTCATCGCCGTCGACTGGCTCCCGGTACCCGAGCTCCGATCGGATCCTCGATGTGTCCGTCACCCAGTGCTGGTCCAGATTCCCGGGCAATCGAAGATGCGGCGGCGTCCGGTCCGCCGGTAACGTCACGAAGCGCCCGCGCCAACCGATCACGCGACCGATTGCCGCGGCCCAGTTGAGCTCCGACGGAGTGTCGAGGTCGCCGACGTTGTAGATGCGATGCTCGGCGCGGTCCGCTGTCGCAGCGAGCGCAATCGCTGCGGCGACATTCTCGACGTATCCACGCGGGCCGCGCCAGGCGGCATGCTTTTCTTCGAACAGGATCGCGGAGCGACCGTCATCCATTCGCTTCACAATCGGCAGGAGGCGATGCAATGGATCGCCGGGGCCGTACACCATCGGCAACCGCAGGACCGTGGCCGTCAGGTCGCTTTCGCCGAGAATCTCTCGCTCAACCGGAATCTTGTCGTACTCATCGTCGACCCAGCCGAAAACCTGCTGCAGCATACGAATTCGATCCGGCGGATAGGTTTGGAGCTTCGTTCGGAGAGGAGACTCCTCGGTCAGCGGAAGAGGCTCGAGGGGTCCGGTTTCCGACCCGTGCAACACACCGCAGGCGCGATACACATCACAGCTGCTCAATGCAACGATCCGCGACGTGTGACCGCGAAACAGGTCCATCAGCTCCCGCGCTTGGCGGCGTGAGCTGAGAATCAGATCGACGACGACATCCGGATTGAACGCGTAGAGTTGCCGGCTCGATTCGCCAAGCCGGTTTCGGTCGCCAACGATTTCAAGAGGGCCGACACGCGGGTCGCCCTCTTTGGAAGGTTGTCGATGAAATACTGCGACGTCATGCCCGAGCCGCTCGATCGCAGTCGCGACGTGCTGGCCGATGAAGCCGGTGCCGCCAATGAGAAGAATCCGCAACGTTCACCGTGCGGCGGGGTACTCTGCCTTCCACTTCCGCCACCAATCGGCGTCTCCGAGGCCGAGCTCGCTCCACCAGCGATCCAGCGCGAGGCGATCAAGCCTTAGCACCGCCTCTCGTGTCACCCCTGCCGGCATCGGAAGCTGATCGACCAGCGCGTTCACGATAGCGGCACGGTCCGCGGCATCGACGCGGGAAATGAGATGCCACAGCGTCACGGCATCGGCGTTGCTTCGATCGCCCAGGATGACGCGAAGCGCGTCCGGCCGACGCGCCGGATCGCCGAAATCGAACTCGTCCAGCGCCTCCCGATACTCCTGACGCGCATCGTCATAGCGCGGCGTGCCCGGGCCGAGCTGCGGATGCGTGCGGCACGATGCGCCGGCGGGCACGAACGCCTCGCGGCCGTTGAACTCGAACGCCACCCATCCGGACGTGACGCTGAGCATGCCGGATCCATCCTCGTCGACATGCAGCATGTAGGCGCAGCCGAGATCCGTCGCGCGCGCCGACGGCGTGTCGACGACGAACTGACCCGGAGGCGCCGAGATCACAGCGTGCAGTGTGCCCCGATCGAGCGCGAGCTGATGGTGGGCGTCGCGCGTCTCGACGAGCCGCACACGCGTCCCGGGTTCAATCGTGACGGAGCCGATCGAGCTCACCTGCATCCGCGCGCGCGACACGGCATCGGTCACGAGCGTCTGTCCGACGGCAATCCGTCCTGTGCCCGCCAGCGCTGTCGATCCAATCCGCGGCTGCCCGGCAATGCTCGCCACCTCCCATGACGCCGATCCGCGCGTGGATTGCCAGGCGACGCCGATCATCACGATGATGGCGGCGGCCGCGGCCAGCATCGGCGTCAGGTATCGGACGGACCGCCACCGCACCGGCGTCTCGGGCAACTGCGGAACAGGCGGAATGCTTCGCAGCCGGCCGAGCAGCGCTTCGAGCCGCTGCACGTCGGGATCGGGTGTGCCCGAGCCGTCCCAGAGGTAATCGTTGTTCATGACTGGTTCTGCCCCACAGAACTGCTCGTACGCTCTCCACCGTGGTGGTCAGGCACTGCCTGTAAGTTCTCTCGTAACAACTTCATGCCGCGGTGCAGGTTCACGCGCACCGACGCGGGCGTCAATCCAGACCGTTCGGCGATCTCGGCGCCGGTCATGCCTTCGACCAGCCGCATCAGCAGCGTTTCCCGATACGCCTCGGGCAATTTGCTGACGATGTCGAGCACTGCCATCGTTTCCGCTTCAATCGGATCGCCGCCGGGCAGCTCCACCGGCAACGCCACGTGCTCGCGCGACTGGCGCAGGTAGTCGGTGGCGCGATTCCTGGCGATGGTCGCGAGCCAGCCGCCGAACGCCGCCGGCTCACGCAGCTCGCGGAGCCGCGTGTACGCAGCGATGAAGACATCCTGGACGAGGTCGTCGACATCGCGCCGCGGGACGCGGCCCAACAGGATCGCGTGGACCATGCGGACGTAATCGGCGTAGAGCAGGGCGAACGCATTGCGATCGCCTTCGGCCACGGCCCGGATAGTGTCGGCCAGGCGGAGCTTTCCTTCGTCCGGCCGGTCGCGCTCGACGGGCGCGGGGAAGGTCAAAGGCATGCGTCGAAGCTCTAGCACATGTTCCATCGCACGGGTCGTCATTCAGGCAGACGGACCAGGCGGTGCAATGTTAACGACCTCCGTCCCTCCTGACGACCTCCGTCCCTCCTGACGACCTCCGTCCCTCCTGACGACCTCCGTCCCTCCCGACGACCTCCGTCCCCCCGACGACCTCCGTCCCTCCCGCCGACCTCCGTCCCTCTCGCCGACCTCCGTCCCCCCCGAACCTCCGTCCCCTTGACGGCGTATATGCTTTTAGCCAATATGTTGTTATGCAATACATCAAGTCGCGGATGCTCGACCGCGAGCTCAAGAAGGGTAGCGCGGAGCTCTTGATTCTGTCTCTCCTCGAAAGCCAGCCCCGCCATGGATACGACCTCAGCAAGCTGATTGAAGCGCGATCGAACGGCGTCTTGACGTTCCGCGTCGCGTCGCTCTATCCGCTCCTGTATCGCCTGGAGAAGCGCGGCTGGATCCAGGGCCGCTGGATAGAAAAGGCCGGCCAGCGACGGCGCAGGTACTACCGGCTGACGCCGGCCGGCGCCAATGTCCTCGCGTCGCAGCGCGATACGTGGCGCGAGTTCGTCGCAGCGATCAGCCGCATCGCCGGAGTCGAGCATGCCTGAGTGGAAGGACGTGTCCGAAGAGATCGCCCAACATCTCGAAGATCGGTACAACGAGCTGTGCGCGGCCGGCCTCTCGGCCGAGGAAGCGCATCGCGCGGTTCGAGCCGAAATCGACGACGAGGCGTTCACGCACAATGTCACACAGGTCGGCGGCGACCTGCGATTCGGCTTCCGAACGCTGCGGAGGAATCCCGCGTTCGCCGCTGTCGTGGTGTTGACGCTCGCGGTCGGCATCGGCGCAAACGCGGCCATCTTTTCCGTGGTCAACGCCGTTGTGCTGCGGCCGCTGCCGTACCGGAACGCGGACCGACTGGTTGTCATCTGGGGGAATCTGCAGCGCCCCGGCCTCGACGAGCTTCCTGGGTCGGCCGGCGAGTACGTCGATTACCGCGATCGTGCACGTGCGTTCGATCAGGTGGCCGCGTGCGACACTGACGGATTCAATCTGACCGGCGCTGGCGATCCGGAACGGCTCGAAGGCGCAATCGTGACGCCCACGCTGTTTCCGCTGCTGGGGGCGACGGCCGAGATCGGCCGCACGTTCCTGGACGACGAAGAACGTCCCGGCCGAGAGCACGCGGTCGTGCTCAGCCACCGCTTGTGGACGCGGCGCTTCAACGCGGACCCGACTATCGTCGGACGCACGATCACGCTCGACGGGACGCCCGAGTCCGTGGTCGGCGTAATGCCTGCGGAATTCCAGTTTCCGGATGCGTCCACGGAAATCTGGAAGCCGATTCTGCTGGATGCCGAAGCGGTGAGCGACAACAACCGCGGCTCTCACGGCTTCACCGTGCTCGCCCGGATGAAGGCGGGGGTGACCCTCGATCAGGCGCAGGCCGGCCTGAACGCCGTCACGGCGACGTTCAAGGCGGAACATCCGAACAATTATCGCAACGGCTTCAGCACGATGCTCCGTCCGCTGCAGGACGAAATTGTCGGCGACACCGGCCGCCCGCTGGTCCTGCTGCTCGCCGCGGTCGGCTTTGTGCTGCTCATCGCGTGCGCCAACGTGGCGAACCTGATGCTCGCGCGTGCCGCGTCCCGCGCGAAGGAGATCGCGCTGCGCACGGCGCTCGGCGCCAGCCGGGGCCGTCTCGTCCAGCAACTGCTGACAGAAAGCGTGTTGGTCTCGCTCGTCGGCGGGGCGGCGGGCCTGCTGCTCGCATTGTGGGGTGTACGGCTGCTCGTCGCCGCGGCGCCCGACAGCATTCCCAGGCTGGACGAAGTCGGCGTCGACGGGCGCGTCGTGGCATTCACGGCGCTCCTGTCGCTTGGAACCGGCCTGCTGTTCGGGCTCGTGCCCGCCATCCGCGCATCGTCCGCCCATCTGAATGAAGCCCTCAAAGAAGGCGGGCGTGGCGGCGCGACGGCCGCGCACGGGCGCGCCGGACGCTGGCTGGTCATGTCCGAGGTCGCGCTCTCCCTCGTACTGCTGATCGGTGCCGGACTCCTCGTTCACAGCTTCGCGCGCCTGCAGACCGTCGAGCCCGGCTTCAACTCGTCGAATCTCCTGAGTTTCCGGCTGTCGCTTCCCTCATCGCGCTACACGACCTTCGCGAAGGGCGATGCGTTCTTCGAAGACCTTTTCACGTCGCTTCAGAGAACGCCCGGCATCGCTGGAGTTGCTGCAACCAGCGCGCTCCCGTTCAGCGGCACCGGCGGGAGCCGCAGCTTCTACATCGAGGGCCGCGGGATCAACCGCCCCGAGGACCAGCCCGAGGAGCAGTTACGGTTCGTTACGCACGGATACTTCAACACGATGAAGATCCCGCTGCTGGCCGGCCGCGAGTTCGCCGGCCGCGACACGCTCGCCACGCCGCGCGTCGCCGTCGTGAACGATGCGTTCGCGCGCAAGCATTTCTCGAACCGGAGCTCAATCGGCGCCCGTGTGTCGTTTACCAAAGACGATCCTGTCTGGTACGAAATCGTCGGCGTCGTTGGCGACATCAAGCACCGCACGCTCGACGGCTCCGATCGGCCGGAACTCTACGTGCCCTATCGGCAGCCGCTTTTCGCAGGGTGGACCGTCCGGCCGATGTACGTGACGGTTCGAAGCACTGCCGATCCGATGGCGGCGACGACCGTTGTGAGACGCGAGATCGCGCGACTCGATCCCGATCAGCCGATCTCCGACGTTCGCACGATGGACGCGCGGATCGATCGCTCGCTGACCGCGCGGCGTTTCAACATGCTGCTCCTGGCGGCGTTCGCGTCGTTCGCGCTGATGCTCGCGGCCGTCGGCATCTACGGGATCATCGCCTGTTCGGTCACACAACGACGCCACGAATTCGGCGTCAGGCTGGCGCTTGGGGCTCAGCCCAGTGACGTGCTGCGCATGGTCGTGGCGCAGGGTATGACGATTGCGACGATCGGGGCGGCAGCGGGCGTCGTGGCGGCGCTCACGGTGACGCGCGTGATGTCGAGCCTGCTGTTTGGCGTCAGCGCCGTGGATCCGATCACGTTCAGCGTCATTCCGCTGGTGCTGCTTTCGGTGGCGTTCGTGGCCTGCTATGTGCCCGCGCGACGGGCGACGCGTGTCGACCCTGTCGTCGCGCTGCGGCAGGAATAGAGAGGGACCCGTGCACCTCGCGCGTCGGGTCATCAGGTCGATCCGATGACTGCGCTTCGATATGAATGAGAAGGGTTCACCATGATCGACTTCATGAGCGATCTACGACGCCGGATGACTCCGCTGAATCTGCCGGCCGCGCGCGAAGCGGAAATCGCGCACGAGCTCGCGCAGCACCTTCAGGATCGCTGCGACGAGCTCCGGGCCGCCGGCGTGGATGAGGCGACCGCTCGACGCGACGCGCTGGCCGAGCTCGATGATGCCGATCTGCTCCGGGAGCTGACCGGTATCCACACACGTGCTCGCGAGCCGCTGGCACTCGGCGCCGCCGGAAAGGGCGGCGCTGTGAGCGGCCTCTGGCAGGACCTTCGCTTTGGCGCCCGGCTGCTCGTGAAAGACAAGGGCACAACGGCTGTGATCGTCCTGACGCTGGCGCTCGGCATTGCCTCGAATGCCATCGTGTTCGGCTTCACGGATCTGCTCCTGCTGCGGCCTCTCCCCGTCGGCAACGCGACGCGGCTCGTGATGGTGTACGCCGTCGATCCGCGGCAAGGTACGAATCGCGCGCGCCTGTCGGTCCCCGATTTTCGCGACGTCAGGGATGGCGCCTCATCGCTCGAGGATGTCGCCGCGATGTGGGGCGGCACCATGTCGCTCACCGGGGCCGGCGACGCGATGGCCGTGACGGTGCAGTTCTCTTCCTCCAACCTGCTGCGGGTGTGGGACGTGCCCGCGATTCGCGGCCGCGCTTTTCTCCCGGGTGATGACGCGCCGGGCAGGCCGGGTGTGGCCGTGCTGAGCCATCGCTTCTGGAAGACGCGTTTTGCCGGAGACGAGGCGATCGTTGGACGGGCCGTCAACTTGAACGGACGAAGCTACACGATCGTCGGGGTGCTCACGCCGGCCCTGGAGTTGGGAAACATCGCGTTGATCGATCTCTGGGTACCGTTCGACACGAGCAGCCCCGCCGCCCGTCGAGACGACCGTGGCGTGTCGGTCGTGGGCCTGTTGAAACCGGGTGCGACGCTGGCATCGGTGAACGCCGAGGTGTCGACGATTGCAGACCGGCTGCAAGCCGAATATCCCGCGACGAATGCCGGCTGGCGGCTGCGGGCAATTTCCTTTCGTGAGGCCACGGTCGGCGCGAACACCTGGGTGTTTCTCGCGCTGCTCGGCGTCATCGTCGCGCTCGTGCTGCTCGTGGCGTGCGCAAACGTTGCGACGGTCATGATGGCGCGCGCGAGCGCCCGTCGCCGTGAGATCGCCGTTCGACTCGCGCTCGGCGCCACTCGCGCCCGCCTCGCCAGGCAACTCGTGTCCGAAGGGCTGCTGCTGGGACTGTGCGGCGGCATCGTCGGCCTTCTGTTTACGTATCTCGGTCTCCTCGGGTTCGGACGGCTGTCGGACGAAAGCTACTTTCAGCGGCTGGAGATCAATGCGAACCTGCTGATGTTTACCTTCGGGTTGTCGCTGACCGCGCCGGTGCTGTTCGGCCTGCTGCCCGCGCTGCAATCCTCCAGGCCGAACCTGAATGACGACTTGAAAGAGGGGAGCCGCGACGGATCGGGGCCGAGCC